>Ga0307507_10000956_pt1 | contig 64341 bp, 28 predicted proteins | sample 7_EM_MG_FD_207223 | JGI IMG/M metagenome (GOLD analysis project Ga0307507, IMG submission 207223) | Populus trichocarpa ectomycorrhiza microbial communities from riparian zone in the Pacific Northwest, United States - 7_EM | ecosystem: Host-associated > Plants > Roots > Unclassified | place...
TCTAAAAGAAGAAATTGAGACCTTTAATCCTATAAGAATACAAGGACTACCTAGATGGATCTTATCTAGTGTAAAAAGACATAATCCGCAGACTAGATTTGGCTCTATAGTTTTTACTATAGAGAACAAGGAAAAAAAACAAGAAATCCTGAAGCAAAAAGAAATCTCAATAGCAGGTACAGCTACTAAGGTAGTAAAATACCTCGAAGTCTCTCCTACTACGCAGTGCACTAGCTGCCAAAAATTTGGTCATATAGGAGACAGATGCTCTACTAGAGCCTATAGATTCTGTGCGGCTGCACATTTATCTAAAGACCACTGCTGTCCTACCTGTTTAATATTAGGCAGGCCTTGCAAGCACACTACCCCTCTTTATATTAATTGTAAGGAAAAACACTTTGCTAATAGTAAAGACTATAAGAATCTTAGAGCAGCTAAACTAGTATATGCATAGTACTAGCGTAGAAGGTTCTATAGAAGAAGAGATAAAATAAATAGGATTTTAGAAGGAGGTAACTCCTACTAGGCTCCTAGTAAAAAGATAGTAGAGAGCAAAAGGACAGAAATAAATTGCAAAAGGATAGGGATAGGTGTTAGGATTTCCTATGGTTTTTCCTACCGTTTTCTCATTCCCTAGTAGTTGTAGTAACTTAGTATTTTACTAAGGAGCTATAAACCCTTAGGGGTTTATAAACTATTAGGACATAGCTACTAGTATATGTTAAGCTGCCTAGAAAGGATTCATGTATATAGAACTATAGCGCCATAGCCCGAGGCTGCATGCGCAGTATTGTACGTAGTATAATACAACGGATATAAAAAAAAAAATAAAAAAAAAAAACTTCCAAATCTTATAGTCCTATGCTATATTTTGGCGTAGCTCTACTACCTAGCAAATAGAAGGGATACTTTATAATAGCGCCCCTAGCTATTATGCGATTATTAAAAACGTTTATAACGTTAATCGTTTAGGTATAATTTAATTTATATGCGTCTGTAATTGACGTCTTAATTGCCTTCCCTAGCCGCGTAATTAGTTTTTCTTATAAGGAAGTAATGGCCAAATAGTATATATACGTATTTTCTTTCTTTTAAATTGCGCTATTATAACGGAGTTATATTAGTAAGGTTGCGGCTATTTACTAAAGGGTATTAAAAGGTAAAGTATAGAGACACCTTGCTTATTAAGCTGCTCCTTTTCCTTAATACCTTACTTTATATTATTAAGATTTTCTTCTTTTCTATTATTAATTTAATATACCTTTTTATTTTCCTACTAACTACTCTTTTAAGCCAATTCTATAGTATATCCTAGCCCTACCGCTATATATAGAACCTTAACCTCCGCTAACCCGCAATTAGTACTGGTCCTATCTAAATAATTTTATCTATATATCCTTAAAAGACCAGAAGTCTAATAAGAAGATTCTAGATACTTATAATAAGACCCACTATATAAGGTCTAATACCTTTAGTTCTTATAATTAATATATGCGTATTAAGAGCGGTAGTTATATTAAGGTAAGCTTTCCTATCCTTAATAGGTTTCTATTACTAAATTTAAGCTTTAATATAGCCTAGGCCTAAGTAGCGATAATCCTTTAATATCCTTAACTACTATATTACCTAGGCTCTCTCTTATTTTAGCGCTAATACTTGTTACGGCACTGATGCGCGTAACCTGGATAGGGCCTAGTCAGGGGGGTTCGCTTACGTCTTGGCTCCGTGTATATAGACGTGTCCTTTCCACGACCTTCTTCTGCTCCTTATCTTGATATCCAAGTCTATAGACATTTCAATTGTATAGGCTTGCATACGTTCTTTACGGCGCTTATGCCTCAATTGCCCCGTCGCTATGACAATACTAAATATTTAGGTTAAATTTAAGACTATGCTATAGCTATCTATACCGCCTATAATTTCTAGTAAGCTAGCTAGTAACGCCTAATAAGGGAGTAAGGTTAGTATACTAAGGATAGGGTAAAGGATGGGGGTAATAAGAAGAAGGTTGTCGTCTACAATAAAAAGGAGTTTATATATACGTGTTAAGTTTTAAAAGAGTATAATATAATGCGGTATTAGGTAGGTTACCCTTTAGGTACAATCGGTTCCTTATACTGTTCGCTAATTTTTCCTAAGTAGACTAGCGTAAATTACCCTACCTATACACTTTTAAATCCCCCGCCTTAATCCAGTTTTTATTATATTAAAACACTACTTTTTATTATGGGTCGAGTGCGTAAAATAGATCAAAAAGAGCGGACAGTAGTCAAAAGAGCTTAAATTTGGACTCGTTATATTGATGGGTATAGATTTACTACAATATCCAAGCTTGAAAAGACCCCCTACTCTACTATGCGCAGTATCATTCAACAGAGGCTGAAAACTGGCGATACTAGCTTTAAAAATAAGCCCAGAAGGGGGCCTTTTAAGAAGACTAGTGACAGGGATAATAGAGCACTTATACGCCACGCAAATTAAAATCTAAAAGACACTCTCTACGCGCTTACAACACCGTCCAAATCAGACCACAAGCTTGGCCGCAATACCGTCCGCAAGATCCTTAAAGCCTACAGTAAAGCTAAACGCAAGCCTTATAAGAAGCTATACTTAAAACCTGAGCACAAACATAAGCGGTCAATTTGGTGTAGGCAATAAAAAAAGACTAAAAGGAACTATAGCAAGATATGCTGGAGTGATAAGGTCACATTCCATATTGGAGAGGATGGAAATACTATCTACGTTACTTGCGGGCCTAGGGAAGAGTACTTAGAAAAGAACTTAAAGCCTAGCTTTAAGAGTAGACAGACTAGTATAGGGATATAGTCTTGTTTTTGCGGTAATAAGATAGGGCCGTTGGTTATTATTAAGAAGGGTGGACGAATAACTGCAAAGCGTTATTTAGAGACCCTTAAAGAGCATTTCATTCCTTTCTACAGGAGAATGGTTAAGAAATATAGCCCTAGCGTGGTTATGCAGGAGGATAATGCTCCTTGGCATACTGCTAAGGTAATAAGGAAATATATGGCGCGATAGGGGGTCTTACGATTGTAATGGCCTCCATAATTACCCGATCTCTTACTAATTGAGAATTTATGAAAGCAAATTAAGGATATAATTGGTAAGAAAAGGCATAAGATTAGGAATATTGGGATGATGGAGCGAGCTTTAAAAGAAGTCTGGCCTCAAATCAAGCCTGAAATGCTTGAAAAGTTAAATGCTAGTATAGAGAAACGGATTAATGCGTGTATTAAAAATAAGGGAGGACTGACGAAATACTAGTATATCTTCAATTTAAGCTCAAAATGGTGTAATTAGGATTAATGGTTATGGAGTTATAAGTGTTCAAAGTTAGGAAGGCCTTCGTATGTGATTAGTAAATAGTATAGGGAACCGATTGTACCTAGTAGATAGGTAACTAATAATTGCTATAGTAAGGCCTTAGTGGTTCTAGTTTATACTAGCTAGCAAACATCTCTATTTATTTTAGGCTTAAGCGTATCTTTATTAACTATAAGCTTATGTCTTAAAAACTTTGTTGGTACTAGTTTGGGCTTAATATTAGTATTAAGCGTTTAAGGATCTCTACTCTATCTACACCTTATTAGCCTGCCCCTATTTTTATACCTACCTATACTCCTACTAAGGGATCTAAATCTTATTCCTATTAGCCATTACTTAGTAGGCCGATAGATACTAATCCTACACCTAGGGATAAGGTATAGTAGCTTTTAATTTAGGTATTTAGGATTAATTCTTATAAGGCATTTAGGAAGGCATAGGAATACTATTTTTAATATAGACTAATAAATAAGAATGCGGTTCTAGCAAAATACCCTATTAATTCTATGCTATATATATAAAAAGGCTAAGAACCTGTCCTGCCTTAGGCTATAGCCCTAATTAATCCTTATAGTTTCTAGAGCCTATCTATTCCATATCTAATTTAACATATTTCTTACTCTTTAGGGCCTTTTGCGGCTTACTATAAGCTTTCTTTATAGGTTACAATAACACTATAGTATTAGAGCGCTTTCTAAAATTTATAGATTACGGACCTTAGTCCTAATATTCTTTTAGAATATCTTTATAATAATTAAGGTAATCCTCTGGTTTCTATATAGAGTCCTTAGTAGGCTAGCCTAGCTATTTAACTTTATATTAAAGCTTATTCTTAACAAACTTATAGTATAGTATAGCTTTAACCTTATACCGCTCGCCTACTACTTTAAGGTATTTAATTAGGCCTAGACAAAAGTTCTTTTCCGGTGGTAGTCTATACTATAGCTCTAGTAGATTTATATAAAATACTAGATATACACGGGCTATAGATAGGGGTAGCTAAAGACGGTAGGCTAGCTTGCTAATTTGTTCCTTAACTTAAAAGGGACCTAGGTATCTTATATTAAGCTTTTTTAATAGTTAACAGGTTTTAATATTTATTAAATATAATAGAATCTTATTACCTACTCCGAAATCCTTATTTTAGTATTTGCGGTTATACTAGAGTCTTTACTGCTCTTAGGCATTTTGTAGGCTCTGCTTTACATACTTTTATTACTCCTTCTATTCCTAAAGGTATCCTTATACTCTTTAGTAGATGTCCTTAAACTTCCTAGTAGGATCCTATAATTAATTATACAGCCTTAGCTAGTAATTACTAGGTACACTATTAAACCTAGATAGTTAGACGCTATAGGCAATTTAGATTGGTGTATACTTATATAATGCGTATTGCTTTAAATTATAAGCGTACTCTATATATGGAAGTAGCTTATACCAGTTGTCTTGCTAATAGTTCAAATATATTTATAGGTAAGACTCTAGTTCCTAGTTTTGGCGTTCCGTTTACCCGTCCGTTTATAGATAGAAAGTTATACTGAAATAGTGGTCTATCTTTAAATAAAAGTATAGATCTAACCAGTACTGGCTTATAAAGACGCTACCCCTATTAGTAATAATAGAGTACAGCTAAACTACTTTAAGAAAGTATTTCTCCTTAATTAGGCTAGTAAATACTTATATATTAATCATCTTGTTAATATAAAGGTATTAGACGTACTTTAAAAACCTATTAATAAGTATAAGGACTAAATTGTATATTCGTCCTTGCCTATCTTTTAAGGGTAAGAGATCTGTAATAAAGTCTATGGCGTAATATCACTATAGCTTACTAGTAGGGGGAACTAATTTAAGTAAACCCTATGGCTTATGCCTTTAGATTTTGTATACTTAATATTTCTTATAGTGGCTAATATATTCCTTTGCTTCCTAATTAAGCTTTAGCTAATAATATTTGCGTTAAAGTAATTTTACTATCTTAGCTTAACTATAGTAGCCGCCTAAAGGATTATTATAATTCTTTATAAGAATCTTCTATTGTAGATTTGCTTCTTATAGCACCTAAACCTTACTATATCTATGTAGTAGGCCTATTAGGTCTAGTTTCTAATAGTAGCGCCTAGCAGCTTCCTTTTTATTATATTTCTAGTCTACTTCTATATTAAAGATAATATAGAAGGTATCCCTCTGTTACACTTTATAGATAAGATCTATTAACCTTTTAGATAATTTTTAGGTAAAAGCTATTTTGTTTTATACTACTCTAAGTATATAACTAAATAGTACTATAAATCTTGTAACTCTCTAGTACGTATATATTAGGAAGGCCGCTATAAGGTTAAAGTCCTTTAGTTATTATAGAGCTCTAGGTTCTAATTACTCTATAGCTTTACTTTTAGTTTAAGGGGATAGCTTAGCAATTAGAGATAATGTATTACTAGGTTCCAAGAGTATATTAGGGACGTCCTGTCTAGGTATATTTAGACCCTTATTAGTAACGGACTAGATACTAGCTAGAATATTAGTAGAAGCTAATAGGGTTTATACTGCTTAAGACTTAGCGCTTAAAGCTATAGGTACTTAAGCATCCTATACTTAGAGCTTATTCTGCAATATAGGGAGTAAGATATGTATTATCTGTTTTCTTTCTCCCGTTTTAAAGCCTTTAGTATAGTCTAGCTATTATAATAGTCTATTAGCAAGGTTATTTTCCCCTAGCTTATATTTAATTTTAAAATTAAATTATATAAGCTCCTTTACCTATCTAGCCTATTAAGGTATAAGCTCCTTTATAGTTATAAAGTAGTATAGATTATAATAATCTAAGAGTATATAAGTGTGACGGTGCTAGAGCGCGTCACCTGCTACTTTCTGGGCATTCTGCCAAATTCTGCCAAATTCTGCCGACACTACTTACAGAGCCAACCAATTAGGATTTTCTATCCCCGGGATGGAAAATCGCTATTGGCTCGCCTAATACTAGCGCCTTAGCGACCCCTTTGTATCTTGCCAGTCTCTAACAGACTTCTTCTTCTCCTTAGCTTAGTATTCTTATATAGTAGCAATCTACAAGCTTTAGTTCAGAAGCATTTATACGAGCCCGTTACAATAAGTGGTATAGCTTACATGCTTAAGATAGTATTACTACTATTTAAAGTAGTTAACTATGGCCAGCAGTCCCTTATTATGGGTATAATACCTAACTTTAGGTCCTTGGAATTTTCTACTATAAAATACTACTGGTCTTTAGTAGAGCTAGGTAGCATCTAAATACCTATTAGGTTGTAGTAAGATACTAATAAAGGCAAAATTTAATATATTAGTAACTATTATTAGTGGCTAATCTAGGTTAAAATGCCGTAGTAATAGAGCTTCTATAAACTTTATGTGTAGTTCCTAAAAGGCTTTCTAGACCTTTCTGGACCATATCTATAGTTTATACTATTTAGTTAATCCCTTTTTAGTTTTCTTCCTTCCCACCTTTAAGCCTTTTGCTCCTTAGGCCAGGTCTTAGGAAGCTTTAGTAATATAGTTAAATAGGTACTAGGTAATATTTAAGTAGTTATAAATAAAGCGCCTATAAAAATTAGTAAAGCCTAGGAATACTTAAATATCCTAATAGCTCTTTAGCTCTGGCTACTTTTAAATTATCTATACCTGTACTAGGTCTATAACTACGCCTATAAGCGTTATAATATAACCCAGGAACTCAACCTGCTTAGTGTTAAAGATATACTTTAATGCCTTGGCATAGAGGCCCTAATTATCTAAGTGTTCTAGCACTTTACGGACGTGTTGCTTATACTAATCCTTATCTTTTAAGTAGATTAGGATGTTATCTAAATAAATAATATATATGCGGTTAACTAGTCCCCTTAAGGCTTTATAAATATATAATTAAAATATTATAGGCGCATTAGCTAGCCTAAAAGGCATTACTAGATACTTAAAGTAGCTATATTAGGTCTTAGAAGCGGTCTTTTACTTATCCCCCCTTTTAATATAGAGCCTATAATAGGCATTTTATAGATCTAACTTTGTAAAGATCTTCGCCTTAAATAGTTAATTTAGCATTTTGCTAACTAGTAGTAGTAGGTAGCAGTTCTTAATTATAATCTTATTAAGACTATAGTAGTCTACATATAGCCTTATATTTCTATCTAGTTTTAGAACAAAGAGGATCGGCGCGCCTACTGGCAACTTACTAGGTTATATCTATTCCTTTTTTAGTAAGTTATTAAGGTACTCCTATAGGATCTTAAGCTCTTTATAAAAGAGGTTATAGATAGGAAGGTTTAGTAGCTACTTACCTTCTTTTAAATTAATTATATAATTATATTTTAAGTTTTGTAAAAGGACTTTGGCCTACCTACCTAAAAATACCCTTAGTAAGTCCCTTAGGCCTACTAGAATATTTAATAAATTAGGGTCGCGTTTGTCCTTTATATTATTATTAGGTAGGTCTTAGAGCTCCCTTAGAATACTTATAGGCAATATTATACGCTATAGAAGCTATTTATATATAGTTACTACTATATATTAAACAGTTTTATGCAGTAGCTAGTAAAGGGTAAAGAACTCCTTAATATAGCGTTTAAAGTACTGTAGTATACTCTCTGTATATTGCTTAAGCTAGAGTAACCCATAATAATAAAAGTATTTTATAAGATCTTTAAGATCGCCGCCTCCCTATAATATCTCCGCGACCTATCTAGTAGTTCCCTATAGGGTATTTATTATAAAAGGGTTATCGCCTATACTAGGCTCTATATCTATCTTACTATAAAATAGGGGTTAGATCTAATACTCCTTTAGGTATAGAGTATATACTATTTCGCCTAGAGCTATATCCTCTAGGATATCCTTTAAGCTTATTAGTAACATACGCCCTTTTAATTCTTTATCGTTTCACTATTTAAAGGCTTCTGTTTTAAAGTATATTTTAAAATCGACTTCTATAAGCTAAGGTTATCTAAAAATAAGGTTATAATTTATAAAGTTAGCCACCTAAAAGGCTTATAAACCGACTACTTTAGTGCGGTTATATATATTAGCCACTAACACTATAAGCTTATAGGCGTTATATAGTTTAATCTAATGCTTATCTAGAAAGCCTATAATAGGTTTCTGCTACCCTAGCAACGGAATACGTTTATACTCTTTTACCAAGTTATATTATATAAGATTAATTTCAGCGCCGCTATTATATAGTGCTTAGAACTAACGTATCTCGCCTATAGGGAGTGTTATTTTTAGCTTAATAGCAATATAGAGAGTCTTCCCTTCTATATTTTGCCCTAGCTATAGCTAGGAGACATCTATAACTAGGGCTTCTCTTTTTTTAGTTTATTAGTGCGTTTATTACCCTACTTATTTTTCTAATAAAAATGTCCTTTTAGCTTCTTAGAGTGTTCCTATAAGGGTGTTAGATAGGTATTAAGTTAACCCTAGGAGTCTTTCCGCTACTTAAGGTTCCTAACTTTAACCATTTTAAAGTTCTCTTTAAGAACGGTTTCTTTAAAGACTAGGTCTGCCCTATATTATTATTAGAGTGCCTACGCTTCTGGCTACTCCCTAGCTTCTTACTAGAAGAGGTCTAGTTTCTTACTATATCCTTAGCATTTAAAACCGCTTGTTTAAAATCCATATATATAGTAATCTGCAGTAGGGCTCCTACGCGCTTAATTTTGTTATAAATTACTAGCCTAACTCTAGCTATAAGACTATTGCCTAGGTGTATGGTAGGGAGCAGGTAAGCCAAGCGTAAGTCATAAGGAGAGCTGATGGAAGAGGACGATATGGTAAAGAGTAGGTATGGCAATACCTTATACAGAGACGAACCGATAAGGGAGGAAGGGTTGCAAGCCCGAGGAGCTTATAAGGAGGTGCCAAAAGATCCCTTACACTAGCCTAGATAAATCCAATCTTCTCCTTATAAATGCTGCCGTCCTTATTTTTAAAGGGCTTTAAATCTATTTATTAAATATAAGTTTTTATAAAGTTTATAAACTAGCGGAAATCTTAACGGTCTAGCTATATACTATTCTGGAATTATTCTGCGTTATTATATTATATAATATACGGATCTTAAATCCAACCCTTTAGGAAGGTCTGCAGCTATAGCTATATAATAATTTACTTTTTATTAAGTTAATTAAGCGCAATCTAGTTTAGTAATTAGTCTTTAATCTTACTAATAATCTACTATATACGTTCTTTGGTATTATCTTATATTATTAATATCTTAAAGAAGTTGTCTACCTTATAAACCCAATTGTCTAAACATTAGGCGCTAGGTTTATAACGGAGTTCTAAGCTATTAGAGGCCTTAGCCAATTAGTCTATATCCTTTTTCCGTTTATTATATAAATACCTTTCTAAGTCTTCTATACCTCTTTAAATAGGTACTAGGTAGCCCCTAAGAAGCCCTTAGCCTTAGCTAGGTTATAAAAGAACTTATCTAGCTTAGATTAAACCCTACTAGATCTAAATTTGCCCTTAAAGGATTCTAATATATTTATTAATAGCTTCCTCCCGTATAGCCTTTAAAAGCCTTATAATAGCTTCCTAATATCTATCTTAAAGGATATTAGTATAGGGTTCTTAACTTTCCAAACTTAGGCCTAGGGAAGCTCCAGCTATAGAAGTAGTATTAGCACTAGTAGCTAGTATGGATTTCCCAATAAGCCTTAGGTTTTAAGTTAGTATTTAGGTTAGATTACCTAAAGGGGTAGGCCCGCTTAGCTTATAAGCAGTTTATATACCACTACTATGCCAAATATAGGCTAGTGGTCTTTTAAGAGGGTTCTGGTTAGGTCCCTAGTTAGATATATTAGTATATTTCTCTAGTATTTCTAGCTTAGGAGAAGATCTTAGTATCGCCTCTAGCGCTTAGTCTTCTAATTAGCCTAAATAGGGCTAAAGGGGTTCTAGTTACTTTCTAATAATATTATATCCATTATAGAGGGTGTCTGCGTTTTCCTTAGCGGTAATTATAGGTATACAAGAGTCTTTAAGCTCCTAGCGCATCTAGGTATTAGGGCTCGTTCAGCTATCTTACCTAGAGGTTTATATTATTACAATTTCTTACTATTAGAGGGACCTTCCTGCCTTAATGCAACGGCTTTCCATAAGGTGTCTATAGAGTTTCCATTTAGATCGTCGCGAAGTTTTTTAAGGGAGGAATGGTAGATATAAACAAAAGATATAAATAAATAATCTGGTCCTTAAGCCAGCTGCCCTTCTAAATAGAGTAGGAAGGATTTAAATATAAGGGGACTTTATAGATAGGGGGCTATAAGGTACAATTGTAGGAACAGGATAGATTGGTAAGAGAGAGAGACAAATCCTTAAGGAGGTAAGGCCTCTGGGATCGTGGAGACTATATACTACGGGCACATGCCTCTGGCACGTGACTGGCGACCAACTAAGGGGCATCCGGAGGTTATCCTAAGGGCAACCTAAGGTGACCGCAATAATATCCCTTACACTTTTGGTGTTCTTTGAAGCGATGCACTTAGTGGTGTGATGCGCTCGGTGGTGGAACACGTTAGGTATTAAAAACGGGAATGTTTTGCTATTATAATAGGGATTCTAGAATCCTGTAAGAGAAAGCTATAGGGATCTATATAAGAACTACTAGGGATACTATTAAAAGAAGACGTTATTTAAGAATAAGTAGTAGTATTAGAAGAAGAGGCTTTAGGGATTTAAAAGGGTTCTCTAGGGATAAAAAAAGAGTGTCTAGTCTAGTGCTGGAGATTTTTTTTTTAAATATCCATTGTATTATACTACATATAATACTGCGCATGCAGCCTCTAGGCTATGGCGCTGTCACGGAGTGAGCACAAGCGGTGATAATATATAGCGAAGTAGATATTATTAAGCTATGTACATGAACTGCGTGATAAAGTCAAGACGTTGCGTAAGGAAAAAAGGTAAGGAAACGGGAAGAAAGGGTATATATTGTGAATTTGGTTGCTTGGTCGACACTTGCACGGAGCAGAATAGGATTCGGGTAGCGGTCCTGGCGGAACTTGGCAGGAATCGTTGGACTTGGCAGAATATGGTAGAATGCGGCAGATTGCCGTCAGATTGCCGTCAGATTGCCATTAGATTGTCGTCTCGCGGTCGGTCTCTTCTTGCTGCGTCGGTGGAAACAGGTGGACGTGTGTAAGGTGTCACGGAGGTGTCCCGTAACAGGCGCTATAGTTCTATCCCGTTACACTTAATTGCTCCTCTATGGATATCAGTATATAGGCAAAATCCCTCACAATCGTTTGATTGGAAAAGCTTCATTTGATTTTGATATGGGCGTTTTTCTAAGCATGCTGACCCGTCGGAGACTAACCCCATTTTACCTAGTAAAAGAGACGGTGTTTTCCGGATGATCGGCAGCGCTAATAAGGCACTTACAGCGAGATGCGCCAGGGTGGTGTACTATTGATGCCCCGCCTTCCAGCTCGCTCCAAGACCGACTTCCAGCCCGGTCCTCATCGCCTCTCAGTAAGTTCTGTGGCGTTTTGGGACGCCCTCCAAGACCAATCGCGGGGTGCGTATTGGAGATGGGCTAAAGCTAAGGGGGCGAGGTGCAGCATTTATCAAACCGCTCTCAGTTGTCAGCTAAGAGAGAGCCCAACAGCAGCCCGGAGCTGGATGCCTGCAGCTGCGGCTTTCTGGGGAGACACGTCGTTGAGAAGGGCATTCAGCTGCGGAATATAGAAATGAGGTGCGGCTAAGGAGCTAACAGTATTTTTAAGCTTTACATCCCCAGTCTTTCTTTCTTTTAAATAGGAGATACTGTGCTTCATTCTAAGATCTAATTATCTATCAATTCCCTAAAATTGTGCCAGCTTCCTGTTTTTTTCAGTGACAAGATAGCACCGCTCAAATATACCTTATTACTAGAGCAGTCATGGATACTCCACGCCCTTCGGTTAACGTAGAGGAAGACAAGACGAGCATCTCAACCACGGATGAAACATTGATATCCCGAACGAAAAACATTCCACATTTCACACCAGAGCCATTCATACTTTCGTCAAAGGACAAATACCAAAGTAATGATAGTTTTACGATCGATGAGTACTTCGTAGGTCCACTGAAATTTCCTGTCGCTGTGGCAGTTACTGACTTTTTCTAATAGCTTGGTCCTCGTGAGCTTGACAGGCATTCCAAATGGCCGATGTTTCTGCGGATCCATGGAAGCCTTCTGCCGGGGCTGATTCTTCCTTTGCTTTTTGTTGGCCTTTGGACCACTACAGTGTGTCTGTTTTCAAGACATGTTCATGATCGTGAGTTCAATTTCCGAAATACCGATATTTCTTTCAGCTGACCGGCGCTCGCGTGTTTATTCCACAGTTGGAATCTCATCCAGTCTACTCACCGTTCTTGGATTTGTCGTTGCCCTGTCTCTGTCATTCCGTAGTTCGACGGCATACGAACGATACATGGAAGGCAGAAAATCTTGGACGACGCTGATGTTGGCGTCGCAAAATCTCGCACGCAATATCTGGATCAATGCTGAAGAGAGAGAGGATCATGCAAAGGATGATCTACTAGCAAAAGTGTTTGTCTTCGATATTCCCTGGCCGTTAAGCGGGAATCTGACCCAGGCCATAGGACTGCTTTGAACCTCATTGTCGCTTTTGCTCGATCGCTTAAACATCGCCTTCGTTTCGAACCATACACGCATTATAGTGACCTGAGGGATATTGTGCAACACCTCGACACCTTCGCAAAAGAAGCAACCGAGCTGGAGCCAGAACGAGACGATCCAGGCCCAACATCTCTCTGGGAATCCTGGGGAGTGTACCTTGGCATTTCCTTCACCATCTCGAATCCTAGGAAGCTTATCAAGCGCGCCAAATACCCGCTTGGTAATTTACCTCTCGAGATCTTAAATTATTTGACGGCCTATATTTATGGCATCATTGACGCCGGGTGCCTCAAGGCAAATCCTTACCAGACGCAAGCCTGTTAGTCCATTGCCCCATCCGCACAGTGGCAATTTGGGAGACTTACTTGTCGTATTTTCAGTAAACGCAGTCTTAACCATAAACGAGGTTCACGCCACTACTGATCGTATTCTTAACACTCCACTACCCCTCGCCTACGCGATCGCCATCTCCCAAATAACCTGGGTGTATATCCTCCTACTCCCTTTTCAACTGTACAAAACTCTCGGGCTCATCACGATCCCAGGAACTCTATGTAAGCCCACAATCTACTTCCACGACAAACTTCTAGCTACCCCAAATAAATAGCTGACCGCATCCATGCTAGTTGCTGCATATATCATCCTTGGTTTTGCTTTCATTGGCCAAGAGATCGAGAACCCCTTTGGCCACGATGTTAACGACCTCCCGCTCGATAACTTTTGCAACCAGCTCGCCGCTGACATAGATATTATCGCGTCTTCTGCACCACAGAAAGCGGACACCTTTGTCAAGAGCAAGCAGAACCGGATTATGTACCCGATTAGCCATGACAGCTATGAGGTATGGAAGGATAGGAGTCTCGAGGAGATCAGAGAGGCGCTTAGGAGGAAGACATTGGTTAGCATGAAAAATGCCAAGCCAAGGCCAAGAAGTCATTGTAACACGGATAAAGATGTCGGGCAGTATGAGAGGGTGAGGGCGTTAGGTATAGAGGTGGTATAAACGAGTGAGCAGTTTTGATTCGTCTCGGGTTATCTTACTTCCTTCTCAGTCAGTGTCCAAGAGTCAGCGACGCTGTCAGCTTCGCTGCCAAGAGGCTGCTAATGTAAGCAGTCAGTCAGCTATAAGACTGCAGCTAGCTGACAGCTCGCTATCTTGGCGGTAAGATTTGGCTATATAAAATGCAATATATATTGTATTTTACGCGTTAGTCAGGTAGTAGAGCTTCTTTATCTGCTTCCTCCTCTACTTCTTCTTTATTTAATTTACAATCTACGCGTTATTTAACTCCTTTAGCACCGCGTAGGGTTTGTAGATTATCTGCTTCCTCCCCCCTTTTAATTAACGACGATACCAAATTGGGCGATTAAGATAATTCCGCATTATAGGAGCCTCCTCTAGTAAATTGGAACTATAGCTGTATCTTTCCTATTAATTGGAATAATCTCTACCTAATAATATATGGTAAGCTTACTGGCAAATATAAATACTGGGTTATTAATAAGCGGTTGCTATTAAGCAAAGCTCTTATATTACTAATATAGAAGCATAAAGTAGACCTTTTTTAGGACGGTTCTTTAGGCAAAAAGAGGCTCTAGCTATATAAGCTCTGCCATCTAGCTTAAAGACCAGGTGCTTTACTTATAATTAACGGCAATAATTATATTAACGGCCATTTAAAGTTAAAGCATAACCTTATTATTAACCCTAAAAGTTATAGTAGTAGAATATAACTACCAAGCATAGAAGCTTTTACTTCCGCTAGTAGTTATAAACGCCAGCCGTTCTAGGCAGCTGGCTATGTTTAAGCCTATATTAATTAGACAATTCTACAAGACATTACCTTCTATTAAGCTACAAGTCCTTATATACGCGCTCTACTAACCTTTAACCGTTTTTAGATTTAGGACTATCTTATAAAGGCGCCTATATTACTAAGCAATTAGATTAAAACCGCATTTAAATAGCAACGCATTAATATTAAAGACCTCCTCCTTACCGCACTTAGTAAAATTAATCTTACCTACAATATCTAGACATCTATAAATAGAATATCACTACTTAGTAGAGTGGCCCATTTTATTAACGAAGGTAGAAAGCTTTAATTAGTACTTTTAGGCCTTCTATAACTGCGAGGATTACACTCTACTAAAAATATAGTAATGGCCCTAGCGTTAGGAATTTAAAAGTATTAATTTAATTATAAGCTTGGCTCCTTAATAGCTAATAACGCTAGCAATAATAATAAGCTTTATAACTATCTCTTATAAAGCCTATTAGTGGCTAAAAAGGAACGGCTTTAGTACATTAGCCATATTATTAACCTTATTGTTAAGGCTTTAATATACGGCAAAGGCGTAAGTAAGCACATTAAATTTAATTTTATGCGGCAGAGAGGCTCTATAGGTAAGGTTCACAATATTATTAAATACATTATGCGATTAATAAGACGCTATAAGGACTTTACTAAGAACTAGGCTAAGGCCTATATTAAGAATAAGCTCTTTAATTAAGTAGAGCTTCTGCTTATTAAGGATAGAGATATTTAGTAGAATTTAACCTACTTTATACTCCGCCGTGCCTACCTTCTTTATAAAGTAATTAATAAATATTTACTAGCTTATAGGAAGCCCGCTAATAATAGCTACGATCTATTATAGGACGCGCTTACTAATAAAGATTGGCAGTAAGTAGAGCAGCTTATTAAGATCCTAAAGCCTTTTATATTAGCCACTAAGCGCATAGAAGGTAATGCTAATAGTCCTAGTATTAAAGGCTTATATAGTATAAGGGGGCTATAAGGACACAATTATAGAACAGGATAGATTGATAAGAGAGATAAATCCTTAAGGAGGTAAGACCTCTAGGATTATAGAGACTATATACTACAGGTATATGCCTCCGGCACATAACCAGTGACCATCTAAGGGGCGTCTAGAGGTTGTCCTAAGGGCAACCTAAGGTAACCGCAATAATATCCCTTATATTGCCCCCCCCCCTTTTTATAGTTAGCCTTTAATTGCTATTACCTTGTAGTAGGGAGATTATAAGGGCTTATCCTAGAAGGGGTTTAGAGACATATTAGGGAGATATTAGTATGCTGCTATATATTATCTATCTATCTAACCCCTACTTTAAACTTCTAAAAAACCTTAATAAGGAAAAAATATAACTAGAGAAAAGTTATAAGGATTGCTAGGAGACCTATTAGAGGCCTACTAGAAGCATGCTAGTAACTACCTAGGCTAATATAAAGATTTTTATGCAACTTTATTTCTAGGCCTTTATGCTAGTCTATAATTAATTATAAATATTATAGGCAATTTGGTGTTCTAGTATAGTTCTATAGAACCTTTTAGTATAGGATTTAACACACAGAGCCTTGGCTTGCCGTTATTTAACTATTAAGATATTAATCTATAATCCTTTCTTATTCTTATAGTCCTATACTATATTTTGGCGTAGCTCTACTACCTAGTAAATAGGAGGGATACTTTACAATAGCGCCTCTAGCTATTATATAATTGTTAAGAATGTTTATAATATTATTCTTTTAATACCATGGTATTATTTAGGTATTATTTAACCTATATACGTCTTTAATTAATATTTTAGTTGCCTTCCCTAGCCATATAATTAGTTTTTCTTATAAGGAAGTAATAGCTAAATAGCATATACGCGTGTTTCCTTCCTTTTAAATTACGCTATTATAACAGAGTTATATTAGTAAGGTTGCGGCTATATACTAGAAGGGTATTAAAAGGTAAAGTATAGAGACACTTTGCTTATTAAGCTTGGTCCTTGTCATGGGACGGGGGCAATGGCTATAGAGCGTATGTATTCAAGGAGTCTATAAAACGTTGCGCAATCGATTGTAAGGGTCGAGGGCGTAAGGAGGTAATATACCTACGCGTAGCTAACGTAAGCTATACGCGAGGTGTATATAGGAGCACGGGGCTCTCTTATGGAGGCCCCTGCGGTAGGGTTCCGTAACACTACCCCCCCTCCTATAGAGGCGGAGCTCCGGCGACGCTGTGGTTACTATATACATATAGAAGGGGCACTTAAGGTAGAAGGGACACTTAGGGTGTAAAGAAGAGAAAGGAAAAGGGGGTATCGCTAAAGGTTTGCAATAATGTTATGTAATAAGGCTTAGTACCTAAGAATCCAACTAATTAGACAACTTTAACCGCCGGTTAAAGTTCCTGGACATCTCAATAATATTCCAGTCATGTAATCGCGCTTTGCCATTATATAATAGCAATCTGCGGCAATCTAACGGCAATTTGCCCTTACGTGGCAATATACAACGGTTTAACTCTATAAGGGCTCCCATAGAGGATTAGGTATAAAATCTCTGCTTAGGCCCAGTTTCTATAGGTTCGCGTAGTAGAAGTTACTAATTAGGTCCTTTGCATTTTTAAAGTCTTCCTATGGTTGCCATTCTGGCTAATCTATGTTAAATCCTACGTAGATAGCTCTATAGTAGAGCTACCGTCCTCTACCTTTGCTAAAGTATTTAGAGTTAATAATTCGTTTAATAGTCCACTCCTTATGGTTCTTGTCTTTGTTCTTGTCTCAGATTAGTACTGGTAGGGGTTTAGGCTATATCTGTCCCAGTAAGGGATTAAGCTAATAAAGGTGTAGTAGCTATAGGTAGAATACGGGCTATATCCTATAGGTGACTAGGGCAGGCGGGAGCTCTAGCTTATATACGGCTCCCCTATTAATAACTTGTTTAATTAGATAGGGGCCAAGGTTTTTATAATTAAGTAACTTTATAGGCCTCTGCGTAGAGATATTGCGTGTGTCTAGCTATACCTAGTCACCAACACGTATCTTCGGTGGTGGCGTTCTATAATAGTTAGTAAAGTAGGCCTGCTTTGCTTAAGCCCAGGCTATTTCTCCCTTGCAGTAGTTAAGTAGATTTTTCATATAGTCTATATACTGGTCGGCAAGTAGCATCTTAAGGCGTTTTTTATATAGCAGTTTCTTATTAACAGGTTCTAGTGGCTCTATACTGGATTAAGGGTAATATCCCTTGTTTACAAAGAACGGGGTAAGTCCTGTAGTAGTTAAGATATAGTTATTCGCTGCAAATTTACCTAGTGGGAGGTAATCCACCCAGTTGTCTTAACTATAGGCAACTACCTATTATAGGTATGCTTTTATGCTAGCATTAGTGTTTTCCGGTTACCCAGCAGTTTTGTAGTAAAAGGATATAAACATCTTAACGGAGATACTAAGGCGTTGGTAGATTTATCTCTATATATTAAAGCCGAACTATATGCCTTAGTCGGACGTAATCGAGTTAAGTAACCCATGTAATCAGTAGATTTCGCGGAGGAAGGCGTTAGTAATATTGCTAATAGCTACACCTTCGGTTGGGACGTAGTGGCGCTCTTTTATAAGTCGGCATATTATTATAAGGATATTCTTATAGGTACGGCCGTGTTGTTTATAGGGTAGTAGGTTAATAATAAAATCTATAGCGATATCTGCCCATTATCATATAGGTACTAGTAGAGGGTGCAGTAGTCCTTGGTACTTTATATTAAAGGCCTTGGCGCGCTTATAACCATAATAGGCGCCTATAAAGCGTTTAACTAAGTCTATTATTTTAGGCCAGAAGTAGTATCAGCTAAGAAGCTTATAGGTTCCTCCTCTGCCTGGGTAGCCGCTTAATTAGAGGTTGTGGGCCATTTGGATTAGTTACCGTTATAGATTTTCTAAGTTAGGGACGAATAAACGGCCTCTATAATAGAGCCTGTTCTCTTTTACTTCTAAGGCTGCTATATTAATCTAGCCTAAGCTTCAGAGGTTAGTCGGCAGCGTATAGGCGCTGGCGGTCTTTGCGGCAATAAGTTAATGCAGTAATGGATTAACAGAGGTGTTATATACCGTAATAATAAGCTTATTAATTTTAGGAGGTGATTTTAGTTCTATGGTGTGGAGCTAAGGTATAGTTAGCTCTATTATAGGTAGCATACCTAGGGCTAAATTTTGTGCTTTTAGGATTGTTTGTTGTTGGAACTGGTTATAGGGGTCATTTTTGGACTAAGGAAGGTCTTGTAAGCGGCGTGTTAGGCTATTAGGCTTAGTACCTTATACTCCTAGCCTATATACGATTTTAAAGTTAAAACTAGAGAGGAACTCGTTCCAGTGTGCTTAGCATTAGTTTAGCTGTTTCGTAGTTATAAAGTACTTAAGATTGCGATAATCCATAAGAACTTTAGTTAGCTAGTTAGGTTCTGCTAAAGAGAGTTCCGGTCAGAATTCCTTAAACGCTTATATAATCGCGAGAAGTTCCTTATTATAGATCTTGTAGTTATATTCTTATGGTGTAAGCTTAGACGAGTAGAATGCGACTGGGTAGAGGAGGCTGTTATTACCTATCTAGGAGAGGACGCCTGTGTTGACGTGGTCTAAGGAGTTAGTCTTAAGATAGAGTTATTATCCTGGTATAAAGTGGGCTAGGATAGATGCTTTGGTAAAAGCATCTTTAAGGTCTTAGAACGCCTTCTCGCATTTAGGCGTCTAGATAAAATATAGATATGTTTTTCTTCCTTTTACAGACAGGCCCTTTGTTTACATTATTGCTATAAGTAGTGCTACAACACCTAAGAAGTTGTATATAAATTTTTAATAAAAGTTGGCAAAACTAAGGAAAGCTTATACGTCCTTAATGCAGTTAGGGGTTTGCTATTTAGTAATTATACATACCTTCTTAGGGTCCATACGGACACCCTTAGTAGTGACAATTAGTTTAAGGTATTTTACTTCTATAACTAAGAATTTGTACTTCTTTAAATTAATATAAAGTCCTACGTCCCTAAGGCGCTATAGGACCTTTTAAACATGCTTAGTATGCTTAGAGGGATTGTTACTGTAAATAAGTATATCGTCTAGGTACGCAGAGTAGAAGTCGTTAAGGTAGTCCTGTAAGGCGTTATTAATGTAGCTTTGGAAGCTGCCTAAGCCGTTGCATATACTAAAGGGTATAACGGTATATTTAAATTGGCCAAAGCGTAATGCGAATATAGTTTTCCATTTATCACCTTCCTATATTTAGAGGTAGTTAAAGGCGGCGATGATATCAAGCTTGGTATAGATTTTGGCTTAACTAAGCCGCTTAAGAGTCTCACGTATAAGTAGTATAGGGTATTGGTTCTTAATTGTAATAGCATTAAGTCCTCTATAGTTAACGTAGAATTAGATACCTCTTTCTAGCTTCTTAGTAAGGAGGATAGGGGCGGCTGCTAGGGATATACTAGGACGAATAAATCCTTTATTAAGGTATTTGTCGATATACTTTTTAATAACTAGGAGTTCGTCTTTTAACATTAGGTAGAGTCTTTTATAGGGTGGCGTTTTTCCTTGTTTAATATTAATGGCGTGGTTATTAGGTTAATGTAGGGGGAGTATATCTGCGCTCTTTTATAAGCATATATTGATAAAGTTATAGTATCTCTTAGGGAGGAGCTTGCGGAGTTCCTTATTGGTAAGTCCTTTTTTAAGCTTTATAAACTTCTTAAAGTCTAAAGGTAAAAGTCCGTAGAGTTCTATAGGGGTATTGTTTTCTAGGAGGTCAACTGTGTCTATCCTATTACTATAAAGAACGTGGTTCTGTTCTTTATTAATCTTATATAGTTGTGATTGGGAGGCTGTGGTAACGGTCTAGCCTTTCTTATGTGCTATACGGTAAAAGGCCGCGGCACTTACGTGGTAGTAGTTGGTTGTAGGTAGGGTAATAAGGGGTTCCTTAGGTTAGTATCCTGGGGAGTAGATAGAGGTGGCTAGGCCATGTCCTAGGCAAGTCTCTCTGCAGTATTTAGAGTTAAAGGTTACTTTTCTCTTTTTCCAGTTAATAGCGGGGTTGTATTATTTGAGCTAGTTTATTCTAAGGATAATAGGGTAGTTAGTAAGTGGTGTAATATAGGCCTAGAGCTCTTCCTGGTGCCCGTTTATATCTAGGTAGAGTTGTGCCATATAGGTGATTTTCTGTGCGGTACAACTGCCGTTAGTAAGTTGTAGGGCGCGGGCTTTAGTAAGGGGTAAGGTAGGTAGGTAGTAAGTACGTACGAATTAGGTATTTATAAATTTATTAGTAGCTCCGCAATTAATTATAGAACGGCTTTTATATTATTTTTTAGCAGTAATTCCTATTATAGGTAAAACTATCTGTTTCCGTTCATTTATCTTTACTAAGTTATCTATTAAGTAGGCCGATGTATAGATCCCCTTATTATTAGGGTGTCCTAACCTACGACTTAGGGCTAGGACTTGGCGTTTTCCGTTTCAGTATCCAACTCTACTGCTGTTGCTGCGTCTTCGTCTTGTACGGTAGTAGTATATAGCGACGTATTTAGTATTTAAGGTACTAGGTTAGGTATTAGGCGGCAGCTACTAAACCTAGCTATTAGGTAGTTTGGGCTATAGCTATAATAGCCTTCTTAACGGCATCTATAGTAATGCCTTAGCTTCCGGAGTAGCTTATATTCTCTATCTAGTAACTTCTACGGGAAGGTTGGTATGGAGAGGTTAATATTAGGACCAGTAGTGTTACTTAGGGTAGTAGGCATTAGTGGTTTAGTAGGTCCGGAGGGCTTCTATAGGGAGATCTTTGGGCAGGGGTTTACAGTAGCGATCTGGTTTAGCCATCATTCAATCTTCCGTAGGGCTGCTACTATATCGTAAACGTCGTTATAATTGTGGCTGGTGGCTGCGTGACTAAGGCGATAAGTAACTTTTTTAAAAAGGTCTTCCTGGTCTTCAGCATTATCTTAGGTAAGAACTCTAGTGTATTCCTAGAATTTAACATAGAACTCATTAAATGATTTAGTAGGACTTATCTTTAAGGCATGTAGTTTGGCTTAACTGGTGGCCACTAGGTCATAGTTATGGTATATTTAGTTAAGGTTGTTAAGGACTTCCTAGTAGGACTACTACTTCTAGGGACTGCTAGTCTCCTATTAAGTGAAGAGCCTATTAAATAGGATGCCCTTCGTTTGCCTAATAATGTAGCCAATCTTAGCATCTTCTGTAGGGAAAAGGTAGGCGCTCTAGGTCAGTTTCTCGCGGATTTATATCTTCTAGTAGCTATATTCCTTGCGGTTACCCTTGAAGATTAGGGGATTAGGGTAGCATATATTAGACCCTATAGTGGCAGTTTAGGTTCGGTCATTATAGCTTTTATTATCGCTGTGGTAGGGGTTCCTATTAGGCGAAGCTGCTTAGCGCTAACCTTTTATTAAGCGTTAAGTAGGTAAGGTTGCCGGGGGCGTAGAGATATAGGTGGCGTTATATGCAATAAAGGGGTATCTGGTATTATTATGAATGTACTTATTAAGCTGAGATTATAGGTATTTAATTATACCCTCTCTTTTAGTAACCGTAGCAATAAGTATAATCTCAGCCTTCTTTAATTATTGGACGTCGCGTTTAGACTTATAGAGGTCATCTTTGATCTCTTGGCGTATGTTATCAGCGAGCGCCTTATAAGCTTATAGGTCTTAGATAATATTGTGATCTTAGGTAGCGCATATCTTAGCTTATATAAGCTTTAGATAATAGTTCTATAGAAGGCAGTAGTATTTATTAGGTTCTTGTGTTACCATTTTCGCAAACATCTTAGCGTCTCATATCTTGATTTTAATAGGTAATAGCCCTTCGGCTTATTTGTCTGTAGTTATATAGTTAATAAAAGATAAGACATTGTTAATGTCCACCTCATTAAGGTCATTATAGTCTTTTAAGCCACTAGGCTTCCCTTTAGGGGTTAAGGCTAGGGCTAATAAATTAAATTCTTCTAGGATTGATTAGCGTCGTGGGTTTAATATAGGTATTGGATTATTCTTTAAGTTTAGCATAGTAGCTAGTAAGGAATTTCGTCTTACTATTATCGGTTCTTTAAAGGTATAAAGTAGGAGACACGCTGCTTCTAGCAGCGCCTATAGTATCATAGAGACGTAGAATTGGTTATAGGCTAAGCGTTGGTGATAAAAAAGGCGTAACGTAATGTTACGGGACGGGGGCAATGGCTACAGAGCGTATGTATTCGAGGAGTCTATAAAACGTTGCGCGATCAATCGTAAGGGTCGAGGGCGTAAGGAGGTGATATACCTACGCGTAGCTGACGTAAGCTGTACGCGAGGTGTACGCGGGAGCACGGGGCTCTCTTATGGAGGCCCCTGCGGTGGGGTTCCGTGACAGTCCTTTTCCTTAATACCTTACTTCCTATTATTAACCTTCATCCAATTTTAGACATATCTTTAATATATTATTAAGATTTTCTTCTTTTCTATTATTAATTTAATATACCTTTTTGTTCTCCTACTAACTGCTCTTTTAAGCTAATTCTATAGTGTATTTTAGCCCTACTGCTATATATAGAACCCTAACCTCCGCCAATCCATAACTAGTACTAGTCCTGCCTAAATAACTTTACATATACGTTGTTAAAAGACTAGAAATCTAATAAGAAGATTCTAGATGCTTATAATAAGACCTACTATATAAAATCTAACACCTTTAGTCCTTATAATTAATACATGCATACTAAGAGCGGTGGTTATATTAAGGTAAGCTTTCCTATCCTTAATAGGTTTCCATTACTAACTTTAGGCTTTAATATAGCCTAGGCCTAAGTAGTAATAATTCTTTAATATTCTTAACTACTATATTACCTAGGCTCTCTCTTATTCTAATGCCAATACTAAACAGCTAGGTTAAATTTAAAACTATACTATAGCTATTTATACCGCCTATAATTCCTAGCAAGCTAGCTAGTAATGCCTAATAAGGGAGCAAGGTTAGTATACTAAGAATAGGGTAAAAGATAGGGGTAATAAGAAGAAGGTTATCGTCTACTATAAAAAGAAGTTTATATATACATATTAAGTTTTAAAAGAGCATAATATAATGCGGTATTAGGTAGGTTACCCTTTAGGTACCTAGCAAATAGGTAACTAATAATTGCTATAGTAAGGTCTTAGTAATTCTGGTTTTTACTAGCCAGCTAATATCTCTATTTATTCTAGGCTTAAGTATATCTTTATTAACTACAAGCTTATACCTTAAGAACTTTATTAGTACTAGTTTGGGCCTAATATTAGTATTAAGTATTTAAGGATCTCTGCTTTATCTACACCTTATTAGCCTACCCCCGTTTTTATACCTACCTATACTCTTACTAAGGGATCTAGATCTAGATCTTATTCCTATTAGCTATTACTTAGTAGGCTAATAGATACTAATCCTGCACCTAGGGATAAGGCATAATAGCTTTTAATTTGGGCATTTAGGATTAATTCTTATATATAATGGCAATTAGGAAGGCCTTATAAAGCATTTAGGAAGGTATAGAAACGCTATTCCTAATATAGACTAATAAATAGGAATGCAATTCTAGCAAAATACCCTATTAATTCTATACTATATATATAAAAAGGCTAAGGACCTGTCCTGCCTTAGGCCATAGCCCTAATTAATACTTATAGTTTCCAGAGCTTATCTATTCTATATCTAATTTAACCTATTTACTCTTTAGGGCCTCTTTTAGCCTACTATAAGCTTTCTTTATAGGTTGCAATAACACCATAGTATTAAAGCGCTTTCTATAATTTATAGATTACGGACCTTAGTCCTAATATTCTTTTAGAATATCTTCGCAATAATTAAGATAATCCTTTGGTTCCTATATAGAGTCCTTAATAGGCTAGCCTAGCTATTTAACTTTATATTAAAGCTTGTTCTCAATAAACTTATAGTATAGTATAGCTTTAACCTTATACCACTCGCCTACTACTTTAGGGTGTTTAATTAGGCCTAGATAGAAGTTCTTTTCTAGCAGTGGTCTATACCATAGCTCTAGTAGATTTATATAAAATACTAGATGCATATAGGCTATAGATAGGGGTAGCTAGAGATAGTAGGCTAGCTTACTAATTCGTTCCTTAACTTAAAAGGGACCTAGGTATCTTATATTAAGCTTCTTTAATAATTAATAGGTCTTAATATTTATTAAACATAATAGAACCTTATCGCCTATGCCAAAATACTTATCCTAGTGTTTGTAGTTATACTAAAGTCTCTACTACTCTTACGCATCTTATAGGCTCTACTTTACATACTTCTATTACTCCTCCCATTCCTTAAGGTACCCTTATACTCTTTAGTAGATATCCTTAGACTTCCTAATTAGGTCCCATAATTAATTATGCGGCTTTAGCTAGTAATTATTAAGTACACTATTAAATCTAGATAGTTAAACGCTATAGGCAATCTGGATAGGTGTATACTTATATAATAAGTATTGCTTTAAGTTATAAGCATATTCCGTATACGGAAGTAGCTCGCACTAATTATCTTGCTAGTAGTTTAAATATATTTATAGGTAAGACTCTAGTTCCTAGTTCTGGCCCTCTATTTACCTATCTATCTATAGATAGAAAGCTATACTATAATAGTGGTTTATCTTTAAATAAAAGCATAGATCCAACCAGTATTAGCTTATAAAGATGCTGCCCCTATTAGTAATAATAGAGTATAGTTAATCTACTTTAAGAAAGTATTTCTCTTTAATTAGGTTTATAAGCGCTTATATATTAATTATCTTATTAATAGGAAGGTATTAGATATACTTTAAAAACCTATTAATAAGTACAAGGACTAAATTATATATTTATCCTTACTTCTCTTTTAATAGCGGAAGGTCCGTAATAAAATCCATAGCGTAATGTTACTATAGTTCGCTAGCGGGAGGAACTAATTTAAGTAAACCCCATGGCTTGTGCCTTCAGATTTTATATACTTAACATTTCTTATAATAGCTAATATATTCCTTTACTTCCTAATTAAACTTTAGCTAATAGTATTTGCGTTAAAGTAATTCTACTATCTTAGCTTAACTATAGTGGCCGCCTAGAGGATTATTATAATTCTTTATAAGAATCTTCTGTTATAGATTTGCTTCTTATAGCACCTAAACCTTACTATATCTATATAGTAGGCCCATTAGGTCCATTTCCTGATAGTAGCGCCTATTAGCTTCCTTTCTGTTACATTTCTAATCTACTTCCGCATTAAAGATGGTATAAAAGGCGTCCCTCTATTGCACCTTATAGATAAGATCTATTAACCTTTTAGATAGTTCCTAGGTAAAAGCTATTTTATCTTATACTACTCTAAGTACACAATTAGATGGTACTATAGATCTTATAACTCTTTAGTGCATATATATTAGGAAGGCCGCTATAAGGTTAAAGTCCTTTAGTCTTTATAGGGCTCTAGGTTTTAATTACTCTATAGCTCCGCTTTTAGTTTAAGGGAATAGCTTAGTAATTAGAGGTAATATATTACTAGGTTCTAAGAGTATATTAGGGATATCCTATCTAGGTATATTTAGACCCTTATTGGTAACGGACTGGGTACTAGCTAAAATATTAGTAGAAGTTAATAGGGTTTACACTGCCTAAGACTTAGTGCTTAGAGCTATAGGTACTTAAACATTCTATACCTAGAGCTTGTTCTATAATATAGGGAGTAAGATATTTATTATCTACTTTCCTTCTCCCATTTTAAAGCCTTTGGTATAGTCTGGCTGTTATAACAGTCTATTAGTAGGGTTGTTTTCCCCTAGCTTATATTTAATCTTAAAGTTAAATTATATAAGCTCCTCTGCCTATCTAGCCTATTAAGGTATAAGCTTCTTTATAGTTATAAAGTAGCGTAAATTATAATAATCTAAGAGTACGTAAGTGGTATAGCTTGTATACTTAAGGTAGTGTTACCACTATTTAAAGCAGTTAACTATAGCTAGCAATTCCTTATTGTAGGTATAATACCTAACTTTAGGTCCTTGGAATTTTCTGCTATAGAATACTACTAGTCTTTAGTGGAGCTGGGTAGCGTCTAGATGCCTATTAGGTTATAATAGAATACCAATAAGGGCAAAGTTTAATATATTAGTAACTGTTATTAGTAGCTAATCTGGGTTAAAATGCCGTAGTAGTAAAGCTTCTCTAAACTTTATATATAGTTCCTAAAAGACTTCCTGTACCTTTTTAGGCTATATCTATATATTTAGTTAGTCCCTTCTTAGTTTTCTTTCTTCCTACCTTTAAGCTTTTTGCTCCTTAGGCTAGGTTTTAGGAAGCTTTAGTAATATAGTTAAATAGGTATTAGGCAATGTCTAAGTAGTTATAGATAAAGCGCTTATAGAAATTAGCAAAGCTTAAGAACACTTAAATATCCTAGTAGCTCTCTAACTCCAGCTACTCTTAGATTATCTATATCTGTACTAGGTCTATAACTATATCTATAGGCGTTATAATATAACTTAGGAACTTAACTTGCTTAGTATTAAAGATATACTTTAACGCCTTAGCGTAGAGGCCCTAATTATCTAAACATTCCAGCACTTCGCGGATGTGTTACTCGTACTAATCCTTATCTTTTAAGTAGATTAAAATATTATCTAAATAGATAATGTATATACGGTTAACTAGTCCCCTAAGGCTCTATAAATATACAATTGGAATATTATAGGCGCATTAACTAGCCTAAAAGGCATTACCAGATACTTAAAGTGGCCGTATTAGGTTTTAAAAGCGGTCTTCTATTTATCTCCGCGACCTATCTAGTAGTTCCCTATAGAGTATCTATTATAGAAGGGTTATTGCCTATACTAGGCTTTATACCTATCTTACTATAGAATAGGGGTTAGATTTAATACTCCTTTAGGTATAGAGCGTATACTATTTCTCCTAGAGCTATATCCTCTAGGATGTCTTTTAAGCTTATTAGTAAAATGCGCCCTTTTAATTCTTTACCGTTCTACTATTTAAAGGCTCCTGTTTTAAAGTATATTTTAAAATCTGCTTTTATAAGCTAAGGGTGTCTAAGAATAAGGTTATAGCCTATAAAATTAGCTACCTAAAAGGGTTATGGGCCAACTACCTTAGTATAGTTGTGCATGTTAGCTACTAATACTATAAGCTTATAGGCACTATATAGTTTAATCTAATACTTATCTAGGAACCCTATAGTAGGTTTCCGCTACCTTAGTAATAGGATAAGCTTATACTCTTTTACTAAATTATATTATATAAGATTAATTTTAGCGCTGCTGTTATATAGTGCTTAGAACTAACGTACCTTACCTATAGGGAGTACTATTTCTAGATTAATAGTAATATAGAGAGTCTCTCCTTTTATATTTTGCCCTAGTTATAGCTAGGAGAGGTCTACAACTAGGGCGTTTCTTTTTTTAGATTATTAGTGCGGTTATTGCCCTGCTTATTTTTTTAATTGGGTTTACCTCTAGGGAAGTTTTCTCTTAACTTTTTAGAGTATTCCCGCGAGGGTGCCAGATAGGTATTAGGTTAGCCCTAGAAGTCTTTCCTGTTAGCGACTTAGTCAATTGAGGCACGAGCACGGTAAGAGGGACGCGCAAGCCTGTACAATTGGTAGTCTATAAACGAGGATCCAAAGCTAGAGAAAGGAAGGAGAAGAATAGTAGCGCCGCTCAATATTTTATGCGGTCCTCAAGTCACGTGACTCGCGTCTACTATAATCCACGTCTGCCAAGATCCACCGTTTTCCACCAGCGCCGTAACATTACCCCCCCTCCAAAAAAGCCTGCCCTTAGGCTTTATATGTCCGTATCATATCCGTGGGGTGTTCTTATCTATATGCTTAATAGGTAGCCTATCATCTTCGCTATACTAGCACTTTATCCACTTGTCTAGATACTTTGGGGGTCCTGGCTTATTAGGGTATTAGTTATAGAACTCTTTAAGCTTCTGGGGGTAACCTATAAAGTTCTAAGCGGGGTACTAGGTTGGGTCTGGATCGTAACCTTTCTATTAGACACGGTATTTTAGCGTTCCTCGTACTAGTTTATAGGCTAGTATTTCATTAACTTCCCATTTGTTGTTGCTATTAACTTAAATTAGCAGGGGAGGCTTATTCTTTTGTCTAGGTAGTAGGTTATTTACAGCCTTCCGTAGCTTATCCGGCGAAAAGACAGGGTAGACTTTAATTAAGTCTGGGAGCTCAACCTTATATAAGTTGCCTTCTTTGTTAAGGATCTTATATAGTCCTGCTATCTTATAGTCTAGCTTACAGCTAGGCCGTTTTATCTTCTAGTTCTTTATTATAACCTAGACCCTATTATCCACGGTAAAGTCAGGCTTACGCCTATATTTATTTACCTACTGTTTTATTAATCTCTAGGCCTTTTCTAGATTTATATAGGCTACTGTCTAGGCTTCTTCTAAGCGTTTGGCGTATTGCTGGGCTTCCTTATAAGACAGTCTTTTGCGTATGGTCTATGACCCCTCCGGTCTTTCCCAGTTAAAGCTTATATAGGGTAAGTATCCCATTTCCAGCTAAATAGGTGCAAATCCCGTAGAGTTATAGGGTAGGGTTGCCTAGGCGTAGTCTATTAGGGGTAGTAGTTTGCCCTAGTTATCCTAAAAGTAGTTAATAAAGGGCCAGAGCCTCTAGTCCAAGTATTAATTTATAATCTCTATCTAACCGTTTATCTAGGGGTGGTATACTATAGAAAGCTTTAGCTTAATACTAAGGATCTAAGTAAACTTATTTTAGAAGGCCGATATAAACTACGGCCTATAATTGGATATAATAGTATCTAGTAGTCCGTAGATTTGGTAGACATAATGGATATATAGTTAGGCTACTTCCTTAGTATTAATATCCTTATAATAGGGGATTAAGAACGGGCGCTTGCCAAAACGGTTAACTAGGATTATTACTATATTATATCCGTCACGGTCTGTAGGCAGCTTATAAAAGTCTATAGAGATATACTACTAGGGGCGTTCTAGTATTGGGAGTGGCTTTAATAGTCCTGGGGTCTTATCCTGTGGAATTATAGACCTATGGCAGTTGTTACAGTTCCGTATATAGCGGTTAATATCTATAACTATTCCAGGCCAGTAGTATTGGTTACTAATAATTTTACAGGTCTTATTCTTTCTAGGGTAGACCGTAGAGACCTAGGCATAAGCTTTGGCAATAAGCTAGGTCCGTAAGTTTTATTCCTTAGCTACTACTAGCCGTTTCTAGTGCTTAAGTAGTCTGTTTTTAAGGGACTATAGGCTAGTAATATTCTTTGCCTTTTTACGGTACTCCTGTAGAGAGGGGGCCGTATAGTTTGCCTATAGCAGTTTATTAATAAGGTTAAGTTCCGTGGAGTTAATGGGACATATCTTAGCGTCCAAAGGGTCCGTATTTTGTTCTGCCTATATCCGGGGGTTAAGGTGCTCTAGTTATAGTAGTGTTTAGGTCTATAATAAGATCTTTATAGCTGCCTAGTTACCTAGGTTCTATTTACGCCTTATAAAAGCATCCGCATGGTTTATAGTGCCTGGTCTATATATAATTAAGAAGTTAAACTAAGATAGGATATCCGCCTAGCGTGCCTGCTGGGCTGTAAGGGCCTTGGTTATTATAAAGTATTCTAGGGCCTTATAATCTAAAACTACCTTAATAGGCTTAGGGGTCCCCTCTAGCTATATACGCCAGTGCTAAAAGCTAGAGATAATGGCCAGCATTTCTTTATTATAGATGTGGTAGTTTAGCTTAGCATCTATTATAGTCTTTAAATAGTATATAATAGGGTGCCATTCTCTATCCGGTTACTTCTGGGAGAAAACTCTAGCTATTACGCTGTCTACGTCAGGAAAAAATTTACTAGCATTTTTGCAGAATTTGGCGGCATTTGGCAGCCAAATGCGCATTTCGCGTATTGCAACGTGTAGCGTATGGTATCGACTAAGGAGCGGTATATTGCCGCATTTAACAGAAACCAATAACGCGGTGCAGCTAATTGCGCATTTATAGCCACCTGGGTAAGTGGTGCCTTTATTCTATTAAGCTTTTTTTGCACTTAATGCGCAATTAACGTATAATACCCTCCTTGTGCATTCTGTATATCTTGCTTACTCTAAGTAATAGATAAGCGTTGCTCTTCCTATATAGTTGTTATTAAGTGCTTATCCCGCGCACTTAATAGTATTTGCTTAGTCTATGCGGTTAGTAGTATTTACCCATTCCACGCAATTAGTATACTTTACTTACTTTAAGTAATAGATAAGCGTTGCTCTTCCCGTGTAGTTGTTATTAAGTGTTTATCCTACGCACTTAATAGTATTTACTCGGTCTACGCGGTTGGTAGTATTTACCTATTCCGCGTAATTGGTATACTTTGCTTAGTCTGCGCAGTTAGTACTCTTTGCTTATTTTACACAGTTAGTGTTCTCTACTTATTCTACGCGCCTGGCATACACTGTATAAAGAACACATTTTGACCTAATAGTAGTATAGTATAACCTCAATACGCCTAATAACGCCCTTTAGTTAATCTGCTATTTTAAGTTTAATATTTATATTAGTTCTGCCACAACAGTACTACCGCACCACTAAACCCCTAATCGTTTTTATTCTCGCTGTTGTTTTTCTTGTTAATTCCGCTACCTTCTCTACTCTTATTCTCTTTATTAGCAAATTCTAGTGTTACCTATCTATCTCTACTCTATAGGCGGGCCTTTATATCCTCTAGTATAGCACTATCCGTAATATCTATAACCTCGGACTTGCTGGCGAAAGTATACTATAAGATACGGTGATTAATTTCTATTTCCTGTTTATTATTACCTTAAATTTGTTTAAGGCGCGCTTGGATAGCGTTAATGTTATAGTTATATAGCATTAAAATCGTCTTATTAGTATACTGCGAGAAGGAGACCTTATATATGGTCTTAGGGCTCATTCTTAGCAATAAATGCGCTGGGCTACCATTGTCCTATTATATTATCTTTATTAGCCGCGTAGAACAATTAAAATGGCGGGATATTATAACATAGGAAACGGCGGCGAAGTGCTATAGTATATAGTAAGTATCGCGATATAACATTGCGATACAATTAATGTAATATTGTATGTTTACACTTATAGTATGCGGTTATTAAGTAAACCTATTATTATACTTAGGATCCAGTTCCTCTAGATCTTCTATAGTATCCTTAAAAGGATTACTAATTGCCTACTAAGTCTATAGCATCTTGTCTTTGGTTATATTCCGTATCTTATTAACATATTATAGAAGTAGCCTGCGTAGCCTTTTATTATGCTTGGGTTGGTAGCTCTTCTAGGTACTCTATAGTCGCTCCCAACTATCTATAATACGCTTTAGTAAGTATAGTAAGAGGCTTCCTATAGTTTTACCTATAACTGTAGCGTTGGCTTTAAACTTATAAATTACCTATGTTCCACTTCTGTAGTCCTTAAGCGCATGTTAAATTGCTATATATATAAGCCATATCGTATTAGCTATAATAGGCGAGAAGAGGTTAGTACTATTCTTATTAAGGACGAGTAACCTTAGCCTAGTATCAAAGAACACGCGCTTAATATAGTGTGCGATAATCAGCGCCCTAAATCTTATCTCTCTATCCTAGCCTTGGTTAGTTAGGTATAGTAAAAGGTAGAGTACTAACCGGGCCACTAAGCGTAAAGTGGTTATCCTTAAGTAGTTTCTCTACTTCCTTTACCACGGCCTTAGTATCTAGTTTAAGGCAGTTATAGCTCCTAGCAACAGTATTACGCACTATATTTATTATAGCACACTAAAACACGCTAAGCTGGTTATATAACTGGAAAATTAGTTAGCATAGTGCTACTAAATCTAAGGACTGCGAACCTTGCATACCGCCGGCCCTAGTGGCATACTCAATGCTCCATTTATTAGGCCTTTATAACGGTTTATAATAGCAATCGCCTCTTTCCACGTCTGCTTTATTAGTGTGTTTAAACCGCTTATATTTATTTTTAGCTAGGGAGAGAGATAGAGCTCTTTAGGTATAGAGCCTATTATTACTTATATAATAAGACGTGCCTAAGCGATACTATATATCTTTATATTAACTAGGCTAAGTAGCTGCTTTATACATTATCCAAAGTCATCCTATAGCGGTTATTTATCTAAGTAACGCATATATTTCTTTTAAGTGTGGGTTTTAGATGTCTTGGGGTTGCTTAAAGTTTATAGGCTTTTATCTAACAAGAATAGGACTATCCATTAGGATAACATTATTGAAATTAATAATAATAGGTTATACTATAGCATATAATAATATTAATAATAGCCTTGCCTTTTAACGGAGACAATTATGGTATAGAGCTTAATATTATCCCCTTTAAGATCTAGATTATCTTAAAAGCTACTACTTAACTTATAGTGTCTTTGTTTACTTTTCTATGGGATAGGTAGAGGATAAGTATATTAGTCTAGTAGAACTATTTAGCTTTTATACACACCTTACTTTTCTAGGAGACGTTAGATGGTCTAGAGTCTTATACCTAATATACTTTAAATAATAACCCGTTTAACTTTTATGGTATAAATTAGGTTTTTCTCGCCGAGTATAGATAGAAAAGTGCCTTAACTAACTTGTAATAATGAGTTGGGAGGGCGGCCTGACTATTTATTAGGCTTTATAACGGGGCAATTAGATTGCCTTGCCATAGTATAGGGTCCTACTTTATATAATATTTTTTCTATACTGTGCAAAAGCCTAGTTCCTCGCAATATTTACCTACTCTTAAGGTAGAGGGTATGGTGTATAGGATATAAAGGGTAGCTAACGCGTAGAGGGCAATATATAGTGGTGTTGTGTTCTAGTTTGTTATAGTCGCGGCAATTTACCCCTTTATTGCAATCCAGCGCTACTAGTTACAACTTGCCGCTATTTCGGCTTAGTTATATTTATTTACCGCCTAATATAAGCCTATTTCCTTGTATATGCATTTACCTATACCCTATTTATTTGCTTAAAGTCTTTATTATATATAGTATTATATATATCCCAATTGCTGTAGTTGTTTACAAAGAAACAGTTTATAACATTAATATCCATTAGCACAAGTGAGATGGGCCTTGTAATATGGTTAATATTATATATCCAGAGGGCATCTAGCGTGCGTTTTGTCCTGCTGTTAGATAGCTTTATGCTCTATACTCTAAGCATTCCGGTTCTTATGTTAATCTTACTACTATTATAAACTTGGAGGGTCTCTACCAACGCACTAGTATATTTTAGGTATTTGCCCTTACTATCTAATCGCCTAGTATCCTAGATTGTAAGTAGTAGACAAAGCCTCCCCACTTTATTGCTATGGAGGCTGTTGTTTGCCTACTTATATTCTCACACTATTACAGCATTATAGCGGGGGGCTCTAGTATTAGCCTATAATAGGGTATATTAAGCAAACACCTTGTCAAGCTTATTAATATTAGTAGCGTCCTTCTTAAGGCGAATATAGTATATAACGCTATAATGGATACTTAGGGGTATCTTTAACACCTAATTATTATTGGCCTTTAGTTAGTTAACGTCCTAGTTTATTTACCGGATTCTGTTAATCTGCTTATGGCATTCCCTTATAAAGGGGGCCAGTTTAGATATAAGGTTAGTAATCTCTATCTAGCGCTGTACCTCCTTAACCATACGCTAGATAGATATATTGATTCTCTAGTCTTAAAGTATTTAAGCTGTATAGTTGTTAAAGTTCTATATATATAAGCAATGTATATATATATTAACTGCAGGACCTAGTCGTATTGTCTATATTACGCTTATTGGGTCTACTGTGTCGATTATATTAGTTAACGCCTATAGCTCGAGTTCGTTCCGAAGCATTATATTAAGATGTATAGTATTATATCATAGTATCTACTCTTCGTAGTTGTTCCGTTTGTTAGTTCTACAGTAGAATGCCTTCTATAGCTTATATGCTTGCTCTAAATACTCTATATCTATGCCTTTAATTGCCCTTAGTTGCTAGATGCTCTCTGGATAGTAGGTAATAGTATACAGCTTAGGAATATTAAAGTATAGTAGTCCTGCCTTACTTAGTTAAAATGGAAGGAATATATTCTTTGTCTTGTCTATTCTATAAATAGCTAATGCTAGGTACCTAATAGTTAATTCGTCGTATAATATATATTAAGATAGTATAGTGAAGTCTATAAACGCCTAGATAAATAGCATGGCGCCTTTATTCTATTTTAGTAAGGGTGCTATGGCGGGGACTAATTATTATAATAGAGATTTATATATCTTTCCTGTCTATTGGCTAACATTTGCCTAGCTATCCCACACCATTATATTAGTAAATCGCTCCACCTATACGAAGTAGGTGGTAATAAGTGTATTAATATTTAACATCTCCTAGCCGTAACTATCTGTGCGTAGGATATTAAGGCCCTAATATTTTCCGGCCTATATTTCGCTTTATATAAGCCCCTTAATCTAGTGTATAAGGTATTTACTAGTAAGGCCTTTAAGTACCTAGTGTAGGAAATTAGGCGCCATTATCTTGTGGATATTAGATAGATTATGGCCCTATATAAAGTTACAGAACGGCCGAATATAATTTAAGTTATCTTTTTTATTAGTATCGCAACCTTCCTGCTACATTCGTATTTGGTCTTTTATCGATTAATATATATAAAACGGCCACGGTCGCTAGATAGCAGTTATTAGATCATACTATTTATTTATATATATATAACAAATTGAATATTTACAGCCACTCTTAATACCTGTAAGCGTGACCTATTCTTCGTAATTAGCTATAAATATAGCTAGAAGTGGAAAGCAGTGTTAATCCTAGCTATCTATATATAAGAGATATACTTCTTCTTTACTAGCTTTCTCTAACGCTGTAGGCATTATTAGCATAACTATATAAGTAGTAAGGTTGTCGCTAAAGCATATGTTTAAGAATGGCCATAAGGGCCTTGTATTGCACCGCTAGTTATATTGTTTAGTTGCTAGGTATATGGACTGGGAGGTATATAAGTAGTAATAGGGCTAGTTAATTTACAGATTATTAAATATACAGTTTAATGTTTCCAATTAAAATATAGAGCGGCCATGCTTTCTTGCCGCTGGTGTGTTGTGTTAGTTAGGTCTTATTGCTAGCTAATATAATCAGCACTATAGTTGCGCCAAGCGGTAGCTGCTTTTACGTCTTCTACTACTAGTCTACTGTGTTAAGCTTATTATATATTCTTGTTCCTACTAATAAGTACTGCCTTACTAGCGAGAAAGTTATATCTCCTTAAAAAGGGCCGTGACTAATAAGGAGGGATATAATCTTTAAAGCATTTTGGTAACATACTAGCAGTTACTAGTCCCCTATAGTTATAATTGTTTTAATCCACTATAGTTACTTACTCTTGGATTATATCCGTTTTGAAAGTAGTTTTACTTTAATATCTTTAGCACTCTAGCAAGAAAAATAGTTGGCAAATATTCCTTAAAGCCTAATATTGTTAAACCACTTGTTAATAGCGCGGTTAGAAGTCCTATAGCTTACCCACTATAAGACCTATATGTATTCTACCTTACTACCAAATGGATAAAATGGGGGAGGTATCTTATCTAGTGCACTACCAGTACGTTTAATACGCGGCATAATGTTACATACTGCCGCAGTATTGTCCGCAGTTTATGGAGTTCCTTAGTTCCGTTCTAGAGGCTTTCCTACAGTATGGCCAGTGGCCTCTTTAAATGTTTTAGTTTAAAAGACGTCCGTAGATATTCTAGTTAAAGTTTACTGATTAGTCTTAACTATTACCAGGTTATGCACCCTATTAAATATTACAGAATTATTATTATAGTGCATATCCGCAGCCCTGTTATTTAGCTTATTAATAATATTATCGCCTAGAGCTTATATGGGTGGCCACTTATTATCTTGCTCCAATTCGGCCTTATAATTAGTTATTTAATGCCCTTCTAAGGTTTAATGGCATGGTGTATTGTTATCTATATATTGTATAAGTAACCACTTATTATTTTACTCTAGCTTAGCCCTATAATAGGCTGTCTAATACTCCTCTAAGCTTTAATAGCGTAAGGGTGCATTACTGTTTGTCTCTTTAATATTAATGGCCTTGTGTTTATCCTTCTTCCATTTCTGTTTTCTTAGACAATATTGTTTATAATAGGTTAGACCGCCTATGCTTTTTACTTTAGTCCCGCACTTTCTATATTGCCGTTAAATAGAGCTTATTTATAAATTGCCGCATTAAACTGTAACTTACTGCAGTTTAGTTAGAAGGGGGCCGAATATAATATCCATATAAAACCGTATGTTTAAAGTAGTATTTGTGGCTTATGCTATGTTATAAGTAAGAGCATAGCGATATCTATGGATACTAACGCGCTAGATAGCGCAACCCGATATATTTTACGTTAATTTGCGCTAGATCGCGTTATATTAGGTTAGGGGGCTCTACTTATTACTAATATTGCGCCGCCTCTCTGCTATACTAAGTATAGGATTCTAAACACCACTATTCCCTACTTAGGATACTAAACTATCTTTTATAATGGGACGCGATATATAATAGCGGTATACTATAAATACGGCATAGTATAACTCTGCGAGCGCTATAGACCTATAAAAAGACATACAGCTTACTACTGGCTTAGGTATTACTACGGAGAGACTTAATACTATTAAGCGGACTTTTAAGCAGGTTATTATTAAGAACAATATCCTATATATTTTATTTCGCGGACAACTAAATGATTTGCTACGCAAGTAGGTAATCCAGAAAGTTATCTGTTAGGTAGTAGAATGCGAGAAGGCACTAGCGCCATAGGTATATAAGGCTATGCAGAATATGCTAGCCTACGCATAGTCAAATATATGTAAAAAGATAAAGGTGCTAGGGCGGCCTGGCATAAACTATGTAGTAGATGCGGAAAGGGGGTATATAGCTGCTATAAACTCGCAGAACTTGTCCCCGCTTAGCTATACACAGAACTGTGGCTGCAATCTCAAACGACTTATTATACTACTTCGCAGGCGGCAACTAGATGGTATAAACTTAGTCTTAAGTATAGATGTGGCCTTAAGTCTAGTATCGCTACCTAATACGCCTTAAGGCCTATGTATAGTTAAATATTAGCTACTGGTCAAGATGTTTTTAGAGGCTGGGGTAGATTATAATAAGGAGTGGATATAGGCCGCCTATATAGAGACTATGTCTATCCAAAACAATGGGGCCTTAAGGGCTGCTCTATTAAGGGCAGTTTATTATAGGGTGGGCTAGGCTGTATTTACAGCTATTTGTAGAGATAGTATGCAGGTGTCCGTTATAATTGTAATATATCGCTAATGTTTATCTAGCCCTATTACTAGCGCGACATGTTTCGCTAGGTGGGCTAGAAGGTATTAATTAATTACAGTTAATCTAATCTACGTGGAGATAGTAACTTTAGTTAAGTTTGCCTTGTAGTAAGACCTCCTATCGCACTAGGAAGCCCTAAGATTATTACCTATATATATAATCTTAGGTTATCTAGGCGTGATATAATAAATCGCCTTTACTATAGGCTCTTCTATTAGGGGCAATTATATAGACATTATATTTGTCCTGTGTTTTGCTAGCTAGTAGCTAGTAGGGTGGGATAAATATTATTCTAAGGACCTATAGCCTTAGCAACAAGTGTCTTAAGATATAGTAAGGGCGTGCTAATGCCAGGAATAGTATAGCCTAGGTTAGGAAACTGCCCAATATAAGTAAGAGAGGGCGTTAAGTTGCGTTGCCTTAGCGGCAGCTATAGCGAGAAAAGGATTAGATACTTGTCTGATTAAGGTTATATCTTTACAGTTATATAACCGCAACTTGCCGTCACGTAACGGCAATTTAGGGTAATTTGTAGCAACTTAACTGCGAATACAAGTTAAAAGGGGTTAATTATATAAGCTAAGCGAGCTTAGGAAATCCACCAAATTCTACCTATAAAATAGGAGAATTAATAAGCATTAATTAAAATCAGTTACCTCCTATACTATTGTAATAGCAATATGTATTACCGGAAGTGATACGGATAATACTATTTGGGGTTATTACAGTTTAGCAAAAATAGAGGCGGCCCATACTATATAGAGAGTAATTGATAATAGTTGTAGTTATTAGCAAGATATTTAGACTATAATCTAACTAGTTAAGTACTTAAAATTAGAATTATAAATTAGCATTAATTAACCGCTAGCCTATAAGGAATAGAAATCAGGATTACTAGACTTAATAAATTAGGCTATCTTTACCGTAATGCGCTTATCTGTTTTGGAGATTATAATTAGTAAGAGTCTATCTTATTCAGCTATAACACATAATATTACAATATGCCACATTTTATCTAGTGCTGTAGCAAAATTGTAAATGCTAAAGGCCTATAGCTACTACTACTCTTAACTTCTATCTAGTGTCCCTAGTTAAGGGTCTCGCTGCTAGTAAAGTCTATAATATCTATCCTTACTACCCTTCTTGTGTTCTGACGCCACTAATATCCTCTCTATTATCGTTATCCTCGCTATTATTACCGGCACCGTCCTAGCCGTTATTGTTAGCGCCCTCTCCGTCAGCCTCGTTCTACGCTTCGGTATAATTACCAGCGCTACTAATATTTGCTCCACCCACGAAGTTAGGAATAGCAATATTAAAGTTAATGTCCATGCTATATAAAATAGGCGTGTGATTGGCTGTACGCTAGCAGTAGACACGCTGTATAGTTTTATTAATATTAAACAGGGCAACAAGTTGCTAGAAGTGCTCTTTCTGCTTAAAATTCTTAAGGTTAATAAATACCTTATTATCTTTACACTACTTCTTAATTTTATAGTACGTGGTATTTATAAAGGTCTTATTACTAGTATAATAATTATGGACCACCTAGGGACTACTAATAATAATAAGGCCTGCTTATGGTTTAGTAATTATAAGAAGGTTCCTTACTATATTCTAAACAAATTTTAGCAGACCAGCAACTATTATATTATACACTAATAACTCTACCTGGCCGCCCTAGATGCCGTTAACGGTAAAGACCTTAATCTCGCTAACTACTAGCGTAAATTCCTACTACTTGCTGCCATCTTGCTAGGCGTAGCACCATTCTTTAAGCGTATATAGCGCTGCGGAGTAGACAGCAAGTTAGGCTGTATATAGAATGGTAAGGCTAACCTCTAATAGCTTAAATCCAAAGTCTATTAGCGCCATGGCCACCCAGAATGCGCGTCAAGCGTGGACTAGGTTGTACGTCAATTAGCTAAACTTGTTCACCTATATAGTACTATTAACGGCAAGGAAGGCAATAGGGTGGTTATAGCACAGCATATCCTTAAAAAAGCTTGCTACCAGCTTTAACTGCTCTTGGTTTTTGACTATTAGGCTTATCTAAAGCTAGCTATGCGGTAGGACGGCATTTATAAAATATACAATGTCTTTAACAAATTAATATTACAGCGAAAACCACACCATATCCACACCAGCCACAAGAAGATATATATAGAGGGAGACGGATTTCTAATAGTAGAATAGATTATTAAAATCAGGACCAAGGATTGGTTTCGGTTGGTATATATTACTAAAAAAAACCTAAGGTATAGGGTTACTAGCCTAGATTTATAGACTTCCCTTAATTAAATATAGTCTGCTTTAGGCGAATCTAGCGAGACTGCTTAGCTTAAACGCCTTCCTGGCCTCATTATAGAAAACTACGCGTGTAGCACTAATAGAATGTGCACAAGTCTGCGAGACTACATTGGGTGTTATAAGAATAATATTAGCCTTCTTAGCCAGGTCTGTAATAACTACATTAGCCGCAAGTGTTAATCCTATCTTATTATTTTACGTTATGTTGTTACCAAGCGTAAATCAGTACAAGTATTGGCGGAATTTGGCGTATTTAGTTGTATTAGGGTTTATAATAAAATATAGGTTTCTGTCACTGTCTAGAACACCTATAAGGTGTAACAACTACTAACCTTTAGACAAATCTATAACCTATAACCACTTATTAAAGCCGGTAGCATTGCTAGCCTTAAACGTACAGTAGAGCAGGAATGCTATATTTAGCATAGATGCGTTCTTATTAATCGTAGCATAGTTATCCTGTTTCTCGAAATACTTAGGACGAGTATTAATGCCTGCCGCTGTTCGCTATACAATAGCATCCTATATGTAGACCTTAGTTTCCGTTGAGCGCATATGGCGGCGAAGGACGATGGGAAATTTAGTGGGATGGCCTTGTGTAATTAGTGCCTTATAGTCCTCCATAAGCGCATTATTAATCGTCTTGGCTAGCATATCCAGTTGGTAATTAAGCGGTAACAAGACCTAGATTCTAGTAGGATTATACTAGGGCGACCTAAGTTAATACTAGTATCGTACTAAGACAGTTAGGAAGGTTGATTTCCCAACACTACTAGGGCCTTAGATTAGCGAAATACCGCCTATTATATATTTAAGCGCAGTATAGGCACCCGTTTGCTCTTTGTTAAGTAGCAGCAAGACGGCCCTAAGGGCATTATTAACCGAGTTCTTCCTATACTTAGCGATATCGCAGTCGAAGTAATTAATACGCGGGAGATCTATGAAGTTATTAGACAGCGCAATTTGGCGCTTAATATAGAAGCTATTACCTCCTTACTATAGGTGGCGTAGAGTATTAATCTTTTAGGAGATTCTAACCTTAGGGACATACTTAGTTATAAGACAATTAATACCCTATGCCGTAATTAGGGCCTTGCTTAGGTTATTAACTATTATAAAATTATCGCTGCTTAGGACATGCTCTAAAGCGAATATAGGGTTTAGTGTAAACTTATAACCTACCTATAGTTAAAAGATAAAAGCATAGTAGTTATAGCCGGAGCTAAAGGGAGTAGTATTAATAATAACTCCTTTCTAGCTGGCCTAGCTATCTGCGTCTTTACCTAGGAATGAGATATTAATAATAGAGTTAGTATAAAGGGTAAGGCCATTAACCATCTAGATGGCAGCGTAGTAGACTTAGTCCGCGCCACCTAGAAAGGTAATAAGACAAATAATAGTGGGTACCTAGGGGTTCTGGTCAACGGCCTTAAGGCTCGCAACTGTGGCATAGAACTAGACCGTAAAATACTTAAGAACGCTATTAAACTAATACCTTGCGGGGATTTTGTACAATGGTTGGTCCTTTAGTAAGAGCTATATACTAAGCTAAATATTTATATTATAGTTCTTCCACTAGCAACCTAAAGGATTATTAATACTCTGCTATTATAGGCTCGCGTTTAGGCTTATAATATAGCCATTAAGCCATTCAGTACCTAGTATAAAGAAGTTAATAATAACCGTAGGACTATTTAAAAGCATATCCTAAGCTTTATAGATTTGTGGCGTAAATAGGCCAAAGTCCCCGTTAATAAAGAAGTACTTGCTAAGCAACGTGTGCGTACCTAGTACGAGTTTATTAGAGGCGACAACGAACCTAATATAGTAAAGTTATAGGGTTATGGCATCTTACGGGAGAATGCAAGTAAGATACTTAAGCGTAATTAGATATAATAGTTGTTAAGTAACCAGAGAAGTAGTATTAGTAGTACTAACCTTAACATTGCTAGCGATATTAACATCCGTAAATTGGACAGACGCCATCTTATATAAATAATAAGTAGGCATTTTATTGGTCTTATAAGACACCTAGAATGTAATGCTATATACTATAATATACTTTTTAATAATTTGCGTAACAAACTAAACTATAAGGTGGTTGTTATTTAGAAGCTAGAGTATATCTAAAGGTTCAGCTATTACGGAATTGCTATCCTCTATATAAGTGTCTAGGTCATCTATTAGGCTATCCGCTACTAGATAGAAGCCGGCTGCATTAAGAGGTTTAGGCGATAGAGAGGTAGTAGCTATACTTAAAGCGGTAGTACTTAGTACATCTACCTTGCCTAAAGTGGTTGCGGCATCTATTACCCAAATTAAAGTAGGTCTACTTATATAATTATTAATATTATGCCCTATAACTCCACAGTTCTTATATACATAACTATAGAAAACAGTTTAATAGTCTAGGGAGTTATAGTTTAGGTAAGTCTGCTTCTTCTTATCTAATAGCTAGGAATAGTCTCGCTTTCTATGGCCTATAGTACTACATTAGTTGTATATTATATGAGAATAGTTACTCTTAAGATAACTAGCTTCCCCATAATTATTATATATAGGGTTAGGGTAGTTAGCTTTAAGATAACTAGCCTTACTATAGCCGTAATAAAGTTAAGAAGCTTTCTTAAGAGGACAATTAGCGCGTATATAGCCGGTAAACAGACAGAGATGGTATTTTAGAGCATTGTTAGCTAAGAGGTATAGACTGCTAAGCTCTAAAAGAAGAGGCTTATTAAGCGTAGGGCCTTTACTATTACCTTATAAGATACCGGAGCCTATAGCCGCTATAGTTAAGGCAATCTCAAAAACTATAACGCCCTTAGCAAACTTTTTATGGTTACAGACGTAGTTAATATCGCGAGTTATAAAATAATTAGTAGGTAGGTCCATTTTAGTAGTAGGCTATATTAAGTGGTGGTCTGTGTAAACGTATTAGTAAATATAGATTCTCCATTATATAGCTAAGGTTAAAGATAAGGCAGCTAACTTACTATATTATAAGGCTCTATAGCCTAAATAGATCTGCGGAGGTATTAGTTATAGAGGTAGATACTAATAGGGTAAGGGTAAGAGAGGGTAGTTAGTAGAGTTAGGTTAATTAGTAAAGGTAAGGAAATAAAGCGCGCCCTAATAAAATTGTATAAGTAAGGCCTTAGTGGCAAAGTATATGGTTATATACTCTATAGGTTAAACGTATATAAGGGCAAATCTATAGTAACAAGACTAACCTATAGAGGAAGACGCAGTATAGTATAAGTTACGGGGACTACCCTACCTAGCCTATCTCTTAATATAGGCTAGGTAATGGTCCAGCACTATTAAGCTCTTATAGTTTATAATACGAGCATATAGATGTATAGAAGGGTAAGGAAAAAGAGAAGCGAGTAGTAAAGTAAAAGCACTTTACTATAGGCAGGCTAATTACGTTATAGGTAAACGGAAACTCAAACACTATAATCTATTAAAAATGTTACTAATAAGCACAGCCTACTACTGTTAGAAAGTACAAGTCTTTTTCTTCCTTAATTAGTAAGAGATAAGGTATTATTAGCTAAACAATCTCTTACAGGAGTACTAGGTGGGAAGTAGGATATTATAAGACTATATATAGTTCTAAACAGATCTAAAATAAAGATATTAAATATAAGAGACTCTAACGCAATAAATGCTATAGTAGAACACTAACCTCTTATATAACACTAAATAGATAAATAGCAAGATAAGTTAACATTGCTAAGCGGCTAGATGCTAGGTATATACAATATGTCTACTATCCTAAAATGCCCTAAAATACCCCAAAATGCCGCAAAATGCCGTAAAATGCTATTAATTGCATAAACTTATAATATAAGATACAAAACCTCTTACTACCTTTTACTATAGACATGCGTTTAAACAAGTACTAGATATTTAAGCATAGACATAAAAGCAACCTGTATACTAGATAATTATTATTCTAGAGAGAGTTACCTAGTAGGGCCTTAAGTGCTACGCGGTAGTGTAATAATAACACTAGCAATTATAAAGTAAGTATAATACGTCGCCGTCTACTAGAAGTACTACCTATTATATACTAAGCACTTCGCAGCGATAGAGTCTGTATGTATAGATATAGGCCAGCTCTCTAACTCTAGTGACGCGTATATCCACCAACTTTGTATAACAATAAGAAGTATAGTGACGCCTATAATAAGTGCAATATGTTGCCGTCCACCAGAAATATTACCTGTTATATAGTAAATACTTTGCAGTAATGGAGCCCATATGTATAAATATAGGCCAGCCCTCTAACTCTAGCGGCGCGCATATATACCAACTTTATATAATAATAAGAAATATAGTAACGCCCACAACCTCCTATATTCTACTATGCCATAATAACTAGTTACCCCTCTATAGGCACTTAATAAATCGCTTATATTAAAAACTATAAGAGTTTAGCAGTACTAGACCGCCACCTAGCCCTAAATAGGCTAGGTAGGGTAGTCCCTATAAGTTATATAATTATGCCCTTATTTAACTGCACAGCACTAAGTCTAGCCATATTTACCCTAACTAGTAGCAGTAAACAACAGCCAATTTCACCTCTATGCGGGCATGTATGGGCAATTATAAGATCTACCGCTTTACCTCTCCTTTATTTACCTTACTTACTCTACCTTCTATCTCTCTAATAACTAACCTCTAACTACGTCTAATACTAGAGTTATACTGGTATAGCGCTAGCTAGCTATAGTATAAAGCCCCCCTATTTTAATAGTTACCTTCTACTTAATATATGCTGTAATATTGCACGTACCTAACCGGACAAGTGACTTAACAATAACGCAACTATAGGCAAAGCCGGATGCGTGGTATAAGGTAAACCTAAAGCTAACTAAAAATACAGATATTGCCTAAGGCTTTAGAATAAGCATTAAAAACTACAATAGACTAAAAGAGATGGTTAAAGATATTATAATTAAAGTTAAGCCTAAGCATATAACATATTGCGGCAACTCTATAATAATAAAAGAAGAACACGTTAAGGAGTTTTATAAGCAACTTCTATAATTTGCTAATGCTCTACTGGATTAAAAACTATAGGTAATCCTAAAAATTATAGGAAGTACTTATTCTAATTATATAAGGAGGGTACTAAGTACCTCTAAGAAATCAAAAAACCTATCTCTATATAAATATACGTCACCCCCAAAGACTAAAGTATAAGACAAGACAACGCCACCTTAGCTGCTACATGTAATATAGCCTATAGACGTTACCGTAAACCCACTATACGGTATCCCTTTGCCTCAGCTAGCAACCCTAGCGGTAAGCAACATAATTAATATAGGAGATATTAAGATTGAAATCTAATCCATAGGCTTAATGGGCAAGTTAATAGTTAGGGTGGTCCAAGTCTTATATCTAATAAGTGGAAACCTATATATAGCTCTAGGCAAGCTATAGGAGGAACTACAAGCCTATATAGAGCTTAATATTAACAGTCCGCCTAAAAAGAATATCTATATATCGCCATAGAGATATAAAAACCTCGCAATACGGTTAAAGGGCACACTTATTGCAGCTCTTAGCAAAATAGCGAAAAATGGCACAAAGGAGGCCGTGCTTATAGCATTATTCTTACCTTCTAACTTAAACTCCCAAGTTGCTGCCACCAATAATATACCGTCAGCCATCAAATCCGAGGCGCCTAGACGCGACAGATATAGCGTAAAAGACAGCTAGTAAGTCCTAACGCTATATAAGGCTAGTAGCAAGAGCAAACTAGGAGAAGGCAAGAAGTGAAGTTATTTAAAATTAGCAGTATATAGCTCCAAGAAAGACAGTAAGGGTGAGCCTATTAAATATAAGAAATTGGACAATAGAAAGACTAAATTAGGTAGATATAATAAGTGGCCTTAACTAAGATTAGCAATAAGTACCTTAGCAAAGGATAATAAAAGCAAGCTAGCCGTGCCCGGGAAGTTAAATAGTTATAAGGCCAACCCAAATAGACGCAGAAAGCGCCCTTAGCTAAAATTAGCGGTAGGCACCCTTATGGAAAATAGCAATAGCGAGCCGGTTATACGTATAAGGTAATTGGCGAAGGGAAGACGTAACCCATCTGCCTATAAGCCCATATTAGCGAGTAATAGCGGTACCGGAGAAATCACTACAGATAATAGTATATCGCCGCAACCTATTACTGAACCTAAAGGTACACACCAGCCTAATAATATAATAGATAACCCTACTACCGCATTACTAACCGTTAATACCCCTTAAGATGTTACCGCAGAGGACAGCAAATTGCTGTAATATGCTAGTGGACACGATAATTAGTTCCTATATTACACTAACTCTAAGAATATAGAGAGTGGAGACAAAGACAAGAATTTGGTTAATAATAATAACTAAGACAAGGATTTGGTTAATAATAACAACTAAAATAAGGATTTAGTTAATAATAACAACTAAGATATAGACGTAGAGGAAGAACTTAACTAGCAAAATTTCTTAGCCCAGCTCTATAAGGCCGGGAAGAATAACCTAAATAGCGTACTAGTGTATATAACAGAGGCAGATCTTCTACTTACTTTAGAGTATTTCCTACTTGTCTTATTAAAAGCACTCTCTAAGACCGCCCTAATTAAACTCCCTAATTAGGGCCTTATATTAGGCTTTAAATTTAGCCCATACCAAGTGGTATATATAGCTTAGGCATTTAAGCAAGAGAGGATAATTAAAGGAGGCGGTATCTATATAGACAAACCTAGCGCGGGCAAGACTGTATAAATAATTACTTAATAGCTAATAAACTACTTTTATTATCAGAACATAATAGACGTTTAAAAGGCCTAAGCCACTAAGGACGTAACCCGCTACCTACCTAAGATGCATTTACTAGATATAAAATGCCTATAGGCAGCAAAGCAGCCAATTATATACTACTGCAAAGATAACTCTAAAAAGCTATACCCTATAGACCCACAGCGAGGCTGCTTAATTGTCCTTATACTAACCCTAGGCCTGCTAGGATTCCTAAAGGACGCGAATGCAATGTTATAAGACAGCGCGATTATAAAGCGCTCTAACCCGCCCCGGATTACAATTCTCGCCCCTAGCTACAAAAAAGTTAAAATATTTAGTAAACTAAAAAGGGACAAATAGCGGCAAATCCACAAGGCTCTTAAGTGGATTAATAAGGAATAATAGGAGAATAATAACAATATATATCTAGTTAGTAAGACTTCCCTATTATACCTATAGGGTAAAGCCAGGTTTAAAAACAATTATTACCCTACCCCTAATATAATGGAACTATTAGCGCTAAGATACTTAACCTAATTCCTTCTAATTACTATATAAAATTATATTGCTACACAACTAATATGTGAGTTTATTACCATATAAACTAGTATATAGAAATACCTAAATGGCCAAACTACTAAATCGCATCAGAAATCGAAGAGTGTAATATAGGTTAGGCGTATCCTCTGGGACAAATGCCACTTAGACGCAACTGGTAGAGTTTTAATATTGTTTATTTAGGATATAGTTAAGGAGTACTGTATAGCATATAATCGCAGCCCTGCCGTATAGGGTGCGTCTGGCACGCCTAATAACGGGAACCCAATGCAACCAATGCAGTTCATTATAGCAGGATTAAAGAGGCCCAAGTAGGAAGAAGTAGATAGGCTAAAGGGAACGGAGTTTAAAGTACTGCTTAAGCTTAAAAAAGAAACCATCCAGCTAAAGAAGAAGGAATTTAACTGTCTCTATAAGGATACAAAGACTAACCCAACTAGAGTAATAGTAGATAAGAAATTTGGCGAACTGGCTATATTTTTCCGTATAGTTATTCTAACGTTTTAGATACATAGAGGGGAGTTAACACTCTGGTTTAACCAGCAAAAGCTTATCCTAAAGAATAGCTATCTTGAATTAGTTATATTATAGGCCGACCCTAACAATACTAAGGCGGCTATAATTACAGCTATAGAGGACCGAGTAAGTATAGAGTAGAGGCGCCAATATAAGGAACTTCTGGCTATATAGGAGGAAGATGGCAGCGATCTAAATACTAAACCTAAGATACCAAAACTTACCTAAGCCGAGTTATACACTAACGCAAAAACGGCAGTAAGCGTAGCCTAGGTTATCTAATACTAGGACTAGCAAGCCCCTATTATAATTAAGTCCGACAATAAATGCCTAAAAACTTGGAGTTGCACACTAAAGGACCTAATTGTTGCTAAATAGACTACTAACCCGCTTAGTAAGGAGTTCACTAATATACTTAACCGCCATTTTTAATAGAATGCAAAGTTCTTTAAAGCTAAAAAAATCTGCAATCGCGTTTATATCGAAAAACGGACAGATGGTTCAGCGTGTAAGATTATTATTGCCACTTGCTTACCTCTTACACTAGCTTGTTAATTTAATAGGCTATATAAAGAATATAGTAAAGACAAGGTGCTCTGCTATACAGCCAGCATATCCAATATTAAGAAGGCTAAGGCTAGGCAAACCTTTGACACTAATAACTCTAAGTGGATCCTACTTTGCACCTTTATATTAATTAGGCTGTCTATTAACCTATAGCGCGTAAATTACACCATTATGGTCAAGCCAAGCCATAAGCTCTTGGAGGTAAAGCAACTATTTGCTTAGATAGATTAATAAGGACAGACTAAGCCTATCTACTATAGTATTATTATAGCCAATTGGAAGTCAAGTATTAAGCAGAGGATATTAAAGTTAACTAAATTCACGTCATTACTGCAGAAGTTGGTATACGAGGAGAAGGCCAATTTAAGCTTAAAATTAGGCTAAGGTAAGAAAGAAGACACTAAGACTATCTAATAATAGTAATAATTGTAAGAGTATAATACAACTGTAAATAGTTCCAAATACTATATATAGTTGCCATATAGCGAAACCTGTTACTATTGTATAGTGGCGTATATGCGGGCTAAGGGACGTGTCTTCAAGTAACTTGCAAGTAGTAGTGTAGCGTATATAGTAAACTTAGTTAACCAAAATGTTTCTAGGATTATTATTTCTAAAAGAGCATTAAGCTGTGTCACGGGACTAAGACGCGTTATTATAATTTGGCTTATAAGCGTATGTGTATATATAAGCACAGACCTAACCCCTAAGTAATATGTATATATACTACCTTACCTTCTACCTAGATCTTTACGCGATATCAATTATATACTTTCGCCTCGTACCTTAATAGTCAGCTTATACCGTGATAGTTAGCTTATACTATAACAAGCTACAGCTTACAGCACTATTATTATTAAGGCAGCGTTTAGCCGCAAATTGTAGCATTATTATTGGCGGTGTAGCATATGGCCGTAAAATGCAACTAGATACGGCTAAATGCTAAAATTACTAGATTAGTATAAACCTAACTTAAGATGCTAGTAAATTTTTTTGTAATGCGCTAGAGCCTTAGCGAGATTTTTACAGGGGTAGTAACTTTAATATTTATTAATAAAGTATATATAAAATATAGAAATTATTAAAATTATTAAAATTATAAAATTATACTTTTATATATGCTTATTAATATTAATAAGTAAATAAAATTTATAAAATTTATAAAATTTATACTTTTATGTATGCTTAGTAATCTTATAGTTAGCACTTAGCAGCTAAATGCTAAGACTTAATTATAAATGCCGCATTTAGCAGCTAAATGCTAGTACTTAGTTATAAATGCCGCATTTGGCGGCTAAATGCTAGAAAATGCTGGAAAATGCTGGAAAATGCTAGAAATGCTAAAATGGCTAAAAAGTAAAATCAAATGCTGGTAAATTTTTTCCTAACGACTAAGGCATTAGTTTCTAGCATTAAGGGCCGTTCTGGGTTAAAGTAGGCAAGTAGGGGAGCTGATACTAGCCGTTTTTTAAGCTTATTAAAGGCCTGCATATATATGGCGTTAAAGTAGAATAGCTAGTCCTTCTTAGTAAGGCGGTTAAGAGGCCGGGCAATCCTGCTATAGTTCTTAATAAAGCGTTAGTAGAAGTTACAGAAACCTAAAAATAATTATACCCCCTTTATAGTCCGTAGGGATGTCCACTAGTTAATTATGGCCGTTTTCTCTAGATTGGCCTTAATTCTGTTTATACTAATAATAAAACCTAGGTACTTTATACGCTTAACACTAAATTCCAATTTTCTAACATTGGCCTAGAAACCGGCCTTATGGAGCCATTATAGGACTTTATAGATATACTCCTTGTGTTCTAACTTATTTTTAAAGTAGATTATAATGTTATCTAGGTAGGCTGTATAGAAGTCGTTAAGGTAGTTAAAGAGTATATCATTTATATATTGTTGGTACATAGCTAGTCTATTAGTCAGTCTAAAAGGAAGTACTTTATATTTATATATTCCGTAACGGGTCTAAAATATAGTAAGATCTTCTAATCTAGGGTTTATCCTAATCTAGTAAAAGGCCTAATAGATATTAAGCTTAGTAAAGATCTTAGCTCTACTTATTTGGGTTAAAGTCTTATTAAGTAAGGGTAGTAGGTAGCGGTCCTTGTGGGTTATGTTATTTAGTTTATAATAGTTAATGCAGAAACAAAGTTCTCTATTTGGCTTTTTGGCAAAGAGAATAGGCGAGTTAAAAGGGGCTTAACTGGGTTTAATAAAGCCCTTATTTAGGTTATTAATAAGGTACTACTTTATAGCCTATAATTTGGCAGTAGACTACTAATAAAGGGGGCTATAGCTAAGTGTGTCTTCCTTATCTAGCTTAATCTTAATCTTGTAGTTATATAGTTGGTAAGGCGGAAGTATATTAGACGCTGCTTTAGAGAACACGTCCTTAAATTTCTAGTGTTAATGGGGTAGTTTTTATTCTACCAGCTTCTTATCCATAAGCTCGCCTTCCTATTTGCTAAGCTTATTTTCCTTTTCCTTAATTATTTAATTAATTTTATATAAGCTAGTGGTAAAGGTAATAGTATTAGGTTGGACCAAGTTCTAGTAGAATCCTATGGCGCTAATACAGCAGATATTAACTAGTGGGAGGTCTATAGGTTTCTTTATAAACTGTTATTAGGTCGTATTTTGCAGTTTAGGGTTTATAATCTTTTTTAGCTCCTATTCTATCTTCTATAAGTTATTCCTCCAGTCTATACGTTTAGTATAGCGTCTAATGCTCCTTGCTATTCTTTATGGCTATATAGGGCCTAAGTTCCCTACAGGGAGCTCCGCTAGCTTTTTTCTGACTTTTTTAATCTCTGGTGTAGGTGGCATGATATAGGTAGTCTAGGGGCGGCGTAGTATACGGATCCATTGCAGGTTAAGCTGTACGTCCTTTTTAAAATCCTGGTCTCTACGCATAGCATTAGCCTGGTAAACGGTGTTTATCTATGGCTGTATAAGGTTCTCTATTATAATACTAATCTCTTTTATAAAGGAAGGGGTTAGGGGTAGGGTTTTAGGCCAGATAAGCCGTCTGCTCTATATATTAAGCTATAAGCCTAAATAGGCTAGCTATTTTCTTTCTAAAATTATATTGTGGCTTCCTAGGTCTATAATAAGTAAGGGGATATTAAACTACCTTCGTCCGTTAATATAGAGGTAAATCCGCAAGATAGTTATAATAGGTAGTCCTATCCATCCGTTATACCCGCGAATAGGAATTGGTTTGGGCAGTTCTTTAATAGATACATTTAAAAAGTTAGCCAGCTTTACAGCATATAGGGTGTCTATTAAGGCAAAGGTATTTGCTCTAGAGTTAGCTAAAGTAGAGGTTAAAACTTAATATCCATTACGGAATAAAGTATAAGGGATAGTGCAGCTTCTTCCACTAACTAGCTAACCTAGATTAACATATAACATATTAATCCCTTTTAACCCTAGAGAGGAGTCTTCCTCTAGGGTTCCTTTTTTTCTAACTCCGTGCTATCTTCCTGGATTAACAGAACCTCACCCACTTTTATATTTATTGGGCAATTCTTTATAATATGGCCCTTCTAGCCATAAGAGAAGCAAGCTCCCTAATTACTAAGGGCCTATATACAGGGGTTGCTGTACGTAGGCCGAGTATTCGCTAGACCTATAGCAGGGCTAGCTGCACGGCTAGCTACTAAATTAGCGGCGGGCTATACAGCCGGTACTATAGGGGTTATAGATCTTACTAGGGCGTTGCGGCCCGTTCTTATAGTACTTATATTTTGGTTGGCAGAGCTTCTAGTCTTGTACCGCTTAGCACGTACCTTAATTTAATAAAGGCCCTAGTTAATAGCTAGGCATTAGTCTATAAGTTCCTTTAACGTCTATATAGTAGTATAAACTGGTAGTATAGCGCGCTATAGGTCCAGGGTAAGCTTATTAAAGAGGTCTAGCATTAAATCTTCCTGGGGGATTTGGGCCTGTCCAGCTAGGTATAGAAAGCGGGTCTAGAAAACCAAGAAGGTTTCCATTATTTTTATTATTAGGCTTTTATAATTAAGATGGGCATTCTATACTTTAAAGGGGTCCTTATAAATGGAAGATAGGTAGTTAATTATCTCTTCTTTAGAGAGAAAGGGGTCTGCTAAGTCCTAGGCGTATTATAGACGTAGGTATATCTATACGTTACCGCCAGTGCGGCCAAAGACGTATGCCATTTTAGCTTAGGTATTAGGAAAGTAGTCTGTATTAACTTTAAGCTTATCCTATAATTAAAGCTTCCAGTTGTTAAATATAGGGTTAGTTCCATTAGTAAGCAATAGGGGGTCTATAACCTTCGCGGACCGTAATAATGCTAATGCTGTATATTGGGCTAGGGCCTTAAGGACCGTAGTAAGTCTCTAGGTGTCCAATAACCTATTGCTAGGCGTAGGGGTGTCTCTAGTTTTAAGCAGCTCTCAGAGCTGTTCGGTTTTGGTATTAGCTACTATAAGCTCTTCCTAGTGGGTTAAGATGGCGACTGTTTCACCATTAGAGGTATTTATGGGTCCTACAGCGGCTTTGCCAGCTACTGTGTTTCTTGGCATAGTGGTAGGGGTATTAGGTAATTTCTGGTTGTTTATTTATTTTCTAGGGGTTCTAGTCCGTGCGTGTCCTGTTCTTAGGTTTCGCGTTCTATTTATATTCTTGGGGTTCTTGGGGTTCTGTTCTGTCCTTATAGTCCTAGTAATGTCCTTAGGGTCCTGTTCTTTATTCTTATAGATATATTTAAGTTCCTTCTTAGGAAGAAAGAGTGGTGATAAGCTTTGGATAATGTTAGCGACTTAGTTAATTAAGGCACGAGTATGGTAAGAGGGACGCGTAAGCCTATATAATTGGTAGTCTATAAATGAGGATCCAAAGCTAGAGAAAGGAAGGAGAAGAATAGCAGCGCCGCTTGATATTTTATGCGGTCCTCGAGTCATGTGACTCGCGTCTACCATAATCTACGTCTGCCAAGATCCACCGTTTTCCACCAGCGCCGTAATATTTCCTATTGCTTAAAGTCTCTAACTTTAACTATTCTAGATTTCTCTTTAAGAACGGCTTCTTTAGAGCTTAGGTCTGCCCTATATTACTACTAAAGTGCCTATGCTTCTAGTTACCCCCTAGCTTTTTACTAAAAGAGGTCTAGTTCCTTACTATATCCTTAGTGTTTAGAACCGCTTGTTTAAAATTTGTATATATAGTAATCCGCAATAGGGCTCCTACGCGCTTTATTTTGTTATAAATTACTAGCTTAATTCTAGCCCAGATAAATCCAATCTTCTCCTTTTTATAAATGCTACTGTCCTTATTTTTAAAGGGCTCTGGATTTATTAATTAAGTATAAGTTTCCACGAAGTTTATAAACTAGTGGAAATTATAGTAGTTAAGCTATATCCCATTTTAGAATAGTCCTGTATTATTATATTATACAATATATAGATCTTAAGTCCATTTCTTTAGGAAGGTTTGCAGCTGCGGCTATATAATAATTTGATCTTTATTAAGCTGATTAAGTATAATCTAGTTTAGGGATTGGTCTTTAATCTTACTAATAATCTATTAAGTATGCTCTTTAGTATTGTCTTACATTATTAGTATCTTAAAGAAGTTATCTATTTTATAAACCCAGTTGTCTAACTGTTAGGCATTAGGTTTATGGTAGAGTTCTAGGCTGCTAGAGGCCTTAGCTAGTTAGTCTATATCCTTTTTCTATTTACTATATAGATACCTCTCTAAGTCTTCTATACCTTCTTAGATAGGTACTAGGTAGCCCCTAGAAGGCTCTTAGCCTTAGCTAGGTTATAAAAGATTTTATCTAGCCTAGATTAAACTCTATTAGATTTAAACCTACCCCTAAAGGTTTCTAATATATTTATTAGTAGCTCCTTCCTATATAGCTTCTAAGAGCCTTATAGCAGCTTCCTAATATTCTTTTCAGAGAAAATTAGTATAGGGCTCTTAACTTTCTAACCTTGGGCCTTGTTAGCAACTTGGTTAATTAAGGCACGAGCACGGTAAGAGGGTCGCGCAAGCCTATACAATTGGATTATCTATAAATAAGGATCTAAAGCTAAAGAAAGGAAATAAGAAGAACGGAAGCACAGCTTGAAGTTATATACAATCTTCTGGTTACGTAATGGCAACTTGCCGCAACTTGCCATTACGTGACGGCAGTTTGCGGCAATCTGACGGCAATTTGCTAGTGCCGTAACAGACCTAGGGAAGCTCTAGCTATAGAGGTTATATTAGTACTAGTAGCTAATATGGGTTTCCCTGCAAGGCTTAAGTCTTAAGTTAGTAGTTAGGTTAGATTACCTAAAGGGGTAGGCCCGCTTAGCTTATAAGTAGTCTATATGCCGCTACTATGCTAATTATAGGCTAGTGGTTTTCTAGGAGGGTTTTAGTTGGTTCCCTAATTAGGCGTATTAGCATATTTCTTTAGCATTTCTAATTTAGGGGAAGATTTCAGTATTGCCTCTGGCGCTTAATCTTCTAATTAGCCTAAGTAGGGCTAGAAGGGTTCTGGCTACTTTCTAGTAGTATTATAACCATTATAGAGGATATCTGCGTTTTCCTTAGTGTTGCTAGTAACTGTAGGTGTGCAAGAGTCTTTAAGCTCTTAGTATATCTAGGTATTGGGGTTTATTTAGCTGTCTTACCTAGAGGTTTGTATTATTATAATCTCTTACTATTAAAGGGACCTTTCTGCCTTAGCACAACGGCTTTCTATAAGGTATTTATGGAGTTTTTATTTAGGTTGTCGCAAGATTTTAAGGGAGAGTAGTAGATATAAACAAAAGATATAAATAAATAATCTGGTCCTTAAAGCCGGCTGCCCTTCTAAATAGAGTAGGAAAGATTTAAATATAAAGGGACTTTATAGATAGGGGGCTATAAGGACACAATTATAGAATAGGATAGATTAGTAAGAGAGACAAATCCTTAAGGAGGTAAGGCCTTTAGGATTGTAGAGACTATATACTATAGGTATGTGCCTTTGGCACGTGACTGGTAACTATTTAAGGGGCGTCTAGAGGTTGTCCTAAGGGCAACCTAAGGTGACTATAATAATATCCCTTATATATAGCGCTTTATAGGAGTTAATTACTAATATAGAGCTACTTTATTAAATTCTTTAGCGAACTTAACAGAGCCTTAAAAATAAATATAACTCCTTCCTTAAATTAGGCTTTAATATAGCTATCTAAAAGATTAATAAATATTTTAATAAAATAAAGGCTAAGAGCCCTTACTATTTTGCCGCAGTAATCCTTTATCTATCTCTTAAACACGCCTACTTTTGTAATAAGTAGAAACGGTAGCCCCTATAGTAGAAGTACGCCAAGCGGCGTATAGAGACTTTATTTAATAACTATATTGATAAGCAAGTAGATAAGGAAGATAAGGAACTAGCTAAGCCATAATATAGGAAGGTTCCTTATAAATCTAACGATGATTTAGCTAATAAATATATATAGTCCTTAGTTATAGATAAGAGCTTTACTTCCTTAAAGCATAATTAAAAGCGTATTAAGCTCGCTAGTAAGCTTAAACGCTACTATAACGCAGGCCTTAAGCTTATTAAGATCTGCTCTAATAACAGCAATAACTAAAACAACATTATTCCTGATCCTCTTAATTAGTGGCTTAAAATTAGTTAAATCCTTTATCTAACACTTGCTAAAATTGCCTTTAATATATTCTTTATACTAGCAATAAGCTCTATATATAAATAAGCGTTTAGCCAAGTTAAAAGGATTATTACTAATAAGTATAATTAACTATTAGCCAACATAATTAAAGCAGATTAATGTTAAAAGTAGTAGTTAATTAAAGGCCTTTTATTAAGCAGTTTAATTAACTATATTAACTCTAATGGAGGTTTAACTACACCTTGGTTAATAAGTTTAGATATTAATTTTACTGGCTATAAGCCAACTATAGAGGTAAAAAAGCTAGCTTAGTAAGATATATTTAACAGAGCTTTATATTTAATTAAATTTAATATAGAAATAGAGCCTCCGGAGCCCTTACTAATGCCTTTTTTCTAACCTTACTACTAACGTCACTACTAATCATTCTACCTTTTTAAACCTCTGTGGGCGCGTGTCACGGGACACCTCCGTGACACCTTATACACGTCCAACTGTTTCCACCGACTCAATAAGAAGAAACCGACCACGACATGGCAATCTGACGGCAATCTACGGCAATCTGGCGGCAGTCTGCCGCATTCTGCTATATTCTGCCAAGTTTAACAAATCCTGCCAAGTTCTGCTAGGACCACTACTTAAGTCCTATTCTGTCCCGTGTATAGGTTAACCAAGTAACCAAACTAATAATATATACCCTTTCTTCCCATTTTCTTACCTTCTTTCCTTATGCAACGTCTTAACTTTACTATATAGTTTATATACGTAGCTTAATAATATCTACTTTGCTATATATTATTGTCACTTATACTTACTCCGTGACACTATATTATATTAAAAACCTATACTTTACCCTGCCCCACCCTGTCTAAAATACAGAATAACCTTAAAGCCCCTACAACAGCCGCTAATATTATATCTACACTCTAAGAATAATTAGCAAATATGCAGAAGTCTTTTATAGACGCCCTTATATAGATCTAGGCCGCTATAGCCGAATAACAAGCTAAACAAGAAGCACAGCACTAGGAATTAATTAAAGCACTTTATGAAGAAGTCCGCACCTTAAAGGCACTTGCGTTAGGGTCTTAAGACCAAATACTAGCCCAAGAGGCTGCTAATACACCACCTATAAATGAAATAAAAATAACCGAATCTGGACTAAGCTTGTTGGGTATAAACCCTAAGCCAGCTGCGGATATTAATCCTGTAAATCTATCTACTATACTATAACAATCTAAACAACTACTAGACCCTCTAATATTCACTAGTAAACAACAAGAACTCTAATTATTTCTAAGCCGGCTTAAAAATAAGCTAGCTAGTAACGCTAACCACTACCTAACTAAAGCTAACTAACTTTGCTACGCCTTAAGTTAACTAAGAGGAGATATAGCTGACCTTATTAAACCTTTTTAACCGAACTTAGTATTAAGCCTAGTTATACTTCTTAAAGCTATGTATAGTAACCTAAACCGCCAAGCTACTACTTAAAGGAAGATAAACTGTATAGCCCAAGGAATAAAAAGCTTTTTAATATACTTCTTTAAATTTAACTGATACGCAAAGGAAATAGGCTGGAATAACTCCGCACTAATTAATAGCCTTATTAAATCTCTAACCCCAAACTAAAAACCTCCCTTATTAGCATAGACCTACTAGGAGCCCTTAATGCCTGTGTAAATGTTATTAATAAACGGTATAATAATATACTACGCCTAACACCAAAATCCACCCCTTAATACAATATAATAGCTCCGTGAATATCTACTAAGTTATTATCTTAGCCTAAGCACCCTAACGCTATAGATATTGACACTAGAACCCTAGGATACGCCCCACTAGGGTCCTCTAAATAAGAACGATGCACTAAGCTAGGCCTCTATTTTAAGTATAGAAGTAGCTCCTACCTCTCTAACCACTGTTCCGTTCCTATGCCCTAATATAATTTATAAACGGCCAACGCTAGCAGCCGCTTACCGCATTAATCCTCCAGTTATTGTCCTTAATCTTTACCTAGTTCCAGCCCCGCATCTAGTAAGCACTACTTATAAGGACAAAGCTATAACTAACATGCTATAAGAACTCCGCCATAATCGCCTTTAAAAGGAAGGTCCTGGAGCTAAGTCGCTCTCTAGGATGGTGCTGCCTTAGGATCTTGTTAAATGCTTTAGATATGATAAACTCTGACTTTTAGGATTGCAGTATAACTGTTAACTATCGTCTTTGGCAGAATAATTAATAGGTTAATGCTTAAGTTCTAATTAATACAGGAGCCAGTGGCATAGGATTTATTAACAAGATCTTTGTGTAAGATAATGGTTTTACTCTAACCCCCCTTAACCGGCATATTAACGTATTTGGATTTAATGGTAAATGCACTATCTTAGGCTATATTACCCATATAGTATTCCTAAGACTCTAATACCTGAACCATAAAGAACTAATTAAGCTTTTCGTTACCACTCTAGGTTACTTAGTGATTCTTAAACAACCCTAGATAAAGCTATATAAGGTAACTATTAATTAGGACAACTTTAAGCTTCTATTTACTGCCTCCTGTTATAAGCAGAAGTGCCTTATAACTTGCTGCTTAGACCTAAAACTAGAATCTAAAAAATCCACCAAGATCCACTAGTCTAAAATTTCCACCAAATTCCACCAACATAAGATTTCCACTAACGTCCACTAAGAACCTAAAAATCACACTAAACAGCACGAACTAATCCTAACTACTAAACCACCCCAAACTAAACAGAAGCTTAAGCTTAACATATAAAAGTACTAGAAGCACTGGTATTCTACTATAAAAAAGATACTTAAAGAACCTGAACCTAAATCTGACACTAACTCTGTACCTAACACTGAACCTAAACCTAAATATATAATCTTTGCTGTTATAATGGCCGATATTGAAAAGGCCTTAGCACTAAAGAAATATACTAACCCCGCCATAAAGGTACCAGTAGAATACCATGATTATCTAGATATATTCTTATAAAAGGAAGCTAATAAGCTACTAAAACGCCGTCTATATAATTATAAGATTATAGTTAAAGAAGGAAGACATCCTAGATTTGGACCCTTATATAGAATGTCCTAAAACGAACTTTAGGTACTATAGAAGTACTTAGACAAATATCTAGATAAAGGATTTATTAGAGCAAGTTCTTTACCTATAGCCACATTAGTAATCTTTATTAAGAAACCTAGCGGCGGTCTGTGCTTCTATGTAGACTACTAAGCTCTTAACACTATTACTATTAAGAACCAATACCTAATCCCATTAATCCAAAAGACACTAAACTAATTAAGTAAGGCTCGCTTCTATACAAAGCTTAATATTATTTATGTATTTAACCGCCTCCGTATCGCGAAAGGAGATAAATGGCTTACTGCATTTTGTACTTAATACGGATTATTTAAGTACTTAGTAATGCTATTTGGCCTCGCAAACGCCCCAAGTTTATTCCAACACTTTATAAATAATACCCTGCGCCTATACCTGGACGTCTTTTATACTGCTTATATTGATAACATCTTGATATATAGCAATAGTCTAGCTAAATATTAAAAATATGTTAAACTGGCCCTGCAAGCCTTACGCGGAGCCGGCCTATAATTAGATGTAGATAAATGCGAGTTCCATAAAACGGAAGTCCTATACCTTAGACTCATTATTTCTATAGATAGCGTATAAATGGACCCTAAGAAAGTTAAAGCAATTATAAACTGGTAAGAACCTAAAAACATTAAGGATGTAAGGGCCTTTATAGGCTTCGCCAACTTCTACTAATAATTTATTAATAATTTCTCCGCCTTAGTTTTACCCCTTATAGCCTTAACCTAAAAGGATAAAGCTTTTGTCCTTAGTAAGGAATGTAAGAAAGCCTTTACTTATCTAAAAGTTATGTTTACTACTGCACCTATACTCCAATACTTTAACCTAGATTAAATGAGTGTTATAGAAGCTAACTTATCTAATTATATGACTAGAGGCATTTTGTCTTAATATAATAAGGAAGGAGTATTATATCCTATGGCATACTTCTTAAAACAACTAAGTCTAGCTGAATGTAATTATAAGATCTATAATAAGGAACTGCTAGCTATTATTAGATACTTTAAGCAATGGCGACCTAAACTAGAAGGTGCTGGATTTCTAATTAAGGTTCTTAGTAATTATAAGAACCTACAATACTTTACAACCATAAAGCAGCTAAGTTACCGTTAGGCCCGCTAGTTAGAATATCTGTCCCGTTTCCAATTCTCTATTATATACTGCCTAGACATTTAAGGTTAGAAGCCTAATACCCTAACCCAACACTCGCAAGACACGCTAGCACTAGAAGAAGCGCGCTTTTACTAAAATCAGACCCTACTTCGCCCTAAATTATTTAACCCTCCTACTAAAGATCTTATAGTATATGTCCTTAAAATAACTAATTAATCAATTAAATAGATTATAATTGATAAATACCTAAATAATAAATTTATTTAAGAGACGCTTAAGCTAATACAAGATAGCATTAAACGCTCTAAAAAGATTTCTCTAAGTGAATGCAAAGCCTGTGGAAACCGCTTATACTACTAGAACTGCCTAGTTGTCCCTAATCACGATAAACTTAAGCTTAAGCTCCTTAAACACGTACATAACCTACTAGTAGCCGGCCACCTAGGCCAAGGAAAAACCCTAGAACTACTCTAACGGGAGTACTACTGGCTAAATATGTATAATATAATACAAAGGTATATCTCTAGCTGCCATACCTGCTAATAAGCCAAAGCTTTGCATAAGATATACAACAGCTTTCTAAAGCTACTGCCTATTCCGGACTAAAGATAGAAGGATATCTTAATTAACTTTATTGTTGAGCTCCCTGTAAGTAAAGGCTGTATAAATATTATAGTAGTTATAAACCGACTATTTAAAATGAGACACTTGATTGCCTATTCTGATATATTAACACCTGCCGTTGCCTGACTGTTCCTGGATTATATATAGAAACTCCACAGACTCCCTAAAACGATTGTCTTTAATAGAGGTAGCTAGTTTATCTCTGTATTCTGGAAAGAACTAACTACCTAACTCTATATTAAAGCACTGTTGTCTATAGCATACTACCTAGAAATAGATGGTTAAATGGAATATGCAAATGCTATAATGGAACAATATATTTAGATATACACGTCATACCTATAGGATAACTGGATGGACTGGCTTATATTTACTAAGTTCACTATAAATAACTCCGTCTTAGAAACTATAAAGGTCTCCCTATTCCTAGCCAACTACGGCCAGTATCCACAAATGGGTTTTAAACCCTTTAGTAATATTCCTTACCCCGCCCATTAGGCCTTACAAGTTGCAGAAGTAAATAAATTTGTAAAGAAGATAGAAGAACTACAAGAGTTCCTTACTAATAAAATAATATGGGCCCAATTAGTCTATAAAGCCGTAGCGAATAAGAACCAAACCCTAGCACCGGCCTACTAAATTGGTAACTTTATCTGGCTAGACACAAGAAATCTAAACACAAAATGACCTACTAAGAAACTTAATTGGAAGAACGCTGGCCCTTATAAGGTTAAAAAGGTTGTCTTTCCTTATACTTACTAACTGAAGCTCCCTAATACGGTTAAAATCCACCCTATATTCCATACGTTAGTCCTCCGCCCTACTACCCTTATATTAGACGCCCTACCTAGATAGATCTAGGACCCTCCTCTACTAGTTAAAGTGAATAGTAAGGATGAGTATTTTGTTGAAAGAATTAATGACATTAAGTATAACAAACGGAAATGTAAATATATATACCTTATAAAATGGAGAGGCTTTATTAAGTCCTTATGGGAACCTGTTAACTCTATAGGACTTATATAAGCCGCAGAAGACTTTTATGAACTCTACCTAGAACTACCACAGCCCCATCTCGCAGAAGCTTAAGTTTAAAGGGGGGGTACTATCACGGGACACCTCTATAACACCTTACACACATCCACCTGTTTCCACTAACTTAATAAGAAGAAACTAACCACAATATAGTAATCTAACGGCAATCTACGGCAATCTGGCGGCAGTCTGCCGCATTCTGCCATATTCTGCCAAGTCTAACGAATCCTACCAAGTTCTGCCAGGACCACTACTTAAGTCCTATTCTATCCCATGTATAGGTTAACTAAGCAACCAAACTAACAATATATACCCTTTCTTCCCGTTTTCTTACCTTCTTTCCTTACGCAACGTCTTGACTTTACCACACAGTTCATGTACGTAGCTTAATAATATCTACTTTGCTACATATTATCGTCACTTATACTCACTCTGTGACAGCGCGTAGGACAAATTTGGCTATATTTAAATACTATCTTAGGTAAATTGGGGTTGGATTTAATTAGGTAACGTTAATATATATATATAGAAAGGTGCTGCCAAAAATCCGTAATAAAACACTATAAAGTCTATATAACTTTCCTAATTGGGACAGCTAGCTAACAGCATAACAGTTAGCGTACCTTACCTTATAGTCAGCAGATAGCAAGCGGTCCAATTAACGCAGTTAGTTAGCTATAAAAGCTAAAGCTTGCAGCTAGCTAACTGTTAGACACACTGTTCTTAGTGGAACAGCTATATTATAAAATAGAACGGAAATCTGTATTATCTTCTATAAAAAAAATCAAGCCGGCTTACTGGCCCCAAGCATATTTATGTCGTAGGACTATTAGCTAAACCTTAGTTGTCATTATTTTGGAGGTGGGAGCAACGTCTTAGCTACCCAGTCGAGCTATCCCCTAAGCCTCTAAACGGAGCCAGTGTTTTTATTAGTATTTAGTACTAATTACGCTTATTAAGATATTGAATATTGACATTTAATATTCAATATCAATACGATATATTCAATACTAAAAGTTATTGAATATTGAATATCTTTGGAGTTAAGGTAGTAGAAATACGGCCTAGAGGCTCGGTAAATGACTCTTAAGCCTCTTAACAATACGTGCGCATTTTAAATTTGCTAGGTAACGTAGCTTATGGGGTTTTGACGGTTGGGGGGTTTTTGACGGTTTTACTACCACTTGCCTATTTAAGCTTAGCGACCTATACTGCCGCTTCAAGAATCAAAATATTAAATTCCTCAATACTTAATCCATATTTAAGAAATTTACCATTAACGCCACTATGCCCCGCTGGAGTTGCGAACCTAATACGGACTAAAGGATTAAATTAGCAATTACTGGCTTTAAGAATGGCCTCTATAAAAGCCAGGGAGATGCTGCAAAGTCTCACGGTGTTGGCCTAAATACATTGCGCAGGCGACTTAACGGCAAACATAAATCTCACAAAGTCGCGCATACTCAACAGCAGTGACTACTACCCCTGCAGAACCTGCAGTTGTGCGACAGTGTATATACCTTGGAAAATGTTGCGTGATACCTTTTGTTAAGAAAATGCCTGCAATTGAGCATTTTGAGGCATTGGTTTTGATGTTCAAAACCATCAAAAACCCCCAACCGTCAAAACCCCATAAGCTACGTTAACCCTAACGTACTCCACAAGCGAAACGTTCGCCCCTAAACCCCACCAAAAAAATAGAATATTATACCTAAATATCTTAACAACCACTTAATAATAAATTATAAAAATTTAAACCTAGGCTTTTATATACACTTTATACCTCCTATTAAAATTTTATAGTAATTAGTTTAGTAG
>Ga0307507_10000957_pt1 | contig 64317 bp, 17 predicted proteins | sample 7_EM_MG_FD_207223 | JGI IMG/M metagenome (GOLD analysis project Ga0307507, IMG submission 207223) | Populus trichocarpa ectomycorrhiza microbial communities from riparian zone in the Pacific Northwest, United States - 7_EM | ecosystem: Host-associated > Plants > Roots > Unclassified | place...
TATTATTGCGGTACCTCGGGTTGCCCTCAGGGCAACCCCCGGACACCCCTCGGACGTCCGTCGGTCACGTGCCGGAGGCACGTGCCCCTAGTATATAGTCTCCACGATCCCAGAGGCCTTACCTCCTTAAGGATTCGTCTCCTCCACAATCTATCTGTTCCTACAATTGTGTCCTTATAGCCCCCTGTCTACAAAGTCCCCTTACAGGAATAGCTGGTTTTAAATACTAGCTATAGTTAATTAAAAGGCAGGAGCTATTGATACCTATACTAAGAACTACTTTGCTACACTCTAGGCAGGCTATCTCTTCCTAGAGGACTGGGAACGGCTTTGTACAACTAAGGAATTCCTTTAACCATTCTACTAAGCAACTTTAGAGACTTAAGGAGATTATGCAATAATTAATAGTGTGCTCTTTACTATAGATGTTCTTGTCTAGTACTTTAAAGCCGCACTTATAAGTAAACTTCCTACTAAATTGGACGATAGTAACACTATATAGTAGTCTAAATATGCTTCTAATAAGGAGTTTAGCTCTCATATTAAAAAGGGGTGGGAAATCTTTAATAAGTACTATAGTAAAACAGACAATTTACCCTTTTACACTGCAGCCCTTATTCTTCATCTAAACTGTTGTATGAAGTATATTAAGGCTAACTAGAAGCCAAAATGGGTAAAGCCTATATTAAAAAAGGTTAAAGGACTTTAGGAGTCCTACTGGGAAAAGGCTCCTTCTCCCCTAATTTCTTTATTATATAAAAAGAAACAACCTCAGAAGTAGGAGCTTAATGTATTTAATCAGATTACTTAAAAGTTAGGGAAGTATACTTAACTATAAAGTCAGGATAAGTTCCAAGACTATTATAATAGGGAACCGTACAATATTGGTAAGATGTCAGCTCTTAAATAGTGGTGTTAAGATTAATAGAGAAAACGTTGGCCAAGGTTATTATATATGGCAATTAATATTCTCTTAATTCTAGCTATAAGCGATGAACCAGAGCGAGTCTTTTTAGGGGGACGTCGTACGGTATCATGGGAAAGGGCGCAGATAGGAGCCGAAAACCTTAAGAGAGTAGAGTGTTTAAAGCATTGGAAACGAAGTGGTATTTTAGACGAAAAACTTGAGATAATAACTTAAATAGACTGTCTAATATCCGCAATATCCGCAATATCTGTAATATCCGCAATATCCGCAATATCTATAATATCTGCAATATCTATAATATCTGCCGAATTCTGCTAAGTCCGCCAAATTCTGCTAAATTCTGCCAGAACCGTAATCTGCCCTGTGTATAGCGTGACTCCTGTTAACCTAGCAACTAAGTTAATAATATGCCCCTTTTGTTATAGGGTCTATGCGGAAATTAAATGGATAAACGTACGTATTACAATTCTAAGGAGTATGGACTAGCGTATGGATATGGAGAGGTATGGACGAGTTTATATTGATAATGGATTGCAGCCTAATCTATTTATGGAAAGCCACACTGCTTGAGAACCGTACTAAAAACAGTATATAGATTGCCTGGCCTTGTCTATTCCAGTTAAAGGAGAAAGCTATATTACCCTTGAAGCTTGAGACCATGTATTAGCTTAACTGCTGACGCGTCAGATTGCCTAGAGAATTGTATCTTTACTTAGAGAAGATTGCGACCTCCCTTAAGCTTAAGAGAATTTGTACTGGCCTTATAGCCAATATAATAGATCGCTGAGAGAATAGTAATCTTGCTAAAAACTTTATAGGCCTGACGGCTATAAAGGACGTATATACCTAAAACACCCTTACCTTGATACCCTTACCTTGACACCCTTACCTTAATAACCTTAACCTTAACCTTGACCTTGACCTTAACCTTAAACTAAATATATATAAGGACTAGTACACTGCTTTGCATAATAAAATGGATCCTAAATGGAAGGAAAGAATTGCCAGACATGGTTACGGGATTGATATAGTAACTGCCTTAGAGGAAGACCTGGAAGAATATATGGAAACAAAAATCTATGAGTATATATATGAGAACTTTACGGATTATATACTATAGTCGCTATTCTAAGAAGAATTTGAAGGCTTTACTATTAAGGACTTTAGAAAGATACGCTCTGTTACTAGAGTAAAGCTCCGTACTTACCTACTCTAAAGAGGAGTATATGTCGCTATATATAGCAATAGATACCCACTTTATAAGGTTCTATATAATGTCCTTATAGAAGAGGAACCTCACGAATGGACAGATAAGGAAATTATAGGAGCTCTTAAGGAAGTCAGCCCTATAATTATAGTGGCACTATAAGAACAACTTAACTTGACATAAATAGCTCTAATATTAAATTAAGCTATAACCCCGTTAGTTATAGCCTCTTTAGTTCCTATAACTTCCCCCTATAGCCTATTACCTTCCCATATAGTACCGACGCCTATAAACTATTAACTACCTCCACTACCTCTGACGCCTGTAATTCAGCCTATAGCTACAGCTATAATACCTAGAACGTAAATACCTACCCCTATGATACCCTAACTAGCTATTGCATCTATACCCTAGTAAACTGCACTAACCGCTACCTAATAGCAAGCTGCACCTACCTCTACCTAGGATTAACTACTTACCCTCCTTACTTAACTCCTACAGACGCAGAACTAGCAATTATTGCCTATGGTAACTGCCTCTACCCTCCCTCTAGTAACCGCTTCTACTCTACCTGGTGCTCCTCCTGCCCAGTATCTTTACCCTGGTACTGCTAATACCGACCCTGCTATGCACCTGCCTATATATAGCAAAGAGGCAGCTACTATCGCTAAGATCTACACGGACAACCAGAAGTATGATGGGGTAAGTAATAGCTTTGACTTTAAGTTGACTATCTTCTATAATATCTGCAAGAGAGCTGGTCTACCTCCTAAAGGCTATATAACTGCATTCCTAACTATGCTAAAGGGACTTACTTAGGATTACTACTATAATAGCAGCCTTTTAACTAGATTATTTACTAAGGTATATAACCACATGCGTTACTTCTTTAAAGGACTAGAGTACTATTGGAGAAACCTTACTAAATAGAACGCTACTAACTTCTAAGGAATTATTAACGAGAACCCTAATAAGCAAATTTATTAGAGTTTCTAACTACTCCTTAATAAGCTCTTAAAATATTGCTATGGATTATACCTAGAATTTTATATAGACCTCTTCCTTATAAATAAGCTAGTTACCGCTTGCTAAGGAGTACTAGTATGCCGTATTGCTATTTCTAACCCTTCTAAAGACCTCTTCTAGTTAATTAGTAAGCTGCAATCTTCTATAGTTATATAGGAGAAGGAACACCCTTCCTAGGCCTTAATAAGACCGTCTTAAGGAGCCTACTTTACGGATTGCATATACCGCCGTGATATCTGTAATAACCGTGACTGAACCCGCTCCTATAAACAAAATACTATTAGGTCCCTAAAGACTAAGTGCTACGTTTGCCAAAAGGAGAGCTGCCGCTTATGGAAATATATAGAGGAGGAGCGGAACTATTCTAGAAATAAGTATAAAAGACGTTTTAACAATAGCAAGGGCCATAATAGTAACTTTAAAGAACGCTTTAGACAATACACTATCTACTGTAAAGGAGACGACGATAATAAGTGTAATAAGACTTTTAAAGCTCTTGTGCTAGACATAGACGCTAATAAAAACACTAATAATGACAATAGTAAGGAAGAACTAGAAGACCCTAACAGCTGCTACTTTATATTATTTAGGACTCTTACTACAGATGAAGCAACCTCTATAAGCGTAGAACTAGCTAATAAGGCTTGCGTTTACTTACTTATTATAACCTCTACGGAACCTACTACGGAAACTGACCCATTTAACTATAACACAACAACCGCTGTTTCACGCTATACTTCCACGGTATTTATGGGAATTATGATTGATACCGGTACGTTAAAGAAGTCTATGGCTAGTTATAGATAATTCTAGGCACTATAGAACGCGGACTAATTTATAAGACTTAATACCTTAACTAAAGGACAAGTTAACGTGCAGTTTAGTATTAGAATTACTACCTCTATTAGAACTATGGATGTTGTTACCCCTATAGGCAAGATATAGTTTTATATTATTTATGCGGATACCCCCTTCTTGCTCTATTTAGTGGATATAAATAGACTTTAAATCTACTACAACAACCTTAGAAATGTTATTATCACTTACACTAAAAAAGTGCTAGTAGTGCGACGGTTTAGCTACTTATTTCTTTTATAGAGCTTATTACTATAGTTATATTTATCTAAATCCTTTAACGCGAACCCCTGCTACTTAATAGATATAGAGCTACGGCGCCTATATCGCCGATTTAGATATCCCTTAGTTGAGAAATTGTAAAAGCTACTCTACTATGCTGGCTATGAAACTGATAGAATGGCTATTAAGCAACTAACCAAGTTCTACTACTACTGTTAGAAGTTTAGCAAATTACTAGGCAGATTCCGCTTTACCCTATAAAACAATATTAATTTTAACTATAATATTATCGTCGACATTATATATATTAGCGGATTACCCCTTTTATACGTTATTAATAAAGGAACGCGATTCCAAGCCGGTAGATAACTATAAGATATTAGCGCCAAATATATATAGGACGTTCTATAGATGTGCTAGATTAATACCTACCTAGGGCTACTAGACCTAATTACCCACGACGCTAAAAAGAACTTCGTTAGTAAGGAATTTAAGTAATATACCACCATTATGGGAATTAGTATAAAGGGAGTACCGGTTAAAGCACATAACTCTATTGGAATGGTAGAGCGCTACCACAGTCTATTACGGCGAGCCTACTAGATTATTATAACTGAAATCCCTAATATTAATAAGGAGATGGGACTCTAAATGGCGTTTAAAGCAATTAACGATTTAGCTAGCCCTAAAGGACTAGTTCCTATACTTCTAGTCTTTAGAGTCTACCCCCGAATAGTTAAATCTGATGCACTATCCCCTACTATTATACAACGCGCTGCCGCAATTAAAAAGGCTATGGCAGAGATATAGAAGCTATAAGCTAAATGATAGATCACTAACGCGCTAAATATGCGAAACGGACCTAATGCTAATGCAATTTATAATCTCCCACCAAACTCGCCTGTTTTAGTCTGGAGAGAAGGAAACACTAGCCAAAGCGGCTATTAGGACGGGCCATTTACCTTACTTACTATTAAGGGTAAAACATGTACTGTTAAGCTGTCTAGCGGACCTACAGCCTTCTGATCTACGGTTGTAAAACCCTACCTTTAAGCAACTAAATTGTAGGAGTAAATTGTTGGACTAGAATTGCCACCTAAACCTCTACTTGGGTTAGCCCTTTCTGAGACTGTCTTAGAGAGACCTACTAAAGCTTAATAATAACCCCCAAAACGAGGCAGAGGACGCCCTTGTAAATACCCTCTACTTACGGCTATAACTGATATCACCATCTACCTATAGGATGATAGTTAATTTAGTACCCAATTCAGCGCCTTCTAATAGAAGGAGCTTACTAGTCTACTTAAGAAGGGAGTTTTTGAGATTGTAAGACTTACGGATATACTATAAGGTGTACAACTCTTTAACTCGCGATTCGTTAATGAGATTAAGAATAAGGGAACTGATAAAGCCTTTAAGAAATCCTGACTAGTCGTGCAAGCTTATAACGACTTAGAAAAGGAACTGGTTCTTACCTAATTACTAACTATTTAACGAGTTAGCCAACGACTCTTCTTCTTCTTCTCTTCCTTAGCGTAGTATCTCCGTAATACAGTATTTTACAAGCTTTGGTTTAGAGACATTTGTACGAGCCGTAATACGGGTTATGTAATTACGGACCTGTAAAAGGAGCGTGGAAGCTATTGCGTATACGCTACGAATAGTCTAGAAGTAAACTTGACTTTAGAGTGTAGATTAGCCTTCTTTTTAGAGTTGCTCTAGTGTCGGAATGTTAGTCATGTGACGTGGTCACGAGACCACGAAGCGAGGCTAGCTAACCTAACCTTGGAGCAACCCCTTACTTCTAGACAACAATCAACTACCAACTTCAACACCGCATACGTACCACTATAAGTGATATTCGTGCACGTTGATAAAGCGAGTATACCGACAAATAATTAATATATTTTTAATATGAGTCAGCGATTTAATATTAATATTAATACGACCTCATATTGATGTTGAATATTGATAAAAACACTGCTTACCGGACTCTCAAGAGACAGATATTAAGGATGCACAGAGAGGTTCTATGATGATTATGTTGCAGGACGTCAAGAAAAGGCGGTGCTCTGAATGAACTAGGTCTCTAAAACCGACCTCCTACCCCCCAGTAGGAAGTCAAAGTAGGGGAGTAAAAATATTATATGGCTGCTATTGGCTCAGTACGGTTCTATCGTGCGCGCAACTTGCGTTCTTATTTGTTATATGACATGCGTTATACGTACGTCTGTTCGGACTAATATTCTAAATGCACTAGCGGAGCTTGCCTGGTCTAGATACTCTTCTCACCACAATTTCATGAGCCATGTCCATAATTTGTGCGTTCGGTTGAGCCCTTCTTTCAGTGATTTCTTTTTTTATTTAACGCCCTCAAAAAAAAACTTTTACTTTGGCCTTCGGTAGTCTCGACTCAAGTCAGACAGTCTCAGAAGAAACGAAACATTTAAGCGATCTAAAACACTAAACCATTGTCACACCGTTACGGGAGAATTTCGAGACCCCGATTGTGAATATCATGAGATAATGCGTTTAATTATCCTCGAAGCTGGAGTTGCTCAGTGCACTCACAGACATCCAAGTGCGTGAAAAGGTTATGTTTCACTATGTTCTGAGCCGAATAACAGCGCATCCTCCGCTCTATGAACGGGCCATCTCGCACGTAAAATATCAAGTCAAATAGATAGCATTACATCCTTCCTCCAAAAACCCCTAAATATCTCTGCGCACCAGCGTAACTGGTGGCGTATAAGTGTGCCGACCGAAAACAATATAATAGAAAGTTGAAAACAGAATCATTCCAGCATACATGACGATGGACCAGTTCATCGTGGTTGGTGTGACGGGTGTGGCGGCTGGGAAAAAACTGAAGACGTAGATGGGGGCTAGGAAGCAGAGGGCGAGCACGTTGACAAGGCCGCCATAGCGACCGAGCGACCATCGGCGGGGTGGGAGCGGCTGGCCGCGGATGCGCTTTAGCAGGACGCAGGAAATGATGATCATGTAGGATGTCAGCAGACTGGCAGTGGTGAGGGAGAGGATAGCGTTTAGGGCGGCGGTGGAGCCGATGTTGATGAGGGAGAGGCAGATCGTTACAAGAAGAGAAACGATGACGGCATTGAGAGGGATGTTCCAACCGGGGGTGACCTGCATATGTCAGTAATGGACTAAATATGTGGGTGTGGACTGCTGGCTTACCCGAGCGACTGTAGAGGAGAAGGGAACGCCGTTATCACGGGCAAATGACCACAGCTGGCGGGAGGCGGTAGCGATTTCAGAAATACAGCTCGAAGTGAGAGTAATAATAAGAATCGCTGTCATGGCGTTTGTTCCAGAGTAGCTGCCGGTTACGTTGAAGAAGATCTGGATGAAGGGGTATCCGGTGGCAGAGGCGAGGATGCTGGCCTGGTCACCCATGGTGAAGCAGAGAGTGAGAACCATGATGAACCCAAGGATCGAGTTGAGTCCAACAGACCACATCATAGCTCGAGGCAAGGTCCTTCCGGCATCCTTGACTTCTTCGGCTATGAAACAGAATCAGCATTCGTTTTCAGGTTGCTGTCTGGGATGACTTACACATGTGCACCGCGCAGTCAAACCCCAACATTGAGATGATAGGAGTGAGCAGCCCAATCATCACCGATACGCCAGTGCTGCTCCATCCGCCATTGTTGGCAAACTCGGTAAAGACGGCCTTTGCATTGTTGCGTGGAGCAAGGACCCAGAGCGGGATAATAATGGCGAAAAGGCCCAAAACGTGGAGAACCAAGACGAGGCCTTCAACCAAAGGCAGCTTCTTAGCCAGAAAAGTATTAAAAAGAATAGAGAAGGTGGAAATAGCAATAACAAGCATGGTGCCATGCCAGCGCTGAAAGTTGTAGGTCGCATCATTCAGGACGAGAAGGCCTTGGATGATGGTACCGGCTAAGAAGGCAATAGAGACAATAGCACCTTGCCACCCGGTAAAGCAGAGCCAGCCTATGTGAAGGCTGGTTAGGTGAATTCGTCAAAATTACCGGTCGCGTGATCTTACCAGTAAGAAAGCTCAGGTATTTCTGGCAGCTGCGTGGTGCGAACTCGGAAACCCAATGGTATTGGCCACCTAGATAAACATTTGGTGGTTAGCGTGGAGCTCAATGTTTTAATCATGAATGAGATATTTAGAAAATGTAGCTGTGCATACCAGAAGTAGGTGCCCTGGAAGCCGATTAGTGACAAGGAATACCACACGCTTATTAACTCGATTACTCACATTGAGGCCATCTCCGCAACACTCATATAAACCATGAAGAAACCAATGACGACTGCAACGTAACCCCATACCAAACCCGCAGTACCGCCATCGGTCAATACAATACCAAGAGTACTGCATGTCGTACGTTAGCAAAGCTGCTGATATTCCATGAGGTATGTTGGCTAACACTCACGTAATAATGACTTCCCAGGTACAGATAAGAGTACATCCAAAGCCCAAGATTGAGATGAAGCGGAAGTTGCGCTGTGACACGTCAACAAGCAATACAACAAGCATTTGGATCGTCAGTAGAATATCTTACGCGCAGCTCCTGGACTCTGCCCAAGGCGGACATGTCCTGTCGATCAGCGACAGTGCCCTGCCATTTTTTGGCAACCGGAGCATTCATCTCATAGCTATCTTCCTCATCATGAGCGAATGCAGTCTCAATGGGACCCGACTTGTCGTCTATGGCGTTCTCAATTGAAGTGTTCGACATAGTTGAAGACGGAAGATGGAAGGAATGGAGGGCGCAACGAAGAAAAGGAAGAACAGCGCAGTAGGAGGAGAAAATGTCAAATGGTGGGAGCCAATTGCCAAACCGCCACTGGGGTACCTGCCATGATTAACGATACAAGCCGACCAAGAGGTCGGAGGTATGCGGGCTGGACCCAAAAGCCCAGGGCACCCTGCAGTTCGACGCATCAGGGAGTGAGTTAGACGCCTCTAGCGCACAGTAGTGTGTTCCTAGTTGCATGAGAAGAGCATATACGAAACTGCTATGACTTCGCTCAGTTTGTCCAAGTGCTCTGCAAAAGTAGTGGCCGTCTCCCACGGCGGTGGGAAGGATTCTGCTGGAAACGTTCGGTTCCTCTGGCACGGCAGGCAGTTGCTGGCATAAGCGAATGCTGCGGCTGAAGCACGTCGCAACTGGCGGTGGTGGCCTGCCCGCTTCTGGTTTGGTGCAAGAAAACCCTCGCCAGCCAAGCAGGGGCCCCCACGCCAATTGCAAAGTTGTAGGCCCCGTGGCGGAAGCTTCCTCGTTCTTCGAGCCGTGAGCCGTCCATGGGGAACAGGCCTAGCCCGAATAGTGTTCATAGCGTTTACCGCACGGCTGGCCCCTGGTTCTGTCATCAGCGGCGTTCTAGCGTTATCTGAACATCGCGCTTCATGCTCTCCTATCAGAGTAAGGGTGCATGCTTCCTGCGTGCCAGACTGTCCACTCGCAAGGATCCAGCCTGCTTTCACCATAGCAAAAGCAAAGGACATATCTCCAGGACAATGGGCGTGCTTCACACTGCTCTTAGGCACCGTAGCGATGGGTACATCCCGTGTTATCCCTCAAAATGTCCCTTTATTTGTATTCATATAGGTATTCTTTTCCAGATCGGCGCCTCGTCTTTGAATTTCGTTGAAATTTTTTGTTGCGACTGTCGCTATGTCGGCACCTACTGGGCTTCCTGCTGGTTACTCGCCTCCATCGTCAATTGTATCAGCAAATGACCATTCTGCGTGGATCACAATTACGGCCGCGCTGGGTCTTTGTTGTATCATGCTATGTCTTATCATGCGACTTTACGTGCGAACCCGGATCAATCCACCGTTTGGCTGGGACGACGGTTCTCTCGTTGCTGCTACGGTACTTCTCAGAGAACTTCCATTAGGCTTTGTTGCAGCGTTGACCTCGTTTAGACAGGTTCTGTTATTCAATCTGCAGTTGTGTTCCTGCAAGTCTCCCAATCGTTCGGCAAGTCTCTCGATCTGATCGGCGCACAAGGCCTTATCAGTGTGCAAAAGGTGGTGTCCTTTAGGTTATTTTGTTTGCAAACCAAAATTCCTAATTTTTTTTAGACTGCCTACGTCAACGATATTCTGTTTTTGCTTAGCATGTGCCTTTCGAAGGCCTGCATAGCCTTGTTATTTATGCGATTATCACCCGGAAAAAATCATATTAGGGCCTCCAAGATGGCTCTGATATTGTCGATCGTGTGGGCCGTAGTGTCGATCTTCATGGTAGCCTTGAAATGCAACTTGTCCCACCCTTGGGTGGAGTATAACCAGAAATGTACCAACCTGGTGAGTATTCTACACTCTACTAAATAAAAACATTTTGCTAATATGCTCGCAGTTTGTACGATGGCAACTCATCACTGCCTTCGATATAATAATCGAAGTATTATTGTTCTCGATGTCTATATACCTGGTCAAGGACCTCCAGATGTCGCGAAAGAACAAATCGGCAGTTATTACGGCGTTTGGATTCCGTTTACCGTAAGTATCCATGGAATGTTCCCCTGTTCTCTAATCACCCTTCTAACTGGACAAACCAGAGTTATAGCCTTCGCAGTTCTTCGACTCCGTTACATTGGTATTCGCATCAATTCGCCCAACCCAACACTTGAAGGCACCATCGCCCTCATCTGGACCCAAGTTGAGCTGGACTATAGCGTCATGGCATGTACAATACCCTGCCTTAAGCCTTTTATGATTGCTGTCAGTACGAGCTATGGCTCCATTGCTCCTACCAAATCCACAATCAATGGAAGCAATGGACTATCTGGGGACCGCTCCAAAGGCAGTTTTGCCCTCACGTCTGTCAGTCGCTCAAAGACCAAAAGTCCAATGCCTACGGATCTAGGAGAGTCAAGGCTCCGAATGGACAAGGTGTTTAATTTGACTAGCGTAACATACAACGGGCAACCTGATCAACACAGCGTCGGGAGCGGTGACAGCACGAAAATGATCATCAAGAAGGAGACGGAATGGACAATTGAGAGGGAAGCCGCCAAGACGCCCCGCATGGGGGCGCCAGACGTTGAGGCAGCAGCGGTTCATGGTTGATTGTACCTCGTTGTATCATAGTAAATGTATGGCTTCGCGCTGGGGTTCTGACAGTTCAGGGCGGCGTTCAAGGGAAATGATTGTGTTTTCAGAGGGTCAGACATGATTGTAAAATTATTTAGCATTTAGAACTAGACAATCGAGACTCTAGAACGTGGCCGTTTTGCGTGTCTCATTGGATATTCCCGTACATTGCGTAATGTGCGTAATGTCTTAGTACGAATTCCTGAGCCTTGGCTCTCGGTGGAGGACTATTACGGTTTGGTCTGCAAGCAAAAAACAATGAGCCACTAAATTCGTTGGAAGTCCGCGTTCGCCCCAATCCTTCCTCTCTGTTGGCTTTTATGGTGTTCTGGAAATTACAGCCTGTACAGGTTCCAGTGTCCCCCCCCTGTGTGCGCGCGCAACACACACAGCAATTTCGGTAATCACCAGTCAAGCGCACCATCCAGCGTCGATACTGTGCGCTTGCCAAAAGAGCTGTGCACCCGCAAGAAAGGCAAAGCCTTTAATTTTTTAAGCTTAATTACAAGAGTTAAACTTGAAATTCTCTAGGGCGTATGAAGCGAAATTGCTGTGCGTGTTGCGCGCACATAGGGGGGGGACGCTGGAGCCTGTGCAGACTGTACTTCGCTAACCCGGCAATATCGATCCGTGGGGCGTGGGGTCGTTCGATTCTGGTGGGGCTTAGTTGGTCCCGCACCCCCGGACAAAATTCCTGAATGCGTTAGTCTCAGTGGGATCTCGTAACGCCAAGAACCTTAGACTTTTCTTTCGGTCAAGCACGACGCACTATGACGACAACAAAAGCAACCATCCAAGCAACCGTCCAGAGTTCCTGGCGAGTGGCTCACGTTTGTCCCGTATGTCCCGGAAGCTATTAGCTATCCGTGATGCGGCTGCCGAAACTAACTGGCTAACCCAATCATGCCAGCTTCGACGCATTCATTCCAGGACCCTGAACTTAAAAGAAATCCCTCCCGTCTGTTTTCCGTTCAGGTTCCCGAGGCGAGACGGGTTAAATAGTGGCGTCCCGTACGCGAACCTGAACCATCTCCATTGGCCAATTAGACTGCACAGGGTTGCAACAACGGTCGTTGAACTCTCCAGAATCCACAGTTACAGATACCCCGCCTTCGGCCGCTCTGGGGCCCGCGGCCTGGGGCATCCTTGTCTTTACAGCGGCGAATAATTGTTCCATTTCAAAAATTATGCATGGCTGAGATAAGGACATTCTTGCTGCATCACTAACGTTTTATCGGTAGCGGTGAAATATGGCTATCATGTCAATTGATTGTGATTCTCCGTGTTTCCAGAATGGCTGTTTCAGTTCTTGTTGTCTGCGCAGCAGTATCATTACTGTCCCTGTCAATCTATCACTATGTCGTTGTCCCTGCATTCCTTTCTCCTCTCTCAAAAATTCCCAATGCCCATTTTACATCTTCATGGTTACCGACGTGGATCTGGTGGAAACGTCGGATTGGCTTCGAGGTCCGTTCCATCCATGCCGCCCACCAGGAGCATGGCCCTATAGTGCGGCTTGCTCCCAATGAGCTCAGCGTCTGCTCGCTCGAGGGTCTGCGCCAGATATACACAGCCGGCTTTGAGAGGACCCCGTGGTACACAGAGTTCATGAACTTCAATGTTCCTAACATGGTCAGTATGCTGGAACACAAACCGCATTCAGTTCAGAAGCGTATGGTCTCAAATGTGTACTCGAAATCATTCCTGCAAAATTCCCCTGATTTGCAGGTAGCATGCGGAGTGATTATCTCCGAGAAACTTCTTCCCGTCCTTTTTTCTACTGCCCAGAGAGATGAATCGATAAATGTACTCCCGCTGGCCCAAGGAGCGGGCATGGACTTCATGTCCTCGTATCTCTTTGGCATTACAAACGCAACCGACTTCATTCGTGACATTCCAGCCCGGCAGAAGTATTTCGACACCTACCACACCAAGGCTCATAAACTCCCTGGCTTTCAGCAAGCAACTGCGGAATTGGAATCGTACTGTCTTTCTCGCTGTGTAGCTGCAGAGAAACTGTCCCAAAATCCCTCCGACACTTCAACAACCACACCACGCACCAGCCCTATTGTTTACGCTAAAATGCACTCGATGCTGTCCAGCAACAAATTCCCTGAAATGCCCACAACCCCCGAAGCAAGGCGCCTCCACGTCGCCTCCGAAATGCTGGACCACCTGCTCGCGGGCCACGAAACCTCCGCCATCACCGTCACCTATATTCTGTGGGAGCTATCGCGTCGACCAGCGCTGCAATCTGCTCTACGGGCTGAAGTGCTCACACTCTCGCCGCCCCTGACATTCCCATTACAGCAAACCTCAGACGGAGAACCGCACACTCCGCTCCTGCCCCGGCCTCAGGACATCGACAACCTGCCGCTACTGAACGCCATCATATACGAGGTGCTTCGGCTATACCCGGCAGTACCGTCGCCCCAGCCGCGGGTCACGCCACCGGGCGGCGTCACAATTGAAGGCTATGCGAACATTCCCGGGGGAGTCAAGGTCGGCACATCGGCGTACTGCATGCATCGGAACGAGGAGGCATTTCCGGAGGCAGAGAAATTCAAGCCGGAGAGGTGGATGCAGGGCGAGAACGGCTATGGAGGGACTGAAGCGATGAGGCGTTGGTTTTGGGCGTTTGGGAGTGGAGGTAGGATGTGTGTTGGCAGCAATTTTGCTTTGCAAGGTATGCACCTTTTCTCTCCTCCTTCAAACTCGCCTCGATACTCTTAGATCGCGGAGTGACACGCTTGAACTGCTACACATTTCTTCCTCCTCTCCTACCTCAATGAGGAGGGGGATTCGTAGTGACCACGGCTGACCGCAAACCAGTGTTAAAACTCATAACGGCATCCATCTACGCGAATTTTACGACTACCATTATCGACGACGAGGGCATTGAGCAAGCAGATTCTTATATTGCTGGGCCTGTGGGTGGGAAGCTGGTCTTGAAGTTTCACGAAGTCACGCCTCAGGTACGTCCTACTTTGAAGACTCAATGACATGAATATCTGATAGCGGAGATTCCTGTCTTGATTCGCGCTCATGGTAGTGTTAGGTATCGCACTCTGCTATGGAGAAGACTGTTTGAGAAGTGTAGCCGGGCTCGAAACCCCACCGCGGAATAGGACTTTCCTTTTAACAGGCTGGATAATAATTCTCGTCTCGGCGTTGTTCGCTTTCTAAAGATATTATTTGTTGTGTGTAACCCCTGCATATGTATCACGAAGAAGAAGATATATAGGTGGAAATTCCACGGCATTTCTGTTACTTTATGGCCTAGTTAATCATATAATAAAAGATACTCTTACTTATCACACCTTTAGCCTCGAGGTAGCTAGTTTGAGAGTAGTTGGGGAATGAGGGGAGGCGAAGAAACTGCGCTAAAGCCGAGAAGAGGGACCGCTGATTCATAAAATCGTGTTTTCCAGCCACCCTGTTTCCCAATCTCCAAATTCGACTGCGCCCAATTAGGTATAGGGTTTAGAGCTCCAAGAGCTCCACTACCTTAGATCCACTCCAGGGTAAGCCTCGGTCCATCCTGGAGCTCCATATTGGCTCCAGTCCAAAAAGATCACTGACGGAAGATGGAAATAATAGTAAATATAACGGCTATCGACTCCTAATTATGGACGGCTACAGTAGCCACGTTAATATTAAGTTTATTCGAGTTCTGCTGGTTAAAAAAGATTATACTAATTTGCCTGCCACTATATTCGACGCACCTCCTCCAGCCCTTAGATTTAGTTATTTTTTTAGTTCTTAAGCGACTCTATTTATCTAAAGTTGATAAATATAGAATTAACAGAGACTATTTTCTACGGATACTAGGTAAGATTCGACCGCAGGTATATACTAAATAGTTAATTATGAGCGCCTTTAAGGCCGCAGGCCTCCTTCCTTTTAGCCCGAATCAAGCCCTCGCGTGCCGCTCCAAACAGCCTACATTTATTAAGCTATCTACGCCTCCACCTGGTCACGCAGAGGCGCTCCAATAGCCCCAGAGCTGGACATCTTATTGAGCGCGGCCGAACTAGAAGCATGGGCCACGGCCATAGCCAGGGCCCGGAACCTTTAAGATGGCATAGGAAGGGTGAGGGTGAGAGGCTCACGATGCGCTTTGTGACGGTGCTGGGGCAACGCCACCTGCCATACTCAGTGGACTCTGACTCCTGCCAACCAATCAGGATTTTCCATCCCCGGGATGGAAAATCGCCATTGGCTCGCTTACTACTAGCGCCTTGGCGACCCCTTTGTATCTTGCCAGTCTCTAACAGACTTCTTCTTCTCCTTAGCTTAGTATTTTTGTATAGTAGCAATCTACAAGCTTTAGTTTAGAAGCATTTGTACAAGCCTATTATATTATACTAAGCTCTCCCTATATTGCCTGGGAAGGCCTTAATAATATCCCACCCTAAAAAGACCTTCATCTGCAATGACGCGTCAACGCGTTATACTTAGACATTAAAAAACCCACACTACTACGCCTAAGAAGGCCCTAACAATATCCCACTTTATAGGCCAGACTGTACTTAACCTGTACCTATAAAAGAACCCCGGAATTAAAACCGAATTATATAATTCCAATAAACCTTAGGAAGCTAATAATGGTACCTAAAGCGAGCTTATCTAAAAGACCTACCTCTACCTAAGAGGAACATAAGGTCTAGTTAGGATTAGAAATTAAAGACAATAACAACATTACAGGTGTATATAAGTAGATTCGTGCCCTTATAGCTAATTAGAAGGTTAATTGTTTTTAAGCCTAAAGCATATAAGAGACTCTAAAGGAGATCCTGGAAAGCCTTACTACCTTATAAAATAGCCTAGCCTCCCCTTTATAAAGCCTTAGTTAACCTATTTGCTCTATTAAATATAATACACCAGAGAGTATAGATATAATAATAAAGCAATTAAAGTCCGTTAAGCTCCCTAACCCCCTACTATTATTAGACGGCGTAGACCCGACCTTTAAGAACTAGAAAATCTAGGTATAAGGAAAGCTTTATATTAACCACAACTATTTCCCCTCTAAAGAAGCTAAAATGCTCTACCTCTTTGGTTAAACCATTGGGGACGCCTAGTGACACCTTTAGGCTAAGTTTAAGGACAAGTTACCTATTCGGTTTACATCTATTAATAAGATAATATAGCACCTAGCTACTATCTATATTAATCTAAATAAAGTACGGGATGCCTATTATAACTATAATTGCCTAATAATAAAATTGAACCAATCCTTTACCGAGTTCTAGACTTAATTCTTACACCTAGTAGGCGAAGGCCAGGTCCCCCCTAAGAACTATTATTTAGACCTATATAATAAGCTAACAGTCCAGCTATAAGAGAAGATTATAGTAGCCTTAGACAACCTACTAACCTACTAAAGACTTGCAGCCTAATATTACGGACGCTTTAAGTACGATGTTATAACTACTTGGAGAAGAGTTGGCGGAAGCTAGTTAGTTAATACAGGCACGGTCTAGGATAGATCTGGTGGAACCATATAACGAGGAATAGTAACCAAGGTCACGTAGTGTTAAACGTATTAACTATATTAAACGGAAGGGACGTTACGTTTAATATAGATAATACATACCTCATATACAAGAGAGGATTTCTTAGGAGTATGGTTGTGTATTTAAAGGACCTCAGTCCCTACCATAGATAGTTCTCTCCTTATAGTAAATCTTAGAATATAATTGGAGTTAATCTATTAGGCAACCACTCCACTAGTTATTATTATATTATTACTTTATTCTTACCTATATACCTAGCCCAATAATAGGACCTACTATAGTTCCTACTACAAGGTTCCGTTACACGTTTACTACTAAGGTTATAATATTTAAACAAGGTCAAATAACACGCCACTAAGAGCAGTACCAGTTATAACGGCGTCAGCAACAGCTATAACCTTAGGGCCAGGAGATACCAGTGTGGACAATAGGGATTCTTAAGTAGTTACACAAAGTCAGTTATAGGAAATAGTTAATCACTTATAAGATAATAATAGGATACTTAAAGAACACATTAATAAAATCAAAGTAGTAAAGATTAAGCTACCGTCAATTAAACAATTCTTAGGAGAGAAGTTAAAGCTTAAGGGATTTCTTACGCAAATGCACTTTAAGGTAGTATAGGAAGGAGTAAAGTTAGCAACATTATTAGACCAAGTAGCCTATACAGGATTGTTCCTAACGGGGAGGGCACTTAAGTGGTTTAAGCCGTATCTTATAGAAATATAGGCTAATAGCATAACAACTACTAACCAGGACGTATAGTATATATTTACCAGTTAGAACGGGTTCGCGGAACAATTAACGTAGGTATTTAAAGACCTGGAAGCCATAACTATAGCAAAACAAAAGCTTTAGAACTTAGTATAACGCACTTTAGCAATTAAGTATACAACACAGTTTTAAACATTAGCTATATAGGTTAAGTGGAATAACAAGGCGCTTATAGCACAGTATAAATAGGGACTTAAGGCTAAAGTCCAAAACGCAATTATCCTAATAGAAGATGCGGATACTCTAAAAAAGTTAATAGATTAGTTAATAAAGATTAATAATAGAATCTATTAAAGGGAACAAGCTAAGAGAGGGCAAGACAGAGTTCTATAGTTATATAAGGCGCAGAGTACGCAATAACAGACATAGAGTTAAAAACCATAGAATAACGTAGAGCTAGTAGACCTAAGTGGTACCAAAGAAACCTAAAGATAGAAAAAGAAACCATAGAAACCTAAAGGTTAAGGATTAAGTAATTAAAGGACCTAGGAGCAAAGGCCAAACCAAAGATCTTAGCAGTAGAAGATATTTAGGCGGACTCCACAGCAAGAAAAATAGTTTAAAGATAGAGCTTATATAAACTATAGAAAATAGGGTCATTTCGCCAGAGACTATAGAGGTGGTTAAAGTAACCATATAGTAAAGGGAACCAGACCAGTAAACAGCGCATACATATAGAGGGATAACGGTGCACTATAAGGAATAAAAGAGTGTTTAATTAACAGTTTTGCGTATTATTACAACAATATATACCAAATTTATAAGGACGCTAAGTACAGCGCAAGCTATTAGCTATAGGAGCTATTATTATCTAAGTTTAAAGGAACTAATAAACCAGCTTATAGATCGGACATTAAAGATAATAAATTTAATATAAGCAAAGCATTCACCAACAATAAGGTAATAAAGGTAGCTTACTAGAAGTATATAAACCTTAAAGAAGTTAAAACAGAAGCAGAGACTAAGACCATCACAGAACAAGGTTTAGTAATAGGTATTACAACACCATTAAATACGATTTCTATCGCTTTATAAGACAATAGGAGCAACGTTTAAAAGAAACTAAGTAAGTAGACGACTGCTAGTACTAGCTTATCACTTAATAAAGGCAAAAGGCCACAGGCTTAAGATTCTTAAAAAGAGATAAAAGAAGCTTAAGATTCTTAAGATAAGATAAGACATACCTAAGGACCCACAACGGATAAAAACTAATAGGAGAGGGTAGTAACTTAGTTTAGTAATAAACAAATAAGTATAAAACGCAAGTTTAAGAACTATAAGTTTAGAGAATAAATAAGAACGTTAGCAATTCTAGGTAAATATAGTATTCAGCCTAAAGATTAAACAGTTAATACCAGGATTAAAAAGTAAGATAACTACAAAAATCTAGCTGCAAGACATAGAAAATAAAAAACTATAGATAAGTTTAGGACAAGAATTATTATATAGTAAGAGCAGAAGCTAGACAAGAGGTTAGCTACGCTAGATTATATAAGGAACAGAGCACCCATATAAAAAGTTATTAATAGGCTAAGTGCAGGGATACCTAGGGCAAAACGGTTAAATAAACTAGAATAAGAAGAGGATCTAGACATCCTAACTAGGTTTAAAGAAAGATATATTAAAGGATGTTATAATATAGCAATAATAAGGTACTTTCTAATAGGTAGACCATATACACTAAACCAGTTATACGGAAAGTGGTATAGGCAATAACACAGCAATAAATAGGCAGATTTTTATATATGGCTAGATAAAAAAGTTGTCTAAAACTAACCCATTATAGAAAAACGCATAAGTCATATTAAAGGAGCATTAATTATAATATTAAGGAACCTAGAAGAGGGATCTAGGGACTAAAGAAGTAAGCGATAAATCTTAGTACCCGCAGTAGAAATACTAGTAGTTAGGTTAACTAGGTATAGGTTTAAACTTAAAAACAAAAATAAACTAAGAGTTAACCCAAAACATATAACGTATTATACACTATCGTAGATAGCTTATGTGGATAATATATATAATATACATAGAGCACCTAAAGATAAGAACTGGAAGTACCTAGTAAGAACATATTAGGCACCAGAGGAAAAGCGGTTTAGAAACGCTAAGTATATACATAGTTAGCACCTAGTAGAAGTATAAGGTTAAGAAGACTTAATACTTTAACCAGGAAGATTCCTTATAGAAGAATGCCTAGATAGATAATAGTAGTAGGAGTGCCCAGAGAACACTTATCTATAGTATATAGAGGAAAAGAAATAAACTAAGTATTGGCTAAAGTTAGACTAAGTATAAGCAGGATCTAGCAGCCAACAGTTAGGAAAAGGGGAGGTATATAAAACTAGAGGAAACTAGTGTTAGAGCCTTAGACCCTTAAAGGAATTTAAGGTTAGCACCTAAATTTAAGAGCTAAATGGCAAGATTAGTAGTTTAAAGCGTTAGTAGATAATAGAGTAACTAGGAACCACGTATTACCAAAGGTAGTAGAAAGAATAGGGTTACTATACAGATAGAAGGAACATTTATATCCACTTATAATAGTTTTAGGAGACCAGATAGCCTATAGAGGAGGCATTATTAATCTTAAAATAGGACCTATTTAGATAACTATTAAAGGGAGACCAGTTAGAATATCTTTTGATATCCTACTATTAGGACAGGATAAGGCGATACTAGGAATGCCTTAGTTATAGAAGTATAATCTAAAGGTTAATTAGGTTACAGGTTAAGTTAGTATTAAGAATATATAATAGCGTAAAGTGCGATAGCAAACCAAGTTAGTATAGTACTAAATTGGAGCAATGTATAAAGAGACTAAGTAAGGCTTAAGTTATATACCAAAGAGATACCACAAGTATAGTAAAAAGTTATAGTTACCAGAAAGTGAAAAGCTGTTAGAGTATATAGCTTAGGACTATAAGATAGAATTAGAAGAAGGAATAAGTTTAAAGTTCTTTCTAATTTATAAGCTTACTAAAACAGAGTTAGTAGCGCTTAAGGAGTTTATCCAGGAGAACTTACAAAAGGGATATATTAGACCGTTATAGTTATTAGCAGAATATCCAGTACTATTCATCCTAAAGAAAAACAGAAAACTTAGGATATATATAGACTATAGATAGTTAAACAGCATTACTAGGAAGGATAGGTATTCTTTACCCTTAATTAGCGAAATCTAAGACAGAATAGGCAACGCAAAAATCTTTATAAAGATAGATCTAAGATGGGCGTACCATTAGATTAGGATTAAGGAAGGTAACAAATAGAAGGTAGCCTTTAGGTTAAAGGAAGAACTATATAAGCTATTAGTTATATAGTTTAGGCTTATAAATATACTAGTAATATTCTAAAAGCGAACTAATAGTATATTAGGAGAACACCTAGATAAATTTATTATAGCATACCTTAATAATATTATTATCTACTTAGAGAATGAGGAAGAACATAGAGAATATATTAAATAGGTCTTAAAGAGACTACAAAAAGAACAGATGCTAGTAGTAATTAAAAAATGTAAGTTCTTTACCTAGAAGACCAATTTTGTTAAATTTATTATTAAACTAAGCTAACTTAGTATAGATCTAAAGAAGATCAAGGCTATAGTAAATTAGTAAAAACTAAAGAATATTATATAGTTAAGATTGTTCCTAGGGTTTTGTAACTACTATAGAAGGTTTATAGCGCAATAGTTATAAAACGTTAAGCCATTTATACAGTTAACAAAGAAAGAAGAACTATAGGTATGGGGAAAGGAGTAATAAGAACTGTTTAAAAAAATTAAAGAGTTGTTTACCTAGGAGCTAGTTCTTAAGATCTATTAACCAGGTCTAGAGACGGTTGTAGAAATAGATATATTAGACTTTACACTAGGGGTACACTTCCTATAAAAATATTAAGATGGATGGCACCCAGTAGTATACTATAGTTAAAAGATAACACCACTAGAGTTAAACTATGACATCTATAATAAGGAGTTATTAGGTATAGTTACAATACTTAAAAAATAGAGAGTATTCTTATAAGGCATAAAGAAACCATTTATAGTTAAAACGGATTATAAGAACCTTATAGGATTCCTAATAATAAAGGAACTTAACTAAAGACAGGTTAAATGGGCGGAAATGCTTACAGAATACCATTTTAAAATTCAGTATACTAAGGGTACAGATAATGCACGAGCAGACGCTCTAAGCAGAAAGGCTGAACTATAAAGTAATAAAAAGCTATTAGGAGCTTTATTACAAAAGGATTAAGACAGATTAATTAGGTATAATTATCTAAAGATTATAGAAACTAAGGAAAGTCAGATCTATAAATTATTAGAGAATAATTAGACATAGAAGATCTAAGAAGTATAGGTAGAGGATCCAGACTTAGAGCAATATAAAAATAGAGAAGCAATATATATGCCTAAGTCTATCGCAGAAGAACTTATTAAGGAACTTTATAAGGGAATAATATAAGGACACAATAAAGCTATAGGCTTAGTGTTAAGACTTTAAGAGGAGTATATTATTTAAGGAATCTGGGGACTAGTAAGATAAGTTATAAAAAAATGTCTAGATTGCTAAAGGAACAAACCAACGAGGTATAAGCTATATAGGGGGCTACAACCTATTAAGACACTAGGAAGACCATAGGAGGTTATATTATAGGACTTTATTATTAAGTTACTAAAGTTAAGAGATCCTATTATAGGATAAAATTATAACGTAATTTTAGTAATAGTAGATAAGCTAACAAAGTGGGGATACTTTATAGCATATACTAAAAAAACATTAGTAGAAGACGTCGCTAGAACCTATATAAAGGAAGTATTTATAAGACATAGAGCACTAGATAAGATTATATTAGATAGAGATCTAAGATTTATAGCAGCATTTTAGGAAGTATTTCTGGTAGAATAAGGGGTTTGCGCAGCAATATCTACAGCGTATTATCCACAGACGGACGGACAAACGGAAAGACTAAACTAGACACTAGAGCAGTATCTAAGGCACTATATTAATTACGTACAGAATAATTAGGTATCGTTATTACCAGTTACACAGTTTATATATAATATAACACCATAAGAAGGAACGGGGACATTACTATTTAAGGCAAACTATGGGTATAAGCTAAGAACATCGTTATCGCTATATTAAGCAAAAAAGATAAGTAGCATAGCTAAGTAAAGAACGGAGATATTAACGAACCTTTATATAGACCTTAAAGAAATAGCTAAACTAGTATAAGAACGAGTAAAAAGGTACTATAATGCTAAGAGATCTAAGGGACCAGACCTTAAGGAGGGGGATAAAGTGTGGCTACTACACAAAAATTTTAAGAGTTGATAACTAAGTAAAAAGTTGGACTATGTTAGACTAGGACCTTTTAAAGTCAAGTAAAGAATTTTATTGGTTATATATAAGTTAAACCTACCAGCTAAAATAAAAATCTACCCTATATAACACATCGCAATGCTAGAGCCAGCATATAGGAATATTAAGCCACCAGTCTATAAGGCAGACATGTATAGAGGACAAAAGGAAGACAAATAGCAAGTTTTAAAGATTATTAGTCACAAGAATGTAGATAACAAAATATAGTATAAAGTAAAGTAGATAGGCTACAGTGAGACTACTTAGGAACTATTAAGCAACCTAAGGAACGCTATGGGAAAGGTATAGGAGTATTAGAAGAAAGTAGGTTAGGTAATATTAACAAAGAAGGATCGCCAAAGAATAAGTCACCTAAAGGGGACCCAAGAGGAGCAATTGCTAAGCTACTTAGAGTTATTTCCCTTATAGGAGGAGAGCTAATCCTTTTATTACCTAGCTTAGATAGACCCTGTTAAATAAGTTTCTACTCTTTAGAACAGACCTTCTTACGGACATATTTAAGACGTTAAAGACAAGCATAAGCTAAACGTTAAGCTTTAAGAACGCGTGCGGACTCTTTTAAGGCATGTTAAACCTTAAGTAGTATAGAGGCCAGCTTACTGTTAAGCTTTACAGCGGTAGATTAAATATAAGACCCTATAATAAGTTACTTAGGGAACTTAAAGACTGTTAAGAGTAATAGGACACGCATACTTAGCGTTAGAGACAGAGCGAACATTATAGGATAATTAAACATTTGCTTTAGTACACTTAGAGTAAGAGGAGGGTTATTAAGATAAAGGACTTGCTAGCGTAATATAAACCAACCCCTCTTTAGCGTAACAAGAGTAAGGGATTGCCATTACTTCACCTAGTAACAGTATGGAGGAAACCATATAAAGGCAACACTTAACCCAGGAAAGAGAAGAAGAAGCTTTAGGTATAATAAGTATAGATATTAACTAAAATAATTAAACGGATATTACACCTCTAGTAGACAACTTGGAGATGTTAGAAATCTTTAAGGACAAAAATAAAGAGAAGGGAGATGGTGTTACGGACGCTTTAAGTATAATGTTATAACTACTTAGAGAAGAGTCAGCGGAAGCTAGTTGGTTAATATAGGTACGGTCTAGAATGGATCTGGTGGAACTATATAACAAGGAATAGTAACTAAGGTTACGTAGTATTAAATGTATTAACTGTGTTAAATGGAAGGGATATTACATTTAATATAGACAACACGTACCTTACGTACAAGAGAGGATTTCTTAGGAGTATGGTTGTGTATTTAAAGGACCTTAGTCCCTACTGTAGATAGTTCTCTCCTTGTAGTGAATCTTAGAATACAATTGGAGTTAATCTGTTGGGCAACCACTCCACTAGTTATTATTACGTTGTTACTTTGTTTTTACCTACATACCCAGCCTAATAATAGGACCCACTGTAGTTCCTGCTATAAGGTTCCGTTACACCTAATGTTTGTCGCTGGATTTAGAATTAAAATAAATTAATGCTTGTTTTAATTAACTAAAGAGGTCCTATAGCAACCATAACCTATCCGCTATACTAATGGGAGCTAGCGTTAGAAGATAAACCACAACCGCCCTTATACCAAAAGCGGTTATAACTGCTTACTAGCGAACCTCGCCTAACCCGCTATATACCATACCTTTAACCAATACTTGTTACAACACCCTAATTAACCCTGCTACGGTCACGTACTTTAATTATAGAAAGGATAGTTACTTTACCACATCCTACCCAGAGCTAAAGGATATAGGTAATATTAAGGAGATAAAGGAAGAAGAAACGCCTAATAAGTTAAAAAAAGAAGAACCTTAGGGAAAACCCCCCCCCTAGGGTATCCTATTAATCTTAAAGAGATTAATCTAAGTCAGCTAATAGGTGGAAAACACTTTACAGTTCCATATATAGTATCTTAAAATAGATATAGAGTTAATACAACTGCCCTTGTTAACATTAAAGCAAATAGCTTTGCCTTTATAAACACTGCTTATATAAATAACGTTGCTAAGTTCTTAAATGTAAATGCTACCTAACTAGAGAAGCCTGTTTAAGTAAAAGGCTATAACAGCTAAGCCGGTAAGCCAGTTACCCATATCTTAAAGCTATATATTGCTATTAATAGACAACGCTAGTTTGGTATCCCCTTTTATATCCTAGACCTAGGGTTCTATAACATAATCCTTAGCCGAAAATAGATGTCCTACTTTAATATTTAGCTAAACATTCAATAAAAACAGTTTATCTGGCTAGAGAGTAGACTAAAGTTACCCTCCTTTATTAGAGAGATCTATACCGACTATAAGACATTAGCCGCGAAGGCCGATCCTACCCACTAGTAGGATATTAGGGACCGTGACCTAGCTTTTACTTAAGAAGATGCCTGTTGCAAGGCCGGTAAGAAATCCGTACTGACAAGGATACTCCCCTAAAGGACTGCAGTTAAGGAGGACTCTACTTACGGAAGTGAAACGGATAGTAATATAGACGACTTCCAAATTACGGAGATCCGGCTAATAGGGAAGAGGATATACTAATAGGACTTAGAGGATAACCTTTGGAAGATATAATAAGAGCTAAAAGGAGTAAAGATAACACTAATACGCTAAAAGCCCCCAAGGCCGTGGATACCCCTACTACCACATAACCCCCCTATAGTAGATATTATAGTAATTAGCGCCATAGGTTTCCACTTTAATATATATTAGAAGGACAACAAGGTCTTTATAACTAGCTTATATAAAATCAACCAGATTATTAATAAGAAGGAAGAAGGGCTAGTAGAGGAAACTAACAAGGAGTTAGTTAAGCGCCTCCTCCCTATATACCTTTTAGACTATAAAGACGCGTTCTTAAAAGCAGCCTTAGATATACTGCCCCCCTACTAAACCTATAATTATAAGATTTAACTAGAGGCCGACAACTCTTTAGGCTATAGCCCCCTTTACTAGTAAACTATAGAGGAACTAAAAGCAACCAAGCAGTACTTAATTAATAACCTCCATAAGGGGTTTATTAAGCCAAGTTAGGCCCCTTTTACTTCCCCTATTCTCTTTATAAAGAAACCTAATAAAGGCCTCTGCTTCTGCATCAACTATCGGAAACTAAACGCTATTACTTAAAAAGATTATTACCCTCTCCCCCTAATTAACGAGACCCTTATACATCTAAGCTAAGCCAAAATCTTTACTAGGCTTAATATCCGCTAAGCTTTCTACTAAATTAGGATAGACCCTATATTAGAAAATCTAATAACGTTCCGTACCCGCTATAGTTCTTACAAATACAAAGTTCTTCCTTTTGGACTAACAAATGGGCTAGCCACGTACCAACGGTACATAAATAATATTCTTTTTAACTACCTTAACAAATTCTATACAGCATACCTAGACAACATTCTTATATACTTGGACAATGAACTTAAGCACCAAGTTCATGTTAAAAAGGTCCTAGAGAGGCTGTGGAATATAGGCCTATAAGTTAACATTAAGAAATGCGAATTTGGAGTAAAACAAACAAAGTACCTTAGGTTTATCGTTAGCATAGAAGGAATTAAAGTTAACCCTAAGAAGGTCAAGGTAATACGTAACTAGAAACCCCCTTATACTATAAAAGGCATCTAGTCCTTTTTAGGCTTCTATAACTTCTACTATCGGTTTATCCATAACTATAGGGTTATGGCTAAGCCTCTTATACAACTAACAAAGAACAACACGCCTTTTATTTTTAATAATAATTATATAGAAGCTTTTAAGGAGTTAAATATTACGGACGCTTTAAGTACGATGTTACGACTACTTGGGGAAGAGTTGTAGGAAGCTAGTTAGTTAATATAGGCACGGTCCAGGATGGATCTGGTGGAACCATATAACGAGGAATAGTAAGCGAGTTACATAATATTATACGCAGTGTACATAGTGTACGCAGTGTACGCCACGTACTATACGTATAACACATACCTTACGTACAAGAGAGGATTTCTTAGGAGTACGGTTATATATTTAAAGGACCTCAGTCCCTACTGTAGATAGTTCTCTCCTTGTAGTAAATCTCAGAATATAATTAGAGTTAATCTATTAGGCAACTACTCCACTAATTATTATTATGTTGTTGTTTTATTCTTACCTACATACCCAGCCTAATAATAGAACCTACTGTAGTTCCTACTATAAGGTTCCGTTACACATTCACTACCAAGATTATGGTATTAAACAAGATTAAACAATATGCCACTAAGAGCAGCACCAGTCACAACGGCGTTGACGGCAGCTACAACCTTAGGGCTAGGTAATACCAGTATAGACAATAGGGATTCTCAAGTGGTTACGCAAGGTCAGTTATAGGAAATAGTTAATTACTTATAAGATAATAATAGGATACTTAAAGAACGCATTAATAGAATTAGAGCAGTAAAGATTAAGTTACCTTTAATTAAACAATTCTTAGGAGAGAAGTTAAAGCTTAAAGGATTTCTTATATAAATGCACTTTAAGGTAGTACAGGAAGGAGCGAAGTTAGTAATATTATTAGATCAAGTAGCCTATGCAGGATTGTTCCTAATGGGGAGGGCACTTAAGTGGTTTAAGCTGTATCTCATGGAAATACAGGCCAATAGCATAACAACTACTAACCAGAACGTATGGTATATATTTACTAGTTAGAATAGGTTTGCAGAGCGACTAATATAGATATTTAGAGACCTAAAGGCCATAACCACAGCGGAACAAAAGCTTTAGAACTTAGTACAACGCACTTTAGTAATTAAGTATATAACATAGTTTTAAACACTAGCCATGTAGGTTAAGTGGAATGATAGGGCGCTTATAGCATAGTACAAACAGGGACTTAAGGCTAAAGTCCAGGACGCAATTATCCTAATAGAAGATGCGGATACTCTAAGGGAGTTAATAGATTAGTTAATAAAGATTAATAATAGGATCTACTAAAGGGAACAAGCTAAAAGAGGGTAAGATAGAGTTCCACAGTTATATAAGGCGCAGAGTACGCAATAATAGACACAGAGTTAAAAACTATAGAATGGCGTAGAGCTAATAGACCTAAGTAGTACTAAAGAAACCTATAGATAGAAAAAGAAACCATAGAAACCTAGAGGTTAAGGATTAAGTAATTAAAGGACCTAGGAGCAGAGGCCAAACTAGGGATCTTAGCAGTAGAAGACGTTTAGGCGGACTCTATAGTAAGAAAAATGGTTTAAAGATAGGGCTTATATAAATTGCGGAAATTAAGGTTATTTTGCTAGAGACTATAGAGGTGGTTAAAGTAACTATATGGTAAAGGGAACCAGACCAGTAGACGGCATGTACATATAGAGGGACAACGGTGCACTATAAGGAATAAAAGAATGTTTAATTAACAGTTTTGCGTATTATTACAACAATATATGCCAAATTTATAAGGACGCTAAGTATGGCGTAAGCTATTAGCTATAGGAGCTATTGTTATCTAAGTTTAAAGGAACTAATAAACTAGCTCGCAGATCGGATATTAAAGATAATAAATTTAATATAGGCGAAGCATTTACCAATAATAAGGCAATAAAGGCAGCTTATTAAAAGTATATAAACCTTAGAGAAGTTAAAACAGAAGTAGAGACTAAGACTATTATAGAACAAGGTTTAGTAACGGGTATTATAATACTATTAGATACAATTTCCATCGCTTTATAAGATAATAGGAGTAACATTTAGAAGAAACTAAGTAAGTAAATAACTGCTAGTACTAGCTCATTACTTAATAAAGGCAAAAGGCTATAGGCTTAAGATTCTTAAGCAGAGATAAGAGAAGCTTAAGATTCTTAAAGTAAGATAAAACACACCTAAGAACCCACAACGGACGAAAACCAATAGGAAAGGGCAGTAACTTAGTTTAGTAATAAACGAATAAGTATAGGACGCAAGTTTAAGAACTACAAGTTTAGAGAACAAATAAGAACATTAGCAATTCTAGGTAAACGTAGTGTTCAGCCTAAAGATTAAACAGTTAATACTAGAATTAAAAAGTAAGATAACTACAAAGATCTAGCTACAAGACGCAGAAAATAAGAAACTATAGATAAGTTTAGGACAAGAATTATTATATAGTAAAAGCAAAAGCTAGACAAGAGGTTAGCTATGCTAGGTTATATAAGGAACAGAGCACCCATATAAACAGTTACTAATAGGCCAAGTGTAGGAACACCTAGGGTAAAATAGTTAGATAAACTAGAACAAGAAGAGGATTTAGATATTCTAACTAGATTTAAAGAAAGACATACTAAAGGATATTATAATATAGTAATAATAAGGTACTTTCTAATATATAGACCATACACACTAAACTAGTTATATGGAAAGTGGTATAGGCAATAACACAACAACAAATAGGAAGACTTTTATATATAGCTAGATAAAAAAGTTGTCCAAGACTAACCCATTATGGAGAAGCGCATAAGTTACATTAAAGGAGCATTAATTATAATATTAAGGAACCTAGAAGAAGGATCTAGGGACTAGAGAAGTAAGCAATAAATCTTAGTACCCGTAGCAGAAATACCAGTAGTTAAGTTAACTAGGTATAGGTTTAAACTTAAAGATAAAGATAAACTAAGAGTTAACCTAAAACATATAGCGCATTATACACTATCGTAGATAGCTTATATAGATAACACGTATAACATATATAGAGCACCTAAAGACAAGAACCGGAAGTACCCAATAAGGATATATTAGGCACCAAAGGAAAAGCGGTTTAGGAACGCTAAGTATATATATAGTTAGCACCCAGTAGAAGTATAAGGTTAAGAAGACTTAACACTTTAACCAGGAAGATTCCTTACAGAAGAATACCTAGATGGATAATAGTGGTGGGAGTACCCAGAGAACACTTATCTATGGTATATAGAGGAAAAGAAACAAACTAAGTATTAACCAAAGTTGGACCAAGTATAGGCAGGATCAAGTAGCCAACAGTTAGGAAAAGGGGAGGCGTACAGGACCAAAGAGAACCAGTATTAGAGCCTTAGACCCTTAAAGAAATTCAAGATTAGCACCTAAATTTAAGAGCTAAGTGGCAAGATCAGCAGTTTAAAGCGTTAGTAAACAGTAGAGTAACTAGGAACCACATATTACCAAAGGCAGTGGAAAGGATAGGGTTACTATATAGACAGAAGGAACACCTATATCCACTTATAACAATTTCAGGAGATCAGATAGCCTATAGAGGAGGCATTATTAATCTTAAAATAGGACCTATTTAGATAACTATTAAAGGGAGACCAGTTAGAATGTCTTTTAATATCCTACCATTAGGACAGAATAAGGCGATACTAGAAATGCCTTAGTTATAGGAGTACAATCCAAAGATTAATTGGGTTATAGGTTAGGTCAATATTAGGGATACTTAACAGCGTAAAGTACAATAACAAGCCAAGTTGGTATAGTACCAGGTTAGAGCAACATATAAAGAGACTAAGTAAGGCTTAAGTTATATACCAAAGAGATACCATAAGTATAGTAAAAAGTTATAGTCACCAGAAAGTAAAAAGCTGTTAGAGCATATAGCTTAGGACTATAAGATAGAATTAGAAGAGGGAATAAGTCTAAAGTTCTTTCCAATCTACAAGCTTACTAAAATAGAGTCAGTAGCGCTTAAGGAGTTTATTTAGGAGAACTTACGCAAGGGATATATTAGACCATCACAGTCATTAGCAAAATATCCAGTATTGTTTATCCTAAAGAAAAACGGAAAACTTAGGATGTATATAGACTACAGACAGTTAAACAGCATTACTAGAAAGGATAGGTATTCTTTACCCTTAATTAGCGAAATCTAAGACCGGATAGGCAACATAAAGATCTTTATAAAGATAGATCTAAGATGGGCGTACTATCAGATTAGAATCAAGGAAGGCAATAAATAAAAGGCAGCCTTTAGGTCAAAGAAAGGACTATATAAGCCGTTAGTTATACAGTTTAGGCTTATAAACGCACTAGTAACGTTCTAGAAGCAAATTAATAGTGTGTTAGGAGAACACCTAGATAAGTTTATTATAGCATACCTTAACAACATTATCATCTACTTAAAGAGTGAGGAAGAGTATAGAGAACACGTTAAATGGGTCTTAAAGAGACTACAAGAAGAACAGATGCCAGTAGTAATTAAGAAATACAAGTTCTTTACCAGGAAGACCAATTTTGTTAGATTTATTATTAAACTAGGCCAACTTAGTATAGATCTAAAGAAGATCAAGGCTATAGTAAATTAGTAAAAACCAGAGAATATTACGCAGTTAAAATCATTCTTAGGGTTTTACAATTACTGTAGAAGGTTTATAGCGCAATAGTTACAGAACATTAAGCTATTTACGCGGTTAATAAAGAAAGAAGAACTGTGGGTATAGGGAAAGGAATAATAAGAACTATTTAAGAGAATTAAAGATTTATTTACCTAGGAGCTAGTTCTTAAGATCTATTAACTAAGTTTAGAGACAGTTATAAAAATAGATACATTAGACTTTACACTAGGGGCATACTTTATATAGAAATATTAAAATAGATAGCACCCAATGGCATACTATAGTTGAAAGATAACACCACTAGAGTTAAACTATAATATCTACAACAAGGAGTTGTTAGGTATAGTTACAGTACTTAAAAAATAGAGAGCATTCTTATAAGGCACAGAGAAACCATTTATAGTTAAGATAGACTATAAGAACCTTATAGGATTCCTAATAATAAAGGAACTCAACCAAAGATAGGTTAGATGGGCGGAGATACTTATAGAATACTATTTCAAAATTTAGTATACTAAGGGTATAGATAATGCACAAGCAAACGCTCTAAGCAGAAAGGCTGAACTACAAAGTAATAAAAAGCAATTGGGAGCTTTATTATAAAAGGATTAAGACGGATTAATTAGGTATAATTATCCAAAGATTATAGTAACCAAGGAAAGTTAGATCTATAAGTCACTAAAAAGTAATTAGATACAGAAGATCTAAGAAGCATAGGTAGAGGATCTAGACTTAGAGTAATACAAAAACAGAGAAGCAATATATATGCCTAAGTCTATCACAGAAGAATTTGTTAAGGAATTCCACAAGGGAATAATATAAGGATATAATAGAGCTATAGGCTTAATGTTAAGACTTTAAAAGGAGTATATTATTTAAGAAATCTAGGGACTAGCAAGATAAGTTATAAAGAAATATCTAGATTACCAAAGAAACAAACCAATAAGGTATAAGCCGTATAGAGGGCTACAACCTATTAAGACACTAGGAAGACCATAGAAGGTTATATTATAGGACTTTATTATTAAGTTACCAAAGTCAAGAGATCCTATTATAGGACAAGATCACAACGCGATTTTAGTAATAGTAGATAAGCTAATAAAGTGGGGATACTTTATAGCATACACTAAAGAGATATTAGCAGAAGATGTCGCTAAAATCTATATAAAGGAAGTATTTATAAAATATAGAGCACTAGATAAGATTATATCAGATAGGGATCCAAGATTTATAGCAATATTTTAGGAAGTATTTCTAGCAGAATAAGGGGTTCGCGCAGCAATATCTACAGCGTATTATCCGCAGATAGACGGATAAACGGAAAGACTAAACTAGACACTAGAGCAGTATCTAAGGCATTATATTAATCACGCACAAAATAATTAGGTATTGTTATTACCAGTTACACAGTTTGCATATAATATAATACTATAAGAAGGAATAGGGACATTACTATTTAAGGCGAATTACGGATACGAGCTAAAAACATCATTATTACCATATTAAGCAAAAAAGACGAGTAGCACAGCTAAGTAAAGAATAGAGACGTTAATAAATCTTTATATAGACCTTAAAGAAACAGCTAAACTAGTATAAGAATAAATAAAAAGGTACTATAATGCTAAGAGATCTAAGGGACCAGATCTTAAGGAGGGGGATAAAGTGTAGCTACTATATAAAATTTTTAAGAGTTAACAACTAAGCAAGAAATTAGACTATGTTAGACTAGGACCTTTTAAAATTAAGTAAAGAATTTTATTAGTTATGTATAAGTTAAACCTACTAGCTAAAATAAAAATCTACCCTATATAATACGTTGTAATGCTAAAGCTAGTATACGGGAATGTTAAGCCACCAGTCTATAAGGCAGACATATATAGAGGATAAAAGAAAGACAAATAGCAAGTTTTAAAGATTATCAGTTATAAGGACGTAGATAACAAAACATAGTACAAAGTAAAGTAGATAGGCTATAGTAAGACTACCTAGGAACTACTAAGCAACCTAAGAAACGCTATAAGAAAGGTATAGGAGTATCAGAAGAAAGTAGGTTAGGCAATATTAATAAGGAAGAATCGCCAAAGAATAAGTTACCTAAGGGGGACCTAAGAGGAGCAATTGCTAAGCTACTTAGAGTTATTTCCCTTATAGGAGGAAAGATAGTCCTTTTATTACCTAGCTTAGACAAACCCTATTAAACCAGTTTCTATTTCTTAGAACGGACCTTCTCACAAACACGTTTAAGATAAAGAAGATAGGTAGAGGCCAATAAACAGGCTTTAAGGGCACGCTGTTAAGTAGCTATAGCCTCCTACTCCGCTTTTTATAAACAACAAAGCTTATCTAAGGCGCTTAAGAGCTTACTATTAAGCTTTACAGCGGCAGATTAAACACAAGACCCTATAATAAGTTACTTAGGGAACTCAAAGACTATTAAGAGTTATAGGACGCGCACACTTAGCATTAGAGATAGAGTAAACATTATAGGACAATTAAATGTTTGCTTTAGTGCACTCTAAGCAAGACAAGGGTTATTAAGATAAGGGACTTACTATCGCAATATATACTAACCCCGCTTTCACATAACAAGAATATAGAGACGACATTATCTTACCAAGCGATAGTATGGCAGCCATAGTGCGAGCGCAACATTACACTTAGGAAGAAGAGGAAGCTTTAGGCATAATAAGTAAGGATATTAACCAGACTAATTAAACGGATATTACACCTCTAGTGGACAACTTGGAGATATTAGGAATCTTTAAGGATAAAGATAAAGAGGAGGGAGATAGTATTACAGACGCTTTAAGTACAATATTACGACTACTTAGGGAAGAGTTGTAGGAAGCTAGTTAGTTAATATAGGCACAGTCCAGGATGGATCCGGTGGAACTATATAATGAGGAATAGTAAGCAAGTCACATAATGTTATACGCAGTGTACGCAGTGTATACAGTGTACGCTATGTACTATACATATAACACGTACCTTATATACAAGAGAGGATTTCTTAGGAGTACGGTTGTGTATTTAAAGGACCTTAGTCCCTACCGTAGATAGTTCTCTCCTTATAGTAAATCTTAGAATATAATTGGAGTTAATCTATTAGGCAACTACTCCACCAGTTATTATTACATTATTGTTTTGTTCTTACCTATATACCTAGCCCAATAATAGAACCTACCGTAGTTCCTACTACAAGGTTCCGTTATATTAAAGGACCAACTTACCTCCTCCCTAATTCTCTATTACTATAACCCAGACCTTAAATTAATACTGGAAACGGATGCCTCTAATAGAGTAGTAGTGGGAGTTCTCTTACAATTATACCTAGATAGTAAGTGGTACCCTATAGCGTTTTTCTTAAAGATAATAGCCCCAGCTAAATATAACTATAAGGTACACAATAAGGAAATACTAGCTATTATATAATTATTATCCTAGTGGCGCGCAGAGCTTAAAAGTACAGACTCTTAAATTAAAATCTATACTAATTATAAAGCCCTTAAGTATTTTATAATAATAAAGCAGCTTACTAGTCAATAGGCTAGGTAGGCTAAAATACTCTCCTAATTCTTTTTTACGATTATATACTGCCCTAATAGGTAAAATTCTAAAGCTAATACCCTTACCTAGAGAGAATAGGACGTGGAACTATAGGATAAGCTAAAGGCTTAGCACTAGACACGTGCCCTCCTCTGTCCCAAACAGCTTAACCTATATATCCTTAAGGAACTAAACTCTAAACAAAATAAGCTGGCGCCTATAGAAGGAGAGATTCTAGATAAACTAATAGGACTAATTAACCGCATTTTAATCGCGAACCGCATAGCCAAATCCCTAAAAGCCCTCTGCGACTAAGCTATGGAAGGCAACCCTAATTTAGAAATGGAAGACAGACTGCTCTTATACTAAGAACGGCTTATAGTTCTAAACATTAATAACCTATAAACGGAGCTAATCTGTAAAGCCCACTATTAAGTCTCTACAGCGTACCTTAGTTAAGATAAGACCCACTAACTACTAGCGCCTTACTACTACTAGCAAGAACTCCTGTCCGATATAGAACGGTTTATTAGGAATTGTTATACTTGCAAATGGGTAGATACCCCTAGGGATTAAACCCCTAGATAGTTATAACCACTACCAGTTCCTAAACACCCTTGGCAGCATATTACAATAGACTTTAAATTATTCCTAAAGGACAAATATGGCTATAATATGGCCTTTATAGTAGTTAACCGACTAAGTAAGTAAGCCATTTCCCTCCCCTGCTTTAAGACTACAACCGCAAAAGATATGGCCCGTATATATATTAACAACATTTACCAGATCTATAGCGCTCCTAAGTTAATTATCTCTAACTATAGACCCTAATTTATATCGGACTTCTAGGATGAATTCTACCGCATCCTTAGGATTAAGATTAAGCTCTTTACCGTATTCTACCCTCAGACTAATAGCTAAACCGAGATTATAAACTAGTACCTCGACCAACAACTTCACCCCTTTATTAATTACTACTAGGACAACTAGTCGGAATTACTACCTATAATAGACTACGCACAGCTTACGCTCCCTTATAATAGTATAGGAATGTTACTATTTAAGTTAATCTATGGATACAAGCTATGAATATCCTTTAATTGGGATAAACCTATAGGACCTATAACGGCCCGCGAACGCCTTAGCTATAAAGAGGCCCAGATATTCACTAAGAGAATATATAGAGCCTAGGAGACTGCCTAAGTAATTATAAAAAAAGTATAAGAGAAGAAAAAGGCTGATATAAACCAATATTGTCGCGAGGTAGACTTCCACGTAGGAGATAAGGTATAGGTGTTAATAAAGAACTAAAAGACCTAGAGGCTAAGCCACAAGCTAAACCACTAAATAGCTGGCCCCTATAAGATCCCTAAGAAGGTAGGGCACTCTTTTAAGGTTAAGCTACTAGAGTTAATAAAGATCTACCCTATCTTCTCTCTAGACCGACTATAGAAGGCCGCGGACAACCTGTTGCCTAGACAGTACAACAACCCCCTACCACCAATTTAGATTGTAGAGGATAAGAAATAGGAAGTTAAAGAGATCTTAGCAGTTAAGAAAGACCGCAGTACCCTAAAATACTGTATAAGCTGGGTAGGTCACAACGAAGATCTAGAATGGTACCCTATATCTAATTTTAAGTACTCTCCCTATAAGCTACGGGACTTCTACCTAGCCTACCCTAACCTCCCTAGACCACCACGCTAATTAGAAAGCTAGATTAAATACTAGGAAGAAGGGGTAGATAACTATAACAATTTAGATAACAATAAGGAGCTTGGACAACGCCTAAGGGCAGGCTTTTTTAGGAGGGGGGGGTAATATGACAGTGCTGGGGCAACGCTACCTGCTATACTCAGTGGACCCTAACTCCTGCCAACTAATCAGGATTTTCCATCCCCGGGATGGAAAATCGCCATTGGCTCGCTTACTACTAGCGCCTTGGCGACCCCTTTATATCTTGCCAGTCTCTAATAGACTTCTTCTTCTCCTTAGCTTAGTATTCTTGTATAGTAGTAATCTACAAGCTTCAGTTCAGAAGCATTTATACGAGCCCATTATATGCTTATTCATTTTTAACTAACAGCAAGGGAGGAAAGGACATTATATCATTAGTACGTAGGATTAGCCAATTAGGGGTTTGCGCAATGACTTAGTATTTTTAATAACTAGTATTAGCCACCAAATTTAAAACTTCTAGTTATACCTTAGCCCCTACTGCCGGTATTGTCCTTATTATTGCCCCTTTCGCCTTACTACCCAGCCCAAGCTCGCTTAATTCGTCCTTAATATCCTCGCCATTCTGCTTATATCGGATAATTGCGAACGACTATTTAGCAGCGCCGAAATCCTCCTTAAAGATCGTCGTTCTTGGTTGCGGATGGATATAATTAAGGTAAATAAGAATCTTCGCTACTTATATAGGCCTCCGCAGAAGGGTACATTTAATAGTAAGGACGTTGGTAAGGTAGAAGGAGAGCCTTAGCCAGATAGGATATCGCCATTACAGGCCTTAAAGCTTCGTGTTACTGCGTATGAGAAGGCGGAGGTGGAGGCAGCAGCAGTTTAATTAATAAGGGAGAATGAGGTTAATAATGAGGTTAAGGGTAAGGATGAGGTATTGGAGGTAGAGTTTGCTACTGTTAAGGCGATTCTTAACTAAGGCAACGATACTAATGACGGTGATAAGAATAGAGAGATTAATAAGGACAATGAGTAGAGAATCTAATTTAATATTAGTGATATTTGCCACCTTTACCTTTACCTCCTTAACACTATGTTCATGCCAAGACTTACTATTTATAGTATATATTTGCTTCGGAGCTCCAGCTTTTAATAGGCTAGTGGAGTGGATTTGAGCCCAGATCTACTCCAGTCCAGTCCAAAAAGATCACTGTCTTCCGTCACCCTCTGCTATGCCTTAGTTTATTAGGCATAGCGCTTAAAATGCTCTAGCTACCATACTCCAAGATCTTAATTTAACCATCCATTTTTACTTATCGCGATTGTATACTCGCCTATAGCTTCCTCCGCTTCCTATTATATATAGCCAGTCTTATCTATATTCCATACGTTGGCGTTATTAATATTATACTAAGTTTTAGCCCTAGAGTAATGTAACGGGACTAGCCCAGTTACAGTAGGAATGTCTCGGTGAAACACTCGACAGATGAATTCCGACGCTTTGATCAAATTCTGCCAAATTCCGCCGACTCGATCGAATTCCACCAAATTCCACTGACGTGATGGAATTTGGTCGAAACCTGTCGAAACCCGCGTGCGCACGTGCCCACGCGTCTGCTGTCAAGACTCTTGAATATTTAGTTACAAGCTTCCTATGTTCCTTTCTCTTCTTCACGCAACGTCTTGTACTCTGCAAGAGCTATATACCCATAGATTTAGATAGAATTTATATTGTTCCTTTGAATCTTCCCCGAAGCCTCTTCGCGCCCTCACGGGTAATTAGTAAAGAACCTCTTAACTAGAGTAGGATTATTACCGGTAATAGCGCGTTCTAAGCTAATTAATCGTATATAGCAAGTCCGAAGCTCTTCCTAGCGTTTTAGGAAAGATTGTGTCTAGTTTTTACCTAGTGGCGCGATTTTATAATAGTAAGGGAGATCGGAGTTTCCCCGCCAAAGGATAAGGGTAGCAATTGTCCGAATTGTATAGAATTAACATAGAAACCTGGCTTTAGTAAGATATATATAGTGTTAAACAATTGCCGCCTCACTAGCGGGAGTTATACGGTATTAGTTGGTGTGGGCGACTTAATAAGATTGGTGTTTCCCGTGGAGTCGTTTTCAAAAAGTAGTAGGAGAAACTCCATTGGCATTCGCGCAGGCTTTGGGGCTGCGATACAAGCCACCTGCTCGCTAGGCAGTCAGAGCAGCTTGTATACGATCTTCCGCATCTGGTGCTCGAGGCCAGCGAGGCATAGGCGTAGATTGGTAGTGTATTCCGTGGAGTTGAGGTTCGGAAGGCAGCTGAGAAAGTAAGTGTTGACCCCTAGAGCGGCAGTATACTTCTTTAGGTATTCTAATAAGCTAGCCATAAATCTGCTAGCTAAGTCAAAACCCAGGGATCGTTCAAGACCCTGTTAACGTAGCTGACCAGGAAGCGAGCCACCCCACGAAGCGAGCCACATACAGGTGATATTTGATTAATTTATAATAAAATCAACAACGAGCTTATGTATATTCCAAATAGGCCAAATTAAAGCTTTTATACTACTATTTTGATCGTAATATTGCTTGAAATAATTTATCTATGTTTTGGTGGTGATATAGACCCACACGCCGACCAACTGCATGGGCGACTACCATATCCCTACGACGTCCCTTTCCAGATCAACAACCCATTAATCCACTTATTTGCAGGCTGTGGATCACACCTAAATATATAAGAGAGGTGGGCCTAATCCTAATTATATTTACCAGGGTTTAGAACGGCTTTGCTTAATATAGCAACGTCAAGCTCTAGTAGAGTTGTTCCTTTCTTATACTCCCTTTAAGTTAACTTTTATATAGAGGCCTCCTGCTTTTATAGATCTTTAAATTTTAATTAATTAACGTCTTCCTGACTAAGGGCTCTACCCTTACTAAGGAGTTGCCTACTTAACTTCTTATTAATATAAAAGCTTTAATATTTCTTATTTTCTTCCCTTTAGATATAGAAGTTGGTTATAAAGCCTATTAGAGCTTTAAATAGCTTTTTAAGACATTATTAAGTCGGAGTATTAAGCAGACCATTAAGTCGCGCGGTTATTAATTTGTTAATTTAATTATATAGAGATTTAATTTCCTTTATAGTTCTTAGCGTCTTTGGAGTATATAAAGTAGTAGGTATATTTAATTCCTCTATATCCTAGCTTTTAGAAGGCTCCATATAGGTAAGAGTCTTTAAGACAGTAGTAGGATTATAAGGTAGAAGGCCTGTAGCTATTAGTTACACAGGGTGACTTACCAATAACGACTACTCGAGTAGGTTATAGTGATGTTGGTTAATAGCTTAATATTATTAGAATAAGGAAGGGCGAGGAGCTTAAGACTCCTCGCTATGCTAGTGCCGCGGCGTTATATAACGGCCGCTTGCCTAATTCCCGACACTAGCAACTCTTCTTTTGTGGTTACTATCTATATATAAATACTGCTTAACTAGCGTAATAAATATCAATCCTCCTCACTTACTATTGCCACTATAATATAAGTCTCGCTGTCCTAAAATTTACCTTTTAGCACGTGGTGCTTTCTTACTTGGAGTCGCAGGTGGACATCGTGTTAGTGCCGCCAAGGCGCTAATTATAAGCGAGCCAATAGCGATTTTCTATGCCGGGTATAGAAAATCCTAATTAGCTACTCTTAAATTGCTATATCTTCTACTCCCTTTTAACCCAACCTTTAACTTATATACGTAGAGTATTTATGTTAACAAACGTCTCTAGTACCTTGTTTAGGTTTGCCTTTATTATTATATCTACTAGGTTGTCTTAGCCATTAATCTACTAGATTTTAAAGAGTTTTTAACACTTATAGGATTGCCAAAGTGCCATAATATTAATTATAAGACGCTTTTCCTTTGTGGTATTAAGCTTAACTAAACACTCGTAGAGGGAATATAAGTTGGTGTATATAATTATAGGGATAACAGGGAGTTTAAGTTGATCTATAATTATCTTTAGGGTAGTTCTAATTGTAATTGCCATGTTAACTCCGCTAACTATTCTATATATCTCTAATACTAGAACGCTTTAGGTGACGCGCTTACTTTTAGTTAAGCTTTAATAAATAAGATTGCCGTAGATTATAAAGTTATTCTCTCCAGTAGATTTGTTTATAATAATAATTTTATATCCTAGCTAGGAGCTAAAATCTTTATTATTTATAAACAATCCATTAATAAATACAAAGAGCTTAGCGGTAGGAAGATTAATAGGTATATAGAGTAGTCCCCAATTAAGATAGTTTATTTGCCAGGAAAGACGCTTATTTAGGGTAAGAACGTTATCCTTAGTTAGTTCCTAGTGTTAAGCGGCAACAAAGAGATTAAATAAAGCCTTAGGTTAACAGATAGAAGTAATATAAGCTCTATAAGCGCGTTACTCTATATATCCTTACTTTGGAGAATTAATATTAATAACGTTAATCTTCTTGCCTTAATCTTTCTGGCGTAAAGCAATAGAATCCTTATTTAGGGAAAGAATGCATCCATTAAAAAGTAATGGTATTGTTAAATTAAGCTTTTCCTTTAGCTTTGCTATAAGATTTGCCTTTACTAGCTTATCTTCTTTAAGAGCTAAGAATTGGTCGTCTCCTAAGATAATTATATTATTAGTTTGCATGCTAATAATTCTAAATAGAGTTCCTATAGTTGTGATAAGAAAGCAGGGATTAAATATAGAAGTAGTTATTAAGAGCTTCTCTTTATAGTGCTTACTATAAGTAGCCCACCAATAAGTTCCTGCCTCTGCGATTCTATATAATAGCTTAAGTACAACCATAATTATATCTTTGGGATATTAGTAGCGAATTTGCTCTAAAAGGTATGCTAGTATTAAGCGCTAAAGGCGCGTCTCTAATTAGGTATAGGCCTAAGTAATATCTTATAAATAAACCGCCATTCTATTCTTTATTAAGGAGGGAGCTAGCGTAATAATAACTTGCTAACTAGCTCGTTAAATTATAAAGGATTACATAAGAATTACTTCTTTACCGTCATCGTTATAACCTTAAATAACCAGTCTTGACTTCTTAAATAAGGTGTTAGTAGCTTTGCCCTTAATCTTATTAACCATTCTTAACTTAAAGATGCGAACTCTATTAAACTTAGTAGGGTTATACTTCTTAAATTTAAAGACTTCTCTTATAATAAGACCGTTAATCTCCTGCTTGTTAGATGCTTAGAAAGGAGCTCCTAAAGTTATAATACAGCCTTCCTTTTAAAGCTATTTTGCAAGCTTAAAGTCAGCCTTCTCTTTAGCTGTTATAAAGGCCATTAATAACTTGTCTTTACTCTTAATAGCGGTAATAAATTGCTCTTTGAAATTAATAAGGTGTTGGCAATTTTATAATCCCTTTAGGCAACCTCTACCACGTCGTAGTTACGGCATATCTGCTATAATTGCATTAGGATTATAGTCGCCTTCTAGAGTATATTAATTATAGTTCTCCTCTAGGGTATCCTCTAGGGCATCCTATAAAGGCTTAGAACTGTCGTTTCTATAATAGGGCTTAATAACGGTTAAGCGGAATTAAGTAGGTCTATAGGGTATCTAAAGAGTACAAGTCTAACTATTAATTGCAATAAGTTTATATAGGCCTAACTATTCTCCCTTTTTACGCTATACGCGTACCTTAGATTGGAGTGGCAGATTAAGCATAGTTAAGGTATTTAGGCTATTTCTTATTTCTAGTGCGTTGTTGACCTAGCGCGTGGCGTAGAGACGTTATATCTCTTTTATTGCTTTGCGAATAGCCTTCGCTCGTTATATAATGGATAGGGATGGTAGAGAATTATTAGTTATTTAAGGGTAGGCGCCAAAGACTAGTAATATAGGTACGAGCCTATCTGGGCTAGCGGAATTATTAATAGCCTTAACAGCTATCTATAAGATAAGCTCTTTACTAGCACCCTCTAGTTCTAAAGAAATAATCTTATATACTCATTATAATGGCGTGTAATATTGTTCTACTTTTCCAATACTATTATATGCCTTAATAGGGACTTCCTTAACCTTAATTTCCATTGCCTTCGCCTATTACTAAAACTCTATAGATAAGAAGTTCCTTCCTATATTATAAATAACTTAATTAGGGGGTTCTAGGTAGATATTAATCTAGCATAATTAAAGAGTATCCTATGCGTTCCTAGCTAATATATCCTTTAGGAAACGTGCGGCTTAAAAAAAGGTTAAGAGGTTAATAACTTAAAGTACTAGCTTGCCGCTAAGATATATAATATTAATAATAATATAGAAGTTAAAGTCGTAGTTATCTTTAAGGGTAAACTTGAATCGGCTAGGGGACTTCTGGTTTATTTGGCAGTAATGGCAGTACTTTATAAGATGCTTAATCGTCTTAGCCTTAACTTTATAACCTGCTCGCTAAAGAACCCTAAGCAATCTATAAACTGATAGGTGGCTAAAACGATGGTATAGTTAACGTAGCTCTAACTTAGTTAAGTGGCTTTAAGCAACGCTCTTTTCTAGTTAATAAAGGAGCAACTAGGGGTGACCCTATTTGCGTATAATAGGCACCCGATTATCTCCCTAAACGAGCATATTCTTAAGGTTATTAAGTTTAACACCTAATTTATCTATATCTCCGATGCAAAATAGAAACGGGGTGTTCGCGGGAACAATATAGAAAGTAATATACCCTAAGGGGGTTTTAACCTTAATTGTGCCGAGAGAGATTGCAGTACCCTTGCCAAAACGAATTATATATTGGCCTGCCGTTAATTAGTCAATCTAAATAGAGCTATTAAGCTACTAAAGAGCTCGAACTTAAGGTTCTCCTACTATAGATACTCCTACGGCTCTAGTATCTAGCATAATACCATAGAAGACGTTCGCCGAGTATCTATTATTAAAGGAGAATATGGAACTCTCCTTTAGCTTATTAAAGATATCTGACTTTGTAATAGCATAAAGCGTAGATTGGTTATTAAGAACAGTAACAGTTTATATACCATCTACCTTACTATACTTAGTAAAGTATTGGTTGGGAGAGTAGTCCTTAATTTCTATATTTATAAAAAGCTGTTCGGCCTTATTAACCTTACCCTTAAGATCTTCTTCGCCTTTATATTGAACTAGGAAGCTTTAGAAGTAGGCTATAGTAACCTTATAATTTTTAATATTTTATACGCTCTGGCGAAACTTATTATATACCTCCTTTTGTCTATTAAGAGGGTGCCTAGTTAACTAGCAATTTAGCTTTTTATAAATATAGCATTTCTTCTGTTAATTATTTTAAGATAAACCTCCATAAGGACCTCTATGGTTGCTTTATAGTTAACGTTAATTATACCCTCTACTATATCCCTTACCCCGGCCACCATATGTTTGATTAGTCCAGTTATAATTATATTGGTTAGTTGGGTCGATTAAAATAGGTTAAGGTTAGGCGTTAAATTGCTATACTTCTTAAGAGCGCAGAGCGGTGCTAATAGAGGATCTTAATTAAGCACACACTCCTTCGTAAGTATTTGCAGAATTAAAGAGGGTAAGGTTATATTCTTTAACACCTCGGTATACGCTAATAACTTAATTGCGTAGGCTAAAGTCCTCTTAATATAATTTGGATAAACCACGCTAAATTATCTAAAGTCGATTAAAGAGCTTTTAAAGATAGTTAAGTTAAGAGGTATCTGGGTTTATAGCAATAATTTTTAGGAAGGTAGTCTCTCTCTACTCTAATATATACTGCTGCTTATTCTCTTCTATTTTAAAGTGGTATCTTGTCTTATATATTATTCGGTTAAAATTATATCCTTTTCCTGCTAAATAATTATAGTAGAAGGTACTGGCGCGGCCCTTAAGTATAACGGAATAAGTATTATAATATTGGTTAGGTTCCAGTCTAACCTTCTAGCAACAGTTATAGAAGATGCGCAGCTTTAAATTAAGGATATTATATAGTTCCCCGCTAAACCTCTTCTCCTGGTCTAAATAGAGTTTTGTAAGCTCTATAAGCATTTTTAAGGTGCCTCTAAGCAGTATTAGGCCACGTTAAAATTGCATTAGAGATTAAGGTGGGGATTGCTTTATAGGCTACAGTGGAGATGTAGAGCTTAATAGAACATAGCATGGTACCTAATCTTCCTATAGTAGAGTTTAAAGGTTATTGAATCGCAAAGTAAGGGGGTCTTGCGCTTGCTCTTGGGGGGCAGTAGTTAAAGTTATAGGTTAAATTAATAGGAGTAATAGGTACGGCACGTAAGAACTTATACCTAGAGCAATAGAATTAGAACGTGTCTTTATTAGTATATTATTTAGATTCTATTATAAGTTAAGCTTCTTTATATTATATAGTTAGTGCTCAATCTCTTATAGAGTCTATTTATGCTCTTCTTTTGCGTTAATAACTTGCTCCTAAATATTATCTTTAATAGTGTCTCCATCTATAGGGACAAATACTCCGTTCTTCTAAAGGAAGTTACGGAAGTCTTATACAATATTCTTCTTTGCGAGGGCCTATGTTTCCTTTATCCATCTAACAAAGTCCTTCTTTATATAATACCATAGCATAGTATCATTGTATTCGCTGTCTATGTATTATACTATACAGTATAGTAAGAATCCGTTCAGGTCCTGTTGCTTAGCGTTTATAAGGTTAATGTCGTTCTTATACTTCTTTAGGTAGGTCAACGCCATAATAGGAGTAGAATCGACGGGGTGTTATATATTAAAGGTAGGTAGGATTTTCGGCTTTATAGGATCTTGTAGGTTTGCTGTCAAAAGGTAGGTAATTTAAGGCGTAGTTGACGCGTTTTAGACGTTAACTTAGGACCCTAGGTTTAGTAACACTTCTAACCTAAAGTACTTAACCAAATCTTTATAAACGCGATTGTTCTGCGTAATGGACGCAACTTGGTATCTCCTAGTACTCAGCAACACTTCTATTACTGGTTTTCCGCAAGCCTAAGGTAGCACAGTATTGCTAGGAACCCCTGCATAAGACTATCTCTTCTGTCGATAACCTAGCTGCTCTATGGTTGACTATGTGTTTAACCACTAATTAGTGTTGGTTACATAGGGTGACTCACCAATAACGACTACTCAAGTAGGTTATAGTGATGTTGGTTAATAGCTTGATATTATTGGAATAAGGAAGGGCGAGGAGCTTAAGACTCCTCGCCACGCTAGTGCCGCGGCGTTACGTAACGGCCGCTTGCCTAATTCCCGACAGTAGCTTTCCAGGCGCTGCAGATTATATTATAGGTAAATATTTACATACGCGCCTTCGAGTAGAGGTTTAAAAAATATTCCTTATTAACGCCTAAGTGGCTATATTAACAGAAGTTATCTACTTATTTCCCATAGTAGTAAGAAAGTAGCCTAAAACAACCCACATCTAGTGGTTAAAGCTTATGAGTTAAATAAGGTGGTAGGGCCACCAGGACGATCTTATATATAAGTATATACTTAATAAATTACCAGGTAAGGTAGCTCGAATAATTATCTATTAAAAGTATGCAATATTACTATATTTTACTATTAGAATCTTCCACAAGGTGTCTTATATATTTATCGTAATGTTTAATATAATATAGACCGTCCACCCACTAGAGGAGGTAGCGTATATATATCCGCAAAGGCCCTTATTTTGCTTACTAATTTAATACTATCCTTTTAGGTAGGTTTGCGCCTTCTAAATTAAGAAGGTAGGTAGTAGAGAGCCATTAGCGCAAATTATCTTAATAATAGATACTAACTCACAAGAGCCTGGCTATATAACCGTTTAATTTTTTAACCTCTCCCTATATATCTTGCCTAATATAATTACCTAAGCCACCGCCGCAAGGCTTAGTATTACCCCCTTCTTATTAAAGTTGCTAATAAATTTTAAATGCTTAACTTAATATCGCTTATAAACGGCACGGAAGAACGTGAACTAATCACATATAACTACTAGATTATTATTCTAAGCTCTCTAGTAGTTCAGCTAACAACTTAATATAGTACTAAAACCGTAGCGTTAAACGAATCTCTGCCTCTAATACTTGCCTACGGTTTAGCTATTTCCTAAAGGGGAATAAGCCATTTCTAAAAGCATATTAACCCTTAACAGAAGGCCCTAGGATTAACATTCGTGGATCCATTTAATAATTTGCTGTTCTTATAAAGAATATAATAAACCCAGGTAAGCTTTATATTATAAGAGATAGCCAGTAAGACAATATCCAACGGTAGATCTAGGTGCTTTATAGGCGCTAGAGGCCTTGCGAATTAACGGCTTAATACCAGAAGAGAGATCTTATATAATATTTTATATAGTAGTCTCGGCTTCGCGAGAGGGTAGGGATTAATTTGGCATTATATAATATACTAAGGCTTTTTAATTTTGGTGTAATTTGCTATAGAATAAAAATTAGTAGGAATATTCTTATGTGGCTCGCTACGTAGGGTAGCTCGCTTCCTAGTCAGCTACGTTACCGTAGAATCTTGCGAAACTCATCGAACGCTAGCAAGGATAGCGGGGTGCAGCTGAGCAAGGTCACGGAAAAGTTGAACGGGGTCACCAATAGGGTCGGCGGAAGCTAAACGGGGTCACCGATAGAGCCACCGGAAAAAGGTCGGCGGGGTTACACTTTTATCCATACAGAACGCGCATCGGCAGCCATATTTAACTTAAGCGACCATATGCACTAAATATGCGGTGCATATACCAAGTATATGCACGCATATAACTATAGCAAATAAGAATATATCGCGGTAGTTAACCGGCTTATTAGTAGGTGTATATACTAAGCATATGCTCAGCATATATAGATACTATAGTATAGCCTACCTTATAGGACTGGTGGTGTATAGGTATTATATATGCTTAGCATATACAATACACAGCAGTTAAGTAGCTTATTGGTGGAGTATATGCTTAGCATATGCTTAGCACATGCTAAGTATATACTATAGTATGACCTACCTTATAAAATGGCAAGTATATACCCTATATATGCTAAGCATGTACTATAGTATAGCCTACCTTATAGAATAGTAAGTATATGCTTAGTATATGCAAGGCATATACTATAGCGTAGCCTATCTTTTATAAAAATAATAAGATGCATAAATTAAGTATATACTTACTATTCTATAAGGTAGACTACACTATAGTATATACCTTGCATATACCTTGCATATACCTACTATTTTATAAAGTAAGTTATACTATTGTATATGCTAAGCATATGCTTAGCATATACAACCTAAAGGATCATATAATATTCTTTATTTATTAAATATTTTAAATTTTAAAATAATTAATTTTTTGTATATGCGCTATATATGCAAAAACTAAGCAAGGTTATAAGCTGGGCGGGGTTATAAAGTCAAACCTAAAGTTCTAACCCCTGTTGAACTTTCTAACCCCACTAAGTTTTTCTATAACCTTGCCAAGCTACCACCCCTAAGGGTGGTCGCGGCGTCTAGCCATATTTAAAAGGCGGTTAGATTCTGCCTATATTAATATTAGGACCGTCAACCCCTTTATTAAATACGTCTTATTAAATGCTTTAAATGCCTCTCTAAATCTAGCCGCTATACTATATTTGGCTTATTCTTATATTTAGTATCTTTCTGCTTAAGACGCTTAATAAGAACCTTTTTTGCTTTAGAAACTATAAGGCCTTATTACTTATAAAGGTCCTATAGCTACTTAACTAGCAGTATTCTATAGTTATTCCTTAGTAGATTATAAGGGATATTATTGCAATCACCTTGGGTTGCCTTTAGGACAACCTATAGACACCCCTTAAATAGCCGTCAGTTACGTGCCGGAGGCACGTGCCCGTAGTATATAGTCTCTTCAATCCTAGAGGCCTTATCTCCTTAAGAATTCGTCTCTTCTATAATCTATTCTGTTCCTATAATTATGCCTTATAGCTACCTGTCTACTAAGTCCCCTTATATTTAAATCCTTTATACTCCTTTTTAAAAGGGCAGCTAGCTTTAAAAACCAGATTATTTATTTATATCTTTATTTATATCTACCATTTCTTCCTTAAAACCCTATAACAACTTAATAGAAACTCTACGGATACCCTATAGAAAGCCATTGCCTTAAGGTAGAAAGGTCTCTTTAATAACGAGAGATTATAATAATATCAACCTCTGGGCAAAATAGCTAAACGAGCCACAACACCTAGATACGCTAAAAGCTTAAAGACTCTCACATACCTACGGTTACTAGCAACACTAAGGAAAACGCAGATACCCTCTATAACGGCTATAATACTACTAAAAAGCAGCCAGAACCCCTCTAGCCTTACTTGGGCTAATTAGAAGATTAAGCGCTAAATATAACCATAAGATCTTCTCTTAAGCTAGAAATGCCAAAGGAATATACTAATATATCTAATTAGAGACCTAACTAGAACTCTTATAAAAGACCACTAGCCTATAATTGATATAGTAGTAGTATAGACTGCTTATAAGCTAAGCGGGCTGACCCCTTTAGGTAATTTAACCTAAATACTAACTTAAGACTAAAGCCTTATTAGGAAACCCATATTAGCTACTAGTACTAATACTACCTCTATAGCCGGAGCTTCCCTAGGCCTAAGTTTAGAAAGTTAGAAGCCCTATACTAATCTCCTATAAAAAGGATATTAGAAAGCTGCTATAAGGCTCCTAATAGCTATACGGGAAGAAGCCACTAATAAATATATTAGAAATCTCTAGGGGTAAGTCTAGATCTAGTAGAGCCTAATCTAGGCTAAATAAAATATTTTATAACCTAGCTAAGGCTAAGGGCTTTCTAGGGGCTATATAGTATTTACCTAAAGAGGTATAGAAGACCTATAAAGGTATTTATATAGTAAATAAAAAAAGAATATAAACTAACTAGCTAAGGCCTCTAATAGTTTAGAACTCTACTATAGGCCTAACGCCCAATAGTTAGATGATTTGGTTTGTAAAGTAGATAACTTCTTTAAGATGCTAATAGTATAAGACAATACTAAAGAACGTACTTAATGGATTATTAGTAAAATTAAAGATTAATCCCTAAACCAGATTATACCAAATTAGCTTAATAAAGAGAAAATTACTATATAGCTGTAGCTATATACCTTCCTAAAGAAGTAGACTTAAAATCCGTATATTATATAATATAATAATATAGAACTATTCTAAAATAGAATATAGCTTAACCGCTATAATTTCCGCCAGTTTATAAACTTTATAGAAACTTATGCTTAATTAATAGATCTAGAGCCCTATAAAAATAAGAACGATAGCATCTATAAAAAGGAGAAGATTAGATTTATCTAGGCTAAAATTAAGCTAGTAATTTATAATAAAATAAAGCGCGTAGGAGCCCTATTGTGGATTACTATATATATGGATTTTAAATAAGCGGTTCTAAACGCTAAGGATATAGTAAGGAACCAGACCTCTTTTAATAAAAAGCTAGGGGGTAACTAAAAGCGCGGGCACTTTAGTAGTAATATAGGGCAGACCTAAACTTTAAAGAAGCCGTTCTTAAAGAGAAATCTAAAATAGTTAAATTAGGGACCTTAAGCAATAGAAAAGACTTCTAGGGCCAACCTAATACCCATTTGGCACCCTTATAGAAATACTCTAAAAAGTTAAAAGAAAACTTCTTTAGAGGTAAACCTAATTTAAAAAAACAAGTTGGGTAATAACTGTACTAATAATCTAAAAAAAGAAAAGCCCTAGTTATAGACCTTTTCTAGCTATAACTAGGGCAAGATATAGAAGGAGAGACTTTCTATATTGCTGTTAAGCTAGAAATAGTACTCCCTATAGGCGAGGTATATTAGTTCTAAGCACTATATAATAGCGGCGCAAAAATCAATCTTATATAATATAATTTGGTAAAAAAGTATAAGCTTATCCTATTACTAAGGTAGTAGAAACCTATTATAGGGTTCCAAGATAAGCATTAGATTAAACTATATAGTGCCTATATATAAGGTAAGAATGTGGATAGGGAGCTCAATAATGGAACAATAGGGTATATTGTATAGACAGACGAATCCTTAAGGGAGAAGGAGGAGTCTAAGGTGCGAGGTAAGGGGTTTCCCTAGGCACGTGCAGCGCACGTGCCTTATGCGAGTCGCATGCGAGTTGCTTATGCCTCGCAGCTATATACGATCTGCTTAGGTTTCACCTAATAATGCCCCCTCCCCTTTGAAAGGATTGTCCTTAATCCTTTACGTACCTAAGCCTTGATAAAACCCCATAAAAACCTTAATAAGGAAAAAATTAGAAGGGAAAGAGCGTCCTGATTTTGCGTACAGAAAGATAGGTATATAGAGATTCCGCCAAGTTCTGCCAAATTCCGCCAAATTCTAAAGCTTACTTATATAAGCAGGTCGCTGGTACCTCGCGGGTAGGTCGTAGGTTATTTATATACAGCCAGACTTATAGACGGTAAGGCAGTATACCCAATAACCGCCACTAACCCCACACTTTAGCCTTGCAGTGTACTAGCGTAGGTAGTCCTAGGTTACTTACATGCAGCCAGATTTAGGACGGTAAGGCTATATGCCCGTTAAATCCGCCGCTGACCTATGCTTTGGCCTTGCGTTGTCTATATAGCACATCCGTAGCATATACATAGTTATGTTGGGTCGCGATATGCCTATGCAAGGTGTGCGTTTAGGGGTATACGGTATCTAAATCTAATATATAAATTGTCAGTACAGGTTACTACTAGTAGGTTACTAGTAGGTCAAAGGACCTTGGTTAAAGGACCCTAGTTATAGACGGACCTATTGCCTAACATATAAATAGTCTGCTAAGATGGTATAGAGTAACGGACTAGGTCTAAGGAGAGTACTTTTAATTACTTTGGGGTCGCTAGCATGGCCAGGTTGCGCTAGAGTATGGCTTATATAGGATATTAATAAATTAAGCTTTACCCCATATATATACCGTAACTCTTACTATAAGCGTAGCTTATTTCTTTATCCCTTAGGACGTCCTCTGCCTTTCTTTAATACAGCTATATCTTAGCAGCAGCGCTTGCTTTTCGCTTACGCTTTAGCTGTAAGGCTCTTTAGTAGGAACCCGGCTCTAGGTTAACTAATTAGGTATAGAGCGTGTAAAGGCGTCCCTTATACTCTATAGATAGACTAGTAACTTAGGGGTGTTCCTTAAGCCGTTTTAGCCAGGGTAGTTACTACTACTACTTGCTATAGCTCGTGACTCTACATAAAGTTAGTGCCAGTAAGGTAACGTGTAAGACGCAGGTCCCTTACAGGGTCGTTATTATTAGGTCACAATGCGCCTGCGCAAGATATGCGTTTAGGGGTATACGTTATTTAAGTCCTCTTCCTATTTTGATATCGGGTCGCGATACGCCTATATAAGATATATATTTAGGGTATACGTTATCCGCGTCTTCTTATATCTAACATTAGGTCGCAATGCGCCTATATAAGGTATATATTTAGGGTATATATTATCCAGTCTTTATAGAACAATGTATACGTCGTTAGCATAGGTCACTACTAGTAGGTCATTAGTAGGTTATAGACCCTAGTTAAAGGACCCTAGTTATAAACAGGCCTAATACCTAACATACATAAGGTTGTTAGTGTAGGTCACTACTAGCAGGTTACTAGTGGGTTAAAGACCCTAGTTAAAGGACCCTAGTTATAGACAGACCTACTACCTAGTATCTAGGCCATTAGTACAGGTCACTACTAGCAGGTTATTAGTAGGTTAAAGGACCCTAGTTAAAGAACCTTAGTTATAGACGGACCTATTATCTGGACAGTTAGGCTTTATCTATAGCGGCTTACCACTAGTGTTCTTTATAGTTACTATCTGCGTTCTTCTTGTAATATATATACATAGCACTGGCATCTGGGGGGTCCTCAGAGCTATCTGGCTATTAAATAGTCTCCCTAAAAGTTTACTTGGGAAAGCCTCGCCTTCCTTAAGTTCTATCTTCTAAACCTAACCCTATAGAGCTTATACTACGACCACGCTTTAAGCGCGAGGATCTGCTGCTAACTACGCGATTTTCCGTAAGCTTTATAGTGTCAAGTAATTGCTCTACACGGCGGACTTTAGCAAAGAGGTCCTTAGTAGATTTTACCTATATAGCGAAGTTCTGGCGGAAGAGCTCTGCTTATAGATAGGTTAGGAGGCGTAAGAACTAAAAGTCTACCTACTAATTAGGATTAATAAAGGGGGTATATAATAAGAGGTCCTCTAAGCTACATATACGGGCTAAGAAGGTGTCAAATTTCTAGTTCTCCTTTATTACGGTCATATAGTACACAATAGCATTATTAAAGCGTCTTACTATAGAGTCCTTAATCTAGTCTTAGACCATAGTCTTAAATTTGTCCTATAATAGAGGACCTTTATCCTTGGCGCCTAGACAGCAATATACTAGTTAGGCGATTATCTTAGCTTTTCTAAGACCTTTAATAGCCTAGCGCGTACGTCGCTTGCAGTTATAGTCGGCGTCATTAACCTTAAATTGGTTCTTAACCGCAGCGATCCACTAGTTAAACTTCTGTTAAGTAGTGCCACTAATATTAGGTGGTGACTTCTTAACCAGGGCGTTGAGATTTATTCGGTGTATACGCTCGCTACATAACTTGTATTCTTCGCTTAAGAAATAACAGGAGGGTTTTATTAAGTCAATAATACTCTATAAGTTGGCTATTTTCTTAACTAGCTTATCTAGCTCCTTTAGGTCAGCAGTATTTAGTAGGACGCTAGTAACCTTGCTAAGCTCCTGTTAAGCCCAGGTATATAAGTTAAACTAATCTCCAGTGTTTATAGATATCTAATTATCTTAAGATTTAAAAGGTGGCTTAGATGTTGCTAGTATAGAGGCTTCGTCTGCACTAGATTCTAAGGCGTTTTGCCGTTGTATTACGGGCGTATTACCATTAAGTATAGGCGTCGATCTTGTCTTTAGAGGCATTATGGAAAATTAAACCGGCTATCCTCCCAAAGGGATTGGTAAGGATATAGATAGGGAGCTCAATAATGAAATAATAGGGTATATTGTATAGACAGACAAATCCTTAAGGGAGAAGGAGGAGTCTAAGATGCGAGGTAAGGGGTTTCCCTAGGCAAGTCGTATATAAGTCGCCTGTACCTCGCAGCTATATACAATCTGCTTAGGTTTCACCTGACACTATAAGCTTATAGTATTAGTAGCTGATATATATAACCGCAATAAGGTAGTTAGCCCGTAACCCTTCTAGGCAGCTAACTTTATAGGCTATAATCTTATTCTTAGATATCCTTAGCTTATAGAAGCAGATTTTAAAATATACTTTAAAATAGGAGCCTTTAAATGGTGAAACAATAAAGGATTAAAAGGGCGTGTTTTACTAATAAGCTTAAAAAACATTTTAGAAGATATAGCTCTAGGAGAAATAGTATACGCTCTATACCTAAAGGAGTATTAGATCTAACCCCTATTTTATAGTAAGATAGGTATAGAGCCTAATATAGACAATAACCCTTTTATAATAGATACTCTATAAAGAATTACTAAATAGGTTATAAAGACACTATAGGGAGAAGGCGATCTTAAAGATCTTATAAGATACTTCCACTATTATAGGCTACTCTGGCTTAAGCAATATATAGAAAGTATAACGTAGTTTACGAGCAAGTGGGCTATCTAAGCATATAGGCCACCCCATTTCTCACTAAAACCACAAAGTAATATCTTAACAACGGCTCAATAATAAACTCTAAAAATTTAGATTTGGACTTTTATATATACTCTATAGCTTCTATTAAAGCCATAGAGTAAATAGTTCAGTAGTTTTAAAGATATTAATATTTAGGGGCTAAAATAAGGCCAAATATTAATATCTTAAAAACTACTAAACTATTTACTGTATAGCTTTAATAGAAGCTGCAGAGTATATATAAAAGTCTAAATCTAAATCTTTAGAGTTTATTATCAAGCCGTTGCTAAGATATTACTTCGTGGTTTTGGTGAGAAATTAGGTGGCTCACATGCTCGGGTAGCCCACTTGCTCGTAAACTACGTTACTATAATACCTTAAATGCTATATTAAAGAGTTCCCTACCCTCTACTAGTTACTATATAAAACTATTTAATATATAGTGGTAACTATATATAAATAGCCACTATAGCGCGCAATGCTGCCTATAAGCGTTTTAAGGGACCTCTAAAATCTACCTAATAATAATATAGAGGACAAGCATAACCCTAACCTATTAAAAATTCCATTAGGCCTAAGGGACTTACTTAGGGTATTTTTAGGCAGATAGGCTAAAGTCCTTTAATAAAACTTGGAATATTATTATATAAATAATCTAAAAGAAAGCAAATAACTACTAAACCTTTTTATTTATAACCTCTCTTATAAAGAGCTTAAGGTTCTATAGAAGTACCTTAATAGCTTACTAAAAAAGGGATAGATCCGGCCTAATAAGTCGCTAGTAGGCGCGCTAATCCTCTTTATCCTAAAACTAGATAGAACTATAAGGCTATATATAGACTATCGCGGTCTTAATAAAATTATAATTAAGAACTATTACCCACTACTACTAGTTAGTAAAATGCTAGATTAACTATTTAGGGCGAAGATCTTTACAAGGCTAGATCTATAAGACGCCTATTATAGGCTCTATATTAAAAGGGGGGATAAGTAAAAGACCGCTTTTAAGACCTAATACGGCCACTTTAAGTATTTAGTAATGCCTTTTAGGCTAGCTAATACGCCTATAATATTTTAATTATATATTTATAGAGCCTTAGGGGGACTAGTTAACCGCATATATATTATCTATTTAGATAACATTCTAATCTACTTAGAAGATAAGGATTAGTATAAGCAACATATCCGCAAAGTACTAAAATGTTTAGATAGTTAGGGCCTCTACGCCAAGTGTAACGGAACCTTGTAGCAGGAACTACGGTAGGTCCTATTATTAGGCTAGGTATGTAGGTAAGAATAAAATAATAATATAATAATAACTGGTGGAGTAGTTACCTAATAGATTAACTCTAATTGTATTCTAAGATTTACTATAAAGAGAAAACTATCTATAGTAGGGACTAAGGTCCTTTAAATATATAACTATACTCCTAAGAAATCCTCTCTTGTATGTAAGGTACATGTTATACGTATTATATACAGGCGTACACCACATACACTTTATATACTACGTATAATATTATATAACTTACTTACTATTCCTTATTATATAGTTCCACTGGATCTATTCTGGACTATACCTATATTAACCAACTAGCTTCCTATAACTCTTCCCCAAGTAGTTATAACATTATATTTAAAGTGTCCGTAACACTATCTCCCTCCTTTTTATCTTTATCCTTAAAGATTCCTAACATCTCTAAGTCGTCCACTAGAGGTGTAATGTCCGTTTAATTAGTCTGGTTAATATCCTTACTTATTATACCTAAAGCTTCTTCTTCTTCGCAAGCGTAATATTATGCTCGCACTGTGGCTACCATACTATTACTTAGTAAGATAATGTCGTCTCTATATTCTTATTATGCGAAAGTGGGGTAGGTATATATTGTAATAGCAAGTCCCTTATCTTAATAACCCTTGTTTTGCTTAGAGTGTACCAAAGCAAACATTTAATTATTTTATAATGTTTGCTTTATTTCTAATGCTAAGTATATACATTCTATAACTCTTAACAGTCTTCTAGTTCCCTAAGTAACTTATTATAGGGTCTCGTATTTAATCTACCACTATAAAACTTAAGTTTAAGTTGGCTACCACGCGCGCTAAACTCTACTATTCTGCTAAAGAGACCGCTTGGGCCCTTAAGGCTTAATGTCGCTCCTTTAAGTCTTAGCAGGTTGCGTTTACTTAGTTAACCTATCTTAAGAAGGTTTATAAGAAGGTTTATTCTAAGGAGTAGAAACTGGTTTAGTAGGATCTTAATAAGCTAGGTAATAAAAGAACTAGCTTTCCTCCTATAAGGGAAATAACTTTAAGTAGCTTAGTAATTGCTCCTCTTAGGTCCCCCTTAGGTAACTTATTTTTTAGCAATCCTTCTTTGTTAATATTACCTAACCTACTCTTTTTTAATACTTCTATACCTTTCCTATAGCGTTTTCTAGGTTGCTTAGTAGTTTCTAAGTAGTCTTATTATAGCCTATCTACTTTACTTTATACTACGTTTTGTCCTCTACGTCCTTATAACTAATAATTTTCAAAACTTATGATTTATCTTCCTTTTATCCTCTATATATGTCTGCCTTATAGACTGGTGGCTTAATATTTCTATATACTAGCTCTAGCATTACGATATATTATATAGGGTAGATCTTTATTTTAGCTAGTAGGTTTAACTTATATATAACTAATAAAATTCTTTACTTAATTTTAAAAGGTCCTAGTCTAATATATTCTAACTTCTTACTTAGTTATTAACTCTTAAAATTTTTATATAGTAGCTACACTTTATCTCCCTCCTTAAGATCTGGTCCCTTAGATCTCTTAGCGTTATAATACCTTTTTATTTATTCTTATACTAGTTTAGCTGTTTCTATAAGGTCTATATAAAGATTTATTAACATCTCTATTCTCTACTTAGCTGTGCTACTCGTCTTTTTTACTTAATATGGCAATAATAATATTCTTAGCTTATATCTATAATTTACCTTAAATAGTAATATCCCTATTTCTTCTTATAGTGTTGCGTTATACGCAAACTATATAACTGGTAATAACAATACCCAATTATTCTATGCGTAATTAATATAATGCTTTAGATACTGCTCTAGTGTCTAATTTAGTCTTTCCATTTGTCTATCTGTCTGCAGATAATACGCTATAGATATTACTGCGCAAACTCCCTATTCTGCTAGAAATACTTCCTAAAATACTACTATAAATCTTAAATCTCTATCTAATATAATCTTGTCTAGTACTCTATGTTTTACAAATACTTCTTTTATATAGATTCTAGCGATATCTTCTACTAATATTTCTTTAGTATATGCTATAAAGTATGCCTACTTTGTTAGCTTATCCACTATTACTAAAATCGCGTTATAATCTTGTCCTGTAATAGGATCTCTTAACTTTAGTAACTTAATAATAAAGTCCTATAATATAACTTCCTATAGTCTTCCTGGTATTTTAACAGGTTATAGCCCTCTATACAGCTTATACCTTATTAGTTTGTTTCTTTAGCAATCTAGGCACTCCTTTATAACTTATTATACTAGTCCCCAGATTCCTTAAATAATATACTCTTTTTAAAGTCTTAACACTAAGCCTATAGCTCTATTATATCCTTATATTATTCCCTTGTGGAATTCCTTAATAAATTCTTCTATAATAGACTTAGGTATATACGTTACTTCTCTATTTTCGTATTGCTCTAAGTTTAAATCCTCTACCTATGCTTCTTAAATCTTCTATATCTAATTACTCTCTAGTAATTTATAGATCTGACTTTCTTTAGTTACTATAATCTTTGGATAATTATACCTAATTAATCCGTCTTAATCTTTTTATAATAAAGCTCCCAATAACTTTCTATTACTTTATAGTTTAGCCCTTTTACTTAGAGCGTCTGCTTATGCATTATCTATACCCTTAGTATACTAAATTTCAAAATAGTATTCTATAAGCATTTTTACCTATCTAACCTATCTTTAATTAAGTTCCTTTATTATTAGGAATCCTGTAAGGTTCTTATAGTCTATCTTAACCATAAATAGTTTCTCTATACCTTATAAGAATACTCTCTATTCCTTAAGTACTATAACTATACCTAACAACTCCTTGTTATAGATGTCATAGTTTAACTCTAGTAGTGTTATCTTTCAACTATAGTATACCACTAGGTGCCATCCATCTTAATATTTCTATATAAAGTATGCCCTTAGTGTAAAGTTTAATATATCTATTTCTATAACCGTCTCTAGACCTGGTTAATAGATCTTAAGAACTAGCTCCTAGGTAAATAACCCTTTAACTTTCTTAAATAGTTTTTATTGCTCCTTCCCCTATACCCATAGTTCTTTTTCCTTTATTAACCGCATAAGTGGCTTAATATTCTTTAACCATTATTCTATAAACCTTTTATAATAATTGCAAAACCCTAGGAACGATTTTAACTGCATAATATTCTCTAGTTCCTACTAATTTACTATAGCCTCAATCTTTTTTAGATCTATACTAAGTTGGCCTAGTTTAATAATAAATTTAATGAAATTAGTCTTCCTAGTAAAGAACTTGCATTTTTTAATTACTACTAGCATCTGTTCTTCTTGTAGTCTCTTTAAGACCCATTTAATATATTTACTATATTCTTCCTTATTCTCTAAGTAGATAATAATGTTATTAAGGTATACTATAATAAATTTATCTAGGTGTTCTCCTAATATACTATTAATTTACTTCTGGAACATTGCTAGTATGTTTATAAGTCCAAATTGCATAACTAATAGCTTATATAGTTCTTCCTTTAATCTAAAGGCTGCCTTCTATTTATTACCTTTCTTAATCCTAATCTAATAGTATACCCACCTTAGATCTATCTTTGTAAAGATCTTTACATTACCTATCCTATCTTGGATTTTGCTAATTAAGGATAAAGAATACCTATCCTTCCTAGTAATACTGTTTAACTATTTATAGTCTATACATATCCTAAGTTTTCCGTTTTTTTTTAGGATAAATAGTACTAGATATCCTACTAATAACTATAACAGTCTAATATATCCCTGATATAAGTTCTCCTAGATAAACTCCTTAAGCGCTACTACCTCTATTTTAGTAAGCTTATAAATTAGAAAGAACTTTAAACTTATTCCCTCTTCTAGTTCTATCTTATAGTCCTATACTGTATACTTTAATAGCTTTTTACTTTCTGGTAACTATAACTTTTTACCATACTTGTGGTATCTCTTTGGTACATAACTTAAGCCTTGCTTAGTCTCTTTATAGGTTGCTTTAACTTAGTACTATACTAACTTAATTTACTATTGCACTTTACACTGTTAAGTATCCTTAATATTAACCTAGCCTATAACCCAATTAATCTTTGGATTGTACTCCTATAACTAAGGTATTCCTAGTATTGCCTTATCCTGTCCTAATAGTAGGATATTAAAAAACATTCTAACTAGTCTTCCTTTAATAGTTAACTAAATAGGTCCTATTTTAAGATTAATAATGCCTTCTCTATAGGCTATCTAATCTCCTAAAATTATTATAAGTAGATATAGGTGTTCTTTTTATCTATATAGTAACCCTATCCTTTCTACTGCCTTTAGTGATATATGGTTTCTAGTTACTCTACTATCTACTAACACTTTAAACTACTAATCTTGCCATTTAACTTATAAATTTAGGTGTTATTTTTAAATTCCTTTAAGAGTCTAAGGCTTTAATACTGGTTCCCTTTAGTCCTATACACCTCCCCTTTTCCTAACTATTAGCTGCTAGATCCTACTTATACTTAGTCTAACCTTAGCTAATACTTAGTTTATTTCTTTTCCTCTATATACTATAGACAAGTATTCTCTAGGTACTTCTACTACTATTATCTATCTAGCATTCTTCTATAAGAAATCTTCCTAGTTAAAGTATTAAGTCCTTTTAACCTTATACTTCTACTAGGTGCTATTTATATATATACTTAGCATTCCTAAACCGCTTTTCCTCTAGTGCCTAATATATTCTTACTGGGTACTTCCAGTTCCTATCTTTAGGTGCTCTATATATATTACATATATCCTCTACACAAGCTATCTACGATAGTATATAATATGCTATATATTTTAGGTTAACTCTTAGTTTGTTTTTATCTTTAAGTTTAAACCTATACCTAGTTAACCTAACTACTGGTATCTCTGCTATAGGTACTAAAACTTATTACTTATTTCTCTAATCCCTAGATCCTTCTTCTAGGTTCCTTAACATTATAATTAATGCTCCTTTAATATAACTTATACGTTTTTCTATAATGGGTTAGTTTTAGACAACTTTTTTATCTAGCCATATATAAAAGTCTTCCTATTTATCACTATGTCATTGCCTATACCACTTTCCGTATAACTAGTTTAGTATATATAGTTTTTCTATTAGAAAGTACCTTGTTATTGCTATATTATAACATCCTTTAGTATGTCTTTCTTTAAACCTAGTTAGGATGTCTAGATCCTTTTCTTATTCTAATTTATCCAACTATTTTACCCTAGGTGTCCCTGCACTTAGCCTATTAATAACTCTTTATATAGGTACTCTGTCCCTTATATAACCTAGCATAGCTAACCTCTTATCTAGCTTTTGCTCTTGCTATATAATGATTCTCGTCCTAAACTTATCCATAGTTTCTTATTTTCTGCGTCTTATAGCTAGATCTCTATAATTATCTTACTTTTTAATTCTAGTATTAACTATTTAATCTTTAGGCTAAACACTACGTTTACCTAGGATTGCTAACGTTCTTATTTATTTTCTAAACTTATAGTTCTTAAACTTGCGTTTTATACTTATTTATTTGTTACTAAACTAAGTCACTGCCCTTTCCCATCAGTTTTCGTTCGTTATGGGTCCTTAGGTATATCTTATCTCGTCTTAAAAATCTTAAGCTTCTTATATCTCTTCTTAAAAATCTTAAGCCTATGGCCTTTTGCCTTTATTAAGTAATAAGCTAGTACTAGCAGTTGTCTACTTACTTAGTTTCTTCTAAACATTACTTCTATCTTCTTATAAAGCGATGGAAATTATATCTAATAGTGTTATAACATCCATTACTAAACCTTATTCCGTGACGGTCTTAGTTTCTACTTCTATTTTAACTTTTTCAAGGTCTGCATGCTCCTAGTAAACTGCCTTTATTGCCTTATTATTAATAAATACTTCGCCTTTATTAAATTTATTATCTTTAATATCCAATCTATAAGCTGGTTTATTAGTTCCTCTAAACTTAGATAATAATAGCTCCTATAGCTAATAGCTTACGCCATACTTAGCATCCTTATAAATTTGGTATGCGTTGTTATAATAATACGCAAAACTATTAATTAAATACTCTTTTATTCCTCATAGTGCACCATCGTCTCTCTATATATACGTGCTGTCTGCTAGCTTAGTTCCCTTTACCGCGTAGTTACTCTAACCACCTTTACAGTCTCTGGTAAAATAACCTTATTTTCTATAATTTATGCAAGCCCTATCTTTAAACCATTTTTCTTGCTATAGAGTCCGCCTAAATATCTTCTGCTACTAAGATCCCTAGTTTAGCCTCTACTTCTAGGTCCTTTAATTACTTAATCCTTAACCTCTAGGTTTCTATAGTTTCTTTTCCCACCTTTAGGTTTCTTTAGTACCGCTTAGGTCTATTAGCTCTACGCCATTCCATAGTTTTTAACTCTATGTCTATTATTGCGTACTCTGCACCTTATACAACTATAGAACTCTGTCTTACCCTCTCTTAGCTTATTCCCTTTAATAGATCCTGTTATTAATCTTTATTAACTAATCTATTAACTCTCTTAAAGTATCCGCATCTTCTATTAGGATAATTATATCCTAGACTTTAGCCTTAAGTCCCTATTTATACTATGCCATAAGCGCCCTATTATTCTACTTAACCTACATAGCTAGTATTTAAAACTGTGTTATATACTTAATTATTAAAGTGCGTTGTACTAAGTTCTAAAGCTTTTATTCCGCTGTAGTTATAGCCTCCAGGTCTTTAAATATCTGTGTTAGTTATTCCGCGAACCCGTTTTAACTGGTAAATATATACCATACATCTTGGTTAGTAGTTGTTATGCCATTGGCCTATATTTCCATAAGATACGGTTTAAACTACTTAAGTACCCTCCCTATTAGGAATAATCCTGCATAGGCTATTTAATCTAATAATATTACTAACTTCGCTTCTTTCTATACTACCTTAAAGTGCATCTATATAAGAAACCCCTTAAGCTTTAACTTCTCCCCTAAGAATCATTTAATTAAAGGTAGTTTAATTTTTGCTGCTCTAATTCTATTAATGCGTTTTTTAAGTATCCTATTATTATCTTATAAGTAATTAACTATTTCCTATAACTAACCTTATGTAACCACTTAAGAATCCCCATTATCTATACTGGTATCACCTAGCCCTAAGGTTATGGCTGCTGTTAACACCATTATAACTAGTGCTTTAGGTGGCATATTATTTAACCTTATTTAATACCATAACCTTGGTAGTAAATATATAACGGAACCTTATAGTAGGAACTACAGTGGGTCCTATTATTAGGCTAGGTATATAGGTAAGAATAAAATAACAACATAATAATAACTAGTGGAGTAGTTACCTAATAGATTAACTCTAATTATATTCTAAGATTTACTACAAGAAGAGAACTATCTATAGTAGGGACTAAGGTCCTTTAAATACATAACTATACTCCTAAGAAATCCTCTCTTATATATAAGGTACGTGTTATACATATTATACGCGGGCGTATACCGCATACACTTTATATACTGCGTATAATATTATATAACTCGCTTACTATTCCTTATTACATGGTTCCACCAGATCTATCCTAAACTATGCCTATATTAACCAACTAGCTTCCTACGACTCTTCCCTAAGTAGTTATAACATTGTACTTAAAGCGTCCGTAACACCAAGGCGTTAAAATATATCTTTAATACTAAGCAGATTAAGTTCCTAGGTTATATTATAACACCTATAGGCGTAGTTATAGACCTAGTACAGGTATAGATAATTTAAAAGTAGCCAGAGCTAAAGAGCTACTAGGATGTTTAAGTATTTCTAAGCTTTGCTAATTTCTATAGGCGCTTTATCTATAACTACTTAGATATTACCTAACACCTATTTAACTATATTACTAAAGCTTCCTAAGACCTAACCTAAGAAGTAAAAAGCTTAAAGGTAGGAAGAAAAAAAAACTAAAAAGGGACTAACTAAATAGTATAAACTATAGATATGGCCTAAAAAGGTGCAGAAAGCCTTTTAGGAACTATATATAAAGTTTATAAAAGCTCTACTATTATAGCATTTTAACCTAGATTAGCCACTAATAATAGTTACTAATATATTAAAATTTGCCTTTATTGGTATTTTACTATAACTTAATAGATATCTAAACGCCACCTAGCTCTACTAAAAACTAGTAGTATTCTATAGTAGAAAGTTCTAGGGACCTAAAGTTAGGTATTATACCTACAATAAGAAACTGCATTGGGAAAATATTCGCAGGATAAGATTTAAGTAGACTTTGATTTTCGCGTTTCGCGTAATTGACATGCAATTTGACTAACTTAACACGCAATTAATTAACTTAATACGCAATTGACTAACTTGATACGCAATTCAACTAACTTAATATGCAATTGACTAACTTAACACGCAATTTAACCAACTTAACATGCAATTAACCAACTTAACACGCAATTTGACTAACTTGACATGCAATTAACTAACTTAACAACTTTAAAAGCTAACTATATATTTCTTAACACGTAATTAACCTACTTGGCAACTTTAAAAGTTAAATAATACGCAGTTAACCTACTTAATAACTTTAAAAGCTAACTGTATATTCCTTAACACGCAGTTAACCTACTTAGCAACTTTAAAAGGTAACTATATATTTCTTAACATGCAATTAAGGTAAAGTTATATACTATATATTTAACTATTATATATTATCTAATATAATCTTATACAATCTTATATAGTTTTATTACTTGGAGGCTCTGTATAAGGCTCTGCACGAGGCTCTAC
>Ga0307507_10000958_pt1 | contig 64283 bp, 60 predicted proteins | sample 7_EM_MG_FD_207223 | JGI IMG/M metagenome (GOLD analysis project Ga0307507, IMG submission 207223) | Populus trichocarpa ectomycorrhiza microbial communities from riparian zone in the Pacific Northwest, United States - 7_EM | ecosystem: Host-associated > Plants > Roots > Unclassified | place...
AGATTGCACACGTCCGTGCAACCCGTAGAGCCACAGACGCGTGTCAAATCGGGAAGGAACGCGTTCTTTCTGCCGGACTTTCAGTTCAGATTCAAAAGCGTCAGATTGCAACCGAACGACCCCTTAGAGTATATTCGGTTGCAACTCCAGAATCAATCTGGAGGCTCCAGAATCAATCTGATCTGGAGGTCAAATCTGAATCTGACGCGATCGTTCGGTGATTCTGACGACTTTTCAGTCTAGAGCTCCTCCAGATCGGCAGTCGCGTCAAATTTGCACGCTTTACCGTATGAGGTAGCTGTTCTGGAACTCTTGGCACCAGAATATTCTGGAGGCCTTGACCTCCAGATTCAGACTCAATCTGGAGCTCTACGCGTCGACGCCTTTGTCAAATATGGCGACTCCACCTACGTACGCGATCCTCATACAGCACCTGCACGTTATATATGACGTCCTTCTTCTTACCCTCGTAATTGGAGTCTTCCTGCGCCCGCGCGGTGAGCCGGGCGTAATACGGGTGACGGGTAGAACCTCAATCGACTTGATTGACGATCGGCAGGAGAGGAGATTCCATCGTATTACGACACTAAGGGAGTAAGTCTCGACAAAGGCCTGAGGGTAGAGGTGGGCGCAAAGGCGGGCTCAAAAATCGATTATTTTGAGCGAAGCTTTGGAGCTCTGGAACCTCATCTGGAGCCTTACCGAACAATCGACCCAATTACAGATCAAACGAAGCTATCAAATTAGACGCCACTACTATCTTACTAATTCACGCCAAAGGATGCACAGATCAAGACAATTCTGATCTGGAGGTAATTTGCAACCGAACATACCCTTAGAAACCGCGAGTTTCCAAGTTGGTCACGGGCGGGATGGATCGGTACGTCGAGTTACAGTTCTGGGCCTCTATTCCCAAACCACACACGCAGATATGAAGGGTCTGAGTTCCTCGATATTGTAAACCTTCTCCCGGCTTCTATCAGACCACAGATTGAAAGACTACAAGTCACATATCAGACACCAAATCGCGACGTGCAAAGAGACCTACGGGGAATTGAAAAATCCGATGATGTCATGCCCGCGTACTCACTTTCCGACAATCCCGTCGTGGAATCCCATCACTTTAAACTCGGCCGCCACCTTTCTCCGCCACTACAGATATGGAGCGCGGAAGGTATTCACTGTGGCATTTTGTTCGATCACCCAGGTTTAGACTATAACTACGTCTCCGGAACCTCCGAGTTTATTCTTTTGTCAAGAACGAAACGCCCTACAGAAACGAACACACGAGGCATTGAAATAGTGAATGGGATGGGACAGTACGAAACAATTTTCGACCACAGAAAGTTTGAACAACGGCCGTGGTGTCTCATGAATGTAATGCTGGTTCAATGGAAAGAAGATTATGCGGAACGAATTTCACTTGGCCAAATTCATGAGGATGCTTGGGCAATGGAGAGTCCGCGAAAGAAGTATATTATGCTCAAGTAGACATCACACTTTTAAGCTAGTTTCCTATTTTCTAGCGTTTCAAATTTACCAATTGTGTCAGACTGTTCTCTGCGAAACCGACAATGCATGATAGTCGTTTGGGGCAGCAGAAAATCCTGAATCGTAGGCCTATTTTCACTGGTATTGATTCTTATTGCTATGGAAAATGCCTTAGATGAAATCCTCCTCAACTCCGGCCGCCCAACCTTCAACGAGCCCTCGGCCTCGATCCTGGAAAGATCGTACTGGAAGAGCACGCTAGCACCGACCTCTTCAACGCGGCCTTCATAGTGCCCTACTACAACAACACCAACGAGCTCCCCTGCGGCCTCCCGGCCTACCAACTCGACGTCAAAAAACCGCATGAACGCCGTCGACCTGACCGAGCGCGTCCGCCAAATGGACACCGCCAACATCATCAGCATCAGCGTCGTCTTGCTCCTCTTTGGATTAGATGAGCGCCTACACTTAAAAAGGGTAAAGCTTTCAATTTTTCCAACACATTACTCAGAGCCCGGGATCGTCTCGCATGTGGGCTTTAATGCGCCGGGTAATCACAGCCAGAGAAGTCTGTTAGGCCCATAAATTTCTTAATGGCGTCTTCCTGACAGCTTTCTGGCGCGGCACCTTCACTCGTAAAATGTATTACGGCTTTGATTTCCATGGTAACAGAAACCTCATCCTTCGCCAAATTTGCGCGAGGTGTATATCCTTTTAGGTTGTCGGCGAAACAGGCATCTTCGACCTCCGTTTTAAACGCATCAACGTGATTATCGGCTTCAGGGAGACCTGTAATCCGAACATCGACGGTGCGGATCATATCCGGAAGTGGTACGATACTCGGATTAAGCGAATAAAAGACTACACAGCGGGCAACGATTTGAGTGTCAGCTCGAGGTAAGAGGGATTCGACGGCTTTCGCTCCTATGTCCCCAATAAGGTCTCTGGGAGGAAACATTCCGCCTATGTCATTTAGACCCGCACTGGTGAAGGCGGGAAGATGAGTAAGGAGAAGCAACGATATTTGCGTATAATGCATTGTAACGGTAGTCAGGATAATAGATCTGAAGGTCGGAAGACTGTTGGTCGCTAGAATGGAAAAGACCAAGATGGAGGTTGTGGAGGTTGTGGAGGGTGTTATGATAATAAAAAAAGGAAGGACGCTGGCTCAGATAGAACTGGCGGACGTATTTGCTGACCCTTAAATATTTTCACAAAAAGCGAAGACTGAGTGTTGCCTGAACTGCTCTGAGTTGTTGGCGGCGTAGTCGGGTTGACGCGGGGAAGTTATCTGCCAGCCCGAAGGTGCCGCCAGGAATCCAAGGCGTCCTCAACCCCACCCTCGCCACCGCCCTCGCCGCCGTCAACACTCAGTTGCATGCGATCTACCGCACAGGCGCGCACACCATGCGCTTCTCCTTCTCCTGCTCCGCCGAGTTGGCACGCTTGCGTGCACGACCTCGACGGCGCGGGCGCCATGCTTCACGGCTACGCCAACACGGGCGGCGGCAGCGTGGACGCCATCAGCTACCTGAACAAGCGGGTCAACGGAGCCCTTTTAGCGCGCGCTCGCGGCGCTCGACGTGCTGTCGTGCCTGCACCCGCGCATGCCGCCGCCGGCGGGCCAGCAGCACGTATACGCGAGCTTCGACTTCCCAGCCGGCTCGGCGTGGGAAAGGGGGGGGGGGTTCTCGTCCGAGACGGCGGCGCATGCGCTGCGGCTGATGGTGTCCGGGCTGCTCGATCGCCATCCGACGCCGAAAGTCGTTCTGGGCCATTGTGGCGAGGGATTGCCGTTCGTGCTTGCCGTTCGTGCTTGCATCGCGTTGACCAGCGCTTGAGGCATTTCCAGCATGAGACTCTCTAGTCGGCGAAGCTGTCCATGACGTATTATTAGGAGAGTAACTTTTATGTCACTACGTCTGGCGTGCAGAGTTTGGCTACGCTGATGGATATGTTGAGGGTTACTGGCGAGGATAGGGTATGTTTAGTTAGATTATCCATTCGAAGATGACTTGGAGATCGCTGGTTGGTTTGATCGGTTGGAAATGAACGGGAATACGAAGAGGAAGATTGCTCATGGTCATGCGAGGATGTTGTTCAAGTTGGGGCTGTGAAAGAGCCTTGAAAGAGCCGTGAAAGGTCATGAAAGGTAGTGTAGTTGAAACCATCTGGTTATATCCATGAGGTATGAATTTAATATATATTAGGTAGGTTGCCCTCGTTGATTTGTTTCAGCGAAAGGTATAGTTGCGGAACCGTAGATGTGACCGTCCATGTTATCGTGCCTCAATAGAACGTCGCCGCTGCGAACTCCGAAAGTCACCCGCTGAAATGCTTAATATCTCTCCTAAACTCCCAACCTACTGTTTATCTATGACCAATGCTACACAAGTGAAGGCTTCTTCTTAATGCCCAATGCAGCTCCAAAATCCTTTTTCTTCTTCACTACCCGCTTGAAGGACGGCATGGGCTCGACAGGCTTTTCTACTGGTGTTTCGCTATTGGCAGGGCCTGCCCCGCTAGCTGTCGCGACATTCGGGTCATCATCGTCAATAACCTCCTCATGGAGATTTGGCATTTTCCGTGTCTCAAACGCCTTCCTCGCCGCCTCCGCGTCCTCCTTCTCCTGCCTCTCTCGCTCCAGATCAACGACATCTCTCTCGACGGTGGCCTCGACATCCTTCCCAGCCTTCTCCAACCTAGCGTTCCGCGTCCGTATCTCGTCCAACGCATCCGCAATCGCCATCTCAGTCTTCGCATCCAGCGTTTTGACCTCCAACTCAGCCATTGCGTCCCGCTCCGCCTCTTCCCGCTCCAGCCTATCCAACCGTTCCTCCTCAGTCTCCTCGGAAAGCTTGGCCTCGCGCCATGGCTCGAAGTTGCGCTTCGCACCCTTCTCGCACTCATAGTCCATGTTTTTCGGATCCGTTTTAAATGTGATTTCGCCACTGCATCTTGTACATCGGATGTAGAAACGGTAGATTGTAATGGCGTAGTATTTCTCCTCGGTGGTCTCCTTGCGGGCGTTGAATTTGCGGCCTTTGTAGATGAACTCGCCGCATGAGGTGCATTTCATGGAGAAAGGGGCCATGAGGCGGACGGTCTGCTGCTTGGGGCCGGCTTGCTTAAGACCCCGCGTGCGGGTGATCTTAGAGGGGTCAAAGTCTGGGGGATAGTATTTGGTGAGGACTTTACGTTCAGACATGGTGGCGGAAGGGAGCTGTGTCGATTACCGGGGGATAAGGCGGCGATGGTTAAGTATTAAAGCAAGCAGAAGATCTAAGCAATTATCGGAAAGAGTAAGGGGTATGGCAAGTTTGTAGGGAGCAAAGAGGTATGAGACGAAGATGGTGTCGGGCCATGTTTTTCCGACGCCCCGCCAACAGTGTCACGCAGCGTGGCGGTTGACGAAAAAGCTGGTTGGCTGGCAGGCTGCACTACAAAATACCCGAGGACCTTAAGAACGTTAAAAGTTGCTCAGTTTTACAGCTATATTAGACTTCAACAGCACTCTTTTCGGAATACCTAACTAGCCTAAGGCTTTATGTGGGTCTAAGGTATTATGCCAGTAAAAGTATATTATTGAATACTTTTAATGTTGCTGTTGTTGAGTAATTAAGCTGTAAACAAGGCGACTCTTTTGTAGTGCCACTTTTTCTGCCAACCGCCAGCGCCACAACGCGTGGAGCGGTCATGCCAGGGAAGCGCGACTTGATGCAGTGAGTATATCTATCTTGTGCCTGCGCCTGAAGCGCTTCCCATGGCTTACACTTGTTTTATCCTTCCTTGTAACTCTTCTTCAATCCGTCTCTTTTCTCGTCCCTCTCTGCCTGCTTTAACATGGAAAGGTTTCTGCGCGAATGGAGGCAAGATGCGCTAAATAAACATCAGTACGAGTCGGCCATATTCATCGGGGATAAACTACTCGCTTTGACAAGTCAGACTTTCCTCACTTCTTCTACATGGTATACTGACAACGATAAAGACAATGACAAAGACGCTTTTTGGCTTGCTCAAGTCCACTTCTCGACCGGCAATTACACTCGCGCCCAAAGCTTCCTCTCTAGACAAGACCTGATCGCGAACAATCCTTCATGTAAATACCTGGCTGCACATTGCTGTATTAAACAAGGGAAATTCGATGAAGCACTGTCTATATTGGGCGACAAAAACCCTGTACATCTCATTACGGCACTGGGCAGCGCGCGGAGGAAACTTCAGCATGTTGACGCCAATGTTCGAGGTGCATCCTTAAAGCACCACAAAGCTAATTCGAGAAGTGATAGAGTGGACCGGAGCGAGGAAAGAGACAGGGAAGACATCGCGATTGTACGCTTCGAAGCTGCCATGTGCTACTTACGGGGCGTCTGTTATGCCAAACAGAACGCTTTCGACCGGGCAAAGGAATGCTACAAGGACGCTGTCCGGATAGATGTTCAGTGTTTCGAGGCATTCGACCAGCTCATGAAGAACTCCCTCATGTCTCCAGAAGAAGAATGGGGATTTCTCGACTCTCTAAATTTCGACTCCATATCCACCGACAACAGCTCCACGTCGCAAGAAGCAGCAGACTTTACGAGGATGCTCTACACCACGCGATTGTCTAAATACGAACACCCCGAAGAGTTCACCGCAGCCACAGAAACCCTCTCGACTCATTACAACCTCGCCTCCAATCCCGACATCCTCCTCTCCAAAGCAGAACTCCTCTTCACACAATGCCGTTTCAAAGAGGCCCTTGCCCTCACATCCTCGATCCTCGAAAAGGACCGCTACAACTTCAACATCTTCCCCGTCCACCTCGCCTGCCTCCACGAACTGAACGAGAAGAATGCCCTCTTCCTCCTCTCCCACGACCTCGCCGACAACCACCCGGAAGAGCCCTCCGCCTGGCTCGCTATCGGCATCTACTATCTGACCATCAACCGCATCGCCGAAGCACGCCGCTTCTTCTCCAAAGCCTCAATGATGGACCCGCACTTCGGCCCCGCCTGGATCGGCTTCGCGCACACCTTCGCCGCCGAAGGCGAGCACGACCAAGCCATCTCGGCCTACTCGACGGCGGCGCGGCTCTTCCAGGGCACGCACCTGCCGCAGCTCTTCCTGGGGATGCAGAACCTGCAGCTGAACAACATGCCGCTGGCGCACGAGTACCTCAACACGGCGTACGAGCTGTGCAAGACGGACCCGCTGCTGCTCAACGAGCTCGGCGTCGTCTTCTACCACGAGGACAGCCTGCACGACGCCATCTCGCTGTTCCGCCTCGCGCTCTCGCTCGCCGCCGAGATCAGCTCGGACCCCCGCGCCTGGCTGGCCACCCGCGCCAACCTGGGCCACGCGCTGCGCCGCACCGGCCAGTTCGCGGACGCCCTGGCCGCCTTCGACGAGGTGCTCAGGCAGGGTGGGAAGGACGCCGGCGTCTTCTGCGCAAAGGGCCTCGTGCTGCTCGAGATGGGCGATTCGTGGCAGGCCGTCATTGCGCTGCATGAGGCGCTGGCGGTGAGTCCGCAGGACCCTATTGCGACAGACTTGCTAGGCAAGGCGCTGGGCGCAAATGAGGAGGTGGCGCTGATGGGAGAAAGTGAGGAGGAAGATTTTGAGAGGAAGATTGGCGGACGCAAGGAGGATGCGCACCAGGCGATGAGGGCGAGGAGGCGGAGATCCAGGACCGGGATGAGGTCGGGGAGGAAAGGGAGGGCGGGCCATATTGATGGGAGTTTGGACATGGAAGGGGAGGAAGGGGGAGCGGAGAGCATGCTTGTTGATTCCGATGAAGAGTGAGGTAACGACTTCTTGGATGGGCTTTTTTGGCTGCGACGGACGCTTTGGATATGATTAGAAGCGCTGCACTGGGCTAGGGCACGGGCATGGCGTGGCGTTAGACCTGCTATACATACCCTTTCCGTTATTCCTTGAGTATTCGTGGATGCGGCAGTGCACGTGTTGTCACGGGAAGGGGATATAAGCTTAAATACTAGTGCAATTCCACCAGGTCAGGTACCCAACTTTAATTGATCTTCTTCAAAAACCAAACTCGTGGTTTATGGTTTCTGGCCGTGCTTAGGGAGATCTAGAGGTTCGGCAATCGAAGTAGGCTTTTCGATAACTATAATGTCATAACCAGCTTCGAAGCACTTCCAACCTTTTAATCCACTAATAACTTATGATTTTAATGTGCGTCGCCCTTTTAAACTTCTTCATGCAAATAACCGGCAACTATACCAAGTTAACACGGTATACACCATGAAACATCCCAAAATTATACAACGAAATCGAAACCAGGGGTATCTCCACCACTGCGTCCCATAACCCTTCCCACCAAAATGCGCGTATCAAAAAGAACAACGCCGCTATATGCAACACAGCCGATTCGCCAATGCCAAAAAACCCGCCATTCCCACATAAATGCAGCCCCGGGTATACCACCACCACCACTCGAACCGCTTATATCAACACCGCCCCGAAAACCGTCGACAGCAGCGCCACAGCGCCACACACCAGCGGCGCCATCCCCAGCGGCTCCGGCGCCCGCCCCACGGCCGCAGCAGCGCCCTTGCTGCCAGTCGGCTTGGCGGAGCCGCTCGCGCTCGCACTGCTCGCGGCCTGCTGCTCCGCAGTCGACGAGCCCGAAACGCACCTCCGCCCGTCGAGCTTGCCGCCATCGCCCCACGCGACGTCGGCAACCGCGCTCCAGACCTCGGAGACGTTGAGGTACATGGACGGGGTGTAGAAGATGCGGCAGGCGGCGGTGTCGTTGACGAACTGGGTCGGCACGCCGGCCTGCTCGGCGCCCTTGCGGATGTTGTCCTGGAAGTTGACGGACGCGTCGTTGGCGTTGATGCCGAAGCCCGTCGGCAGGAACGACTGCCACTGCCGCGCCTCCTGCCGCGTCGACGCGAATTCTTCCACCACGTACGCCGAGATGCCGGTCAGGTACTGCGATTGCAGCACCAGCGAGCCTTTGGTCCCGCCGACGGGCTGCATGGGCCCCGTTTGCGGCCGCCCGCCGATAGCGAAGGTCCGCACGCCGGCTTCTTGCACCATCATTTCGGTGAAGAGCGAGCAGGTCGAGGCGCAGATGCCGTCGGAGAGCTGCGTGGATACGGCTTAGCGGATTCGTGGGGAACTACGGGATTGGAAGAAACTTACGATGATGATGTCGTCCTTGCTGAACGGTGCCTTGGTGAAGTTGGAGCGGTCGTTGTAGCCCGTGATTGTGATGCCAACGCTGTACCGGTCACTGCTTGTAACTAACGGATCGCTTAGATTATATCGAAGCAAATCGGTGAAGTTATCGCCGTTGAACTGCACCGGGGGATACATGTCCGTCCAGCCTTTGAACGATTTCAAATCCTTGTCATCATACGAATGGTAGTTGAAAGGGCTCGTATAGGCATCTCCAGTGCGGGTGCTGAACTGCAGCGTGGAGATCTGCTCGCCGAAGAGGTTTGAAGCGTCATGACCTCTATATCGTGACTGTAGCTCGATCTCTGTGGAAGGGAAGAACTGCTTAAAGGCATCATATCCAAGGAAGATTTTTCCGCCGCCGTTGGTGCGGACATCGATGATCATTTTTTCGGTGCCGCGGGACACGGCTTCGGCAAGGAATTCTTGAATGACCATCTGGAACTCTTCTGCATCGGTGTTGGACTGAGTGTTGAAAGTTTGAACCATGAGAACGGCAAGATCACTAACGTTAGGGTGGGTAAGGAAGTAACCGGCGAGCGGGACATCGGACGCAGAGTGTTGGATGAAGGGCTCGGGATAGGCGTTAGGGACATAGCGCTTGCTTAAGGAAATGTCCCGTGGGTGCTCAAGAAGCGTAGGAAGGCGAGTCGTTTCTCTCTTCTTGAATTTAGAGTTGCCCGTTGAAGGGACGATGTAGGTCTCGTAGAAAGTCTCGCCATCGGAAATGTAGCCCCAGGCAGTGACATCCTGAATGACTGCCGCATTGATGTACGTATGGGTAGTACCGTTTTCGAAAGTGACATTCACATTAGGGCCAGGATAATACCGAGGGCTAGTGAAATAGCCATAGGATTCAGAAGCTTGCATGTAGAACATGGTGTTCCACCTTGTATCAGGGTCATGGTAGGTCGACAGTTCTGCCTCATTCTGGAGGAGGGTTACGGCATCTTGACCATTGATTTGGGTAATTGGTGAAGGCGTGTAAGTTGCAGCAGAATTGTTGAAATCCTGTATCGCCCAGATCTTTGGAATCCCCCCGTCAAGAGAACCTGATATTAGAGCAACTTGAGGGCTTCTCCCCCACCTAAACGCTCCATTGAATGCCATGCCCTCAAAAGCAAAATGCCCATCATGGGCTTTGCCTAGCAGTGCAGCAATATCCGTCTCAAATGTAAACTCGTCGTTATATTTCCCTCCCTCAACCTTCGTCTTGATATCTTGTAGTCCCTGGACAATATCGACTGGGTCATTCACATATCCACTTGGAGGCGTCTTCAGGTACGACAATGTCGATTGAAATTGTACCATGCGCAGTAAACCATCAATCGTCGTAGTCGCTGCATCGGAACTGAAAGGGACGGAAAGGAGACAGTTATATGCAAGCTAAGAGAAATGGTCAGAATTTGTGGATGTATTTCAAGCAGACTTGCTTGACGGTGCCAAAATTGCTATGCAGTTCGACGACAATCTCCGATAATGTTCTTTTATGGAGAAGGGGTTTAGGGTATATTTCTCCCTGGGCGTTTCTAAACTCACTTCTGCTTGAACTGAGGGGTACTCCAGCTCTGAATTCATAACAATGTCACTTATTTGCGCACACGCCGAGGATGTGTTTATTAGACCGGTCGCTGTCTCCGTGGCAGACGGTTGGATTTCTGCAGTTCTAGTAGGCACAGATGTAAAGGAAAATACATCTGTCGTATCTTGCGCGGTCACCTCTAACGCGACGAGCGCAAAGAGGGACGGCGCAACGGTAAGCCTCATGGAAGGCCGATGCTTGCGTTGCGTCTAGGGGAGGTTGAGCGGAGCAGTGTATATCCAGCTGTTCCTCAAGAGTTCAAGCGGGGGAAAGGAGACCTCCTATAGTCGTAAATTGGTAGGGCTGAAATAATTCACAAAAAGGTACTAGGATAGGCTGGGTCCAGGAATCTTCCCTCGAAGACGGTCAAACAAAAAAAAATTTTAAGTCTACAAATCCGAACGAAATAAAAACGATAGACAGAAGCAGCGGGATAAGCTAGTCAGTTTATATCGATCCTGCACGCGAGAGGGCAGAGATGCATTTTATGGAGAAGAGGACAGCCAACCACGAGGCGGGCATGGTTCCCTCTACCGTTTCGAACCCCTAAGAGGATTGCCAAGACAGCTTGGCCAGGCACCGGGCGCGGCTGAAGACGCTGGGCGGGCCAGACGAGCTAGATCCCTCGGGCGTAACACTCGTGATAAATTGCATTCCCGGAAGACGGTATTGGCCTTCGTTTCGATATACGAGCATTGCCCATTAATTTGAGATATCGTAAGCACTCACACCGTAAAAGGTGACAGAGATGTACCTGGCCTGAGAGGCGAGAGATGTCGTGAAGTTGGACTTGGTGTTGTTCTTAGATGCAAACGTTCAAAAGTATCCGAGTGCCTGAGTATCCGAGTGCGTGGGAGCCCGGAATTCTTCCATTGGACATGGTTAGGCCCTGAAATCTTGGCAAATTGTCTTCCAGCCTTGGGAATTCCCCACCCCAAAGAACAGGCATGAACAGGCATGAATACCAAGCTTCCTTTTTTGTACGAGTTTTTCATGCGCCAACCCCTATGCCCACCCACAGCCAACCGCTTGAGCCTCAACCCTTGCAGCTGCCTATCCAAGCACACTAAAAGCACACTAAAATCCATAGTTATACAAGCACGTGTTAGAAAAAGAGAATCACCGCTTCTTGGCTCTACCTCTAACTATCTACGCATCCCCGTTCACGCGCCCAGTTATTGCATCTAATCAATCACCCAGCCACACTACCAAATTGCCCATTAAAGCAGACCCCGGGTCCACCTCCCGTGATGCACGCCAAGTCAGCCAGATGACAAACACCGAGAACGCCTAAAATAACCGTCCACAAATGCTACTAAAGAACGAGCCGTGCTAAGCCTTTGCCGCAATTCGACACTCGTTCCGTTGATTCCATAGCCGTTCTATCCTCACCTCAGCCGCAGCATCCGCTGCCGCTACCTATTGCACACCGACAACCTTCGCCTTCTTCTCCTTCGCCTCTAGCACCGCATCCTTCCATTCGTCCACTTGCTCAAGAGCTCGCTGAGGCTCCTTCTTGCGTGTCAGCAGGAAGCCCTGGATCTCAGCCGGTGAGAATTTGCCTTCAGGAATATGATCAGCGAAAGTCTCGGCCAGTGCCTTCAGCCTCTCGGGATTCATAGTGCCGGTCATGGCGGAGTACTTCCCTTCCTTAACTCCGTTAACTCCGTTGATTTCATTGATGCCATTGGTGTTGTTGATCCCATTGATCCCGTTTACCATCTTCGCCGACCCGTTAAGGCTACCATTTGAAGCAGGCTTAAGCACGCCATTCATCAGACCAGGCCTGCTGCGCCGCTTCGGGACCTTATCATTCTCGTTTGAGTACATGCGGATGAAGATGTCTCGAATCTGGTCGCGCATCGCGAGCGTAAACTCAACCTGCATATCGACTCTGCCAGGACGGATGAGGGCTTCATCCAACCTCTCTGGGTGATTCGTTGTCATAACAAGGACTCTACCTTCATGAGTAGCAACGCCGTCAATGGCGTTAAGCAGACCAGAAAGCGAAACACCCTGTTTCACATCGTCGTTCTGCTTATCTTTACGGTTCGCGGACTTGATCGCTTTGGCTAGGTCGGTAACATTTAACTCTTGGACCATTTTGCCTCCTTTAGAATCCGCCTCGTCCTCCTCTTCCTTCTTGTCACTCTTCTCATCTCTTAGTAGACCTGCGGTATCGATGTCCTCTAGGAGAACAATACAACGGCGAGGGAGGTTGTTGAACAGCCGGTTGAGGTCAGATTCCGTAAGAGTAGGTTCGAGCAAAGAAATACAGAATATGTCTAGCCCAAAAATTCCAGCAAGGGCAAAGGAGAGCGACGTTTTGCCGGTTCCGGGAGGTCCGTGGAAGAGATAACCGCGACGGTACGGAATACCGCGGGTGGCGTACCAGCGAGGGCTAGATGGATGGAGATATTCATTAATGTCCTCCACGACTTTGGTCTTTTGCTCAGGGTCAAGTGACACAGTGTCCATCGGACGGGAAGGTCTAGACGAGACGCGGTCCCATGACCCAGCGCTGCGCCCACGATCCTTTCCCGCAGGCCGCCGAATAACCGTCATGGCCTTTTCCTTCTCAAGTGACCACGATTTTATGTAGTTGAGTAGGTTCTTGATAGGCTTCGTCGACCGTCCAATACATCTCAGTTCGATGAGCTCTTCGTCGCCTCTGTTTGGGGACCATGGACTAGCAGGTCTCTCTCGGCGCGAGCGATCGAAGATAAATAGGCGGCCATTATGCCAGAATCTGTGTTTGCCAAAGTAGGGCTCGTAGCGGGGTGGCAGCTTAGCTGCCCACTTTCCGAAATTGAAGATTCCCTTCTCGTCAAGCGCCTCCTCATCATCGCTATCGTCTCCCTGGTCGCCGTAAATAGTTCCTAGTCGCGTGACAGCTTTCACTGAGCGAGATATTTTCGACATGCGCTGCTCTGCGATCCACTGAAGTACACTGTCGAACAGATCATCCCCATCGTCAACAAAAACGGATGACATAAAGAACTGAGAGAAGAAAGAGAAAGCTTTATTCCATACATAGGTTGCTGATGTCACCACAGCGAACAGAATGAGACCGATTGAGACCACTATGCCAACGTCGAAGCCGAAGACATCTAGAATGAATCTTGAAATCAGACTGTATCCTGGAATGAAGGCCTCAAGGACATTCGAAGGGAGATTTGTGAGATTGGTTTGAGTGCCATTCTCAGACGTATTGAGAACCATGCGAAACTTGGAAAAGTCCATCCTGTCCATTAGATATTATCTAAGACCAATAAATAAGGAGAAAAGGAAATTTTTTCTTGCCGTGTTTATACGTCTAGATTTTGTCAGGATGATATACAAAAGTCGGAAGGTGCTATGCCGTGAAGTGAATGAATCTGCCTGTGATAAGGAAATAGCGGATTGGAAGACACTAGAAAAAGGAACGAACTGCCCGTTACAACAGCAAAGGTACAAGTGTGAAAGGAATGTGATTGTTTTTAAGTTTGATATGTTACCTGAGCGGCTCGTGTATGCTAAAATTGCAGTGTTTCCTGTTGCCTGGCTCTCAGTATCAAAACGACGCCGGATATGGTGATAGGGCAACCTTTTCGCTAGGAGAGGCCGGATTCAGCTATCACCCGGTGAGGCTCAAGACTAAGAGACCTAGATCTTTTGTCCGGCTGGAAGAATCTGCTAATCAGGTGGCGGCAGAGAATTTTCGTGAAGATTGTGAAGATTTCCATACATGATATTTATAATAAGCCACTTTTAATGGTCCGCCACGCTTACCTAGGCGGCTAACTTATTTTACATAGTCAGAAAGCCCCCATTCTTAGAAATACAAGGTGACGGAGTAAGCACTGCAGTACCACCCACAGTCCATAGTTGCGGGTAACACTTGCTTCCGATTGCAAGATTGCGAATTAGCGTAACTGGAGCAAGCAGGCAGCACCGTGCAGTCGTCATGCATGCAAACCCAAGGCGAATAGAATCCATTTCAGCTGTCATCAACAAAAACTTCGGTAATTGCGGCTCAATCGATCGAGATGACGGGCATGGAATAACAATTCTGCGCTGGGCTAGTCGCAGCCTCACATGCGCAACATTCTTGCATGAGGCTCCGAGCTGAAAGGAAGCGATTGGTTGATCCCTGCAAGACAACAGAAGACCGGTCGATAATCAGGGGAGGTACTCTGCTATTGTATTCTATTGGATTCTGTCTATCGACCGACATTTGTCGGTCAGTCCGACTGCTTCTGTACACAAGGTTTTGTCTCGCCGCAGGCACAGCCCTCGCAACGATACATGGAGCTATGCAGCAAACAATAAAATATACTCAAGTAATTGCCCAACCTTGCCAACACTGGTATTTGGTAGAAGAAAATAGAGGAGGGGAACTTGTAAATGCCGGCTTCTATGCAAAAGTAGAGCGAAACAAGACGGCTTGCTTGGAATTACAGCAGCCCATGCTCGTGGCTTCCGCGGCGGCGGTGGCGAGTGTGGCGACGGTGCTTCGCCGCTTGAGTGGGCTGAGCCGTCACCGTAATGTCCACCTCCTCGATAGCGATCTCATATACCACGCCGTTGCTAGTGTAAATTGTCGTCGACACGATGTGTCCTGATGGCTGTCCTGAAGCCAAACAAGGCGCGGCAGTCGTGGCTGGGTCCGATGCTAGACCAACATTGACAGCGGCAATCGAGATACCGCCTCCGTACAGGTCGGTCACAGCTTCAGTCGGCGACATATATGAGAGAGTTGGAACGAGAGGAATTGACGGTGTGACAACGGGAGTGCTGTATTGCGCTGGGTTTTCAGCTGTCGGGGTGGCTGTACTTCCCGGTGAGAGCGCTGTTGCCTCCTGAGGGCCAGACTGGATAGGCACATTTCCACAGAGACCATCAACTGGTCCAGCACAGTCATCGTTTTCCAATTCGCTGGGAACTTTCAATAAACACTGTGCAGCTTCAGCCTGAGTCTGGATATTGAACAACGGGCAATCAGTAATTTCTCCGGAAGGGTTTGTGCAGGTCCGGATTGCGTTTTGTAACAAATCAACGTCCCATCCGGCGATGAAATCTCCATGGTAGCCGTAGCCTTGTTAATGTTAGAAATTTGTGGAAGTCTTGCATTTCAGCCTCACATACCTGTTGGGTCGCCATTGGATAGGACGAACTCGCCCTCTACACCATTGTAGGCATATGTGTTCCAGATGGTTTCGTAGAACAATGACGGAGTACGCGTTTCGAAGCCCGAAGGACAGTCACCACTCATGACCAGGTTCGGGTACGCCATGTGAGACTTGTGGTCAGCAGAGTCAAGATCTTTGCCGTTCCAGCATGACGGAAACATCAGCTCCAAACGAAGCCCATTCAAGCAGTTGGCGTCAAGATAAGCCTTGTCAGGCAAAAAGTGACGGTACAGCGACGCTTCTGGATCTTTGCTGTAATCTAGACAGTTGAACCCGATAGCCTTCTGCGACAGCGCGAATTGAGTGCTCTCTGCTGCAGTCCAGAGCGATTTTGGGGGATCCGGGACCGGTCCGGTGAAGTTACGCAGACGCGTGCTGCCTGCCAGGAGCTGAAACCCTTTCGGAAAAGCCTGAATATCGTCGCCATAGAGAAGGTAATATCTATCCGGCTTTGTCAGGTGGGGGCGAGGAAAAGGCTCCAATGAAACTCACGCAAGCATGCCACCGATTTGGGGCACCACTTCTGTTGTGCCATTTGGATACATGAAATGCAGAGAAGGTGTCCTGTGACAAGCAAATCGGTTAAATTATGCCCGAAGAAGTTGACCGGAGGCCTTACCAGTAGGCTGATTTATCCTGCGTGACCAAACACGACGTGCATTCCGAGTTCATGAGATCGTCGTACGTCGTGGTGAAGCCAAAGTCTGAGGCCAACGTTAGCGGAGTTCCCGTGAGTATGAAACAGGTACTGTAGCAAATATCGGGGTAACTGTACAAAAGCACGCGCAGTTCAAACAATCCGGGGTCGATTGCGGAGCTTTCGGTGCGCATGTCGGTGCTGAGAAGAGATCTCTTCCTTATGTGCAGATCGTAAAAGAAATAAACCCAGTGACTTACTGTTACCACCATGGATCGCATGAGAGTGGTCAGATGCCACTCCAGGGTCAACGAGAGGATCGATTCGAGCAAGACCAATGCGCGAGTGACAATCCATACGCCAGAAAGCATTGGAGAGGCCAGATAATGAAGCCACAAGGAGAACGATGCGCGCAGCAGGACTGACCATCTTCGAGAACATTGCCATGATATAGGAAGATGCACTGGTGGGCAGAGAGGTGTCCAGCTGAAAGAAGAGAGAGCGGTCGCTGAGAATGAGGGATAACTCCACTGAGTGTAGTGAAGAATAGAAGATTGAAAAGTTAACGGTCTGCCACCTTCACTTCCGGAACCGATACTGGCTAAACAATGGCGTCGCCAAAGTCAGGTGAATGAGTAAAGTGGGGATGGTTCCTCTGATATAGGGTCTGCGAATGTAGACGTCAAGTCGTGCGCAGACGTGTCAAAGATCAAGGCAGAAATGTAAGTCGCCGCAGGCTCCAGGACTTCCCAAGAGAGTGAAATAACAGTATCGTCGTACGTAGGGACGATATGTTCAGCGAAAAGAATGACACCGGGCCTGAAGATCGAACAGCAGCAGTGCAGGAAAAGAAGGTGATGGTTCGAGACCGGTAAAAAGAGTGACAAAGCGCAAGGGAGGAAACGAAGGGAGAGGAAGTGGGAAGGATACAAAGGGTAGCAGAAAGGGCTCACGAGGGCTTGGTGTTTTCAAGAATGAAATGAAGGAATGGGCCAGTGGGAGCTGAAACCTGCCAAACCGGCGGTTTCCTGGCTTAATCGTCCAGCGCCACCCGCTACTCTACGTTTGGATGGCTGAAACGAGGGCTTCGCCTAGCGTCAGGGTCGTGTGTCCACCCCGCCACGCGCCCACGTCAAGCGGACAGGCCCCAGCTGGTCTTTGTGCTACACCAGAGGACGTCTCGGTGCCACCACACGAGAGACTCAGAAGGGGGGAGGGCGGCGAGAGGAAAACTTGGAGAGAGGAAAACTTATCTCTGTGCGGTTGCCGCCGCTCGTGCCAAGCAGACCGCCCTGTGCCCCAGTGATCATCACTGGTTACCTCCGGTCGCACCAAGAGACTCAGCGCACACAATCCCAATCTCCAGAAATGCCTCAGGAACGTCACCTACATCATCGACGGACCATCCTCTCCAAAGAGGCATGTGAGCAGACTTCAAGAGAGAGCTGCTCGGCTGCCGAAACTACAAATCAACCCTTCAATACAAGCACGGGAGCCGGACTAGCTATGACCGCGATAGACGGTTTGAGTGGACGCAGCGGGCGCCTACGCGTACGCTAAAACCATCCATGTCAGATTTCCCGGGAATTTTGACAGGAGCCAGGCGTGGCAGATTAGCCAATCGATAAGCCCCCACCATTCGCAAAGCTGAACTAGGGCTAAGCTTTTTTGATATTCAGCCCCTGACGAAAGCTAAATTTGTTCCTGCATATTAGGCTGGACCACTGTTGTGACCTCACTCGCCCTTGTAATATAATTTGCTTTCTCATTGACACCGTGCACTTAGTCGCCAGGCGCTCCGTAAATGCAATCAATATGAGATCACATGGAACATAGCAGCCATCCGACCGAGCCAGCCCCCGGATCGAGCCACCCCTCCGATCGAGCCACCCCTGAGCAGAGCGCTCGTATGCACGGACTCTCACCCAAATTTGTCAATTATATCAATATTATACAAAAATAGTGTCTTGCATTGGTAGCTCCTTCCACGCCTTCTTCGCGAACGATATAACACCTCGTAGAGCTTCACGTCGTTCTTTTTAAGCTGCCTATTCTTGCTCCTTTTGCTCCCGTTCTTGATTCTTTTATAGAACCTCCCTACCAACAGAACTCGTGCCTTCCCATATGATGTATTTTCCTTACCTTAATAGTGCCCCTTCTATCCAAGCTTATTATACTTATTTACCATTAAAGATAATATAAAGAGGTAATTGTGACGAAGTCACCTCGCCTATATGTATTGTTCCGCACAGCCGTGCCTGGCATCAAGCCAGTCGCTCGCTTACCTTTTGGGGTTTGTGCCGTGGCTGGGTGGTGCGGAGCCTGTCACCCCACAGTAATATTAACTTTTTAATATATTTAATTAAAGACACTTATTAATTTTCTATAGAGATTATATACTTAGTAATAGTGACTATATAAAATTAAACTAATCTTTAAGAATTGTAGAGTCTTTAACGTCTTCTTTTATTTAATTAAAGTCTTGAGTAAATCTAGCTTTAAGTTTTAGGTAGCGCTGCTCTTAAGACCCCTAACGGTAATATCTTCCTTATCTAACTTAATTATAGTAGTGGCTTCTAATTTATTGGATTAGTTACTACGGTAGATATATACTATAAGCATCCGTACGCATAGTAATACAAGTAGACTCCTTATGTGAGGTGATAAGCTCTACGCCACTTGGCTACCGGACAAACCGAAAAAGGTAAGCGGATATCTGGCTCAATTGCCAAATACGCTGCGTAGAACAATACATATAATCTCACTCGGCGAGCTTGGCGCCTGACACCTTAGCCTTTTACGCCTCTAGGTATTCTTTTAATTAACGGTAACGCCTAGGCCTAACCGCTAGGTCTAAGGTACTCTATATATCTTCCCCCCCCATAGGGCCTTAATATTATGTCGAAGGTTGTCTGTGACTGACTGGGCTAGTCACGTGTAGTGGTCACGTGAGCTAAGCGAGTATGAAATCCACCAAAATCCACCTGTAGAATAGTAGTATCAATTACAACAATCTCATCTATGCATCTTGATATACGCACTTGATTCCCTTACGCCTCCGCTGCACCTCGTCAAATACAAGCTTCGACATATTATACCTCTTACGACCTAATAACCGGCTTCGCGTTTTTATTGTATAGATATAATCGTCTAGCTATGGCGCGTAGTAGGAGTCTCGGCGTCGCCTACCCTGCTACTAATCTTCTACTAGGAGGCTTAATGAAGCTCTAGTGGTAGAGTCGCATATAGGTGGGCTATGTGGCCAATTTAAAAATCACATGAAGAATATTTAATATATATAGATCAGTTGAATTAAGCTAAGTATCAAACCTCTCTACTACCTCAATCGTATGCACGAGATTCGTGCCCAATATGGTGAAATCGACATACAATATATATTAAAAACAACTACATTTTACATACAAAGTCTACGGATGAGACTGCCCATTTTGCATTCAAATTCAGTTCTACATACACCAAAAATCTGCTCAATATGCATCGATTTTAGATGTATATTGCAGGCCGTAGAGACCATAGGGAAGCCGAAAGTTTTAGAAAGCTCACGAATAGATTGCTCAGGATGTGCTCGAAAATAGGCAACTGCAAGTTCTATACGAGCTTCAGAGTCAAGATCAAGCGATTCGGAGGCTGTAGAGTCCATGGTTGGGTGTAAGAAAAGTAGGGTGCATCAAAAAAGGGGTGATTCGGATTGCGATCGGTTGGTGGCTCGAGCTGGGGGCTGGCTCGATCGGGTGGCTGTTACGTTAGTGCTTGATGTTGTCTCTTGGAGAGTTGTGTCCAAAATCGACTGGAACATGAAAAGAGAGAAGACTGCGTGATAAGACTTATCTGATTCGATGTGATACAGTGCAATATGAAAACAATCAGATAAGATATCAGGCCATATCCGGATAGCACTCTCTTTTCATTTCGTCCAAAGATTGCAATCCGGAATATCCTCCTCCATCACCTCAGCGAATCCTACCTCTGGCCCATCAAACGGCCACGGTTCGCTATTTCCGCTCGCAAACAGCACGAATGAATTACCCTCAAATACGAACCAATTCGTCGGCGTAAAGGCCTGCCACAGCGACTGGATCGATGCCAGCCATGTCGGCACTAGGTGTGCAGCAATGCTGAAGCCGAGACGATACTGGAGAGGATTTGCGCAGATATGGAGAGTGATATCGCCCGGCTTAGTGGAATTCAAGAGGATTTGCTTGTACTAATATGCTATGGGCCTCATGTAAGCTGATACCACCGAAATAAGCAATACTCTACTAACCCCGCTAGTCCGTGTTTGTTCAGGATTGTGTAAAGACACATTCCAGTAACATTCACACAACCACGAACCCCAATATCCTGGTGTTGGAATTCACTAAGAGAGGCGCTTAGTCCGACGCTTTGGAGGTAGCCGAGCGCCCGATATTGGAGACAGACGTGCTGAGATGGTCATGTTGAGGGACTTCTGCTTTCGCAGTATTGCCGCTGGGACATCGTGATCGCTTAGGGAAAACGCGTTGGGATTGAATGCAGAACCGCTCAGATTCGGCGTCTGCGCCTCTAGGAGACGGTAGTTTGTGGTATATGGCACACGCTACTGCTGCTATGAAGGTTATAACTATACCTTCAGCGATGAGTAAATAGTAGTATTTATCCTTGTAGTACATATTCGGGCCTTCAGGCCGAGCCGTAGAGTTATAGGGTAGTGTACTGTTCCATAGTGATCGGTATGAGCCAATGCATTTCCCACTATTCAGGTTGACTTGACATTGATATATTCCCCAGATCCGGTCTACGTTATTGTTCGGCGCCATAGGATTGAGATGAGTCTTCTTCGAGATGGGATCCTGAAGTAGCCCGGGATCGATACCCCATGGCTCGGCATGTTCGGTTCGGCCAATCTTTCACGCTAGTTCATGATATCCACATTATTCGCGGTCACACGCGGGCAGTGGGGTCGTAGGTCCGGCATGTCATTGACGCCAGGTAGAACCGGCCGTCGATATAGGGCATAGACGGCGTCCATGCACCTGACGAAATATTAGCACAAAACCCAAGCATGTAGAATTATATATAAGATCTCACCAGCACCAGTAGGTACCCCATAGAGCTGTACTTGCTCAGGCCTCATGAGTGCATAAGAGTATAGGCCCCAATTGGCCAGATCCGTTGACTTATAGATTGGCGTCCCAGGAAAATACTCAAAGAAGACGTTGCAATGTAGTAGTCGTGTTGACCTGAATCGGATTTCCTTACCACCGTCTTACTACTATCTTTGATGCCTACCTGTCAACCAGTTTCTATTACCTATTCATTACCTATTACCGACTGAGTGGAAATGTCGACCGGGTGGCGATTGGGTAACAATTACGAATCGTCGTTAGCATCGTCGTCAGTCTTTTGCCACCTACCTTATGTATATAGATAGCTTCTAGAGCCAGCTCCAATCCACAGAGTTCTCATTCCTGATCGTCCTGTTCGACAAGTCGCTACCAACACGAAGGATAGCTGGGTCAGGATTCCATCCTGATATTATTGAGTTCTTAATGGCCAGAGCATGACCGCAAAGGAGCAAGGTGCGGCGAACGCGAAAAAGAGAAACATCTCTGCTCTTCCAGTGTCGAAACTTTAGTTGTTCCATAGCTAGCATAGCCCCTATATGTAGTAAAAGCTCCTGAGATAAGTGTCGGGGCGCATGTCATGATCATCTCCGCGACGTGCTCCGGCCCCGGGGACGTCCTCGGTGGCTTGAGAGAAATGGATTCTAAAGTATTGCCGAAGGATATTGAAGAGGCTGGTTTGGAGAATCCCATTCGCTAGAACTCAGTATCCTGCACAGTAGTTGATGACGTTTTGAAGTTCAGGCACACCGTGGGGGGAGGGAGAATACCTAGGCTTTACGGAAACTCATGAAAATTTAAATTCCGAAATTTCAAAATTGGGAGAAGATTAGAAAGAAGAACCCTCTTAAGGTAACATAAAAAGAAACATGGAATTTGTTAGGCGCGAAGACAGCGCTAAAAATAATTCATTAGCTTGTTATCACAAAATACGTACTTCAAATAATACCTAGTAGGCTTGTGAGGGCCATAACTATAGTTAGAGATCCGTTCTAATCAATTCAAAGTTATATAATTAGCCTAACGAGTAGCCTGTACAGGCCATAACCAGCAATATTATTACAATGGCATTAAGGGAAGCTAACTAGAATGTAGTGCAAGAGGCCACGCACCACCGACTATAAGATTTATATTGTATTTGATATTCTGCTCGTGATTAAAGGCTATTGCTAACTGAATATAGGTCTTTGAATATCGATTGCGTGTACTTTCCAACTACCACTTCGACAGATCAGAAACACAATATCCGTCGCACCATATATCCAAAAGCTCTTGTAAAGATGCATCCTCTTAAATCAACACATTCAACAAAATCCCGTCAAAATCGCTAGCCCTGCATCCATGCCTTCTGTGGCAGCATCAGCCGGTGGCTCTTCGTCTTTCAATAACTCATCAATCTTTTCCTTCTTCTTAATTCTCCAGAAAGCTTGCGCTCCATCAGCAAATCTACGGCTAAAATCCTCCAGCTCATTCTCATTGCAGGCTGCAAAGCATAGCCGGAAGCACTGCCACGCATCCCTCTCTCGAATCTCTTCGGTTGGTGCAAAAACTGTGCCAGGGGATGCAAGCACAAGGTAGGGTTTAGCAGTCCAGAAAACCCAAAGAGCTCGCGCCAGACGAGGGAGAGGAACGTGACTATGGAGAAGGTGTGTCTGGAAGTCGAAGCGAACCCAAACAAACATGCCGCCGAGAGGGCGGACGAAGTCGTAGATTTTAGTCTTCTCAATAACTGCCCATTCGTCGTCCGAAGTCACCTCGTTAAATGAAGTCCGTCGCCCGGCTTTCACTAAGTGCTTCCCGGAGGCAAGAACGTCGCACATGGTGTTCATCCTGCGCTCGTAGTTGCCGCGTAGACCCTCAAGCCATCGCACCCATCCGTCAACTTTCCATCCGCTGCCATCTGCGGCACCACCCCTGCCGCCATCAGAGTGACCTTGCGGACCTATGATTAGCTCGGCAACCATAGACTGCACAAAGCCAGAGGGTTGCTGGGTACTTGTCTCCGTGATACGGAGGATACGCTCAACGAGCGCTGGTTGCGCCGTTATCCACCCGAGGCGGCAACCTGGAGCGATGGTCTTGGAGAAAGTGTCGAGGCGGACAACTCGGCCTTGGTAGTCAATTGAGAGGTATGATGGGATGAGGGAATCGAGAAACTCAAAACCGGAAGATTTTGCTGGAGGCGCTGCAGGAGCAGACGAAGAGGCAGAGGGAAATTGGAGGTACCAATAGGGGTCGTCTTCAATAATTATGATATCGTATTTGACACAAAGGGCATAGATTTCTTTGCGGCGCTGGACGCTTAGGGTACCGCTGGTGGGATTTTGCCCAATTCTAGAAATTTTAGAATCAGTGGAACCTTTGTCGGAAATATGTAGTACTCACGTAACGGTATACATCAAATGCGGCCGTCTACCCTTGGAAAAATCCCAGTTCTCTAGCACATCTTCTAAACCTCCCTTTCCGCTTACCAACATCCCTTCGTCATCAATGGCCACAGGGACGATACCAAGGCCTCTTGGCCTAGCAGCTTGTATAGCGTTCATATAGCAGAACTCCTCCACCAGCAAGCCTGGTCTCTCATCAATCGGGTTCCAGTCCTCAGACCATTCATTGCTGAGAGCCTGGATTGTTTTTGAAAATCCATCCGTAGAGCCGCAGGTTAAAATTATTTCAGCACCACCTTTGTAGGGAATGGTTGGATGCAGGTTTTCCAGAGTGAACTGTCGGATGAAATAGTATAGTGACGGGTATCCCTGAGCAGTGCCATATTGCAATGCCGTTGCAAGGTCAATTGTGTGTAAGGGGTCTGAATTTCCAGAGAAGTGAGGCACAACAACACGCGTAGAGGGAAGGGCGTCGGAGAGGGTGGTGGAGGCTAGTTCTGCGGACGGAGGATCGACTGGCCTATTAGGCGTGGGCTTCCATCGGTTCGGCAGTGCGACCTTCGCCTCAAGAGTATCGTAAGGAAAGTAATTTGGATTCGGAAGACCTGGAAGACTGTCAATGGAGTTTACGGACTAGATAGAAAGGCAGCCAACCTCCTGCCAGCTGTCCAATGCCAGGGATGAGGAAATATTTGTAGAATTGCTTGATGCTGGAGACTTCCCGGGCTTTGGTACTCCACGAGAGATGGTGGGACAAGTCCACAGGGTCGGGTAACGTATTAGCTGCCATTATTATATTAGGATAAAAATGATTCTCAGGAAGGCTATTGCTATTGCGACATGTGGGGAGAGAATGATGAAGTGGTTGATGGCTTAACGGCAGGATGGCTTGGTCCGCATCTTGTCCGCTTAGTACGATAGCGCTTGATAAGAATGTACATTTCTAATCAATGACAGCACATCGTCCGTATAACAGCATTACTATGATAGCGAGGCCAGAGGGTTTAGAGTAGAGAAGTCCTCCCATAACCCTAAGCTGTGAAACATGTGCTTAACATGTATCTAACATGCCCACATCATGCGCCTGGTTTGTCGGCTGATCAGCTCGTACCCGCGTCGCTTTTGTCCAGACAAGGCTGAAGGCTGAGAGCTGAATGGCGCTGGCGCGTCCCACGCCCTGCAGGTACTGGACGACAGCAGTCCCTCGAAACCCTGCGTCGCACCCCACGCCAACACCCAACCCAACTTGTGCCTCACCACTCCCTCTCCTCAGCATCTTTCTACCTAGTGTATTTATATGTATATGCCTCCTTGCTGCCTATAGCTATTCCCTCCTCTAAATACCTCTTCATCCAGCCACTCCCGCGCCGTGCGCCCCGCTAACCTGTCTCTCACGCCCAGCCATCTCCAACTTCAGCATTTTCTAGACATGGGGCCTCAGGAAGAGTCTGATGAAGAAGGAGCTCCCCCACATCATTATCGCGATGAGGCGACCAGCATCAGCTCTGAGGGCTCTGTAACTATAGCTGATGCTGTCCTCATTCAAGGTTCCGAAGCCTCCGACGAAGAATATTTCCAGCACTACGAACCTTCCCCAATCCTCAAATACATACCTCCGCGCATCCGGCGGATTTCGAGGGCGGTAGCTAAATGGGTGAAGGGTCCGCAACCGCCTCGGCCGTGGAAGATACGCCCATTCTTTCCCGGTATCCAGTCCGCCCCGGTACAAGTCCTCAACAATTACTTCCCTAAGCAGAAACAAAAGGTTGCGTTATTGATATTCTTCTACATATGTTGGCTTGCGGCCTTTAGTCTGGTCTTAAACAGGTCTGCCTTTGCCAGCGATATTCCAGGATATGGATCACCCGTTAGGATTCGATGTACGGACCGATTCTGGTAAGCGCTGTAGTTTCGCTTTATAGGATATAAATTGACTTATGTCAGGCCTAATGGCAATGGATGTGGACTTAATGGCGACTTCTGTCGTCCATTTGACAACAGCTCAATAGCTTTCCGCTGTCCTGCCAACTGCAGGCGTGTTGAAGTAGTAAACCCACATGCCGTCGGTGACCAGGAAATCAACTATCGTCCTCTTGTCATAGGCGGACCTACGGACAGGGGGGACAGTCCTGTAGATACCATATATCGCGGTGACTCATTCATATGTGGCGCTGCGGTCCATGCGGGTTTTGTCAGTGACCAAATCGGTGGCTGCGGAGTGGTCTCCCTGATAGGAGAACAGAGTAACTTCCCAAGCATTAAGCAGAACTATATCAGTAGCATTGGTTTTGGTTCGTATTTTCCGAAATCCTTCTCTTTCGTACAAGGAACTGCATCCAAGTGCCGCGATCTCCGCTGGCCTCTTCTTGCCGTCTCCCTGACCTTTACTACTCTTCTATCTTTATTCACGACATCTCCGGCCGTGTTCTTCCCTTCTGTATACATTGGTATATTCTTCCATGTCGCTCTTGCGTCAGATCCACCGAATTTGACCGACTATTATGCCATTGTTAGCATTGCTCTTGGTCGCTTTCTTCCTGCATCTTTTTGCATGTTCGTCGTCTATAAATATTGCGTGCGCCGACAACAGGCGGGCCTACAGGCGCAAATTGAGAAGACCATCCTATGGCTTGGAGGGTGTTGGATGGGCGCGCTCAACAACTATACCTTCGACAGGATCCCCATCCAGCGTTTGACGCCGCACGACATTAAGCAACAGCCCGGTGCGGTCCCAGCGCTAATAATCATCGTTCTTTCGCTCTTTTGCATCGCCCTTGGTCAGGCCTGGGCCTTGCGCATTGAAGGCCGCCTCCCGAAATATCTCGCAATTTACGGCATATTTGTCACGAGTCTCCTCGGACTCGTCGCCGTGCCAAAGATGAACGTCCGCATCCACCACTATATCCTCGCACTCCTGCTAGTCCCCGGCACATCCATGCAAACGCGGCCAAGCCTGCTATTCCAAGGCATCCTAGTCGGCCTCTTCATCAACGGCATCGCCCGCTGGGGTTTCGACAGCATCCTGCAGACCCCCGACGAGCTGCGCGGCGACGCGCAACTCGGCACGCTCCTCCCCCTCATCCTGCCGCCCATCATCCACAACAACTTCGGCTTGTTCCTGCCGCCGAACATCACGTTCGAGTGGCCGCTGCCGCTGCCGAAGCACTACGACGGCTTGAGCGTGCTCGTTAACGACGTCGAGCGCTTCCGCGGCTATGAGGACGCGGGCAAGAATTCCTTCACCTGGATTCGCCATAGCGAGGAGCTGCCGGAGTACTTCCGCTTCGCGTTTATGAGCGGGAGTGGCTCGGGCGATTATACGAAGGCGGGGACTTGGGAGACGGATGGGGGGTGGACGGAGATGGAGTCCGGGCCGAGTTTCTGAATTATTAACACTAGGAGAGAGGTTTGCTAGAGTAGAAAGAGTTGGTGTTTTGATGGTTATACAGCTATACACTCGCGGCGTATTGGTTAGCGGGCCTTGATGGGAGAGGTAGCACATGAAGTGATTTAGAATCGTGAGGAGTCTTGTTTAGGGGGTTCGGTTGAGGTTTTGAGGATTAGGATGGGTTAAATTAGGGACGTTGGTGTAGATACGCCTCTCATTAGACCTAGACATTGGATAGCTATTTCATGCAGGTAAATTCTTCGTCGGGAGAATGAAATGTTTTGATGAGATAGAAATCATTGCCACTTTTAACGGAATGTATTAGGATACAAGTCGGTGACTATTTGGAAGGAAATGCTAGCATTGTACTGCGACCTCCCCCTTTTACTGCCTTTGAGTTTCTTGAAATCGAATCCCGAAATTTGCTTTTCGTATTTCGAAAAATCCTGCACATGCCCATCTTGTAGTACTTCCAGATGTTATTCAAAAGGAGGATTTGATACAATCAAGGTCCTGACAGGGAAATGGAGCGGTATGCACAGGCGCAATATCCTAGAGCACGCCTATGCCGTTGTGCAAAATCTGCTACATTTCTGCCCATATCGACATCTTCAAGCATCGTACATTAAAGTATAGTAATATCGTTTACATATTACTCACAACTCGCCTGCCCTCTGCATCATGCCCTTGTATATAATCAAAATAAAATAAAAAGCTAAGCAAAAACATTTTAAATGTCTCTGTAAACCCGGTGGGAAACGTACACAGATCCCGGCTCTCTAGCCTCAACTTTCCCTTAAATACAAGTGGTAAGGTAGCCGACCAAATTTGCTAATAGAATCAAAAGAACCAAATGGTTAGAGGTGTATGCTGGATTTGTGACACTTTCCCCCGATGTGATCTTGATCCATTTGTGCAGGCACTGCAATTTTTGCGGACCAAAGAGGGAAATACTACCTACAACCACCCTCCACCCTTTCCTCTCTAACGAGACCAATGAAGTAGAAATTTCATGCACCTTAATTGACTGACAAGAAAGCGACTAGTATTTTGATGGCCTTGATGACACTCTCAATAAGATTTGCGGCTTATTCAGTCTAATTTGCCAATCATCTCTTTCGTCAAAGTCAAAGACGAGGCATGCGATAATCAGTCATAGCAATACATGTGTCAATTTGGCATCTGAATTGAGAAACTCTCGAGCTAGAAGGTCGCAGAGCATGTCAGCATCGCAGAAATGTAAACTGGAGAGGTGATCAAACTTTTTGGCTACAATGCCCATTTCCTCCACGCTAACTTTGCCCACCAAGATAACACCGCCGACTTCGTTAAGTCCTGGGAATTACAGTATTTCTCTCATACTATGGCTGTTTAATGGATATTTTAAGAAAGGAGATCCGCGACTGTAATATATTAGCGTTATCTCATTTACGTAGCAGTTCCGATTCTTACCATTCATCGGCATCTCATCAATCTGAGTTGAGTAATATACTGAAGAGAATTAGCGACCTTCTTCTGTGAAGGATATTTATCAGCTTACGCTCAATATCGCGCAGGATACGGACATCCTCGCTAGTGACAAAGTTGATCGCAACACCTTTGCGACCAAAACGACCGCTTCGCCCAATCCTGTGAATGTAGTTTTCACGATTGCTAGGGAGATCGTAGTTGATGACCAGCGACACTTGCTGCACATCAATGCCACGAGCCCACACATCGGTGGATATGAGAACGCGGGAGTTGCCTTGACGGAAGTCCTGCATGATGCTGTCACGCTCCTTTTGTGGCATCTCACCATGCATCGAAGACACGGTGAAGTTTGCTTCCCGCATCTTGTCGGTCAACCAGTCCACCTTCCTACGTGTGTTGCAAAAGATGACGGCCTGTGTGATGGTTAAGGTGTCGTAAAGATCGCAGAGCGTGTCGAATTTCCATTCCTCCTTTTCAATAGCAATGAAATATTGTTTCAAGCCTTCAAGCGTCAATTCGTCACGCTTAACCAAGATTCTGACTGGATCTGTCATGAATTTTGTAGTCATATCCAGCACATCGTAGGGAAGGGTGGCGGAAACGACGACGACCTGAGTGGCGGGCGGTAGGTAGCGGTAGACATCGTAGATTTGCTCCCGGAAACCACGGTTTAGGAGTTCATCGGCCTCATCTAGAACAAGCATCTTGATATGCCGGGTCCTGAGATTTCGGCGACGGATCATATCTGCGACACGCCCTGGCGTTCCCGACACAACGTGCTGGCCATAGTCAAGCTTACGGATATCTTCTCCCACATTGGTTCCTCCAATACAGGCGTGGCACTGAACATTCATATAATCGCCGAGAGCCATGACGACAGACTGAATCTGGGTAGCAAGTTCACGTGTGGGGGAAAGAACGAGAGCTAGTGTGTCTATTAGCCTTTGGTCATTTTAGATATTATTATAATAGCAGACCTTGTGTTTCCCTGACTGCCGTATCAATGACTTGGAGAATACTGATGGAGAATGTAGCCGTCTTTCCTGTTCCCGATTGCGCCTGAGCGATAGTGTCTCGACCTTTGCATATCTGAACGATGGCACGGGACTGAACTGCGGAGGGAGATTCATAGCCGTATGCGTAAATTCCTCGAAGAAGATTTTCTGTTATCAACTTAGCAACGTCCGAAGAGGCTTCTCAATGTAGCTCACCCTTCAAGTGCATAGCCTCAACTTAGAGAAATTCAGTTAGTTTCACGTCGAACAGTTTCGAGACTTAGTCTTACATGTTGGCGCACTGAGTTATTCAAGTCAGCATATTTCCCTCAGAAATTCTTCGATGTAACTCACACTGTGACTTCTTTGGAGGTAGAAAACTCCATCTTCTCTACATCTCCGTTAGCTCACGTCCCTTCATTCTACCAAGACGCGCAACAAACCCTCTGCTTTGCGATCGATTCCGTCCGCCATTTTGTTCAATAGTATTCCCCGTAAGCCTTTCAAATATATGCGATGATAGTGAGTCGTATATTCTAGAGACAGTAAGATTGTCGCAAAGAGGCTCTAGCTTGCAGACGGTGGTTGAACTCAAGGCTCGAGGCAAGATTTTCGGCGAAACCTCGCCGCTCAACTTTCAGAACTTCACCTGCGCGCAAGCCACCAAGAATAACATTCCATTCATTTCTTCGGAAACCCGCACCAGCTTTGCTTTGCTTGTCTCTCTGGGCCTGTATCATATTCGTCTTGTTAATTCTCTCATAAACCTTAGTTATGATACTTGAAGATCAGAGAGTCCTCCATGAGGACCTCGAGAGGCTAGAGCAAGCAATCGCGGATCGCGTCCTTGAAGAGCCAAAACACGTATGTTCAATATCCAAGAAAACACCACCTTCTCTAACAAATTTATCTATGTAGATTCGCGATCGCCTCAGTCGTGACCACCAAATTGCGCGATTCCTCTCTCACATTCAAGACCAATCCACACGCCTTCTCAAAATATACGAAGACGGCGAAGGCGAGCGAACTCGCGAAATCCAGTCTATATCCACCGGCGACCCTTTCGAGAGCTTTTACAAAGAGCTTACATCCATCAAGGACTTCCACCGCCGGTACCCTAACGAGCCTGTTGAGAACCTTGAGAAAGCGTACAAGCGGCGATCTCCAGAAGAAAATGCGGCGGCAGCTTCAGAAATCGATGCCATGTTCGCTGGTGAGGAGGGCTATGGCCGATTCTTTGATCTGACCACACTACACGAAGATTACTTGAACCTACCAGGCGTGAAGGGCACGAGACGCCTGACATATCTTCAGTATCTCGATACATTCGACACATTCACTTCCATTCGGTACTATGATAAAATGACGGATCAATATTTCCGCTATGTCGGCTCACTCGCACAGTACTTGGAGAGTTTCATGCGAAGAACGAAGCCGCTCGAGGACCTAGAAAAGCTTTTTGGAAGCTTCGACCGCGAATTTGAGGATGCGTGGGAGAACGACCAGGTGTCGGAATGGACGAAACAATCTCTACAGGAATCCGGCCCCCAAATTGAAGATACGGGAGAGGGAATCTGGTGTCCAGATTGCGAAAAGGAATTCAAGAACGAGAATGTCTACAAAAGCCACTTAACAGGAAAACGACACATTCGCGCCGCCGAAGCACACAAAGCCCGTGGGGGTACTGCTGATACGGATGGACCGTCAAATGGTAACTCCCCGCCTGGCAACCCCAGCCAGCGTTTGAAAGAACGCGCCGTCGCCGAGCGCGAATTCCGCATCCGCAAACTCTCCTCAGCCATGCAAACCGAACGCAGTGACACACGAGTCAATGTCGAGCGTAAGCAGGGTATGACGGACCGCGAGCGGCAACAAGAGCTCGCGGCACTCTACGCTGAAGCCGCTGAGCCAGTAGGCGGCGCAAATCCCGACGGCGACTCCGATTCAGACGGGGAGGAGAAAATCTACAATCCATTAAAACTCCCGCTTGCCTGGGACGGCAAGCCAATCCCATTCTGGCTGTACAAGCTGCATGGCCTAGGGGTCGAATTTCCGTGCGAAATCTGCGGTAATTTCGTGTATATGGGCCGCAGAGCTTTCGACAAGCATTTCAACGAGCCCAGACATATTTATGGACTTAAATGTCTAGGAATTACAAATACGACGCTGTTCAGGGAAATCACTGGCATTGAAGATGCGCTGAAGCTGTGGGATAAAATTACTCGTGACAAAAAGAAAGAGAAGACCAATGTGGAGAACATTGTCCAGATGGAGGATGCGGATGGGAACGTCATGCCTGAGAAGGTCTATTATGATTTGCAGAAGCAGGGATTGCTATGAGGCATATTTGGAAACCTGGGCAGGCGAGGGTCAGGAGCACCAGAGGCCGAATTGGCCTTTTGCGTGCGCTTCCTCATGGAAGTCCTCACAGGCCTCCGTCTTTCGCATGGACGTCGCTGCTCAAAGTGCATTGTCTGGAGCCTGGAGTTTGGGGTTCTCTGCGCTTAGGCCCACGGACCGCTTCGGATTTTCCAAGTCTTGAGGTTCAGAGTTTCTTGTGGGCAAGAGCTTAAGCTAAGCTCAACCTCTCCCTTAGCAGGGATGCTTTCTCTACCATATACCTGTAAGACTAAAAATAGCTAAACCAGAGTCCAAATATTAATCTAGAAAGCAGATTGCATGTTCTCTCGTGCTCCGATTGGACTATGTCCCTATGTAATGATACCTAGAGTCGAACTCGGCCTTAGAAAAGTAAGAGATCAAGGGTTCGCCATACTGCTAGCTATCCAACGTAAGATGATGAAGATAAAACACTCAGAGAGGTGTTTAATCCTGTAAAATTTGGGTATTTCGGCGGAATCAATATACCTTTAGTCGTATTTTACGAGACACTCAAGGGTTCTTATTTTGCCATCTAGCGCTACCTTGATCATGGCTTTGATAGCCGCTTTTGGTATACATAGCAAGTGCTCTAGGGCTCTTGGGTTCAGATAACAGATTTTCATATTTTACTCGATGCACTTGGGCCAAAGTAGTGTAGGTGCAACATCACCCAATGCATTACCCCATCAATATGTCAAAACATACTCAAACCCTTTTGGAGAATATCTCCTTCAAAGCACTAGTCTACTCTCCCCACGCCCTCACTAGAAAGATGAAACAGCAATAACTTAGTAATATCCAGGAAATCTACTATTGGTCTTCGGGCTTGTATTCCCGTTTTGCCACCCATTTTGCACGCTCATGTTGCTGTTCTGCATCACAAGGACTTCATCCCCATACACACGTGGCGAGACTGGCTGCGGTGGAGGAGCGGGTGCAGGCGTCCATTCGACGCGAATGGGCGCGTCTTTGCTGAGTTTTTGGCCGTCAAACCCTAGACATGCAGTTAGCCCCATAATTTTTTTATATAAGTGGGGGCCGGGGTGCTGGCAAGTATACTCACAAAGTTCGAACCGGATGTCGGCAGGACCAATAATGACGCGCACTTGATACTCGACTTTTAAATAGTGCTTTCCAATGCTCCAGAACCTCTTGTTTTTCTCAACGAACTTGCGTTCGTCGGCACCAGCGAGATCTGACTGGATTTCACAGAGAATCCTGGTTTCTAAAAGAGGTTGAAGACTGCATGAGCTCACTACAGATATTAACTTGCAGGTAAGAGGTTAAACTTACCGTAGTTCATCTGATATGGGAGAAATTGCTGGTCGACATCAGAAGTGACGATGCTGGTGGGAAATGCTCTCCGAGGATCCCCAGGTGTGACCTTGCGAATGAAGTTGTGGATGATAGGACTGTCCACAGAGACGGGTTCTCCTTTCTTAATGAACCAGGCGATAGCTTGTGTTATGTAGAGTTTGTTATTCATTGGGTCTTTAGTTGTCGGCTTCCCAACGTGCTCGGGATTTTTCTTGTTGTAGAGGACTTTACAGATCGTTCCGTAGGAAGCACGACAACAGCGCCAACCGAGCACGCCCTTGTTAGTGTTAATCTTACGGATCCTGTCGGCCACCATGCCTTTGCAAACGGCAAGTTGCGGGTCGGGAGCTATCCTGACCTGCATCATACTAGCGTTCGGGTGCGATGATACAGATCCATAAGTATATCGGGCACGCAAGCGTTGCTGAACGTATGCCGAGTTTCCGAGGCCGCCAGAGAGCACGAGATGCGCCTAACACTCATTAGTGGATATTGATTGCTTGGTGAAAGAACAAACATACCACTTGTTCGTTAGGCAGCTTCCGAAATAGGCTCTGCAGTTGCGTGTCTATCAATTTGAACAGCTTTTCTATCTGCTTGTCAAACATTCTTTGTAACTCCTCTCTTCTTGAAAGTCAGGAATCTAGGTTTCAGAATATAAGAGTTTATGATCAGGTGAAAATAGGCCTACTCACCGCATAAAAGTCATTTCCCCATCTTTAATCCTGAGTTCCGGATTAGAGTACGAGGTAGGAAGTTTGGGCACCGCTATTGAAAACAAGGGCGTATCATCCGGTGATCCATATTCACATTTAACGCTCTGGAAGTCCTTACCCTTCATCATTTCCCAGGCTGCATCTTCGAGTGAGAGTGGAAGTCTAGTGTAGAGATTGGCTTGCCGTAAGCGTGCTAGAACAAGCTTCTCAAATTCGTAGTCTATTGCGGCAGAACCTATTGTCTCACCTGTCCAGGAATTGAAATAAGAATAATGGCAGGGTATCGTTTATTAAGTGCACTCACCAAACACTACATCGAGCTGTTCTAGTGAAATGCTCTGACTCAATGTATCTGAAACCCTTAGGACAGAGAGATCCTTCGAAACAGATGGTCAGCATATGGTCAGGATAAATCACATATGTTCCATCCGACATACCGTTGTGCCACCGCCAGCGTCACAGACAAGCAAGATATCCCGTTCCTGAGGATAATTAGCGTGACTACCATGGAACCAGTATCATTAGGGTACTTACTCTGAAAATACCTGATGCTTCAGTGGAGACGTGTACAGCAGCAGCTTCGGCTTCCGTCAAACCGATAGTGATTGAATGATGAAATGCCCTTCCGAAACCAGCTCGGTCAACAATTGAACGAAAGTTCTCCACAGTCGGGTTCGGAGCCCAAGTTGTGGGAACGCTGAAGATGAACTCAATCCTTGCTTCTTCCCACGAGGCTCCTGACAGCTCCGGCCCGAGTTTGAAAGCGATATATTGGTATAAACGACGGAGGTAGTCCTCATACCACTTTTCTACCTCCGCCAGTGATTTGGGCGCATTTTCGGGGTCTTCACTTTGTTTTTGGCGCAGTTTCTGAGGATCTAGGCACGTCTTGAACCACTCCTTATATTCCTTGTCTTCCGCAGTCTGTTCTGCTATCGTCTCGGAGAGAAATCCCCATGATGATGGTTCGCTCTGATTTATTGGATAGACAAGGATGGTAGGAACTTTGTTCTCATTTGCCTGGAATCTACCTGGCCACTTCTGAACCCATCTTACAATGTCTGACCCAATTGATAGATTGACGTAAGATACGCCAGTACCTGGAGAAGAATTTGAGTCAGTGCTTTAACGTGGCTGAGGGAATAGACGACAAAAAAGGTGCTCGGCCAGAAACACTAAGGTCGTTCCAGTAGGCATAGCTCCCGCCTCAACGTCGTTTTCGAAAGTGAGACGTACATGTCATCCCAAAATCAACGCCTATAATCATGTGAGGCTTTACAAACTCCATCTTGCCGTGCTACATGCCAGAAAAATGCTTGAACCCTGGTTTAGGGCAGGCTGGCGATCTTATGAGTGGGACCAGAAGTATGCCGCACGGCTGGCCGGTGGGTCCTCGCGTCTCCCGCAGCCTCGCGCGCCGCAGCATAGGACAGGGGCTGTTCTTTCGCTTTCCGCCTTCCTGATTCGATTGTTTGGCCATCAGCCTCGCTTCGCCATGCCCACTGTCCTATATCGGTTCGTTGCCCGGTGCGCCGTCTTGAATCTTTGTTCCACCGCAACATGGAATATCTGCTCCACCATCTGTAAGTAAACGATTAAGAATTTAACAAACTCGTTGTCAAAGCACCAAGATGATGATTTGATTTAATGGTTGGCGAATATCGTCCTGTCTTGTATACATAATAACTTACCGTTTCCCTACATTTACATCCTACTAAAACTCACCTCCGACATATCATGGTCCAGACATCACTCTGCCTCACTGCAACTACGCCGCAACGGCCTTCTGCACCACTCAGAAATTGTATATTTAAAAAAAAACCATGCAAGGCTGTCACATCTGCTGCTGTGCCGCAGACGGATATGGGAATTTTAGGAGACGATCCTTGAGCTCATCCTTGTAGCTTCAGTGCCGCTCAGGCGCCTGGGCTGGATCCCACAGCATAGCTTCGCCATGGCTTCCCTGCAACATTTCGACAAGGTAGAGCCTTAGCTGCACAGAGTTAGCTTTTATTTTGGAGCTACGTCTAGGTATATCTTTGGGCTCTCCCTCTTTGTTTCGATCCCAACATTTCGCAACCACAGTTAGTCATGTCGTGTGCCCCGGGAACCATCACAGCTGTGGTGATCACAGTATACGAAACCACCGATACTTTATTATATTGCCAAACTCCAACGAATGACATCTATATACCAGAGGGCACAATAGGGTTGGCTCCAGGTGCAAACTGGCCCGGCCCGAAAGGAGACAGGACATTTTCTTACTTTTCTGAGGGTACGGTATCGTCATTTGTGGTCAGTAGCTATGTTAGCAGCGTTTTGAATTCCTCTTCTGTCACTCTCAACGCAGCTGTTCTCACGCCCAGCCAATCACCCTCGTCACCTTCCGTCGTAGCGCCTTCAACAACCGGAGCAAGTCAGAACTCTGGTTCTAGCACTACGCTCCCCTCGTCTCTATTTTCTCAAACCAGATCGAGTAATCTCGCGACTGGCGCTGGACCGAAGTCTAACTCAACTACCGCTCCCAATCATTCTAGTGTCTCTAAAGGAGCTACTGCTGGAATCGGGATTGGTTGTGCAATAGCAGGCACCGCCATTGCATTTCTCTTGTTTTGGTTCTTCAAACGGAAGTCAAATAATCGCCATCAAACTCCGGATCAGGAAGCCAGGGCTGCAGCCTTGTCTCGCCAGGAGAAGCAACCTGTTGTCAATATACAACCACTAGACAATGCCAACTTGGCCACTAGAACCGTCGAAAACAACTTGCCCCAGCCGCTCGAGGACAACGCCATCGCAGAGGCAATCTCGAAAATTAGCAATTCAATCAAAAACCACGTACAAAGTTACTATCACAGTGCTCGAGTCAGTGCCGGTGCTGTTAATCTTGACGCCCTTCAAGCTCTTGGTGATGGACTCCCAACCTCAATTGGAACCCTCAATACGATGCTCGCGAACCCAACTACACGAGAAACCGCACTCCGGCTTTGTATTGCCTGGGTTGTCGTATCGAGAATTCAATTCGGTGGTGACCCGAGAATTACATTCCTGCCTCCCGAAGTTGCCAGTTGCATCAATTCAATGACGGGTTTGGATAATAAACCCCAAGGTAAGTAATTCTTAACGAGTGGCTTCTTTTCATCATCTGATCAACCTTTAGTTCGAACAGCGTTTCTAAGCAAATGGCGCATCTTGACTGCGGAACTGATGCAAACAACATACGGCGGCAATGCTTTCTCGGCCAACGATCCACGGAATCACAATATTCTCCAGGCTGTGGAGGTTTTGGACGCAGTTCTTCGTCCTTACACAGACGAGCGCGTGGACAATAACCAACGTCGTCGCAACCTAGAGGAAATTTTGAAGCGGGCTGCCGGCTTCGCGTTCATGCTTTTCTCACAGCCCAGCTCATGGAAACTCGAGTGGGAAAATCCCCATGGCCATGAGCCTGGCAGCATTGTCATATTCCCTGCCCTAGTGCAAATTGTCGATGAGACAGGGCGTTCGCTAAGCCCACCGAGGGCTTTCAGCGAGGTTGTGGTTCGACAGATTGATGGCTAGCTCAAAAACAAATGATGTTGAATGACTGGCCTTTCCCGTTACTGCACTCATTGTAGATAATTGTTTTTCCAGCTGAGCCTGGCAGGAGCGAAATAACGCATCCTTTTAGGCTCGGCGTTCCATAATAATGCGGCGAGGCTGCGCCAAATTACAGCGTTTTCGGATGTTAGGACGAAAATTAATGCTAGTTCCGGCTTCCAGCAGGCGTCCTCATGCAACCATACGACAGGAAAGCAAACAATTCCGCTTCGTGGCTGCGCAAAGCCAATCTGCAACACTTCGCGGCCCCGCATTCTATTTTGGGGTTGGTCACTCCACCGTGGTGCTTTGGGGGCCATCATCCCTGCTCAGCGCGGGCTGTTGCCATGCTCTAACGTCCCACTTTAATGAAATGCTTAATTGGTCATCAAGCTTCTTTACATGCGCATCCAAAACACGGCCCCAAGATAAGGATGGCCACCTGAATTGAGGGCTCAATCCCTCAGCCTTTCTACTGTATCTCACCAAAGGCCAACCGTAACTCACGTTAACTCCTTCTCGGGCTGAGCCCGCTCTTGTCCATTCCCTGGCTGCACAGGCCAACGCCTCCTCTCAGCATGGCTGACTCGGGCGCTGGTAGTGTCTTCACGAGCATCACAACTGTATTCCGCCTCGTCGATTTCGCCGTTGCTCTCAAGGAAGTCTCATCTGAAAACCGTGCCCTCATCACCCTTATCCAACGCGTGCGCAAAGATGTTGTAGAAGCCTTACGCCTTCGGGAGTTATCGACCATCTCAGCCCATCTCACCGGCGTTCCAGGAAAGAAAGCCTGGGTTGACGGCGCAATCACGGATATCCACCGCTCTCTGAACGATATTGGACTATACGTTGAAGGCGCTAGGATAGATGGGGAGAGCTACGGAGGAGTTAAGATGAAGCAGAGGTTCGAGTGGGTTCTAAGTCATCATCAGAAACTCGTAGCAAAAGAATTGTCGTTGAGAACGTGTCATCGGAGTCTTATGGGTGCAATAAACTCTATGCAAGCAATAGAGAGTACAGGAGAAGATGGAGGAAGGGGTTCATTCGAAGCCCCTGTTTCGCCGCCGCCATCTTACCAGTCTAGGACATCCCCACTTGAGGTAGAAGAAGAAATCCTCAAGAGTCCATTTGCCAGGAAGAGAGCGATTAAAGCTAGTATCAAAGAAGTACCATCGGTCACTACACGGGAAATACAACCCGAGAATGAGAACTTTCCTGGTATGATAAACACTGCGTCTTCGACTTCGGCACCAAATTGCTGATCGAATTGATATAGAGCCACTCACCATTATGCCAGTCGCAATGCCAGCGACTCCTCTTAAGCTGGAGGAGCCCAATCCCAGCCTCAATCCCAGAGGCACGTCACTTCATCTTAGAGGCACGTCTGGCTACTTCCCCTCGCTTCCAGTGTTGAATCAGGGTAAAACCGTATACCACGAGCTTCCTGGTTCAACCGAGTTCCCACCGCCCAAGCAAAAATCCCCAGAACTAGCTTATCAACCAATTGTGCGCAAACCAGTGCCGTCGGTTCCTCGGGATGAGTCACTTGCACCTGAGGTCGTCCCGTGGGAAGCAATTCGAAGCAAAGGGGTCTCGAAAGCAACGACGGAAGCCATTTCAGAGGTTAGACAGGACAATGCTACTACAAATACGATAGCAGGTTCAATACGGAAGTCAGCAACACAAGAGAGAAGAAGAAAGGCACAAGCGCGACGATTCGCTGCGGCTTATGGCGACTGATAACACTCTATTAAACATTATCTCTCGAGGCTACGGTTAACCAATTCGACATATCAATAACACCACCAAGGCCACGGTGCCATCACACTGTCACACCATCACACCATCCAACTTAGCCTCGGAACACAGGCCATATCATGCCCTCTGCCATACATCATCCTCGCCATCCGCTGTATTACAGTAATTACTCCATGGCCCAAAGGTATTCACACCAACACGGCCTGAACGATGGATTATCAAGAAACTCTGGAAGAGCATGGCGTGGTTTCCCCGCACCGCTCTGGTTGAAGTTCGAGTCTTGGATCATGGAACGGCCTCGTCGGTTCGACAAGCACAGGTTCTTTAGCATGGCCACTATTCGTTTAACTTTAGCACAACTCTATCTAAAAGCACAAAAGGAACTTGAGAAGAGCTTACGCTATAGGCGTCCAAAGATCACGATACACGGTCTCCTCTTTCTTAGGCGCAACAGTGTCTTCCAGGAAGAGTAGTTGAGAAGCGTCGTGTCTAGCAAGTCCAAGTCTGCAGGTATCCTTGATTCAAGCTTTCTCGAGCCGCATGGTTGGAGCTAGGAAACGAATAACGTATGGTCCGATCACAACTAGCTGACCCGCTTCAGGGGCTGCGTCCCTCTTGTCCAGGATATATTCGAGTCCGAAATTACCTCTCTACGCTGACTCTCGGTGTGCCATTTCCCTACCGCCTTGCTACTCGCCGTTTCTCCGTTCGAGACATTCGATGATCCGAACATTGTCACCGCTAGTACCAGGGATGGCGAGTGGCAGTGCTACTGCGAGGCCGCTGAACGAAAAGAGAGCAACGATGCTGGACTTCATGTTGAGATTTGCATGGAGGGTTGGCTTCTGGTAGATGGAGTACCTCGCAGTCGACAAGGTGGAATACTTATAGCGTTACAAGAATTTTGTATGGCAAAGAAAACAATTTAAGACAAAGCCTCTTACAGAGTTTGATGGCCAAAGGTATGTTGAAAAGTTGTTTGGAGACTTCCGCTCGGCTACGTAGGTGATGGGAAGACAGAATTATATCCAGCAGAAGCTTAAGTTCTGTTGGGCCCTATAACATACTTAATGATTTGATACCCATCGAGAAGTAAGTTGATTTCTCATGTTCAAGATCCATCTGACAAATGCGTAGTACTGTTTTAGTTATGTTGGTGTGCGTTAAACACCCGTCTACAAGTTTCATTATCAGAGTTAGGAGAATGCTGGAGAGCCAACCCGTGGATTATGAACTCTGCTTACGTGTTAAACCTAAATATGTTTTAATTTCTACCAGTGATTTGCGCACAACAGTGGATGTTAAGACGCCAGGATGGTTTCTCCATTCCTGAACCAAGAATTGCATCCCAAAAATAGTATCATTTGCTCTTTTCTAATCAAGACCACTACGGTAGCTTTACTACCGGTCGGACGATCGCGACCCTGCTTGATATGATGTACATGCGATGCTCGAACAAATTGTTGAAGATCGTTTGTTTCCTATGACTAGTAGTAACGGCCATGGTTATGTTTAGTTACTGGCAGGTCAGGTAGTTGGGCCTTATGCTATGCCGCACGACCTCTTTCATGCACTGGTAAGGCGTACGTGTACTTTAGGTCATCCAACTATACCCATGTAGCTTTAAATAATTATAAAACCTGTGTAAGCACCTCTATTTATTTCCCTCTAAAGTACTTTAGAGGTTTATCCAAAGCCCACATAACCTAGAAGGACTAGATGAATAACTCGCGCGTATATTTATATCGACTATGCATAGTATGAAAGTATGCGAGAGAGGGTGAAACTATTATTAGATCCCAAACAAACACTCCATCATGTACAGTGCTGTCATTCGATGCGCTCAAGCTTGACTTAGGGAGATTCATTCGGCAAAAAACTCAGGACATTTAATTCTTGGCATCATATAAATTCTAGGATGTACTGGTCTAAGGAGTTCTTTGACATCAGATAACTCTATACAGGCTAGAGTATTTAAGACAATACAAATGCGGTACAAGCAGTCAGGAGTTTTCATAGAGGGAGACGTATTGCACGCAATAAGTCGGTGGACTTCAAAATTCATGGGAATGACATTAGATTCCGCTGTGGCCTTGAGTGGCAAGTGACGCACAAAACACCTCAACACCTAGTTCATCTTTGACGCCTGCCTTCTTCCCCATCATACTTCAGTACATATGCAAAAATCCAATGCTTATCCTGCTTATTCTATAGCTAAGAAATCCCAAAGAGCACTTTTATCCAAGTACGCGTGATGAATAATATTTACCAACCAGTAATCATCTTTGATGCTACCAATAAGTTTGGCAGTGGCTGACCGTGGAGAATAGATGCGTTGCCATTCATTCCATATGCTGAATGCTTCTTCAAGCCAGGCGCGGAATGAGACAGACTCGATAATAGTTGGAGTGATAATCCTTCACGTAAGTTAGCCGACATTACTGCAAGAATCCCAAATGCGGACGAAAATAGGCCGAGAAAGGAACAACGCACTCTTTCCCAGCAAATGTGCCCCAAGTTACAGGATTGACTGAACCTTCGTTGGATGCAGAGAAGTGACCTGCATTGTTACCGGCGAAATAGGTAATTTGGTCATGCTGGTCTAATCGCTGCTGTAGTTTCTTCCAATCGGCGGATGGTAGGAAAATCTCTACGAAAGGCTTGGAATATTTTAATCAGCCCACTCATGTGTCACTTGGAGGAATCGGAAGTCACCTTTTGAAAAACGAAACCATTCCGCGGACCCCAGCCAAAGATTGGATCAGTGCTTTTGACACCATTTACGGCAGGCTGACTAGCTACACTCCACCAGCCTTTGCTATTGAGCTTGAGGAGTTCATCACGTATCGTGTTTGTTTCAGGATTGAGCCCTTCCTCGCTCCAAGGAAGAGCATCCAACTCTCCGGAGATATGTCGCCGAAATATGCTAGATATGTCGTCGACTTCTATGGGATAACCCCAAAATCTAAGTGCTTGAGGGGTCGAGGCATGAAGTGTGGGACCGTAGCCATCAATTTCTCCAAACGCTAAATAACTGTTAGCAAGTTTTGCTAGCAGCAGAGAGAACTTGTACAGGCGCAACTATACCTGGAGATCGCGCGTCCCCCCAACGGCCATTGGGGAAGTCGTCCCAGGTCGCTTCCCGTCCTAGTGCGCCTTCACCCTCGGAGATAGCAAGTGTATTTGCTCTCGTGTTGATAGGGTCTTTCAGTACCCCTGCCTCGTCCTCCGGTGCTTCGAAGCTCGCATTACTGGACTTAGAAGATTTTGTAATAATGACACGATTGCGCGGACCTGAGTTCACCGATGACAGTCGTCGACGATTCTTAGATGTGACAGCTCCCTCCGGTGGCACAAGATTAGCCAAGTAGTCAAAAGTTATCGCTTCTTCTTCTTCTTCTTCTTCCATAAGAGCCTGCGGGATTAGGTGGCATCTTTCCAAGATGTGCGCAACTGCTTTCTCAAGATTCAATGTGTAGAAATGAAAACCTTTCTTTCCAGTTCCTTGCGTTTTCTTGACGTGTTCGACAATCTCGCTCAATATATCGACACCGATCTGTTTCACCAACTCATCATCACCCTTGACAGCATTCAAACGCGCAAAAATATCTGGGGGTAGTTTAGCATGGCTTAATTTAGTCGTCCGTCGAAGTATCTGATAACTCTGTATTGGCATCAAACCCGGGAGAATTGGGATTGTCTTGAAAACCCCCGATGGATGTGTCCTAAGCAACTTTTCAAACCTATCGTATGCCTCGACGTCAAAAAAGAGTTGTGTCATGATGAAGTCTGCTCCGGCTTTTGTCTTCTCTACCAAATACGGTAAGTCAAATAGGGGATCCTGATGTTCTGGATGTGACTGGTCTGCGTGGCCCTCTGGATACGCAGCGACTCCGATGCAGAAATAGTCTCCATACTTCTTTCGAATATAATGTACCAAGTCTATTGCCCGGGTAAACTCGTCGTTGGAGTCTCCTCCAAGCAGTTGTGCTTCATCCCGGTATTCCTCGCTCCTTGGCGCGTCTCCGCGCAAGGCTAGAATGTTACGAATTCCTAGTGCCTTTGCTTGTTCTAGCGCATCATCCACAAGGGAACGACTCATATTTGTGCATGTCAAGTGGAGGCATGTGGTGAGGCCTAATTGGCGTTGGCAGATCTCGGCGAGCTCGAGGGACTTGGTGGATGTGGAACCTCCGGCACCCCACGTTACCGTGACGAAGAGCGGCCGCAGTGCCCGGGACATGCGCTCTAGGCGAGTTTGAAGGTTAGAAAACCCCTGGAAAAGTCAGTGCGGGGAATGCCGAGGAGGGTAGAATTACGAGTGTAATACCATTGAAGTCTTCGGTGGGAAGAACTCCAGCGAGAAGTAGGTCGCATCTTCTGGCAGAGCAGCGATCTTATCCGTAACCTTCTCCATCTTGCCGGCCCGGTATGCAACGGCTAAGTGGTTGAGGAGTTACTGTGGTGGTTGTGTTGGTCATGCTCAACTCAAGCGTGCGAGATTGACAAAAGTGCAGCGGCGAGGGGAAGAAATAACGGACTGGAAGTGGGGCAGACTGAAAGACATCCAGCGCAACTGCAGCAATCACGATAGTCCAAGCCACCAGCCAACGCCAGTAAACCCGTCGTATGGGAAGTGCATAATAAGGGCTTGGAAGACGGCTGCGGTAGTCCGGTTTTCTGCCCACACTTATTTATATCAGATCTAGTCCTCCAACATGACTTCTTTACAACTTATCCGGCCCCACTCTCCCCCCTCTCCTACATAAATAACGAAAGATTGCTCCTTTATTCACAGTAGCATAAAAAATGGCCGAAACCTCTCAGCTTCCACAGCGTATAGATACGCATTCACATTTCCTTCCACCCGAGTATCGTGAGGAGCTCGCTCGCAATGGCCATAAAAACCCAGATGGGATGCCCGCCATACCAGTAGAAGTCCCTTCGCTCCCACAACAAGCACACCAATTGATTCATGTTATAGCCATGGTCCCTAGAATCTCATCTCAACATGATGGCTGAGACAAATGTCAGCAAATCAATCCTTAGCATCAGCACCCCAGGAACTCATCTCGTGCCCGGTGACGATGCTCTCGCTCGGCGTCTGACCCGCAACTGCAATGCCTACGCTGCCTCCTTGAAGCGCGCTCACCCATCCAAATTTGGGTTCTGGGCATCTTTGCCCCTCCCAGACGTCCCGGCCGCGTTGGAAGAGATCGAAGTAGCGCATGCCGAGGGAGCTGACGGTTTCTGCCTCCTTACAAACTTCCATGGCCATTACCTTGGATCCGAGCGCTTTCAACCCGTTTTCGAAAAACTGAATCAGATAAAAGCAACCATTTTCATTCATCCTACCAGGCCTTGCATTGCCTGTGACTCGTCCGGCACCGCATCATCTCCACTGGTGATCAGTGCCACACCGCTAGCCTCTCAACACCCCCTTCCGATGTACGAATTCTTCTTTGATACTGCCCGCGCCGTGACAACCCTTTTCTTGAGCGGTACCATCTTTCGTTGCCCTGATATCCGCTTGATAATCCCGCACGTCGGGGGCGCTCTTCCCCCAGTTCTTTCCCGCTTCATTGGCTTTTCGCATGTCGTCCCCGGCGGCACCTTAATGAGCGATGCCGAAGTCCGCCGGGTATTGGCACGCCAATGCTATTTTGACTTAGCCGGGTTTTGTTTTGCGGGTGATAATGGAGGGAGCGGGCAGTTGGCAGCCTTGGTTAAGGGGTATAGCATTGGGTATGATAGGTTTTTATATGGTAGCGATTTCCCCTTTACGCCAGCGTCGGCTGTCAAGAACTTTGCAGTCAGAATGAAGGATGGATTGGAGGACTTATTTGGGGAAGAAGAGCGGAGAGCAATTTATGAGGGGAATGCGATAAAGTTGCTTTCTAGTTAGTGGGGGCCTGTGAAGAGACTGTTGATGTATCTAAAAAAAGGGGAAAGGTTTCTAGAGAATAATGGAGTAAGAAAGCAAGAAGTTAATGTTACAAAAAAAAGTCTTCGTCACTATCATATTCATATATCTCTAAAGTTCTCGCTGTTTACATGCGCATTGAGTGCTAATTTGCCTGCTCGTAATTATTGCGGTTGTGCTACTGTAACAATCTAAACAATAGATATAGTAGTAAGCATATCATGTTTACGTGCTTTATTTTACCACCCCTTTCTAGACATTATATTGGTCTAGCGCGTATAGTTATATATACTTATAAGGGTTCATGATTCCATTCTACAGTCATGTCAGCGAGTAACATCTCGAAACAGGTCTTCACGGGTAAACAAAACTTACAGGATCGTACATATCTTTAATTTGTTTCATCAGTTTGACCATCGTCTCACTGCGGCTATATCCAATAAACGGCTTTTTCGCAATCCCCAGTCCATGCTCGGCACTAATACTGCCATTCTTCCTATTCACCCATTCATAAACAAAGGGCTCTAGCTGTTTTTCCACTTCTTTATCGTACCGCCTCGTCGGCACATTAAGATGTAGATTAGCATCACCCATATGCCCATAGCCCACGACATCCACAACTGAATAAGATTCATCATTTCCGACTAACCCAGCCTTGGTGAGTCTATCCCGTACATCGTTAACGAGATCATACATGGAAGATATTGGGAGGGACAGATCGTATTTGTAGACACCTCCCCAATGCCCGAGGCATTCTGGTATGCCTTCACGACAAGCCCAAAGCTCTTGGATCTGGGTTTGGTCTTGAGCTAAAACTCCATCAGAGACCACGGACGTTTCCATGACATGTTCAAGGAAGCTCTGTAATTTCTGCAGGGTTGCTTAGCTATTGGTCCATCAAACTAGTTAATCCTTCTTCACCTACCTCACTATCATGGTCGGTGTTGGATCCGCTGGTCTCAATCAGGCAGTAAAAAGGATATTCTCCTTCCAAGGGTATTTTCTTTCCTGTAGCTTTATTAACCAACCTCTGACTTCGCCCATCCATAAGTTCGAATGCAGATAGAATTTCCGATAGCTGATTTTTAGCTTCTCTGAAAGCCTCTTGGCATTTTTCATAGCTTTCAAGACCGAAGTACGCCACATTTATGGCCGGTGATCGCTGTGGACACAAAATGGATATGCCAGTAATAATGCCAATGGTGCCTTCCCCGCCAATGAAGAGTTGTTTGATATCGTAGCCTGTGTTGTTCTTTCGTAGCTTTGATAGGTCATCTACTACGGTACCATCGGGCAACACAGCCTCGATTCCAAGAACATTACCGTGCAGACTTCCATATCTAAGCAATCGTAAACCCCCAGCGTTGGTGGCGACGTTCCCCCCGATTTGGCACGACCCTTTTGCTCCAAGGTCGAGTGGAAATATATGATTCTTTTCCGCCAGAAAATTGTCTGCGACCCCTAGGATAACACCAGCGTCTGCAACAAAAATCCCTGAGACTTCATCGAATGACCGAATATTATTCATCCGCTGTAGGTTTATGACAATCTCGTCGAAAACCGGGACAGAGCCTCCAACGAGGCCAGTGTTGCCTCCTTGCGGGACCACTGCAAGCATGTTGTCGTTGCAGTACTTTAGTATCTTACTAACTTCCTCGGTCGACCCCGGTTTGAGAACAAGCTTCGAGTGACCGCGATATTTGCGCATCCAATCGCTGTTGAATGGTTCAATGTCATCAACTGCATCGGCAGATACGCCGTCTATAACAGCTGATTGCAAGCTAAGGAGTTCTTTGAAGAAATTTACATGTTCCTTGGTAATCTGGGCGAACTTTGAATCTCGTTTAAGCTCGGGATATCTACACCAGAGCTCAGTATAGCTTTTATAGCGTTGAAGCTAGAGGGAAGGCTCATACGAGTCCGAAGTGAACTTGATAGCCTTCGCAGGAGCTGGCCCACCCTTAACTCCTCCATTTTCATCCGGTTGACATGGCTCTGATGTCGCCGCAGTGCTCCCCGCCCATCGTACTTGAGCAGCCGGTCTTATACGAGAAGTGCGCTGGAGAATGCCCGGAGAGCATCTTATTCGGCGCAAAGATAGCGCCAATCTGGAAGAACTCGCCATTGAGGGCAATGGCTAGAGAAGGAAGAAGCGGTGGAGAACAAAAGGCGACTAAGGACTCGCTGATATCGTCATGTCAAGAAATTAATTTTGGTGGTCCAAGCTCGACCTCAAGATCTTGGCGGCCAGGCTGAACAGCGACGCGGAAGCTCCTGCATAGTAAGGCGCTCTTCGCATCTCACATCAAAAGACACTTACTAGCTGTTTAGTAGCTGCCACTACCGTTACCGCTTTCACTGCCGTTACAGCTTCGTCAAATACTCCGGGCACTACAACCTCAACATGGCTTCGGGATATGACCGAGCTCTCTCAGGTACGGAGGAGAGAACAGCAATCACTGTCTGAAGCAAGCAACTAATCAACGTCTCTAGTCTTCAGCCCTGATGGACACGTCTTCCAGGTCGAGTATGCCCTCGAAGCTGTGAAACGAGGTAATTTATCCGACTAAATACTTGATTCAACGACTCTAAATAATGCTCCATAGGTACTTGTGCTGTGGGAGTGAAAGGCAAGGACATTGTCGTGCTTGGATGCGAGAAGCGATCTGCAATGAAGCTGCAAGACACTCGGATTACCCCTTCCAAAATCTGTCTCGTCGATACCCACGTAGCCCTCGCTTTCGCAGGCCTCAATGCCGATGCACGTATCTTAGTTGACAAGGCACGGTTAGAAGCGCAATCTCATCGATTAACGGTTGAGGACCCGGTGTCAATTGAGTACATCACCAAGTATGTTGCTGGAGTACAGCAGAGATACACACAAAGTGGCGGTGTTAGACCCTTCGGAATCAGCACACTCATTGTTGGTTTCGACCCAAATGACAAGACGCCGCGCTTATACCAAACCGAACCTTCAGGCATCTATTCGGCATGGTTAGTCTCAATGCCTTGGTGAAGTCTTTGTTCCTATATTGACGGCAAACAGGAAGGCAAACGCCATCGGACGATCTAGCAAAACAGTACGAGAGTTTCTAGAGCGGAACCACAAAAGTGATATGGATAGAGAGGAAACTATCAAGTTGACGGTGAAATCCCTGTTGGAGGTTGTTCAAACTGGCGCGAAGAACATTGAGATTGCGGTTATGGCACCTGGCAAACCTCTCGAGATGTTACCTGTTGAGGATATCGAAAAATATGTGGAGAGCATAAATACTGAGAAGCAAGAGGAGGCGGCGAACAGGAGGCCAGGTCGCACGCCTGGGACTGGTACAGCAGCTATCCTCACGCGCCCGTCTGGCGAGGGGCCTTCGGCGTCATAGTTAGCAGTAAGCTTCGGAAAGGGTCTTGATGGAGACCAGCATTGGCGTTCGGATGATATAGAGCCTTTTGGGATCTGTACAGTACGAAATAGCAGCTTATGGTCTGTCTGAAATACTCTATATCGGCCTCAATCCTGCTGTCGTTGTATGCCTCAGTGCTCCCTAATGTACGTCCCAAGAAACATCCTCTACAGGAGAAATCTGGATTCTTTCCAGCCTCTTTACAGCGCCAAAACCCTCCGGATCACTCGATGTTATGCAGCTAAATAAGTCTTTATATAATCATCCCTCATAGTCCCTTGTTTTGCTTCATCATCCCTCATCCCAATCTGTCTGCTGCATCTTGGACGTTGAAAATTGTCCGTTGGTCTTCCCCCCGCACACGCTCGTCCTTCAACATCCTGAAGAGGTTGTGAGCATTATTCACCAGTATGTACTCATAGTTATGCCCACCTAGAATCTATTCGTATATCCTCACCTTCCACCTGCAGTGACGGTTTCGGTGTTTTTGCTTCCAGAACAAAATGGTTATCGCAGTGCGGACAGTACTCATCGCTGCAACTAAAATCAGAATCTGCCTTATAAGTTCGGCAATATAACCGTGGTGTACCTACCTTTCCTCAAATTCCTTTGCGTCTTTGCGAAAGCACTTCTTACACTTCTTGCAAGCAAATGTCATATCGAAACTCTGGAGGAGGGTGTGATCTTCCTGCTCCCGGTGACATTCTGCACAGTCAAACCATTTACGGCCTAGAGGTGTTTAGGGTGCGGCATTTTAGTGTTATAGAAGAAGCACTGACAGCATGGCGAGCGGATGGAGACTTGGGCGTTGAGAATATGTTTACTGCGGACATCAGTAAGAGGTTATATGAAATGAGAATCGTACATATCCAACATACCACATATTTCCAAATAATAGAGAGTTTTCCGGGCTGCTCTCTTACAAAGTCTCTAACGGTCGTGTCGCCCCTGGTTGTACAATAGTGGGACAGGGTGCGCTGCAAGGAGGGGAGTGATCGCCACTATCTACGCAAGCGGCCGCCCGGCGTGAGGGAAATGATGGCTATGGCGTTCCTCGCCGAGAGATGGTGAATCTGGGGGAGCGAAACGTCAGCTCTCAACATCATTATTCGCTACACCAACTCTCGCAAATCGAATCTTAAATCTCTCAGGCCCCTCTCTAATACTGAAACTCTAGCCAGATCTCCTACTAACCTAAAAACTTGGTCCCCAGCCTAGAAGTCCTTGGCCTCCTCACCAAGCGTACGCCTAGCATCTCAGCAATATCTACAACGAACCGCTTCTGGAATCCGCCGCAGAGTCCCGGCTATATTAAAATAACCGGCTGGCCCTGGATAGGTCTATTGTCATTATTCGTACACTTCCAAACCCTTCTCTCCGCTTTCCAAGGGCAAAATCGAGCGCAGTCTTCATGAAGTCTGCGCTCTGCGTGAGCTTCGCCCTTCGTTCCACGCAAGTTCTTGCGCCTCAATGGTTTTTTCTAGCTCGCGGTCGATGCGCATCTACGTATTAGAACCAGGTGTCGGTTGAAATTAGGCATTGTCGCAATGGAGCACTCAACAGAAGAAAACACCGATGGATCGTCCATTGTATGTCCTATCCTGCCATTATTAAGTTCGCAAACTAACACGGACACTCAGAAACCAGTCTCATCGCTTCGAAGTCATTTCGAAAGTATGCTGAATATAAATAAATCTTCACTAACTCCCTCGATTACCTCCCCGATACAAGCGTCGCCTACCACACATGACAGACTAGAAAGACTAGAGGACCAAAGGTCGCGGCTTGATGGCCGAATCTCCCTTGATATGGCACGAGACAATGGACCACATACATCATCACCCCATCTATCGGACTTCAGCGGGCCTGATCCACTCACTCCCGGTATTAGAACCCTGCGAACACCTCTGAGTAAACCTAAACCAAGGCCAACATCAATGGTCACATTCTCCCCTCCAAGATCTCCGCCCCGGGTCACAATCCAATCACCCAACTCTCCTCCAAAGCCGTCAGAACCTCATATCCATGCGCCTACCCCTTCTCGGGCAATACCTCAAAGTTCACTGGATACACCAGGCTCTCGATCCGGCTCGCCTCAAGTAAATGGGACTCGCTACTTCAAGATCCCAAGCCGGTCTCCAACTCCTGCTATAGAAGCAAAGCAAACTCCCTTTTTACAGTCAACAACAGTTCTGACGAGCTCAATGGTTCCTCGCAAGACTCTATTTACTGAAAAGGAAAGTAATTCGAAGGTCCAGCTATCTGCACCTAGTCCTGGGGCTCCTCCGCCGATTAATCGCGCCGGGAAACCAAGGATATTAAGCAAACCACCATCTTTCACAGAAGCAGGCAACAAGGCAACGCTCGCGCCGGAATCAACCGTAGACCCATCAGAAGAACGGGTATCGCCCTTCAGTACGCCACCGAGCAGCGAAGGTAGCTTTCAAGGCGATGAATCGTCTCCTCCACATATCCATGAACATTTGAAACCACGGGTATCACCATCCAAATACACTGCATCCAGCCGTGACAACTACTTTATCCCGCCACCGAAACATCCTTCGGTGGTGGATAAGAATAAAAGCTCCGACGCTAGAACCCTGGGTTTTCAGCCGAAGAAACAACCTCCATTTAGCCGAATACAAATGAGTAGCGACTTGCCTGAGGATCGTCCTGGACTCCCGCCCCGTCGTGACACAGTTGATGTTCGAGCGAGCATGTCAATATCAAGGCCGCAGCCTCCTGAGCCCCCTGTACGAAGGTCTATGGACAATTTCCGACCGACGGGGTTAGGCACGGATACCATAAAATTCATGCCTCCCCCAAAACGGACTCGGACATTTGCTTCGCCCGGCACTTTATCGAGCCAAACTCTCAATCCTATAAATATTATTAGATCCATGCCACGAGCTTCTGCTGAATTAAGGAGGCCCGTGCCTTCTCAGATAACTCAAGCTACGTCTTACACGGACGATTCAGATACAGAACCGCCATATGACAAGACTGCCCCTACGCTTACTGACTACCCTGACTCATCGCAAGCCAATCGCAGGCCTCCAGTTTTTAAGGACGCAATACGTGAAATACCTACCAAGTATGAGACCAAGCTATTCGCTATCTGTGGCGAATATATCTGTACTACTGGATATGTCACTCGTGTCTGGAGCCTCCTAACTGGTGAGCTACTGATGAGTCTCAGTCATGGTGACACCGTAAAAGTCACCGCAATATCTTTCCGACCTGCAAAGGATGTTGAAGATGAAGGCAAACAAATTTGGCTTGGCACTAATACAGGCGAGATCCACGAAATAGATATTCCCAGCCAAAGTGTGGTATTTACAAAGTCTAATGCCCACGCACGAAGCGTGATCACTAGAATTTACCGATGTGCTGCCGAGATGTGGTCTTTGGACGATGAAGGAAGAATTCACATATGGCCGCCTGACGAGACAGGTTCTCCAATCCTTGCGCAAACCCCGAACAGCTTCCGAGTGCCTAAAGGTCATACATTCTCCATAATTTCGGGTACCCAGCTCTGGATTGCCACAGGGAAAGATATCAGAATATATCAGCGTAGTAATGATGTCAATTCATTTATTCAGATCCTGCAGCGCCCACCTTCTCAACCCAACGTGGGCGAAGTTACATCAGGCGCCATATTAAGTAGTCAACCAGACAGGGTATATTTTGGCCATAACGACGGAAAAGTCACAATTTATGCGAAGAAAGACTTTGCCTGCTTGGGAGTCATCAACGTCAGCCTATACAAGATCAGCTCTCTGGTCGGTGTGGGCGATTATCTGTGGGCTGGGTACATCACAGGGATGATTTATGTTTATGATACAACTAGTCACCCATGGAAGGTGAAAAAGGATTGGCACGCTCATGAAAATCCTATCGCAGGGATTGCAGTTGATCGAACTAGTATCTGGAAGCTCGATCGCTTACAGGTGGCATCCTTGGGCACTGACAATATGCTACGCCTCTGGGACGGGATGTTGAGGGATGATTGGCTGGGTAAGTCGCCAGTTTCTCATTCGTTTCCTTCTCGAGAGTGCCGTTATTGACGGTCCTGTTTTCAGAGGCTCAAATGCAGGAACACGATGCCGATTACTGCGATTTCAGAGAGGTGACAGCGGTTGTCATGACTTGGAATGCTGGCGCATCAAAACCTACTAGTCTACGGCACGATGAACGAGATGCGAACTTCTTTCGGGAACTTTTGCAGCCGCAAGATCCGCCTGATATACTTGTCTTCGGCTTCCAGGAGCTTGTGGATCTCGAAGATAAGAAGGTCACAGCGAGTAAGCTATCTATATCCTACGTAATGCTTCAGCGGCTAACATACGCAAGGGAGCTTTTTCAAGAGCAGCAAGAAAAAAGATGCAACCGAACAGGAGCACATGAGCCATCAGTATCGTGCTTGGCGGGATCACCTTGTACGTTCCATCGACGAACATATGCCGCCATCCCAGCCTTATACGCTATTACACACTGCAAACCTTGTGGGGCTCTTTACTTGCATCTTCGTCAAAACCTCAGAACGGTTGAAGATACGTGATGTAAATGCTGCAGAAGTGAAGCTTGGTATGGGTGGCTTGCATGGAAACAAAGTGCGTAAATCACAGTATCATTCACCAAGTTTCAGAAGTTAATGTACTTACAGGGCGCTCTTATCGTCCGATTTATCATTGATGATAGCTCACTCTGTTTTATCAACTGTCATCTTGCTGCTGGACAGACACAGACTGTGCATCGGAACAATGACATTGCGGCAATCATGGAGACGGATGCTCTACCTGCGCGTCTTGATCCGGCTGCACGATCAGACATATTTGTAGGGGGAGGTGACGGGTCAATGATTCTCGATCACGAAATTTGTATCTTGAATGGAGACCTTAACTACCGCATAGACACGATGCCCAGGAATACAGTCATTGACGCGGTCAAGGCTAACAATCTTGGCAAGCTTCTTGAGAGAGATCAACTACTTCTCTCGCGAAAGAAAAATCCCGGTTTCAGGCTACGTGCTTTTGTTGAGGCTCCCATTACGTTTGCTCCTACCTACAAATATGACGTCGGGACAGACAATTATGACTCAAGTGAGAAGAAGCGCTCGCCGGCATGGTGTGACCGACTGCTCTATCGTGGTCTTGGTAGGATCAAACAAGTGGATTATCGGCGCCATGAAGTCCGTGTATCAGATCATCGCCCGGTCAGTGGGAAATTCAAAGTGCGGGTGAAAACAATATCTCCCAAGCGACGGATTCTGGCACGAGAGCGGTGCGAGCAAGAGTTTGAGGAGGCCAAAAAGCGCATTGCGACAGATACAAAGTGAGTTCAGCCCGCTGCACGAGGGTGGGCGAAAATGAGTTTGAGATACTAATACCATATTATTACTAGGCTCGATTATCTCATCAATGTTTTCGGTGTCTCGGCTAAAGAAGCGCAAAGACTGCTCAAGGTGTAGCATGTTGTGGAACAGCAATGGCGTGAGTATCTTGGCGTGCGGAGGCTGATTGATACATATCAGCGTGGCGTGGAGCATTTCCGGGTGGTTATTCTCCTTACAAGAGATGCATTGTAAATTTCACCCACTGACGGGGCGCGAAAGCGCGTTGTTCAGACATCAACATCATGATGACGTAACCTGAGAAATGATGGGCGTTTTCTTCAAGCGATATAGAAAAAGGACCCCAAGCCCAGGGTCCAGAAATTAGTTCACAGGCGGGTAGCCTGAATACATCAATGAGTCAATCGCCACCTCGGCTTGCTAGAATAACCTTTTCGTGGCCATAAGAATCCGCTCCCAGACTTAGTGCTTCTATCAATCGCTCTACAACTCGCAATTCAACCTTAGCTTTATTCACACGTCACACGACACTAGCCCGACGACTTCCACTCATCATGGATATGAACCAGGCACGTGGAGAATCCACTACTGGCTTGAGCGAGTGGAAGAAAAGGGCTCCATACAGGATTCACGGACCCAATGAGCAATTTCAAACTCGTTATGAGGCTAATTGCCACTGCGGACGTGTCAAGTACCAGCTTAGTCGCCAGAAACCTTTGGATTCAAAGCTATGCCATTGCACCACGTGCCAAACACAGCACGGTCAGTACAGATATATAATCTCTAACCGCATGATGGTTGATGCACTTATATCTAGCTGCGCCATTCCAGTGGGCTGCTATCTTCTACAAGGAGGTACGTTCATAATCTGCCACCCTGGCCATGTACGTAAACTGATTACACAGGACATCAATTTCTCCTACGGACACCACGACCTCGAGTGGTATGATCCTACCGATAAGTCAATCGAGCATAAGCTGCCGTGCAAAGTTCGCTGTTCTTACTGCCACTCTCCGATTATGGACGAAGGTCGAAATATGATCTTGCTGTTCCCCTCGCTGATCCATCTGAAGACAGACGAAGATAAGGCATTTTTCAAGCCGAGGTCAGTTTCGTTGCTTTGACATGCTTCTTAACCTCCAAAACTAAAGGAATTATAGATGTCACATATTCTATAGCCAGCGTGTCATGGACATTCCTGATGGTTTACCCAAGTGGTCGGGTCTCAATAATGAGAGTGACCTTATTGAAGACAGCCCGCCAGAGCTTGTGAGGGAATTTGAAAGAAAGCGGGAGGCAGAACGGGCCAAGCGCTTTGAGGAGGGAAAGAATGAGTAAGAATGACCATGAAGTGTCGGGGTAGCTTGAGCATTGGATCGAATAAAACGAAACAGGAGGATAGGTCAAACGGCCTTGTCCCTTGAGAGATATTAGAGGCAGAAATATCCAAGCAGTCTTAGAGCAAAACAGCGCTCCGAGAGAATACGTAGAATTGTTGCGTAGAGGCCAAGTGCATTGAAACTACGATCCGTCTTTAACGGAAACATGGCGAGATTGTTAATTAGATTATTTTTTGGAATTATTTTTCTAGAATTGTTTCGATATTTGACCTATCCCCTGACCCGTCAATTCGCGTCTAACGGTTATCGATAAGAACTAGCCAATGAGCAGAATTTAATGCCCGTGCTGAGGAATATAAAGCTTTGATTTTATAGTAATTTGATATACCACCTAATTTTAGGAGTTAAGTCGCTTAATATGAGTACCTAATACAGTAGGCTAAATAAGATCTATATTAATTCTGGCATGATTAGAAGGCATTATAGTAGGTAATTAATTAATGGAATCTATATAATTGCACGCGTTGTTTTAAAACTGGTGTTCGCGCACGGACGACGTAGTAGTCAAGGGATGACAGCGAAAGATGTTTATAAGCTCCTAGGCCTATTTAATGTTTATGGGGTTGGAAAATATTGAACAAGAGGGAACCTCTAAAAGTTTGTTTTGGACCTATTCCAATATATCAGCAAGTTATTTAGCCAATAGCTCATATGGACATTGCTCTTAGCTGTCAAAATGTGGTAATGTGTATTGCAATTATTAATTGAGGAAAGTGTGGCGAGAGCAACCCAAGATGCGCGCATTTAACAAAGTCATCTTCCTGCGAGTGTTATTGCTTCTGCTGTTCTAAATCCTTGAACCGCAGAATCACACGTCCAAGAGGCGTGTGGATGAACATCTGGCGTACTCTCAATATTGACATAGCTTCAACTTGTACCAGCAAGAATCGGCGGCTGTGTCCGTTTCAGGAGCTTCTGTGTGCAACACGTTACGTGATTGAATTTTGAAGGTGATGGCCAGAAGCCCACGAAGACAGGCCAGTTTGTGAATGACTTTTGAATAATATGACTCCCACCCACCTTGTTCCACAACACCAAAGTCAGGCCACTGGTAGCAGGGACAGAGACAGGCGTATCATTTTAGCTCTACAGTGTCTCCTACACCGCTCTCTAACTATCATCTACGTCGTCTTATTTTACTCTATCTGTCACTCTTAGGAACAGGTTTTATCTTGCTCCAGCACAAGGTTAGTTAGTTGTCACTCGCTCTGCTTTTATTTTCCCCTTCCGCTCTCGCCTGCATCAGACGCCCTTACCTCCTCCGTGCTCAGATCTGCGCCGACAGAAAACGCTTGGGGCAAGTCCCGCGGACCGTCGCCCCCGTCACCTGGGCACGTGTGACGCGATTTAAGTGCACATTCCATATTCACCTTCTTTCACTCCTCTTGTCCACTATAAAGACTCTCTTCCTAACCATGGACTCTTCAATTAGCCCAAGAAATTCCAACACTCTCTTCGTGCATTGCGGTTCCGCCGCATAATGTCTCCTTCGAAGGTACAGAAACGCAAGCGGAATCCTTCAAACTTCAACCCAAAGAAGAGACGCAAGGGGCGGGAATCCAGTAAGCCTGGGCGGGAAAAGAGTCAAGAAAGTCGAGAAAAGCAAGCAAGTAATAGTAGGGAATATTCGGCTCGCGAAATCCTGAAAGAAGACAAGAAGAAGGGCTACTACATTGACTGGGAGGACGACCCAATAACTGGAGAATCCTTTGAACCTACTTGGGAACCTAAAGGATGTGCTAATGAAGCGCTAATAGCTGACTGGGAGAAGAAGAAGGCTGAACGCAAATCCGCAGAGAAAAATACTCCAAAGCAAAGAAAGAAGCGGGACTCAACTACCAAAAAACATCCGAGGCGCGTCGATAGGGTGGTGGAGAGTTCACCAATATTTCAAGACACACCTTCGTATACGCCAATACTCAGGGAGCTGCAGAACAACGGCGAACAAAACGGGCACGCTGCTGGGGCACATCTGGAACATTCCAGTCTAAAGGCCAACGGCTTACTTTCACCTTCACCTGCTGCGCCTGCTGTTCCCCCCCGGACCCCTATCGTTCAGGTAACACAAACCAGCGGCTTTGACCCGGAAGATTACGAGCGCTTCTCATTGCAACAACAGACGCAAACGCAGATTGGATCTTCTCCTGGGAAGACTCTTGAGACTCCTAGTACGAGCAGTTCCGCCAGTCCACAGTCGCAAGCATTTACACTGCCCAAGAAATTTATATCTGATAGTGTAATACCTGATTCTCAAAGCTTGCCTGGATCCTCTAGCTATATTCTCTCCGCTCAAGCCGCCTCTAGCTTAAATCCAAATCAGACTCAGAGCTTGCGCAGCGACAGCATAACTGAGGTAAGCCATTTTTCCTGGGTAATTAAAGCGACATTCGCCTATACGCCTGCTATTATTAGGGGACGAATTATCTCAAACTGCCAGCTACCTTAAGATACAGTATAGCTTTCCTCCATATGCTAACAGATAGATTTACAGACACAAAATTTTGCCTCTACTGTCGAGAAAGTCTCAGTCTCTAGCTCTCCTGTACCTGTTCCTGAGACTGACCTTATCGAAGATCCATCTAGCTCTCTTATCGCCCAGGTACCCAGTCACACTGATCCGGTTGAAACTGAATCGCCGGATAAACCGCTCAGCTCCATCTCACAAGATACGCCTGAAAAATCTCAATCCTACTCTACAATTAGCACGAGCTACTACCATTTGGGAGAGAAACCTAAGCCTTTACAGGACAAACAACAAGCTTCAAAGGAGGGGGGCGAGGTTGATCGTCGTGACTTTGCCAGTAACTCTCAAGTAGAAACAGTTGAATCAAGAGAGTCTGAGCCACGGATTCAACACAGCATTCCTCAATCTCCAGTCTCAATCACCGAGTATTTACAAGAAGGTCAAATTGTCCCTGGAGTAGGCTTCTTGACTGGCAGCCAGGACGACTCTGCGGGTATCATTCATCCTACAACTGAAGTCTCTACTGCTCATAGTAACGCAACCCCTGGCCGAACGTCCGCTTCGGACGACGAGGTCGAACCGGTCTTACGTGCCCGGCGCCCGCATTCTACCCCTGGACTACTAAAGCGGCTGGATCGAGACGAATCTGGTCAGTCACAGAACTATAAGGCCTCATCTCTACCACCAGTCCCTTCGCAGTCGCTGAATAAATTTGGCACCACGGCACCTCCTCCACTTCAAACACCGCTAGATTTATCTGTATCGCTAAGAATGAATCCCTCGGGTGAGCCGGCCATGAGTATGACCGAGCATTACAAGCTCGCCAAGGCTGAGCGTCGACGAAAGTTGCAAGAGCAGTCACCAACTGGGTCCGGCACTCGGTCTCCCTCTGTTATCCCAGATCAGGCACCACCACAAGTGCCTCAGACCTCTCTCCGAGCATCAAACTTGTCAAATCTGGCCCAAGAGATGTCACCCCCTCCAAAGCCTCCTATCGCCTCGGCTTCGTTAGGTATCACTACTACAGTCGAAACGGAGTCGGCTACAATTGATCTGCTTGATGAGCCGCGACTTGATACTGGGGAGTATATTGTGCCTCTATCTATGGAGGGTCTTCAGGGAGATCAGTATCGAAAAATCCTATGGGAGGACCGGGATTTAATTAAAGAGTTTGTTAGTAAGCCTCATGCTACAGATTCGCCAATCGTTGGTAACGTCCGTGCTCTCCTTGAGAGAGTTCAAGATATTGAGGGCCATATGGATCTTATCAATGCTGGTACCTTAACACAAGCAGACGTTCGGCCAGAGGATCAAGCTATGTGGGACGTAAACTGCAGTGTCAAATTTAGGTTCCTAGGTGCCCTTCTTGACTGTTTACGGGAGAGGAACATCCATATTGTTCTCCTTGGAAGGCCTACTCGATTTCTCGATATTGTGGAGACTTTTCTCAAAGGCAAACATATTGACTACGAATACCCAAGTGAGCTGAGAAAAGCAGATCCTTCCCAAGTTAAGAGCGCCCTAGGCGTGACCATCCTCGCAACTAGTGGAGAGGCTGCTGGTGCCGTCATTCGTAGTGCTGACCTGATTGTATGTCTGGATGGGACCTCTAGTAGATCGCAGGTTCAAGGACTGCGGGGCACTCACATAATCGATGCCACCTTTCTCGCTCCTGTTATATCCCCAGTGATAATCAAATCAGCGGAGCATATCAATCGGTGCATATCCCCCTCAGCAAACAGTACCGAAAGGTTCAAGATCCTAGTTAGCAGTATGGCGCATCTCCGGACAGACGCTGGCAAGCTGCCGACCGATTATCCAAGAGCCCATGCAGCCGCAGAAGAAGTCGCACGACTACTAGAACCATCTGGAGGGGTTGACAACGCTCATGCCGAGTGGGCTCTTCCCCTTATCGGTGGGATCAAGGATGCTGTCGTCTTTAAAGAAAATCAATTACAATTCTTGATAACATCGACTATGCCAACCAACACGCAAGAGTCTGTTAGCGCCCAAAAGCGAGCCTTGGTAGGTTATAATATGTCGTCACCGTGAGGCACATAAAGCTAACATCATCCAGGATGTCGACCGCTTGGATCCAGCCAAGAAAATGCGTATAACACCGCAGCCTCTAGAAACCGTGAATCCTGCCGATGTTTCTATCACGCAAATCAGTGATTCGGTCGGCGATTCTTCTCACACACAAGCCCTAGAGAATACTGCAACTACTCCGGCCAATAATACTAGAGATGCCCCCGCGCTTCTTGCTCGCATTAAGGCCGCCGATGCCGAAATTACCTCTCTTCAAGCCCGCTTGGAAACCAGTCAAGCCCGCTTGAATGAGTATATGACCTCTCTTGAATCGTTGCAATACCGCTTCGAAGAGAGTGGCGCCGAGATCCGTGCAGCACGCAAAGAGCGCGATGAAGCTGAAATGCGCGCAGCCGTTGCTATCAAGCAGAAAGAGTCCCTTGCTGCACGCTTTGAAAAGGCAGATGAAGAGCGTAGAGCAGCTAAAGCTCAACTCGATGCTGAGCGTGCAGCCAACGTCTCCTCTGCGGACACAAACATTGCCGAACTGGCATGCCTCCGTGCCTCCTTAGCAGAAGCGGAAACAGCGAAGGACAAAGCTGAGAAGAGTATTGCGCGCAAAGAAGCAGACTTCGAATTCCTCCGCTCAGAATACCAAAAGGCTTCGTCTGCTGCCGCTGAATATGCCGATCGCATCGAGAATCTGGAAGCCCAAAATATCACTTTAACCCGCAAAGCAGATGGTCAGGCAGCGAAGCTGAAGCGCATGGGAATAGACGAGAATCAGCGCAGTCTGTTGCGTGAAAACCAAAAGTTGAAGTTGGAATTGGAGAATCGAGAGAAGCTTCTCGCACAACGCGAGGAAGAGCTGAGGAGTGTGAAGAACCTTAAAGGGCTGGGAATGGGAACACGTGCAGCAAGCGTACCAAGGAGCCCGAGAGTGGGTGCGAATGGGGGAAGCCGGGCAGCGAGTCCGTTGCCGGGGGGGAGAATCAACTTGTTGCGAAACCAGTGAGTGCAGTGGCGCTGACTTATTCAGAGACGAGTGAGTAGATGTTGAGGTTGGACCTTGAACCCAATAGGCGTCGAAAACTCGGGGGCTTATGCTAGTCACTTCGATGTTTTTCTGCTTACCTTAAATTGAGCGCACGGTATCCAAGGCGTCCTGGTTTACGGCAAGGCGATGTGGAGCATTCTGGGAGTTGGTTGCTTAGTATGCCTCGGGTATCTCTGGCTGGAGTTTTAACGAGTCCGTGGGACAGGTAGCTTATCTTTTAATATGGAGGGCTCGTTTGGTAACTCAAACTTGAGTGCAAGTTAAAACAAAGGCTTAATCTTAATCAAACATATTTGTGGTTTTATGGTGACCTACCCCTTGACATGGTGATTCGGGTCCTCAGGTTATCGATAAGAACCAACGAATCAAATGTCTAAGAAAGAAAGCTGACCTTTAGCTTTCGTGTCGAATTTTTTGGATTAAGTTACATTATCTTAACGTCTTGTTCCTCTCTAGAGAGAGTATGCCATGTGGAATGCAACGTTAGGAAACATAATAGATTCTAAGCAAAGCCAAGCCGGTTCTCAATCACTTTAACAATCTCAGTCCATTCACACATCGCTCCTAGCCCAATGTCGCCACAGGCCAACAATTTAACTTGCGCTGGCAAGACCTCAAACCAAACCCATTCCTTGTCAAGTATTGCTAACTGTTTTGCGGTTATGGGATGAGCCCACATCATGCTATTCATTGCAGGTGCAACAATGATTGTAGGTCCTTTCTGGCTCGACGAGTTGACATCCCATGCACGTATAACATTCGTCAACAGATTATCGCAGATGCCCCCAGTCACCTTGGCTAAGAGATTCGCAGACATCGGAGCGATGGCGAGTAGATGAGCCCATTTGCGTAGTTCTATATGCAATATATGCGAATCTCTTGTCCACGGTTCATCCCACTCGTCTTCGTCCAAGTGAACGGCATCGACATTGGGGAGGGACGCTAGGGAGGCCACGGTAGGCTGCTCTGGAGACTGGCCTGCCAGAAAGTGGGTTGCAGATTTGGTGAGGATGACTCGAATCGAGAGGTTAGAACGGGCTTGGAAGGAGGAAATAATAAGAGGCAATTTAATAGTAGCTACAGAGCCACTTGCCGCCAAGAGTAGATGCTGCTTGCCATCGTGGATCCTAGCTGCCACGGCCGCCGCTGGCGTGCGATACTCGTCCCTAGGGCTAGGCTCTAATCTAGTTGTCATAATTGTTATAAAGAGGCCGCGTAGAGAGAATTAAGACTGCAGATATACGGCCGACGTTAAGACTGGAAAAATTAATAACAAGAATGCAAATTCTAAGGTTAAATGTAACTTAAAGGCACGTGATTGACCCGAGGTACGAGTGGTCTATATTTTCGGGTCCTGGATTTCAAACCCTTGCCAAGCCGGCTTTTAATTGGTCTAAAAAAAAACCGCGGGCGGTATCTACCTGCAGAATACACGTGACGAACATTAAAATATTTAAGATCTCACTATTAATAAATTATCCTTTTTGTTGACATCTCTATTAATACTACTATACGCGTCTTAACTATGGTAGAACCTGCTCTAATTAAGTGCAGTAAGTGCTGTTTAATATAACCCCGTATTAATTTTATTAAAAACGGCCCATCTACTAAGCTTTTAAAGCAATGTTAATTGTGTTAGTTAAAGGCGCGTTTTCCCTATATATTTCTTCTACTTTTACTTACTTTCCTAGGGCTCTAAATATGATTTAAATAGGCGGAAAGCAGAGCTTGGTTCTACTAAGACTCGTCCTATAAAGCGCCAGCAAAATGCTTTACCTAAAACTAATACTAAGGACATCTTCTTACCTCGCGGCTAGAACAGTTAAGATACCCCTAAAATAGCTTAACAGCGGAAGACAATTAGGGCAATATAACAGGAGTACCGCATTCTTAATTAGCAGGGTAAAGCTCACTCGCCTACTCCTCCGCTATATACTACAGATGAAGCTCTATGCAGTAGAAGAAGCACCCCAAATAGCCTAAATATGTCCTTGCTGGAACTAGCTCCTATGCCTACTCTACCGCCAATACCTACCCTACCACTAATACCACCTTTCTCGCGGCAAGCTCCGACTACGGCTATATCACTACCCGTTTTAGCTGTTAATTGGGAGCGAATTAAGAAGTTTAGGAGTATACTACAGGCTAAATATATGGAGACGTGCAGTCGTTGCAAGAAGTAGTGGTTCCAAATGGGCCTAGCTACGGAGGGTGATAATATAGGTATATATAAAGCCTGTATTAAGGACGCCGATAGCCTCAAATATCTAACCCTTTCTCCCCTATTTGGTGAAAGTAACGGGCTTAATCTGGGGCCTATTCCTGGCTTCCTACCTATACTTACTATAGTAGAGGAGCTTCTGATTGCGCGCGTATACATTTATCTGCAAGTCGTGCGTATACGCGGCTAGTAATATCGCTATACTAGCCACGTCTGCTGCTTTAGCCAGAACACACCAAAGACTTAAAGGCAGCTACCACGGCTACCTACTAAACTTAATATACTGGTCGTGAGGCCTACGGTAGTAGAGGGTGGCGAATACCTAGGTCAGTGGTTCACCAAGTGGTATACTATAAGGCGCTCTGCTATAGTATAGTAGCTTTACTTTCTAAAGGCCAATCATCCTAATTATTATGACGTTAAAATATATAGCACTCGGCTTACCAGCTTATCTAAAAATGGCTCTATATTAGATCAGCTACCTTATATTAATAAGTCAGAGTCTAATTCTAGTGGCCTAATAGCTTACTTTACTGCTCCTATGCAACGTCCTCCTGCTATTAATCCTCTGCCTGCCGAGCTTAGCAGTAATATACTGGACGGTAAATTTAATAACGATGTACTGGATACTTTAATTCCTGATTTAGTACCTGACTTTAATAAATTAGAGCTTTTAGGTCGCGAGGTTTAACACTAATAAGACCTATAAGCAGGCCTAGAGGTTCCCACTATATAATAGACACCTCTCTCTAAGCAATCAGCTAGCTTTATTATACACAGCGCCTTTCCTACTCTATTTCCTTATAGCAAAGCCGATTTTAATATACCACGAAGCCATATAGTTACCCTGGCTGCGTACGCCAAGCATATGCTTAAGTATTAGGATGGTCGGTTTGGCCGCTACCCCTTATTTCGCTACTACATATTCAATTGGATTATAAAAGAGCAAGCCCTTAACGCCACCCGCTTCCTTTGCGGCCAATTAGATAAGAATAGTCTATCTTTAAATAAGCTTAGTAATCTTATAAATAGCAATAGGGGTAGCCAGTTGCTAAATAAGATTATACGGCATACATAGAACCTTAAGGGCACTAGACCTTACTGGAGGCAGAAGAGAAATGAGCTTACAGCTTATACTAAGAATATTAAGAGCGGGTCTCTATTCTTTACACTTAGCGCTGCTAATCTATATTGGCATAATCTACACTCTTATATGCCTCTATTTGACGAATATAAGGCTGCTAATAAGGCTTAG
>Ga0307507_10000959_pt1 | contig 64154 bp, 22 predicted proteins | sample 7_EM_MG_FD_207223 | JGI IMG/M metagenome (GOLD analysis project Ga0307507, IMG submission 207223) | Populus trichocarpa ectomycorrhiza microbial communities from riparian zone in the Pacific Northwest, United States - 7_EM | ecosystem: Host-associated > Plants > Roots > Unclassified | place...
TGAAGGAATAATATAAATTCTATCTAAATCTAAGGGTATATAGCTTTTTAAGAGAACAAGACATTGCGTAAAGAAGAGAAGGGAATAACCAGAGAATCTTATAATTAAATAATTAGGGGTCTTGGTTGATGCGTGCGCACATACACACGCAGACGGACTTTGGTAGAATTTGATTAATCTAGTAGAACTTAGCAGAAGTTAATTAAGCTGGTAAAATTCAGCAGAATTTGGTTAAAGCGTTAAGTTTATCTTGTTAAGTGTTTTACTGAGATATTCCTACTATAACTAGGCTAGTCCTGTTATAGTACCCCCCCTTTGGCCAAAGGTTTAAAATATTTTAATTTGGTTAAGAATTTATAAATTTTTTTTTTATTACGTGTTGTATTTTCGCGTTAGGTGGTGGTCTTGGCAAGGCAGATCTGACTAATTAGACAACTTTAACCGCCAGTTAAAGTTCCTTAATATCTTACATGTTATATAATTACGTTATAAATGTTGTAACTTATTTTAAGTTCTTTTTAAATTTAAGTTTCGTGTATTTATGTTAGGTGGTAGTTGTTTACCTTTATATCATATCCATCTAGCCAGAGTAGGCCGCGAAGGATAGTCCTTATAGAATTCTTTTACTAGGGAAGGCGCGTCGGCTTTAATCTAATTATAGGTTTCCTAGGTTTATATTTTATATCCTTCCCACTTAATAAGAAGTTTAAATTGTTTAGATTATAGTTTCTATCGCATATCGTTAATTAAGTTAATAAAGTAAGAACCGTTACCATTATCAACAATTATAGGAGGTGGCGGTGGTACTTTATAAGTTATAGGATTATCTTTTAAAGGTTGTAATAAGCTTATATAAAATATTAGGTGTATTTTTATCTTAGTTAGCAGTTTAAGCTTATAGGCGTATGGGCTTAGTTTCTTCTTAATTTAGTATAGCCCTATAAACTTCCAATTAAGTTTCTTTAAGGGCTATTAAGTCCGTATATTTTATATATTTAGGTAAGCCATATCACCTTCCTTAAAGTCCTATATAGGAGCTTGTCCTTTGTTCGCATGCCATTCCTATACCGTTTAAGCGTATGTTAATTTACTTTGTAATAGTTCTGTTAACTGCTTTATTTAATTAGCGAAGTTATATGCGTTAATTAACTAGATCTATTTAATTATAGGTCCTATTATATTAATTTTGGGTTATGGTTCAAATCTAAGTTAAGGGTTTTGTCCGTAGGTTATATAGAACGGCGTCACGCCTGTTAATACGTTTATTGTATTATTTGCAGTAAACTTAGCTAAAGGCAGCCATTTTTCCCAGTCGTCTTGCAGGTAGGAGTAGTATATTTATAGGTATTGTTCTATAATTGCGTTTGCAATTTTAGTTTAACCATCTATCTCTAAATAAAACATAGTTAAGAGTCATGTTTAAATGCTTAATTATTTATATAGAGCTTGCCAGAAGTCTAAAATGAACTAGCTTCTATAGTTGGATATTATTAAGTTAGGAAGTCCGTATAGCTTAAAGACATGCTTAACAAAACATTCGGCTACTAATATTGTATTAATTAAGTCTATAGGAATTATATATCGCATTTTTATAAGGCGGTTAATAACTACTATAATATTTATAAACCTATTACTGCTAGGCAAGTCGACTATAAAGTTAATTAAGATGTCGCGCTATCTTTACATTGGAATTAGTAGCGGTTAAAGTACTCCTTGCTTCTTTATATAAGAGGTCTTTCCACGTACGCACATTTTGCATGCTCGAACGTATTTTTATACATAGTCGTGTATTATAGGCCAGTAGTATGCTCGTTAAACAATCTTATAGGTCTTCGCACGGCCAGGATGCCCTACTATAGGGGAGTTATATACAAAATTAAGTATCTTAAATTATAAAGGTTTGGAATTCGGAACTACTATCTTCTATTAATAGTACAATTAATTGTTTTAAATTTCGTATTTAGCAAGTATAATATCCTTATACTATCGTTTTCCTATTTAAATTACTTTTATTATATTTATTATCTATATATTGTTCTTATATTTATATTCCATTAGCTTATTAATTTTTATTTCCCATTTATTAACTTCTAATTTATTTCTGTCAAGTTCCGCATTTAGGAATATAGGACGTAGCTTTTTAAAACGTTTAGGGGGTAGTAAGATCTATAATTAATTCGTAATCTGTTTGTCTAAAGCGTTTATAGGTAGGTCCTATAATTGTTATATTAATGCGTTAGGCTTCTAATTAAGTTTACCTAGTTAGTATATAATCTTAAAGTTAAATTATAAGAGGTATTTAGCCTAACGAATTTGGCGCTGCGTTAATTGTTTTATAGTTATAAAGTACTATAGGTTCTTGTGGTCCGTTAATACACGTATTAGAAATAACAATCCTTTAAGCTTAGAACGCCATTGTTTAAAGCATTTAATAATTACAAGCAGTTCCTTATTGTATATCTCATAGTTTAATTTAGCAGGGGCGAGTTTCCGAGAGAGAAAGGCTACTGGATATAGCTCGCCGTTTTTATTATATTGCGATAACACTCCTTTTAGTGCATAATTAGACGAATCTGTTTTGATAATGCATTTAAGGTTAGGGTCAAAGTGGGTAAGAATTAGAGTAGTTATAAAACAATGCTTTAGGTTGTTAAAAGCTTGTTTATATTTAGTAGTCTATTTAAATTTTATATTCTTTCTTATTAGGTTTACTAATGGCTAGGCAATTTCCAAGAAGTGGTTAATAAATTAATAATAGAAGTTTACAAATCCTAGAAATTCTTAAACATCTTATATATTGCTAGGGCTTCCCTAGTTTATAATCGCGGCGACTTTCTTAGGGTCCATTTTGATTCCGTTACGGGATATAATTAAGCCTAAGTACGTAACCTTAGACGTGTGGAACTTGCATTTCTTAATATCGCATTATAAGCCCGTATTTCGTAGGCGTTTAAGAACTATTCTAACGTATTTCCAATGTTTAGAAAGCAAGAATAAGTAGATTAAGATATTGTTAATATATATAGTAATAAATACATTAAGGAATTTATAAAGCGTATTGTTAACGTATTACTAAAACGTACTAGGACCGTTTTTTACGCCAAACGGTATTACTAGGTATTTAAAGAGTCCCTATTATATATAAAAAGCTATATACTTCTTATCTCCTTTACGTATACGGATTTTATTAAAGGCAGCGACTATGTTAAGCTTTGTGAAATACTGTGCCTTTGCTAAACAGTTAAGCGTTTCTTAAATTAGGGGAATTGGATATTGGTTTTAAATCGTAATTACGTTTAGAGCTTAATAATTAATATAAAATCTTAAGCCTCCTCCTGGCTTTTTAATGAATAGTATAGGTAATGTAATGGAACCTTATAGTAGGAACTACGGTGGGTCCTATTATTAGGCTAGGTATATAGGTAAGAACAAAAGTAACAATGTAATAATAACTGGTGGAGTAGTTGCCTAATAGACTAACTCCAATTGTATTCTAAGATTCACTATAAGGAGAGAACTATCTATGGTAGGGACTAAGGTCCTTTAAATACACAACTATACTCCTAAGAAATCCTCTCTTGTACGTAAGGTATGTGTTATACATATTATATATAGCGTACACTGCGTACACTTTATATACTGCGTATAATATTATGTGACTCGCTTATTATTCCTTATTATATGGTTCTACTGGATCTATCCTAGACCGTACCTGTATTAACTAACTAGCTTCCTGCAACTCTTCTCCAAGTAGTTATAATATTATACTTAAAGTGTCCATAACACTATCTCCCTCCTTTTTGTCTTTGTTCTTAAAGATTCCTAATATCTCCAAGTTGTTTACTAGAGGTATAATATCCGTTTAATTAGTCTGGTTAATATCCTTACTTATTATACCTAAAGCCTCTTCTTCTTTACAAGCGTAATGTTATGCTCACACTATGGCTGCCATACTGTCGCTTAGTGAGATAATGTCGTCTCCGTGTTCTTGTTATGCGAAAGTGGGGTTAGTATATATTGCAATAGCAAGTCCCTTATTTTAATAACCCTTGTTTTGTTTAGAGTGCACTAAAGCAAACATTTAATCGTCCTATGATGTTCGCTCTGTCTTTAATACTAAGTATACGCGTCCTATAACTCTTAACAGTCTTTAAGTTCCCTAAGTAACTTGTTATAGGGTCTCGTGTTTAATCTACCGCTATAAAGCTTAATAGTAAGCTCTTAAGCGCCTTAAATAAGCTTTGTCGTTCGTAGGAAGCGGAGCAGAAGGCTGTAGCTACTTAATAGCGTGCCCTTAAAGCCCAACTATCGGCCTCTGCCTATCTTCTTTGTCTTAAGAAAGTGCGTGAGAAGGTTCGTTCCAAGGAGTAGAAACTGGTTTAATAGGGTTTGTCTAAGCTAGGTAACAAAAGGACTGGCTCTCCTTCTATAAGGGAAATAACTCTAAATAGCTCAGCAATTACTCTTCTTAGGTCCCCCTTAGGTAACTTATTCTTTAGCGATTCTTCCTTATTAATATTACCTAACCTACTTTCTTCTAATACTTCTATACCTTTCCTATAGCATTCCTTAGGTTGCTTAGTGGTTTCTAGGTAGTCTTACTATAGCCTATCCACTTTACTTTATACTACGTTTTGTTATCTATATCCTCATAACTGATAATCTTTAAAACTTGCTATTTATCTTCCTCCTGTCCTCTATACGTGTCTACCTTATAGACTGGTGGCTTAATATTCCCATATACTGGCTCTAGCATTGCGATATATTGTATAGGGTAGATTTTTATTTTGGCTGGTAGGTTTAGCTTATACGTAACTAATAAAATTCTTTACTTAATTTTAAAAGGTCCTAGTCTAACGTGGTCTAACTTCTTGCTTAATTATTAACTCTTGAAATTTTTGTATAGTAGCTATACTTTATCTCCCTCCTTAAGATCCGGTCCCTTAGATCTCTTAGCGTTATAGTACCTTTTTATTTATTCTTATACTAGTTTAGCTGTTTCTATAAGGTCTATATAAAGATTTATTAATATCTCTATTCTTTACTTAGCTATGCTACTCGTCTTTTTTGCTTAATATAGCAATAATAATATTCTTAGTTTATACCCGTAATTTGCCTTAAATAGTAATGCCCCTATTCCTTCTTATGGTATTGCATTGTATATAAATTATATAACTGGTAATAACGATATCCAATTATTCTACGCGTGATTAATATAATGCCTTAGATACTACTCTAGTGTCTAGTTTAGTCTTTCTATTTATCCGTCCATCTGCGGATAATACGCTATAGATATTACTACGCAAACTCCTTATTCTGCTAGAAATACTTCCTAAAATGCTACTATAAATCTTAGATTTTTGTCTAATATAATCTTGTCTAGTGCTCTATATCTTATAAATACTTTCTTTATATAGATTCTAGCGACATCTTCTACTAATATCTCTTTAGTGCATACTATAAAGTATCCCCACTTTGTTAGTTTATCTACTATTACTAAAATCGCGTTATAATCTTGTCCTATAATAGGATCTTTTAACTTTGGTAACTTAATAATAAAGTCCTATAATATAACTTCCTATGGTCTTCCTGGTACTTTAATAGGTTATAGCCCTCTATACGGCTTATGCCTTATTAGTTTGTTTCTTTAGCAATCTAGATATTTCTTTATAACTTATCTTGCTAGTCCCTAGATTTCTTAAATAATATACTCCTTTTAAAGTCTTAATACTAAGCCTATAGCTTTATTATATTCTTATATTATTCCCTTATGGAATTCCTTAACAAATTCTTCTATAATAGACTTAGGCATATACGTTGCTTCTCTGTTTTTATATTACTCTAAGTCTGGATCCTCTACCTATGCCTTTTAGATCTTCTATGTCTAATCACTTTCTAGTAATTTATAGATCTGACTTTCTTTAGTTGCTATAATCTTTGGATAATTATACCTAATTAATCCGTCTTAATTCTTTTGCAATAAAGCTCCTAATAGCTTTTTATTACTTTATAGTTTAGCCTTTCTGCTTAGAGCGTCTGCTCGTGCATTATCTGTACCCTTAGTATACTAAATTTTAAAATGGTATTCTATAAGCATTTCCGCCTATCTAACTTGTCTTTAGTTGAGTTCCTTTATTATTAGGAATCCTATAAGGTTCTTATAGTCCATTTTAACTATAAATGGTTTCTCTATACCTTGTAAGAATGCTCTCTATTCCTTAAGTGCTGTAACTATACCTAATAACTCTTTATTGTAGATGTTATAGTTTAACTCTAGTGGTGTTATCTTTTAACTGTAGTATGCTACTAGGTGCCATCTATCTTAATATTTCTATATAAAGTACGCCCCTAGTGTAAAGTCTAATGCATCCGTTTTTACAACCGTCTTTAGACCTGGTTAATAGATCTTAAGAACTGGCTCCTAGGTAAATAATCCTTTAATTTTTTTAAATAGTTCTTATTACTCCTTTCCCTATATCTATGGTTCTTCTTTCTTTATTAACTGTATAAACGGCTTAATATCCTATAACTATTACACTATAAACCTTCTACAGTAATTGCAAAACCCTAGGAACGATTTTAACTATATAATGTTCTCTGGTTCTTACCAGTTTACTATAGCCTTGATCTTTTTTAGATCTATACTAAGCTAGCCTAGTTTAATAATAAATTTAATAAAATTGGTCTTTTTAGTAAAGAACTCGTATTTCTTAATTGCTACTAGCATCTGTTCTTCTTATAGTTTCTTTAAAACCTATTTAACGTATTCTCTATATTTTTCCTTATTTTCTAAGTAGATAATAATATTGTTAAGGTATACTATAATAAATTCATCTAGGTGTTCTCCTAATATACTATTAATTCACTTCTAGAACGTTGCTGGTACATTTATAAGCCTAAACTATATAACTAATAGCTTATATAGTTTTTCCTTTAACCTAAAGGCTGCCTTTTATTTATTGCCTTCCTTAATCCTAATCTAATGGTACGCCCATCTTAGATCTATCTTTATAAAGATCTTTGCGTTGCCTATTCTGTCTTAGATCTCGCTAATTAAGGGTAAAGGATATCTATCCTTTCTAGTAATGCTGTTTAACTGTCTGTAGTCTATATATATCCTAAGTTTTCCATTTTTCTTTAGGACGAATAGTACTAGATATTTTGCTAATAACTATAACGGTCTGATATATCCCTTGTGTAAGTTCTTCTGGATAAACTCCTTAAGCGCTACTAACTCTGTTTTAGTAAGCTTGTAGATTAGAAAGAACTTTAGACTTATTCCCTCTTTTAATTCTATCTTATGGTCCTATACTATATGCTTTAACAGCTTTTCACTTTCTAGTAACTATAACTTTTTACCGTACTTGTGGTATCTCTTTAGTATATAACTTAAGCCTTACTTAGTCTCTTTATATATTGCTCCGACTTAGTACTATACCAACTTGGTTTACTGTCGCACTTTACGCCGTTAAGTATCTTTAATATTAACCTAACCTATAACCCAATCGATCTTTAGATTATACTTCTATAACTAAGGCATTCCTAGTATCGCCTTATCCTATCCTATTGGTAGGATATTAAAAGACATTCTAATTAGTCTCCCTTTAATAGTTATCTAAATAGGTCCTATTTTGAGATTAATAATACTTCCTCTATAGGCTATCTGATCTCCTAAAATTGTTATAAGTGGATATAGGTGTTTCTTTTGTCTATATAGTAACCCTATCCTTTCTACTGCCTTTGGTGATATGTAGTTCCTAGTTACTCTACTATCTACTAACGCTTTAAACTGCTGATCTTGCTATTTAACTTATAAATTTAGGCGTTGTCCTTAAATTTCTTTAAGGGTCTAAGGCTCTAATACTGGTTCCCTCTAGTCCTATACGCCTCCCCTTTTCCTAACTGTTGGCCGCTAGATCTTGCCTATACTTAGTTTAACTTAGGCCAATACTTAGTTTATTTCTTTTCCTCTATATACTATAGACAAGTGTTCTCTAGGCACTCCCACTACTATTATCCATCTAGGTATTCTTCTATAAGGAATCTTCCTGGTTAAAGTGTTAAGTCCCCTTAACCTTATACTTCTACTGGGTGCTAACTATGTATATACTTGGCGTTTCTAACCTGTTTTTCCTCTGGTGCCTAATATATCCTTACTAGGTACTTCTGGTTCTTATCTTTTAGTGCTCTATATATATTATACGTATTATCCACATAAGCTATCTATAATAGTATATAATGCGTTATATATTTTGGGTTAACTCTTAGTTTGTCTTTATTCTTAAGTTTAAACCTATACCTAGTTAACCTAACCACTAGTATCTCTGCTATAGGTACTAAGATTTATTGCTTACTTCTCTAGTCCCTAGATCCTTCTTCTAGGTTCCTTAATATTATAATTAACGCTCCTTTAATATGACTTATACGTTTTTCTATAATGGGTTGGTCTTGGATAACTTTTTTGTCTAGCTATATATAAAAGTCTTCCTATTTATTGTTGTGTCGTTGCCTATACCACTTTCCGTATAACTGGTTTAGTGTGTATGGTTTATCTATTAGAAAGTACCTTATTATCGCTATATTATAACATTCTTTAGTATATCTTTCTTTAAACCTAGTTGGAATATTTAGATCCTCTTCTTGTTCTAGTTTATCTAACTACTTTACCCTAGGTATCCCTACACTTAGCCTATTAGTAACTCTTTATATAGGTGCTCTGTCCCTTATATAACCTAGCATAGCTGACCTCTTGTCTAGCTTTTACTCTTGCTATATAATAATTCTTGTTTTAAACTTATCTATAGTTTCTTGTTTTCTGCGTCTTGTAGCTAGATCTTTGTAGTCGTTTTGCTTTTTAACCCTAGTATTAACTGTTTAATCTTTAGGCTGAATACTACGTTTACCTAGGATTGCTAACGTTCTTATTTATTCCCTAAACTTATAGTTCTTAAACTTGCGTCCTATACTTATTTGTTTGTTACTAAACTAAGTTACTGCCCTTTCCTATTGGTTTTTATCTGTTGTGGGTCCTTAGGTGTGTTTTATTTTATCTTAAGAATTTTAAGCTTTTTTTATCTCTACTTAAGAATCTTAAGCCTGTGGCCTTGTGCCTTTATTAAGTAATAAGCTAGCACTAGCAGTTGTCTACTTACTTAGTTTCTTTTAAACGTTGCTCCTATTGTTTTATAAAGTAATAGAAATTGTATCTAATAGTGTTATAATATCCATTACTAAACCCTATTCTATAATGGTCTTAGTCTCTACTTCTGTTTTGACTTCTTTAAGGTCTACATGCTTCTAGTAAGCTGCCTTTATTGCCTCATTGTTGGTAAATGCTTCGCCTATATTGAACTTATTGTCTTTAATGTCCGATCTATAAGCTGGTTTGTTGGTTTCTTTAAACTTAGATAATAATAACTCCTATAGCCAATAGCTTGCGCTATACTTAGCGTCCTTATAAATTTAGTATGCGTTATTGTAATAATACGTAAAACTGTTAATTGAACACTCTTTGGTTCCTTATAGTGCACTATTATCTCTTTATATATACGTGCTGTCTACTAGTCTAGTTCCCTTTACTATATAGTTACTTTAACCACCTCTATAGTCTCTAGTAAAATGACCTTATTTTCTACAATTTATGTAAGCTCTATCTTTAAACTATTTTTTATGCTATAGAGTCCGCCTAAACGTCTTCTACTACTGAGATCCCTGGTTTGGCCTCTGCTTCTAGGTTCTTTAATTACTTAATCCTTAACCCCTAGGTTTCTATAGTTTCTTTTTCTATCTTTAGGTTTCTTTAGTACCACTTAGGTCTATTAGCTCTACGCTATTCCATAGTTTTTAACTCTATATCTGTTATTGCGTACTCTGCGCCTTATATAACTATGGAACTCTGTCTTGCCCTCTCTTAGCTTGTTCCCTTTAATAGATCCTATTATTAATCTTTATTAACTAATCTATTAACTCTCTTAGAGTATCCGCATCTTCTATTAAAATGATTACGTCCTGGACTTTAGCCTTAAGTCCCTGTTTATACTGTGCTATAAGCGCCCTATTGTTCCACTTAACCTATATAGCTAGCGTTTGAAACTATGTTATATACTTAATTGCTAAAGTGCGTGATACTAAGTTTTAAAGCTTTTGTTCCGCTGTGGTTATAGCCTTTAGGTTTCTAAATATCTATATTAACCGTTCCGCGAACCCGTTCTAACTGGCAAATATATACCGTATGTCTTGGTTAGTAGTTATTATGCCATTGGCCTGTATTTCTGTGAGATACGGCTTAAACCACTTAAGTGCCCTCCCCGTCAGAAACAATTCTATATAGGCTACTTGATCTAACAATATTGCTAACTTCGCTCCTTTCTGTACTACCTTAAAGTACATCTGCGTAAGAAATCCTTTAAGCTTTGACTTCTTTCCTAAGAATTATTTAATTAAAGGTAGCTTAATTTTTGCTGCTCTGATTCCATTAATGCGTTCTTTAAATATCCTATTATTATCTTATAAGTGATTAACTATTTCCTATAACTAACCTCGCGTAACCACTTAAGAATCCCTATTATCTATACTGGTATCACCTAGCCCTAAGGTTGTGGCTATTACTAACGTCGTTGTAACTAGTGCTTTGGGTAGTATATTGTTTAACCTTATTTAATACCGTAACCTTAATAGTGAATGTGTAACGGAACCTTGTAGTAGGAACTACGGTAGGTTCTATTATTAGGCTGGGTATATAGGTAAGAATAAAAGTAATAATATAATAATAACTAGTGGAGTAGTTGCCTAATAGACTAACTCTAATTGTATTCTAAGATTTACTATAAGGAGAAAACTATCTATGGTAGGGACTAAGGTCCTTTAAATACATAACTATACTCCTAAGAAATCCTCTCTTATATGTGAGGTACGTGTTGTACGTATTATATATAGCGTACACTGTGTACACTTCATATACTGCGTATAATATTATATAACTCGCTTACTATTTCTCATTACATGGTTCCACTAGATCCATCCTAGACTGTGCCTGTATTAACCAACTAGCTTCCTACGACTCTTCTCTAAGTAGTCATAACATTGTACTTAAAGCGTCTGTAATAGGTAAGGCGAATAGAGATTAACTAGGGCGAATAAATCCTTTTTCTAGATGCTTGTTAAGGTATTATTATATTACAAGCAGTTCTTCTTGTGATATACCGTATAGCGGACCGAACTTTAGTGTTATACCAGGCTTAAGTTCTATCTTAAAATCGTACTTATCTTAGTATAGGGCTAGTTGGTCTGCAAATTGTTTTTTAAACTTGTTAATTAGATCGTGGTACTCTTTAGGTACGAGAGGTTAAGGATTAATATACTGTTTTGGTTCTAGTGCTTTCTTAATATCTTCTATAGTCACAGCAAAGATTTCGTGATCTCGTCTTTTTGCTAATAAGATAAAGGGTACGGCCTATATTATATGAATTTTAAGAGGTTTTAACGTAACATCTTTATATTCTTTACTGCAATTAGCAGTTGTAGCTTTATTATATTAGTTTAAGGTTTATAGCAAGGGTAATTTATATCATTTTAAATTTAAATAGTTGTGTGTATATTTATAGGGCAAATAGGTTTTTAAGCAATAACTTTAGCAGTAGGTTATATGGAACTTTAGTATTTCTTTAACCCAGCTAATTAAAGGGTTATGTTGTTTTAGCTATCTATATCTAAGTATTATCTTATATTGCTTTAGGGGTGTTACAAATAGGGAAATATATTTAAGGTGTTTGCCTATTTGCATTTTTACAAGAGCATAGTGTATTAATTCGCTATATATTAAGGGTTTGCCGTTAAAGCCTTATAGGCCTTAGGGCTTATTAAGTTTCTTTAAATTTAGGCATTAGGTTTTTGTATAGTTTGTATTAATAAAGCCTATACTAGTGGCTCTACTGTCTATAAGGATTCGTACCTCCTTCTATTTTCTAAGTATTTGAATTTTGCTAAGTATATTAAGGGAGTCGTGTTATATATTAGCGCTGGAAGAGCCTAGACACTTATACTCTTCCACTTCTTATCCTAAGGCGTGACTTGGCCCTAGGATAATTCGTTTTCCAAGTTAGCTAAGGGTAAGATACTTTATAACAACTAGGTATAATTTATAGAACAAGTATAAGTTAAGGAGTAAATACGGCTTAAAGAACAAGTGCGATTTAAGGAGTGGGTGCGATTTGAAAACCAGAAGGAACTACAGCGGACTTTTTTAAAAGGGTAAGTTTGGCAATTCCTTTAGATATGTCCTTTTCTACTATATCCAAAGCATTCTCTATTTGCGGCTTGAGTTCTTCGTTCGTTAGTTCCTAAGGGTGCGTAGAATCGAGTGGCGTCGAGGTCTATAGGGTCGTGCGTAGGTTTCAGAAAAGGGTCGCGCTTTGGGGTATATATCGGTTTCGTAGAGCTTTAAACATAAGGTGTGGTTAGCTTTAGAGAATAAGTCTATTTGTTATATTAAAGGTCCTTATTAATTCGTTAATACATTATAGCAAATTTGGGTAGGTTCTTTGGCAGTTCCTTACCTACTAACTATGCTCTGATTTTATCCGAAATAGCTTATTAAAGAGCAGCAACTCTAGCGGCTTTATTCTAATCCAGTTCGCCAATAAGGCCTAAAAATTCCGAAAAGAAGCTTATAAAGTCTCGGTTCCGTTATTGTAGGTTTTTAAGTTTAGTAACAGCGGTGTGTTCGCGGCTGGCGTTATTATATATTTGTTCTAGCAGAGAGATAAAGGTTTCGAAATTAACGAAGGTGCCGTTATAGAAGAATGGGTCCATGGTTTATATAGCATCTTTACTTAAATAAGACATTCTATAGCTAACCTTACTAGCTTCGGTAGGGTATTAGTTATAGTTTATTAAAAGTTTAAGACAGAGCTTGGTTATAAAGGGACATAGGTTATTTTAATTTCCATTAAATATTAGAGGGTTAGGAAGCTTTTCTAATTTCACAGTAGGTACTGGGTTTGTTATAGGTATAGGTTAAGCTACCATTACTAGTTTAGGGTTCGTATTTAACAGGCCAGGTTTAGATACAGTTATATCGATTTCGTTTATAGGCGGTATTAGGGTCTCTAATATAAATACTTGGACGTTATAGAGTTCTTCGCGGAGTACTTCTATTAATCGCTAATACTGGGCTTCTAGTGCAGCCCGCTGCTAAGCTAAGGCATCTGTAAAGGACTATTATATTATGGTCAACTGTTCCCTGACTAGGGATATAATACTTATAGTTATTAAAGAGGATTTAGGTTCGTTTACTATTTTAATAGTAGTTGTTTTTTTAACGCAACGTAATGTTAGGACGCGAAGAGGCTTTAGGGAAGATTTAAAGGAATAATATAAATTCTATCTAAATCTAAGGGTATATAGCTTTTTAAGAGAACAAGACATTGCGTAAAGAAGAGAAGGGAATAACCAGAGAATCTTATAATTAAATAGTTAGGGGTCTTGGTTGATGCGTGCGCACATGCGCACGCGGATAGACTTTGGTAGAATTCGATTGATCTAGCAGAACTTAGTAGAAGTCAATTAAGCTGGCAGAATTCGGCAGAATTCGGTTAAAGCGTTAAGTTTATCTTGTTAAGTGTTTTACCAAGACATTCCTACTGTAACTAGGCTAGTCCTGTTACACTATAAATCTATATAAATAGAAATTTTATTTACCTACTATTAGGGAGTGCATCGTAAGTGTAAGTATTTTAGTTGCTTTAATAGGGTAGTATAGACCCTACACGTAACCTAATAAATAATAACCAATTAAACCTTAATTTTAAACCAATTTATACTCTCGCTCAAAATTAATTCAGTATATATAAGATAAGATTGGTGCCCCTACCTAACTTATAAAAGGCCAAATTTATCCTTTCTAAAGATTGTCTATTATATACTAATGCAATACTGCTAGCTCGTTTTCTAATAGGTTATATAGTGGTCTAAAAGGAGGTTTTTTATCTTCTATGTCTATCTTATGCTCTACTAATATAGGGTTAGGTAAGGTGTGTATGGCTTCCTTGTTGGTAATATCCTTTAGGTCTATATATTCCTATAGAATCTCTAGTTCCTTAACTATATATAGCCGGATATCTAAAAATGAATACCCTATGTCCCTATTCTTGGTGTTAAGGGTAGTATATATGGCATACGCCCACCCTTCCTCTTTTATATGGTTTAAGAAAGTCTTTTAATCTTTAACTATAATGCGCGGTTAAGACTTCTGGTGTTAATATAAGGCTAAAGGCTAATTAATGTCTGGATTAACTTGTTAAAGCTATAGATATCCTAAAATAAGGTTATACCCCTTAATTTTTACGGTGTAGAAGCGCATCTCCTGCGTGTCCTATAGACTATCGCGGTCCTAGCTGGCCATGGAAAAAGTTTATTCTCTATAGTACGGAATCTAGTAGCCTTTAATGCTTTAAACGGTGCGCACCTATAAGCCACTAAGGTCTAAATCCAATTCTTTTACTAGTAATTAAGAAATAAACCCTATGGTCGCGCCGCTGTCTATAAGGCAGTTTTATATTACCTATTTATTATTAACTTAAATGGAGACGGGAATAACTATGTGGCAGCTTACTCCCTCCTTCTCTTGCTAGCCTAGTGTGAGGGAGTAAAGATCTACTAGGCTCTCTCTTTTCCTAATTAAGTATCCTCTTGCTTCTTCTACTGGTAGAAGCGTTGTATATGGCCTTTCTTGCCGTAGTGATAATAGCTGTGTAACTCTTAGTTCTATAGTTTCTGCCTATTGTTATTCTAGGGTTAACTAGCGTTGCTCTAGGGTTGTAAAGCCTACTCGCGTTGTCCTTCTATAAAGTGGTTAGGTTGGAATCTGCCCCTTTTATTAAAGCTAGGCCTAGTTCTACGCTCTTTATTATTGGCGTCTCGTTCCTTTTGCTTCCCTAGATGGTCTCTTTTAGCGTTCTTAATCTAAGTAGCTTTAGAGATAAGCTTTTCTTAGGAGGTAGGAATTTTGCCCTTCTCCTATATAGCCTATTAAATCTTAGGTTGTAACTTGGTAAGTAGCTAGTAAAGTTATATAGCGTTATCCTATAGGTCTGAGTAGGGTATATTGTCTTTTAGTTCTTCTAAGTAGTTTATAAACTGGACTATACTCTGGCCTTCTCGCTGTTTGGCGTTATAGTATTGCTAGTTGTAATCTATCCCTTAATTAGTAGGGTCTTGGATCTAATTAACTAACTATAACTTAAGTTCGCTGAATTTAAGGGGTATGGTAAGTTTCTTCTTATAGCGTGTTTATGAACTCTTAATGGTGCCACATAGAAAGGTAGAAGCAATTAGTGTCTAATTATACTTATTAGAGTAACGTTTCGGGTCTAGCCAAAACTTGGTTTTGTATTAATGGATAAAATGATTATAGTTCTAGAGACTATTACTATTATACTTATTAGGTTCCTTTATACGGAATTTAGGTTTTTCTAATGTTATAGCGTAGTATGGCATTACCCCTTTGAGTCCGCTTTATATCTAGGGTATTTATGCTTCCCCTAATTGTCCTTACAATTGTCCTTAGTAGTCTTAATATACTTATTTTAATTGTATCTCCAACTCCTTTGTCTTTTATAGGGTCTTGTATAGCGACCACTCTAATAACTTTTTAGCGGTGATTGTTCCTAAGGGTCTTGGAAGGTTAGATGGACTAGCTATGGCTTCCTAGTCTACTCCTTTATAAGTAGAGGGGATGCGCTCCTCTGGGGAGACTTTGTCAGCCTCTTATAGTAAGGGCGTTGTTTTGGGGGGTAAGGAGGTATGGCCCGTTATTGTTAATTAATAGCCGTACGTTCCTTCCATAAAGGATTATAAGCGATTAGAATTGTAAGAGGCCAGCCTAACTAGAACGTATAATTATCTAATTGGCAGTGTTATAGGTAAGTAGAAGGTGAGTTAAAGGTAGAATAAGTTGTATATATTGGAGGACAAATACTTCTAACTACTTCTATTTAGAGACTAATTGCTAGTTCTTCTCTAGAGGAGAACTAGCTTCCTATATAAACCTTCTAAGACACTAGTAAAACCTTTCGCCTCTATCTATCTAACTATGTCTCCTCTGGGATATATATGGGACGTAGATGGGATATTGATGAAACCTCCTACTGTCTTATCTGATATATACCTCCTGGAGGGTTTGTAAGCTTTGCAGTGTGGGAGAATTGAGTGAACAACTTGATTGTAAATCTATGGAAATTAGGTATACTATATACACGAAATAGGTGGTAAAGGTTGACGGAGACGCCGACAATGATTTGTAACTGTTACCTAATTGGCTACCAGGTCGACATTGCTACTTAGTCGGTAATAGGTAATGAATAGGTAATAGAAATGAGTAGTGAGACATGTAATGACAAAAGGGCACGGTAGTGAGTCATAAGATGACCTTTGATATGGTAGCGGTAGTTGGTTATACACCCCCCCAGATTTGACGGTGTAGTCAAAGCTGTAGAAAATAAAAATGAAGGTAGAGACTATACCAAAATAGGGAATTTGGGATACAATTTAGGAGTAGTAAGGGGATAGGGTGATGTTTAAGAGTCTTTGTTAGATGATGTGGTAGCAATTTAATATTGAATATCCACCAAATTTAATTGCTTTATCTATGCTTCATACCTTTGACTGGTAAGATTTTGGTAAGGCCGTTGGCAGGTATTTTGGCTGTAGGGACCCATTGGACGTCGATCTTTTTGTCTTAGACTTTCTATCTGAGCCAGTGCTGATGGACGTTGATATGTCGAAGCTTGGTATTAAGTTTTGGTGTATCCTGTCTTAGGAGTCGTACGGTCTGCATGTTGTCGTATAGTAGGGTAAACTCGCGTTCTAAATTGAAGCCGACTGCCTTAAAGAAACGCTGCCACCAGATGATCTTAACGGCAGCCGTAGACAGGGAGAGAAGCTCCGCTTTGGTAGTCGAGCGAGTTACTAATCTCTGTAGGGTTGCCTTCCAGTTAATTAGTCCTCTAAATAGCATAAAAAGGTATCCTTAAGAGCTCTGTCTGGTGTCTTTATAGTCCGCGAACGCTGCGTCAGATGCTCCGTAAAAGGTGACGTCTTCTCCCTTAGGGTTTCTGAAGTAGATATAGGCTCCAAGTACTTCGCCAGAGTATTTAATAGCTGTCGATTTTGTTCTAAGGTAGTAGGCAATAGCTTAATTAGCTGCATTAAGGTGCTTTTAATTTGGATTTATAAGGAATTTGGCCAGCTTAGAATGCGTCTTAACAATATTAGGTCTTCCGAATACGGCGAGGTGCGTAAGGGAACCGACTCGTTGCTGATAGGCTAGAGTTCTTTAAGGGTTCGTCTGCTGGTTGGACGGAATCAGTTCTTTGGCAGGAAGTAGTGACTTAGAAAATCTTCCTAGTTGAATATTAAATTGATTGGCTATCTTTTTAATATAGGAATCTTGGCAGAGCTAGAGCTTTCTGCTTGGTCAATCTTGTTTGATTTGGGTTTCTAGAAACCACTATAGGTCTCCTAGTACACGGATCTCGTATTGGTGCAGCAATTTGGCTTTAAATTCCTGTAGTCTTAAAAGGTCCTTTTTGGCAACTAGTACGGCAATATCGTCTACGTAAAAGAAGACAATAAGTCGTCTATTAGTGTAAAGGCAGTTCGTACCTGGGATAGGCTTCAATCCGAATTTAGCCAGTATATTAGTGAGCTCTTTGTACCAAAGTAGTGGTAAGACTTTTAATCCATATAGCGCTATAAATAGCTTTAGGATATATCCATTTTAATTAAAGCCTTCTAGGCAGTAATAGTAGACTAGCTTATCTAGTCTTGCATTTGTAAATGCGTTTACAGCATCATACTGTCAAATCTCCAAATCAAATGCGGCTGCTATAGCCATAAGGGCACGGAATATTTGAGCAGCTAGGGTTGCTATATAGGTCTCTTCCTTAGTAGTTTATAGGTCTCCGCGGACACACAGTTAAGCCTTTAGCTTTTATAGGTAGCCGTCGCTGTCAAACTTGTATTTAAAGACCCATTTCAGCGGAAGGATCTAGTTGTTGGTTGCTTCTTCCTTTAGTACAGTCTTAAATGTCCCTCGGCGTTTAAGGTCGTTGTATTCTTTTTCCATAGCCTTTTAAAAGCTGGCAGTTAAAGGGTGCTTTCTTAGCTCTTTAAGGTTCCTTGGTTCGGGAGGGAAATTATCCTAATATAGAGATAAGGATCTAGTTCGGTTAACGGCCTTTACTAGTCCTATGGCAAAGCCAGTGTAGTAACCAAATAGGGTAGATAGATTGGCTAGTGCTGCTACATATACTTGGTGTTGAATTCGTTTGGAACCTTCTAGTAGAATAAAGTTGGCTAAAGGATCGGCCAAGACCTCATTAGCTTGTGGAGCTGTATTTAACAGTTCTAGTAAACTGCTTAACTGGGTAGAACTTGTTTTAATTATATCTAAGATATCATCTTAAAGTCCTTTTGGTATAGTGTTTGTTTCTAGCAGATCCAGAGACACCGTTCTACTAGGTATTAGTAGCTGTTTAATATCCTTTATAGGAAGCTCTGCTGAGTTGTTTAATGTAGTCATTTAATCTACATTTAAGGTAGGTCTATATAGGATAGATTTATCCTTAAATTTATCCTTATAGAGAGGTTCTAGTAGACTAATCGTCTAGATAGTGTCTTCTAATGCTTCCTTTAGTAGGTAGTCGATGTTCTAACCCTTAGGGTCATAGAACGAGTTCCTATTAAATATAACATCTCTAGTTCAAATAACTTTATAAAGGCTTAGAATCCAAATTTAGTAAATATTAGTTAAATTATAGCCAACTAGGTATCTAATTAATGTATAAGGAGCTAGCTTGTCTCCCTTTCTAACTTATTTATTTAGCGTATAGGTCTTACAACCGTATTCATATATATAGGTAAGTGTTGGCGGCTTGCCGTAGGCGACCTTATACGGAGTTTTCCACCCTAGTTGCTTATTTAGTGTTTAATTAAGGGCATAGCCAGTAGCAAGGAAAGCTTCTGGTCCTAGAGATAGGGGTAAAAATACTTCCAGCTATATAGATCTTGATCGTTCTATAAGGGTTCTTCCAGATCGTTTAGCTCCGCCATTTTATTCCTTAGTATACAGTGCTCGGTATTTAAAGGTAATGCCTTTATCTGCATACTACGTCTCTAGGGTATCTTCCGTTTGTTTAAATGCTTATTTATTATTACTCCAGAAGAAGACGACGTTTTAGTAGAATCATATTTTAATTAAGCGGTAAGTCTTATAGATAGTAGGTAGAATAGTAGCTTTATCTCTATTCTTAGCAGTATATATAAAGTTAAATTTGGAATACATACAATAGAAATGCATAATATATCTATCGCCGTTGTATCCTGGTACTCTAAGGTAGATAATATCAAATGCTAGCCGTTTAAATGGTCAATTGGCTGGAAATTTGTGTTCTCGTCTTCAAGAGATCTGCTATATATGCTTTACTAATAAGCAAGTTTCATATTTAATTTTAAGCGGTGCTTGTTCAGTAGTTAATTCGGTTAGCTCTACGCTAATAATATACTTAGGAAGCTGCTTAATTGCATTAGGTCCTATATAGCCGAGTATTTTATACCATCTTGTAGCTGTGGCTCCGATTAGTTTACAGGCCATGCGGCTTAGCTAGTACCTCTTAGAGGTTAAGAATATTAATTAAGTTAAATCTAGGGTACTTATAGGCTCTCTATATATTAGTGCCCAGTGCCCCCCTAGTTGTCTTATATAGCATACTATTTCGCCAGTTGCTAGACAATAAAGTAAATTTCGCCCTAAGTTAAAATAGATGTTGTTCTCAGTGGCTCTTAATAGCGCTACAATATTTATAAATATGGTAGGCACTAGCGCTATATAGAATAGCCTCATCTTTAACTTCCCATTAGGTGTATTAATAGTAATAGTTACTGTTCCGTAGGCTTATATTTTTTCAAAATTTCCGCTAGCAATCAGGTAGTCATCTTCTACAGCTAGGTAGGAGAAGGTAAAGTCTTCTTTATTATTGCAGACGTGGGTATCTGCACTAGGGTTAAGTATCTAGGTGTTCTAGAGTTTAAAAGGAATTTGGCCAGTACTAAACACGGCAGTATAGCTAGTTAGTGTAGTAGGAGTAGGGGTTTTAGAGTTAAAATTAATTATAGATTCTATATTCTTTTAATTATTCTCCTTTGCTTCCTGTTCTCTTTTTTAAATCTGCTTGACGATGCGTTTAATCCAAGGTATAGATAAGATTGTTTTATCTACTTTCTTCTAGATGTCTGCCCTTGGTCTCCATCCTTAAGGGCGCTTATATATAGCGATGTAATAGCAGTCACTGAATTGATGTATAAGGCCGCATATGCATTCCTTATACCATCTTAAATTTAAATTTGGACTGCTATTGGGGTCTGAACTGGAATTGGAATTAGAGTTGCTTTAAAGGGTTGCGAATGCAGAGTTATTAGCAGTTAAGGTAGACAATGCTTACTACATATAGTAGTGCTCCTTAAATTCCTTAATAAGGTTAATAATAGATGGGGCCTCTTTATCCTTTCATTCTTTTTTAATAAGGTCTACTTCTAGCGCTCCTATAAAACTAGAAGAGATGGGTTTGATTACTTATACAAAATTATAGTAGGGTCTGAATCCCTGGATATCTAGTAGCTCTAATTATTCTGCCTGCTTGTAGACGTTCCTTTAGCTGTTTAACCATTTTTTGATGCTCTGCTTTTTATTATAGGCTTTAAGAGCTGTGTATTAATTAAGGACGTCGTGCTTTTAACCTAATATAGTAGGGGCAAGTGCTTTCTTAAGTGCTTTCAGCCGTTTGTATACTGTGTTGAGGCTGTTAATAAGAGGGAGGTAGGATACCGATGTCATGCAAACGACGTAATTGCTAATATCGCTTATAGCCTGCTCCTTCTTCTGATATATACGGAGGTTGTCCTTGTATTCCGCGTATAGTTAATTATAAATAATGAGTTGGTTTGGATCTAGCTTGGCTATTAATATAGCTGCAGAAAGTACGTCTGTGGGTGTAGGTTATTTTAGAGGTTCTAGCTTTGGGAGCTCATCTTTCTTCTTTAACAGGTCAATGTACTGCCATACCTTGTTAGTTTTGGCAGTATCTTGTATAATAAAGAACCATGAAAGCCAATCAGATGGCTTATTAAGAATGAGGTTGATTTTGGATGAAGATTCGCTTGTATTAGTTGTTATTTTTAGAATTTTAACAGTTTAGGTAGGGTTTAGGTTAGCGTCTTAGCAAAACCTTATTTTAATAATTTAATTTGCTAGTTTGTTCTGGTACGTTCTGGTACATTCATTAAGCTTAATAGGTAAAGAAGTTTAAGACACTTGCAAAGGTAGTAGAAGTAGTAACTTCTTAAACAAGGTAGTATTTGATTGGTTAGCAGGTGGTGCAATCCGGGCTTATAACTATAAGCTTTGCAGTATGGGAGAATTGAGTGAACAACTTAATTATAAATCTATGGAAATTAGGTATACTATATACACGAAATAGGTGGCAAAGGTTGACGGAGACGCCGATAATGATTTGTAACTGTTACCTAATTGGCCACCAGGTCGACATTGCTACTTAGTCGGTAATAGGTAATGAATAGGTAATAGAAATGAGTAGTGAGATATGCAATGACAAAAGGGCACGGTAGTGAGTCATAAGATGACCTTTGACATGGTAGCAGTAGTCGGTTACAGGGTTCCGTTACACAAATCCTATAAAGGCTCTTATATCCTTAACGTTCTTAGGTTCTTACTAGTTTATAATTACTTTAATCTTCTTTAGGTCCATTTATATGCCGTTTATAGAAATAACAAGTCTAAGGTATAGGACTTCTATTTTATAGAATTCACATTTATCTATATCTAACTATAGGCTAGCTCTACGCAAAGCTTCTAGGATAAGGTTAACGTATTTCTTATATTTAGTTAGGTTATTGCTATATACTAGAATGTTGTTAATATAAGCGGTACAGAAAACGTCTAGGTAAGGTTATAGGGTATTATTTATAAAGTGTTAGAATAAACTTGGGGCATTTATAAGGCTAAACGGCGTTACTAAGTATTTAAATAGTCCGTATCTAGTACGGAATGCGGTAAGCTATTTATCTCCTTTTATAATATAGAGGTGGTTAAATATATAGATAAGGTTGAGTTTTGTATAGTAGCGAGCCTTACTTAATTAGTTTAATGTCTCTTAAATTAACGGGAGTGGGTATTAATTCTTAATAGTAATGGTATTAAGAGCTTAGTAGTCTATATAGAAGCATAGACCGCCGCCAGGTTTCTTAATAAAGATTATAGGTATAGCTATAGGCAAAGAGCTTGCTCTAATAAATCCTTTACTTAGGTGCTTATCTAAATACTTTTACAGTACTTTAAGTTTATTCTGGGACATTTTATATAGGGGTCTAAATCCTAGCTGTTTTCCTTCTTTAAGTACAATCTTATAGTTATATAGTTAGTATTCTGCTAACTTATTGGCTTCCTTTTATAAAAATACCTCTAAGTGCTTATAGTGGCATACTAGTACTTTTATAGCAGGGTTAGTATGCTTCTTTAGTGCTAGGGCCTTTTTTATATTAGCCATTATAACAGCGAAGATTGTATATTTAGGTTTTTTAGTAAGTTATACTAATAGAGTAGCTCTAATTATATAGATATCTAAAGTGTTAAGCGAGTTTAGATTATCCTTAGTTTCTTATATAGTTTCTTATTTAGGTTTAGGTTTAGTATTAGGTATAGAGTTAGTATTAGATTTAGGTTTAGGTTCTTTAAGTATCCTTTTTATAGTAAAATACCAGTTCTTCTGGTACCTTTATATATTAAGCTTGGACTTCTGCTTAATTTAGGGTAGTGCAGTAGTTAGGATTAGTTTGTGTAGTTTAGTGTGACTTTTAGGTTCTTAGTGGACGTTGGTGGAAATCTTATATTAGTGGAATTTGGTGGAATTCTTAGGTTAGTGGAATTTGGTAGAGTTCTCGTGTTAGTGGAATTAGGTGGACTTTTTAGGTATAGGGTGGATATTAGTGGAAATCTTAGACTGGTGGATCCTAGTGGATTTTTTAGATTTTAGTTTAGGTTCTAAGTAGCAAGTTATAAGGCACTTCTATTTATAGCGGGAGGCGGTAAATAGAAGCTTAAGGTTGTCCTAATTAATGGTTACCTTATATAGCTTTATCTAGGGTTATCTAAAGATTATTAGGTAACCTAGGGTAGTTATAAAGAGCTTAATTAATTCTTTATAGTTTAGGTATTGGAGTCTTAGGGCCGCTATATAAGTAATACGGCCCAAGATAGTGCGTTTGCCATTAAATCTAAATACGTTAATATGCCGGTTAAGGGGTATTAGGGTAAACCTATTATCTTACGCAAAGATCTTATTAATAAATTCTATACCACTAGCTCCTATATTAATTAAGACTTAAGTATTAGCCTATTAATCTTTCTGCTAAAGACGGTAGTTAACGGTTATACTACAATCCTAAGGGTTAGGGTTCGCTATATCTAATATATTTAATAAGATCCTGTAATATAGCTATCCTAGAGAGCGACTTAACTCTAGGATATGCCTTTTAGTAGTAAGCGGGAAGGGGTTCCTCTAGAACGTTAGTTGTAACTTTGTCCTTATAAGTAGTGCTTACTAAATATAGGGCTGGAACTAGGTAAAGATTAGGGGCGGTAACTGGAGGATTAGTGTGGTAAACGGCTACTAGTATTAGCCGTTTGTAAATTCTTTTAGAAAGGGATAGAGTAGTAGCTAGAGATATAAGTGTTGCTTCCGCACTTAAAATAGAGGCCGTATTTAATGCGTTACTCTTATTTAGTAGATCCTTTTAGGGTATAGGAAAGGGTTCTAGTGTTAATATCTATAGCGTCTAAGTCCTTATAGGTCTTAGGCGGTTAGGGGGTAGAGTATTAAGGTATATATTTTAGGGCGAGGCGTAGTAAGTCGTTATATAGGCTATTAATAACGTTAGCATAGGCAGTAACGGTACCTAGCAGTTTAACTCCTATAAAAGATGCCTTTAATTTAGGGTTTAGAGAGTCTACTAGGCAATTAATTAAGGCGGGTTTATTCCATCTAGTCTCTTTAGCGTAGTAGTGGAATTTAGTAAAGTGTAATAAGAAGTTCTTAGAACCCTATATTATCTTATTTAGTTTCCTTTATAATATAATAACTTAGTTAGGGTTGCTATAAGATGCTTCTAGTATAGTGACTAGTTTCTCTACTATACTTAGTTAGAACGGGTATATAGTATCCACGGTATCTCCTTTTAGGCGGCTTATAGCGTAACAAAGTTAACTATTAGGGGTAGGGCAGCGATTGATATTACCGCTTAGCTTGTTCTAAAGTTAGTTAAGGAAAGAGCGTAGCTTACTTCTCTTACTAGAATAGGTGGGAGGATTAGAGAGGTGTTTAGATAACTTTTTTTTAGGGGCCTTAACTGGCGAATTTAGGGTTAAGGAGTTAGTTTTAGATGCGTTCTTCTTATCTAGTATTTATAGGTTAATACTAGTAGGGATAGGTAGGGATAACGGTATAGCAGATAGTAGGTTATAATAAATCTCTTTAACTTCCTTTCTTAGGGATTGGATCGTCTTATAATATTAAGCTTTTTATTAGGTAAGAGTATCCGTAAAAGCCTCTTAGAGACTTCTTATTTATTCGGTAAATAGGGCGCATAGGTTATTTATGGATAAGGGGATTTCTAGGTTGTTCTGTATATTAGTTAAGGGTAGGACAGAGTATATGGTTTAACGCAACGTAGTGTTACGGAGTAAGTATAAGCAACAATAATATATAGCAAAGTAGATATTATTAAGCTATGTACATAAACTGTATAATAAAGTTAAGACGTTATATAAGGAGAGAAGGTAAGGAAATGGGAAGAAAGGGTATATATTATTAGTTTGGTTGCTTAGTTAATACGTATATAGAGTAGAATAGGATTTAAGAAGCGGTCCTAACAGAACTTAGTAGAATTTAGTGGACTTTGGCGGAATATGGCAGAATACGGCAGACTGCTGTTAGATTGCCGTAGATTGCCGGCAAATTGTTATTAGGTTGCCGTCTCGCGGTTAGTCTCTTCTTACTACGTTGGTGGAAATAGGTAGATATGTATAAGGTATTACAGAGGTGTCCTATAATAAGTAGTTAGCTAGAGAATAAAGAGGTATATTAAAATAATAATAATAATAAAGAAAATCTTAATAAGTATATTAAGTAAAGGTCTAAATTGGACAAAGGTTAATAATAGGAAATAAGGTATTAAGGAAAAGGATTAAGCTTAAAAAGTAAAGTATCTTTATACTTTACCTTCTAATACCCTTTTAATATATAGCCGCAACCTTACTAATATAACTCCGTTATAATAGCGATTTAAAAGGAAGAAAATACGCGTATAAGCTATTTAGCTATTACTTTCTTATAAAAACTAATTTCGCGGCTAGGGAAAGGCAATTAAAACGTTAGTTAAAGACGCATATAGATTAAATTATATCTAAATAATATTATAGTATTAAAGAATAACGTTATAAGCGTTTTTAATAATCGTATAATAGCTATAAGTGCTATTATAAAATGTCTCTTCTATTTATTAGGTAGTAAAGCTACGCCAAAATATAGTACAGGACTACTAGATTTGGAAGTATATATACCAAATCTTAAGAGATAAGTCTCTTTAACTAACTAATTAATTACCTAATTGTATATAATAGCTTAAGGGTAAATATAGGAGTAAGGCGTTAGTAATACAAGGGATTATAAAAAAGGATTATAGATTAATATCTTAGCAGTTAAAAGATAGTAATAAGCTAAGGCTCTATACGTTAAATCTTATACTAAAAGGTTTTAGCGAATTCTTTAATTAATGTCTAATATAGATGCTACCTAGCCCTATGCAGACTACTCCGTATATAGGGGAAACTTATAGATTAATAGGAAGAAAACCCCTGTTGGTATAGGGGATGGAAAAACCCTATAAGCCACCTTAGTAGGATAAAAAACCCCTACTTTGCTATATTTGTCTGTAACAGCGGCCCTGTGGGCCTACAGCTATATCCTGTCCTCCTTAGATGTTTAATCTCCTTAGGAACCACTGCTTCCTTCCTTAGCTTATTCCAGTTAGGGTTTACTACGTCCCAGCTAGGCCTTGCCAATTAATTGCTGTGCCTTGCTTTACTGTTTCCTATGCCTTAACCACCCCCTATATACTATCTCTTGTTATTAACCATTGCTATATACACTATGCCTCCCCCCCCCCCTAAAGCTATTAAAGGCGTAAGGGGGATTTATCTATAGCCATGATACCAAAAGGCTAGCGGGACATTGTGTACTGTGTACTAGGTGTCTTATACCTAGGCCCCAACCAGGCTCTCCCTAGGATAGCTAGTCGTAGGGAGGAGATAAAAAACCATAAGGTTGCTGTCTAGGCCGCCAGGTAGTATTATGGTAATGGCAAGTAACTGTATGCTCCGCGGGCGATCGCCCTAGGGGTTAGAAGGGGCCGTATATTTACTTATCCATTTGTGCTTAACCGTCTATTCGTCCGTTAATGTGAGGTCATTAATGCTTTCTACTGGGGGTAAGGGGATAATATTAAATGCCGTGCATCTATATTGGATTGTATAGGTGCCCTAATAGAGTACCGTAGTGATAATAGCTGTTATCGTAAAGGGGTACCAATAGTGGTGGTTTTTAAGATCTTACTATCTGAAATTTTTTTACCACCGCCCTAACGCTCACAACCACCACCACAAAGTCGTATCGCACGCTGTGCGACGTCTCTGCGTTGGCTCTGGGTCTAAACTTCGAAGACCTAGGTTCGTAGCCATCACCACGTACAGGTGCAGAGTCCGTTTTCGACGGCCTACTAAAAGGTTTTATAGAACTATATTAGGAGCACCAAATTACCTATAATACTTATAATTAATTATAGACTGGTATAAAGGCTTAAATAAGAAGTTATATAAAAATTATTAGGTTAGCTTAGGTAGTTAACGGTATATTTTTAGTAGGCTTTAAGGGGTCTTTTAGCAATCCTTACGTCTTTTCTCCAGTTATATTTTTTTCCTTATTAAGGTTTTTTTAGGAGTTTAAAGCAGGGGCTAGATAGCTAGATTATATATAATAGTATACTAATATCTCTCTAAACCCCTTCCGGGATAAGCCCTTATAATCTCCCTTTACTATAAGGTAATAGCAATTAGGGGCCGACTGTAAAAAGGGGGGGGGGGGGGGTAAATTAAGGGATACTATTGCGGTTACCTTAGGTTGCCCTTAGAATAACCCATAGATACCCTTTAAATGGCCATTAGTTACGTGCCGGAGGCATGTGCCCGTAGTATATAGTCTCTACAATCCTAAAGGCCTTACCTCCTCAAAGATTTATCTCCTCCACAGTCTATCCTATTCCTATAATTATACCTTATAGCCCCCTATTTACCAAGTCCCCTTATACAAACTTATATCTAATTAAAGTATGCTATAGGAGAATGGAATAGGCCCGTGCTTACCCCTATATTTAACACTTATACTATCTTGTTAATTTTAGTAGTTAGCGCAGCTATGTCAGCACGGCCTTTTTATAAGGGAAGTTTTAGTATTTTTGCTATTTAAAGAAAAGTAAAGCTATATAGATATGGCTGCGCTAACTACCGGAATTAACAAAATGGTATATAAAAGACTTTTTATAGCATAGCACGTATATAAGTAGTGATTATCTTATCACTATATAAGCTTATGCCCCTTACTGCCCTAACTGCTTCCCCTTATATATATATCTATTACTACTTAAAGACCTCTATTTTAGGTATAGTATTAGCGCTTTAGAAGCGCCGAAGCTTCTAAGTCTACTTAACGCCACTAATAAAAGTACTTAATCCACCGCTAGTATAAGTTGGCTCTATCTAGCACGCCAAATTGCCGCCAATCTAATAATATTACTGCTCTTAGTAGAGGACCCATTTCCGTTATCCTACCTTTTTAAAATATAACTAATATTAGTATTTTTTAAGCTAAAGTCGGTTAAATATAAAGCACGGATGGTAAGTATATGTCGCGCTTATAGGCTTTGCAAATCACTATTTTTACTTACTATAGATATCGCATAATGGTATTTGGTAGGCTTAGGCCTTATAGCTTTATTTATTACCGCTTCTCCGCTATTAAAAACTATTAAATTCGCCCACACCTACGTAACATTTTATTTTTATAAGTACGTATTTTATCTAGAGATCTATTAATATTTAAGATATTCTACTGGAAAGACAACGCTATTTAATACGGTTTTAATTGTAGCATTCTTAGTAGGAAATATTCTTTGCATTACCGTCTAAGTTAAAGATATTTCTAGGCTAACAAGACGCTCTAGACTAATATCTACAATTAATCTTACGCCACTATTATTAGGGGCCTAGATAAATCTTATTACTAGCCACTATAGAATTAGGCTTGGTACCTACGCCTAAATACACTAATATTTAGGAAGATTGGCTATAGTTAAAGGCCTTATTTATATAGCGGCGGCTGCATCTTTGCAGAAGTCTAACCTGCGTATATATTTAGATATGGCGGCGCTAATAGTAAGCTAAATTTAGTTCTAGGAAGCAAATATAAGCTAATAGAGCCCTTTAGGCTGCTATTACTATAGCTATTATGCTGCTCTCTTCAGTTACTAGTATACGTCAATACGCCTACGAAATCTTCTCGAAGCTCTACCTAATACTTAGCGCTATAGTTATAGCTATAATATATCTTTATAGTCCACCTAAAGAGTTATTAACACCGCCAGCGGTATATTTATTCGCAGCAATATACCTTATATATTTATAGCTGTCCTGCAATTTGGTCAAGTGCTATACCGCAATATTAAGCATGGAAAGCCGCTAAATTAAGTAAGAGTACGACAAATAGCTTTCAAGACACCTTATGGGAGCGAGGTACCCGTTCCGGATGCAGTCTATATATATATCCAACTATTAAGGGCTTGGAAGCCTTAAGCTGGCTAGTATATATACCTCTACATTTTAGGAGTAAGCTATACCTCGTTTGCGTAGTCACATCCCTTTTATATATCTTAGTGGTATCACAATGCCAAGGACAATAATGTTATGGTTTTAATCTTCTAGAAAAGGAGTGGATTTACTAGGAGCTTATTCTTATACGCTAACAATCTTGTTACGGCACTGATATGCGTAACCTGGATAGGGCCTAGTCAGGGGGGTTCGCTTACGTCTTGGCTCCATGTATATAGACGTGTCCTTTCCACGACCTTCTGCTCCTCATCTTGATATCCGAGTCCATAGACATTCCAATTGTACAGGCTTGTGCTCGTTGTATTACAGTGCTAGAGTCTCTATTGACCCGTCGCGTGACAAATCTCGTCTATAATTCTGAAATGAGAGCCATAGTTAAGGGACCGTATAGAAATAAACTTAACCTTAAATTATACGGGACGGTCTTACTGTTCCTCTCCCAGCCGGGAAAGGCTCCTTTAAAAAAACCATCTCAAATGGTACTATTTAACTCCCAACCGTCCAACTACTCGAGACGCGCCATCCGCTTCCATCCCTATTGTATTCTGATGAAGGTGCAAAGTCCATGTAAAAACCCAACGCCAACCCTCCACTAACGCCCGAAACCAGCACCCTTCCCACCTTACCCAAGTCATACAGAGAAAAACGCCCACCTATGCCCTAGGATATTGTCCTAGAACATAAGAGATCGCTTTCGTTGCTGCGGAAGCCCGGTATAGTCCCGCAGCCGAGACGCTATTTCCACCCCATATCCGTTTCCCAAACCGCCAGCGGTAAGCCGAAAACCCTAGGAAAAACTACCTCTTTCCACAGATCTTATCCCCCCCCTCCCCTTCCAAAAAAGTATTTTCTTGCTGTCCTTCGCAGTTGTGGTTGCGGTCTATCACTGTTTCCGTCCCTGTTCCTGTCTCTAGTGCCGCTTGCTGCTCCCACCGTTCCCTCTGACGCTCACTCCCATCCCAACCCTTCCCATCCCATTCCTCCACACAAACACACCCACCTCACCCAACCATCTCAAACGCCATCCCCTCCACAATAACCCTATTAGGCGCCTGAATAAAAACATCCACAACCCGCGTCAGCGCGCCCCCCTCATACGGCGAGATGGCCGCCAGGACCTGCTGCGGACAGTGGCGCGGCGAGAAGTAGGACGGGCGCAGGAAGGACGGCTCGGCGGGCTGGTCGAGTGTCGCCGCAGCCGCAGGGGAAGGGGAGACGGAGACGGAAGCGAGAGCAGGAGCGAAAGGAGGAGCAGGAGCGGAAGGCGGGGCGGAGGTGGGAGCAGGGGCGGAACCAGCACTAGCACTAGCACCAGCACCAGCGCCAGCAGCACTCGCCCCCTCCTCCGCCACCGGGTCGTCGAGCGGCGTCCCCGAGAACCCCGAGCGCGACACCACGGACGCGTAGAGCTCGAGGATCGACGGCGTGGATGCGATGCTGTCCCCGTTGAGGACCGGCGGCGACGGCAGCGGCTCGTCGGCCCATGCGGCGGGCGAGTTGCAGCCGGAGGTGGAGCTCCAGTTGGAGAAGGTGCTGTGGAGCGGCGGGCGGAAGGGGAAGGGGAGGGGTGGGAGGGCGATGCTGAGGTTTCTTTCGACCCCTAACGCGGAGGGATTAGCGAGGTTGGGAGGGTCGGTAGAGTCGGTGGGGTCGGTAGGGATGAGAGGGTTGATAGTCCCGAAGGGGTTAGGGTTGAGAGGGCCAGATGGGCCAAATGGACTCGGCGGGCCGTCCGGATCCGTGGGGCTGGGCAGGTCGGGGAAGAGGTAGGACTGGGAGAGCTCCGGGCAGGAGCAGGGCGAGGAGGGCGAGAGGGGCGGGGCGGGGATGGCGGAGCGGATGGAGTTGATGCGGGACTGGATGAAGCGGGCGAGGTTGGCGGAGTAGGTGTTGAGCGGGTTTTGCGGCAGCGGGAGCAGCGCGTGCAGCTCCTCGGACACCAGGCCCGTGATGCTGGGTTGGCGCAGCTTCGGCGCGGCTGGGTCAACGTCCGGGCGGTGTGAGGCGGGAGGCGGTGGAGGGTTGCTGCGTGGCTGCGCGGACGGTTGCTGCTGCAGATCTTCGCTCGTCCCGTTGTCCTTGTTCCCGGCTTCATCTTGCGAAGAGGGGACGTTCCTTGTTGAGTCTGCTGACTGCGGGCGTCGTCGTCGCTGCTGCTGCCGGTCTGGCAAGCGTACTCGTCGACGACTTGTTGCGGCCTGCTCGGCGGCGAACATGATGGCGGCCTCTGTTGCGGTGACCTCTATCGCCTGGATGAAAGGGAGAGAGCTACTGCGCTGCCTCTGCACGCGAGGCCGTCGTGGTGGAGAAAGGAGCGCATTGGAGTTAGTGTCGGGCATGTTGTAAGGTTGGCTCGGAGGCCGTGGATCAGGACAGCACAGGCAGAATAGTGCTGTGCTGATCAGTTGTGTGGAAGGAGCGTGAGTGATTAACAGAAGTGGTAAAGACAGAGAGCAAGGCTTACTGGTAAATAGATAATGAATGAGAGGTAGTAGAGGGTAGAGGGAGAGTGAAAGGGTTGGCAGACATACTAGTCTTGGTCAGCTTCGAAGGGTCGAAGAAAAACCGGAATTGGGTGGCGATACATTTGGGACGGTTGATCAAAAATGGAATAGGGTTTAGCACGATTTACGCCATGACGTTGTTGATATGGCTGGCTATCGAGCCTTATAGCAGGCCATCGACCCCCCATGTTCCCGTTGCGTCGCGTATCAGGGCCAGACGCACAGATTTGCACGCCCGGACCGTTGTGGCACCCACTAGTGTTTCAATCACCCAGGCACGCAGGGTAGTCTGCCAGCTTCGTGACGACAAACGGGCGGGGTCGTGGCCACGAAACCAAGATGCAGCCTTTGCTTTGGTGGTGTTTGATGTGCTCGATGTGCTTGATGTGCCTGATGTGCTTGATGACAGCAAACGGCGCCTCAGGCACGCAAGACGCAGCTGCACCATAGCTTGATGGGTTCCACCGCCGTGGTATGTGAGAGACCCTGGCTGTTCAAGGCTGTTCAAGGCTGTCCAAGGCTATTGATTTTCCGTCAGCCACCAATTCTTTTGCACGTGAGACATGTGATTGACAAAGACTTGAGTTTTGCCGGTCCCTCCACGATCCAATTAACCTCAAGGGGTCAAATTATTTTCTTACTATTCCCTTTTCCAACCAATCAACACTCATTGTGGCTTTTATTCTGACTGGATTTTGGGGTAAAAGGCATTTGCTCCCGCGGACTCGGAACATATCCTCACCATCGCATTTGGGATTACGCATGTCCAAATTCCATCGCAGTTGACAGAATCGCTGAATCCGCCCTTAACAATCAACACAACCCTTCAGACAGGTCGGCATAGCCTATCGTTGGGTTTTCCAGGAGAGCGCGATGCAGGAGCAGGCCGACTGGCATCTTCTCAGCCACTGCTGGAGCAACCGCTAAAATCGCCCTACGCTTTCCATCACACTCTTTAGCTTCCGCACAAGTTCCCATCACATCTCGCCTGGTCCCATGACCCAAACCCTTCATCTCCCGTCTCCCAGCTACCCTTCTGTCGGTTACTCGTCCCGAAGAGATCCAGTCGGCAACCCTGTTCGTCAACGTCTGGATACCTTACCTGGGGTACGCCAATGGTGCCCACTTAGAGAGATCCCTCTATGTTTCAAACTAATTCTAGGTAAGCTGAGATACGCTGTCGCTACAGATTTAGCGCATGTTCGGGAAGTTGGTGTGGATGCACTGCTCCGCGGGCTTGCATTTTTACGCCAGAAAAATCTCATAGAGATGGAAAAGAAGTCCGGAACTGCAGAAATGCAGAAATGCAGAAATGCAGAACTCCGTCACATCCCAGAACACCAATGCTTCCGCCCATACCCTAGCGTGGCCATAGTCACAAAACAATGCACTGTAGAGAAACTACTGCCCTCCGTCATTGCCCTATCTAGGGGGAGGCGCGGTGCCAGCTGACCTCGCAGCCGTTCCTGCCTTCATCACATGCTCTATCATTCTAAGCACTCTCATCACCTCCCCAATCTTGCCTTGGATTCTCCGGCTCCTTCCGGTAAAACTCCACAATCTTCTCCACGGTCTCGGTCGTAAGATATGGCACGAGGGACACTTTCATGTTATTAACATTTATAGTTCACGCCATTTTCTCACTGTGCTGTCTTCAGACCAATCAAGAGCCACCATTACCATCTTTCTTAGTGTATTCTATCAGCCGTATCCATACAATTGGTTTCCGAGAACCCTGGGAATGCGTCCCCAAAATGCAGGAACACCTCCCGATACTCTGGGTTGGGTTAAGTTCCAGCTCCAGCCCGGCCCATGGCTGCTTATACGCATTCCTCGAATTAATCGCAATTGCATACCCGTATCCACAGACTCGCGCCGTTCGTCATTGGATTACTTAGATCAGACATTGCAGGAGTACAGTAGCTTGCAAAACCGGCTTCCCCGCAACGACTCGAAATTCTTTGTTGTCCTACTAAGACCCGGTATAGCCCATGCCTTACCGAATATAGTCGAGCTAAAAGTTGGCCTAATAGGGCTTCTATTAACCCGATTTTATAAACGCTAAGCCTTATATTATAATCTAATAATTATTATAAATCTCGCGTATGTAATTAGAGTTTAGCTAAAGGGTAAACTAGTTATATAATATTTAAAAACGTTCTATCCCTTATATTGTTACTTACGTCCTATACGTGCTAATTAATAAGCTGTATTCCTAGGCGGTCAATAGTTCTGCCGTATTACTAAAAGTCTTATTAACTAACGCTACGAATATATTTAAATATTGGTGTATATTATATATAGACACTTATTCTTTAGTATTAAGCTAATTTACGTGCTCTTAATAACATGGGCCGTCTTTATATAGTAGTATTCAACAGAGACTATACCAATACATTGTTATTAGCCTTTAAGGTCTCTTAAACTCCTACTATCGCGCGATCTCTTTATTGTATTTACTAAAAGCTTATAGAGTCTATAAAGAATAGCTTAAATAGCTACAGGGGTTTGCTATTATTGACGTTGGAAGGAAGCTTCGGCTTGCTATAGGTATTTTTGTTCCTAATAGGAAGAGGTTCAAAATTAGGTAAGGCTAGGGCTCGGGAGGAGGGATTTGAGATTTCTGAGACGCGTGTTTTAGGTGTTGGGTATCCCTTGCATAGATAGATTCGTCCGTAAAAGGGTGGCCCGAGCTTAACCAATTAAACAGCTGCGTTCGTTGGCGGTAAGGCGTTCTGCCGTGCACCTGAAGTTGATGTTCTTTTTTGATGCGCACTGGCCACATCCGTACGTCACTTATCTATGCAAGGGATAAGGAACAAAGTCTATACTATTACTTTTACGATTGCGCACCATGATTATAGTGTATTTGATTAATAAAGCTATATATTTATGGTCGCCACTATTCGTACACCCCCTAAATGATACACGTACACCCCCCAATTGATACGCATACACGCCCTACCTTATTTGGTTTAGATACTTCCTCACTAAGTTTAGACGCTTCCTTACTAAGTTAGAACATCACGTGCGTTTGACTTGTTTGCGCCTGCATCGCGAAAATCAAAGTGGCCATCTAAGTTTTATGACTGCACAATCAAGTCTTGATTTTAGTTATAGTATAAGTAGTAGAGTCTAAATTTGGATCGCGCCTAAGTTAATTAATTGGATTGCGCAGTACTTTGTGAGGCGTCGCGCAAACTGATTTGGGTGCTGCACCTCTACTTCGCGCCCGCGCCCGCACCCACGCCCGCGCCCGCGCATGCGCCCGGTAGGACCCAAATCAACACCTCTGCTTTGCATCCAAGAGCCTACAATTGTAGAGCGTCGCGGTAGTCGATCAATTAACTCTACAACTGGCTCTATAATTGCCAATTACGTCGACAGATCTACTCGTAGAGAGCCCTCAGCATTTGAGCGAAATACTATGGGCTCGCACTTTGATTTTCGTGATGCAGGCGCAAACAAGTTAAACGCACGTGATATTCTAACTTAATGAGGAAGTATCTAACTTAGTGAGGAAGCGTTTAGACCAAATGAGGTAGGGGGTGTATGCGTATCAATTGGGGGGTGTATGAATAGCGGCGACCATATTTATAACTTAGACACGAAGAAGTTTTGATTTTCTTGACCGCGCGCACGGGCCACATTTTATATCACATTGACAATGTAAGGGATACTTAAATTAATAGGCTATAAGAGCATTTTATCTGCCTACAGTGCCGAATCTGCCGATGCTGAAATGACATCTTTGTACAGTTCGCTTAAATATCCAAAAACCGCTTCGAGGCCATGGAGGGCACAAGTATACATTTCTTCTGCTTTACTAGCCCTGCCCATCTGCTTATATAGGGTAGCAAGATTTTTAGTAGTCTTTAGTGCCGGAATATAGGTCTTAACTGGGTTGTGCCCGAGTGCCTTCTTATAGCCTTAGGATGCACGATGGTGCATCTTTTCAGCCTCGTCAAGCCTTCCTAGGTCCGCGTAGACGTCGCCCAAGTTGCTGACCGTGTCGAGTGTTAATGTATGGTCTGGACCCCATGCCTTCTTATATCCTTGTAGTGCACGCTGGTACATCTTCTCAGCCTCGTTAAGCCTTCCCAGGCCCGCGTAGAGGGTGCCCAAGTTGCTGACCGTGTTGAGTGTTAATGTATGGTCTGGACCCCATGCCTTCTCGTATCCTTGTAGTGCACGCTAGTACATCTTCTCGGCCTCGTCAAGCCTTCCCAGGTCCGCGTAGAGGCTGCCCAAGTTGTTGACCGTGTCGAGTGTTAATGTATGGTCTAGACCCTATGCCTTCTCGCATCCTTGTAGTGCACGCTGGAACATCTTCTTGGCCTCGTTAAGCCTTCCTAGGTCCGCGTAGACGTTGCCTAAGTTATTAACCGTGTCAAGTGTTGATGTATGGTCTAGACCCTATGCCTTCTCGCATTCTTGTAGTGCACGCTGGAACATCTTCTCGGCCTCGTTAAGCCTTCCTAGGTCCGCGTAGACGTTGCCTAAGTTATTAACCGTGTTAAGTGTTGATGTATGGTCTGGACCCCATGCCTTCTCATATCCTTGTAGTGCACGCTGGTATATCTTCTCGGCCTTATTAAGCTTTCCCAGGTCCGCGTAGAGGGTGCCTAAGTTATTAACCGTGTCGAGTGTTAATATATAGTCTGGACCCCATGCCTTCTCGTATCCTTGCAGTGCACGCTGGTATATCTTCTCAGCCTCGTTAAGCCTTCCCAGTTTCGCGTAGAGGCTGCCCAAGTTGTTGACCGTGTTGAGTGTTAATGTATAATCTAGACCCCATGCCTTCTCCTTTCCTTGTAGTGCACGCTGGTACGTCTTCCCGGCCTCGTCAAGCCTTCCCAGGTCCGCGTAGAGGGCGCCTAGGTTATTGACCGTGTCGAGTGTTGATGTATGGTCTAGACCCCATGCCCTCTCCTTTCCTTGCAGTGCACGCTGGTACATCTTCTCGGCCTCGTTAAGCCTTCCCAGGCCCGCGTAGAGGGTGCCCAAGTTGTTGACCGTGTTGAGTGTTGATGTATGGTCTGGACCCCATGCCTTCTCGTATCCTTGTAGTGCACGCTGGTACATCTCCTTGGCCTCGTTAAGCCTTCCTAGGTCCGAATATAGATCACCGAACGAGTTTAGGACCCAATTTCTGCCCTCTTCGTCCATTATGCCATGGACTACAAAGGACCAGCATCTGGCGGCATGCCTAATAAGCCGCCGTCGAGTGACCCACGAGTTGTGAGCGTTGCGGTCCGGTATATGCGAACCTACACACACTACTGCAAGATTTGCCATCCCAGCATCCCACTCTTGATTCAACACAGAAATTGTCCATGAGTGAACACAGCTGTGCATGCTGTACCCTTTCGATTCAATCACGTTATTCTCCTCAGCCTTATCCACATCCGCTAGCCCATAGTTGCACAGCACCCTTATTGCCTGATTGAAACTGAGCTCATCTTCAGTAAGTTGAGAGAGCCATTCTAGACCGCGCGAGCTTCCTTCTCGCAGAAGCTCGAACCAGAGATCCTGGCTGTCAAAGTATGCCCACAGCTGGAGAAGCTTAGTCGAGAGCTCGTTCTGCCGCTTAATGTGGTCGAACGACAGCTGCCATGTGGAATACAGTGCTCGGTCTTCGTAAGTGCTCAACCCTGGCGTAGTCTGCTGCAGCTTTAACCATGAGGCTTTGTAGAGACGTAGGTAATCCGCAAAACTTGTCGACACCTGGTCAAGATAAGCGCCGGCCGTGGCCAAGGCTAGAGGAAGTCCATCCAACTCTTTGGCAAGCTCGGCGGCCGCGTGATCTGCAAAGAAGTCACCTCTGTATCTGTGAACATAAGGAATAACCTACTATCCATTACACCTTCCCGCCGTGACGCATCAGACAGGATCTGGAGGCTGTCGCGCACATCTTTCAGCTTGCCCACTTGTATACGGCGACCAATGTTCACTTGTGACGACCTCGTTGTGACGATAATTGAGCCGTGGTACGCTTCAGGAAGAAAACGGCGGATATCAACCGCAGCTTGGTCCGTATTGCCTGGGACCTTTGGGGTGTCGTAGTTGTCGAACACCATCAACCATTGCATGTTCGTGGGATGATCCAGCCACCGTTTGACAGCGTCTACTACCTCGTCTGGCTTGCTGTCTTCAGCAACTGTGCTGAGCCGACTAGCTAAAGGATGCTCTTGCAAGATTCGCTTTGCAACCCTCGCGTAGCTTTGTTTCAATGAATCTTCGTCCTTAATGTTCAGCCAAAATATGGCCGAATAATCGGCCTGGTGGGCCTTAGCGTATGCAACTGCCAGTTGAGTCTTGCCAATCCCACCCAGACCGTGGAGAACAACTGCCCGACGGCCGCCATCACCGCCGAGGGACCTGTGCATTTCAGCCAGCTCCTCCTGTCTCGCGACAAAGTTTTCGGTCTCAGAAACCTCTGACAGACTAAAGCTAACGGTAAAGCTTTCTTTAGAGTTGATGCGAGCTGCACGTTAAGTCGTCAGTCTTATTGTTATTGCAATCTTTAATACATTAGGCTACCTACCCGCATTAACTCTACTCTCCTCTTCCCATCGCAAAGGAATGACGCTACTTGCACTTTGAGCCATGATCTGCAAATGTCCTGACACAGTCTTGTAGCTATTGTCCTCCTTCGACGCGAACTTGGCCATATTAATGTGGTCCGCATGGATGACGATCGGCTCTGCATCAGCCGCGCCAGGCACGACGGCTGAAGCTCGTGGCACAACCTGCGCTATTGGTTATTGTTGCACCGTGAGGAGAAGCGACGAAAGGACACACCATGACTGAACGTCCCAACACCGTTGGAGTCTCGTACTCTTCATAAGCAAATTTCGTCACGAAGTCTCCGCTAATCAGCCCGTACTGGCCAAGCTGCTGCTGGAGCCATTCCGAGTCTCGCTCTAAATGCTTCATCAGCCGATCGTCGGCGGCCACGAACACTGATGCCACATTCACCAGCAGCTTTCCGAGCTGCACTCCGTTCCCGCCTTGGTGGGGTGTGCCCATGAAAACGATGCCGTACGTCGAGGTCTTGATGGAACGGTGTTCTTCCAGCGCTCCCCTCCGGGTCGCATCTGAGTGGATGAGGGCCTAAGCCGGTCAGCTGCGAATACAAGAGACGGGAAGTAAGGCTGACGCTCTTGACAATGATGCCCCCGAGGCTATGTGCAACAAAGATTATCGGCCGCGTCGTCGTCTGCCAGAGTCAACATTCGCCATCTAGGTGTTCCTTGTGTTCCAGATCCTACATTTGTGAGCTTCCTCTTCAAACACAGATCGGACACGAGGGATCGTGCAAGGTCGTAGAGGTATTGGCAGCTAACGCGATCGCCGTGCGTATTTGCATCGCAGCCCCAGCAAAAGATGCGTGCATCTGGAATATCGTTCGGAAGGAGATCGCGGAGCCAGTGTTTGCCGTTCGCAGCTATCCAAGTCTTATCTCGGTGTCCGTTCAAGCCATGGACAGCGACGATACTGGGAACTGTCAGGACAGGCTTTCACGGCAGGAGGGATAGGCTTACTCGACTACCGGACTATCTCCCTGCGCCACAATCTTGAGACCCTGTGATTCCTCAAGGGGAGCTTCTGTCATCTTCGAAAGGTTGCCAGCCTGCTACCGTTCTCAGCCTAACAAAAGCGCGCAACGGATGATGATGAATACGATTTCTTTGTTGTCACCTCGAAACGGGTTCAGTTGCCGCAATCGAGACGACGCCATATGTCGGATATAATATTCGGAATCGACTTGGCCACAGAGCGTTGAGAAACAGTCGTCCTTCATGTGATGTTCGTAGGGGTGTGAGCTCACTTACACATGTACATACATTCGTGTACATACACAGTGTACACGTGTATCCTGGAGGCTTACACGGGCCATATGCTTAGTAAACAGTGTAATGAAGAGTCTTTCGTTTAGATGGCTCGCCTACAGTATTAAATTACTATAAGCAGAACACCTACGCCTCCGTATTTGCAATCCCGTTCATCGCACTCTTTCTTTAAGCGGTATGCTCGTCTCTATCACGAGCCTTGGCATAGTATTTTCAATAAAATCATTCACTAAATAGCAGGCTCTACGGCTGACCTATACTGGAAGGAGGTTGCTACCTATAAACTCCGTGGTAAAACCCACCCAAAGGTTATCTATATTCACTGCCGGAAAACATGGCACTCAAATAGTCGCCAGAAGGTCGTCGCCCCACCTAAAAAAGTGCCAAAAACCGGATATATATAGATTCGGCGACGACGAGGACGACGACCAGGAGGACTTTGAGGATTACGATATATAATATATTATATTATATAAGCTTACACTTACACGTGTAATATTCCGACTTACACGGTGTATTCACACCCCTAGATGTTCGTGGTTCAGATGGCGCTGGCCTCGCCTGCGTGCGCCGCACAGTCCCGCCAATCATGGCTAGGCGGTCAGGAGCACGGTTGGGGGCGGGCTGATGGGTGAGATCGCGCTCGGCGGTGCATTTGACGGCGGTTGCGGCGGTGCCAGAGCCGTAGAATTCCTAAAGCCTGTGCATGAGCTACTACCCTTGTAATAATTCTGTGGCGGAGTGGGTTGGGGTAGGGCATGGGTGAGTAAAGGACTTACGGTTCCGTAGTGGGTGTAGTGGGTGTAGTAGGTGTACATGTTCTCCTTAATATTAACGCCATTATTTTGGGAATATGTCCAGAATATGCCAGGCTTACAGGGACACAATCCAGCGCATTGTTGCCTCTGCGCAAGAGGACTGTCTACGCCATACCGAAAGCAGCAAACGCGGCATTACCGATCGGGAAAGCAGCCAAAGCATTGCTGGTGATCAACTTAGTCGGGAAGTTTTGAGCAAGTGCAATATACGACATGTAGGTCAAGCTGCCGCCGAGAGAATGGCTCGTGGATTCGAGAGTATAGTCGGGGTATTTTGCAATAAGAGACTTGACCGCAGAGATGACAGTATCATGCACAGATTTCCAGGGCGTATAAACACCGATCATAATTTGCACACCACTGGGGAAGTTGGCGCCGGAGAGGCTGGGAGTGACAAGGGTGGTGTCGATGCCGTTCAAAATATCCGTTACTGCGAAACCTGGTTCAGCCACGCTTTCGGATCCTAGGGGGATTTGATTCAATGACCCACGGGTTGTTGATCCACGCATCACCACGGTTATCCTCTTCTTAGAGGTGCAATACCCAACAAATCCCTACGATTACAGACGAATTAGGCTTTGAGAAGCTAAGCGGGGGTTGCGCCTACTACCCGAGTATCGGTGGTAACATCGTTCAATTGCTGAGTGATTGTCACGTCGAAAGCTGTTCCCAAGCATCCTAAGTATGCTGCTAAAGAGAGCTGAGCAGCACGCTAAAGCTCACTAAACTCCGCTGCTGAAGCTGTGAATTCTGTTAGACATGACGAGAGAAATTGCGTCTCATTAATAGTGTGAAATATACCAAGGAAGATCGTTTTTCGAGTTTAGCAGCATATTTGAAAGGACTTGTCGTAGGTGCTGCCGAAACCAGAACACAAGCTCCAAGAGCTACGACAATCTAATTCAAATGCATTTTGGATTGGCTGCGAAAAGAAGGCTGTAGAGGAGGTTGAATGTAGAGTACTGTAAGAGGAGAATGGTGTTTGTGTAGTGAAAACAATCAGAGTTAACGTTTCAAGGCATACTTATACGTTGGGGAAAAGTTACACTCAGGTCGGGAAATCCATCATAACATGATGTCCTCGGCACCTATCCAGCAACCGCAATACCCATATCCCTACTCCAAGCCTCCAGAAAGACCATCCGCCCTTCAAGTATGCTTCCCCGCAACTTAGGCCATGCTAATTCCGGTCTTCGGACATCTCTGCAATACGCAGGAGAAAGATCAAAACACTGATTCCGGCCCCAACCGAGGAGTTGACCTTATCCAATCATTGGGAGTTATTAGTGCCCTCCAGTAGTCTCCAGAAGCGAGTTGTCTGAACTTGCAAACGAAATGGTGATCCTTAAGTAAGAAAGTCTAGTTTCGTTGTAAGATAACTAATAATGGGGGAGAGGGGAGAATGAATAAGTCACACGGAAATCCACAGCTTTAGATCTGGATGAAAAAAAAACGGACAAGAGTGGACTTGGAATTTAGAGGTAGCTTCAGGTACTAAGCTATTTCTTATAACCCGGAGCATCGTAGAGCACCAAGAAAGGTTATATCGCACTGAATTTGGTGATAAGGAATGGACTTCTATCAATGGAAGGGATTAGGTCCCGCGACTCTGACTGTTGAAAAAATCTTCGGAACTGGTATAGCTGTATTGTTGATGACTAATTCGATAGACTGGCGACTTCGAGTCTATCCAATTGCGCCATAGTAGGCTAGGACTTCTCGGGGTCCAATGAGACGTGATGCAGATAGTTGAATAGGAAGGACGACGGGGCTTAACATGTTTCAAAATCCGATTTTGGGAAGCGGGGAAGCTTCGTGAGAGTTGGGCCTGTGAGAGAGCTTCAAGCGAATTCTCGACCGAGGACAACTTTAGAAAACGCAAATACCAACCACATAAATTGTCTAGCATGTCTTGGTTTAATAAAACTATGGCTGCCTTCTCACATCGCTTATTGTAGCGCTAGAGTTGGACATATTACTAGAATACCTAAAAAAACACGAAGGCATTCACTTGCTCCACAGTGCAAGCATAGATGGAAAATTAGATGCGGAATAAAGATCTATTACAGACCGATCGAATGGACCTACCGCGGCACCTTTAGCACCGAGACTAGTGAGGCAATGTAATGATATCAGATGATCGGGTCATGTCATGACTGCAAAATGCAGAAAATACTCCATAATCATCGGTATTTCCATCGAAAACGACTACAATCTCATGGAAAGAGAATTCTCCAGATCGTGTCGAAGGATGGGACGCCGATTTTGGATCAATGTGTCCACACACTTTACCAACAGGGCTATAACATCAGATCGCCAGAGCCCTGTGGACTCTGAAGGTTGTACTTCGCTATCAGTCCTTTCCTGCTTTCTGGCAAATATACGAATGGTCAGTGAAACAATCGAGACTCTGGCCCCCTCCTTGCGCAAGCAATGGATTCCACTGAATTCAGGAAGGGTACTAGTTGTGATCCTTGTCTCTTCGAAGCCTTAGCCGGTCCTGAGACTGGTAGAGCATCGTTGGACAAGAATCATCCCAATCTTCCCGATTAAGTGTGGCTAAACCGAAGAGATAGGGAACAGCCCCGGTGTCTCAAAGCCAAGTTCAGGTATCCGGTCCATCTGAGCGTATGAAGATGCAAATCACTGGGTTGTATTTTTCTATGGCGACAGACGGTCGGTCCGGACAAAGTATTGCAAATCCCTTCACAGAGCATCTTCGCCTCGAGTATCCGTTAATCTTGGTGGCGATGTGCGGCTATTGACCTGATATTTCGTTATATGGACGATTATCGGGGAACATGGCGTTGAAGATCAGCCATGATGAAATGCCGGACTTCCTTTGGATGACCAGGCATGGAATACTAGCAATGTGAAACTATTCGCTAATGGGCAAAGCGGCGACGATTTGATAACTATTGGGATGGTCTCTTGTCATGCCTAAACTAAGAGTTTCATGAGCCGGGATAAGTAGCAAGTCCTTGGAATTCTACTGTCTTTCATTGTGAAATTGTAAAGTCCGCGGAGACGATCCATATTTCTAGCATATACGCGCCTAGCGGCAGCATTATGCCTTTCCGCAGTTTCCAGTGATACTCAAAATTATTTCCCCGCATTCTGCACGTCAGGGCGATTTGCTTCGCAAGATGTGTTGGCTTCATAGTGCCTGGTGTTCATGGCCACGAGGCGGAGGTGGGGCTGCTGGTGGATGAAAAACCAAGTAGAAATGATCTACGGATAGCGTGCGGGTGGCCTAAAGCAGGGATGCTGGGAGAAATCCTTACTGGGGTTTCCATACCTTGACAGGCTATAATGATATCACCGAAGTCCTAAAGGTAGAAGTCAGATGTAGATCTCAGCAAATGGGCTTGAAAATGTCAATGAAATTTTCCGTCGCGGAAAGGCACACTGCATTGAGCAGTGTTGTAACTCTTAGAAGATGCTCGAAGTGCTCAAATCAGTTTGCAGGAGTTTGCAGACGCTCACATGAGTTCGCAGTGCTCTGCATGGGTTCGCAGAAGATTTTGCAGCATTTCGCAGTAGTTCTTCATCAACCGTTGAACGATCAACCCAAATAAAATTTTCTGCCACTCAAGTTCTTAGTGTGAATAGACGTTCTTATGCTCACTGTTAACAGTCCATATAAAAGTCCAGAAAATCAAAGCCCATTATTGTAGGTCTGGATGTTTCGCTCGTATGCCGTGCAGGTGTTTGCAGGTGTTTGCAGAAACATTGCAGCAGTTCGCAGAGGTTTTGCAGGAGTTCGCAGAGGTTCGCATGATTATTGTAGCAGTGACTACAGAGCAATAAAAGCGTTCTGTTGCAGAGTGCCAGATTTCCGCAGTTCGTAAGAATTGCTAGCCAGATATGTTTGACGGGTATGCTTGGAGGTAGTGGGAGCTGGCAGCGAAACCTAATATTGCCACACAAGGTACAAAGACCGATGAATGGAATGAAAAGTGCTTACGAATGGCGACAGTAGGAACGGGTAAATTGTGATATTGAGATAGCGCCGAAATGGCAGCAGAGTGTGTTGGCCGCCAGGAGCACAAACGATAAATATCGGAGATTATTCGGTGATGTTTCGTATGTTGAAGCCAGCAACTTGGACAACATCGAGGCACTCAAGTCTACGAAATCTTGTGTATCATGCTTCCACTCATCCTTATATAGCGAAGAAAGAGCTTAGCAATACCGTTTTTAATATATAAAGTAGCCTCCAAAGTCATAACCCTTCTTAGGAGGTTGTAGGCAAAGTTCGAAGCTGTCGGCAATTTCTAACGTACCTAAATCACTTGTGAGGAAAGTGCGAACGATGAGAATATGGCAGCTCGTATGTTACTCTAACCGCTTCTTACAATACAAAGTCGAGCATTTCTTTGTTATCTGAGATTTGCCTCAAACCCCGGTTTCGCTCTTGTCGATCGGAAGATCAAAAATAAGAACTCTGTCTTTTGAAATGAGGCTTTTGAGCCTCTATATATACACGAGGTGGGTGGGTCACTGGTACCCCTTAATCTAACCTTAATATAGCAGTGATTAACACCAGGCCGACTGCAGCCGACAGTAACTGCCACGGTCGACAGCTCTTGAATATAAGTACAGTCACCTCCAGGAAATGATTGGCCAGTGCGTAACTACCAAAACTAAAACTGGTGATAACTTTTTATTTACAATACATATATATATAGAAATATATATTTAAAGAAATAAGAAGATCTAAATTTTTATAATATAATTCTTTTTATAATTAATTTTTGTTTTAAATATATTATTATTTTAAATATTCAATATAAATATACTAAAATTTAAATTCGCACTATTTACTAATTATATTATAATAAAAAAATGTTTTTATTTAAATATATATAATAGAAGGTTTATTAAGCATCTAGAAAAAGGATTTATTCGCCCTAGTTAATCTCTATTTGCCTTACCCGTATTATTCATTAAAAAGCTAGGAGGAGGCTTAAGATTCTATGTTAATTACCAAGCCCTAAACGCAATTATAATTTAAAACCAATATCCAATCCCTTTAATCCAAAAGACACTTAACCGCCTAGCAAAGGCACAGTATTTTATAAAGCTTAATATAGTCGCTGCCTTTAATTAAATTCGTATCCAAGAAGGAGATAAAAAGTACACAGCCTTTTATACATAATAGGGACTCTTTAAATACCTAGTAATACCATTTAGTATAAAAAACGGTCCCAGTACGTTTTAGCAATACGTTAATAATACGCTCCGTAAATTCCTTAATGTATTTATTACCGCGTATATCAATAATATCCTAATCTACTTATCTTCGCTTTTTAAGTATCGAAAACATATCTAAATAGTCCTTAAACATTTGCGAGATGCGGGTTTACAATGCAATATTAAGAAATACAAGTTCTATATATCCGAAGTCACGTACCTAGGCCTAATTATATCCCATAATAGAATTAAAATGGACCCTAAAAAGGTCGCTGTAATTATAAACTGGGGAAGCCCTAGTAATATATAAGACATTTAAGGATTTCTAGGATTTGCAAATTTCTACCGCCGATTTATTAAACAGTTCTTAAAAATTACCTAACTATTAGTAAACCTAATAAGAAAGAACATGAAATTTAAATAGACTGCTAGATGTAAATAAGCTTTTAATAACTTAAAATAACGCTTTATAACTACTCTAATTCTTACCCACTTCAACCCTAACCTTAAATGTGTTATTAAAACAAACTCGTCTGATTATACCCTAGGGGGAGTGTTATTGTAATATAATAAGGACGGTAAGCTACGTCTAATAGCCTTTCTCTCTTAAAAGCTCGCCCCTGCTAAATTAAACTATAAGATATATAATAAGGAACTACTTACAATTATTAGATACTTTAAACAATGGCGTCTAGAACTTAAAGGATTATTGTTTCTAATATGCGTGTTAACAGACTATAAAAACCTGCAGTACTTTATAACTATAAAGCAGTTAACGCAGCGCCAAATTTATTAGGCCGAGTACCTCTTATAATTTAACTTTAAGATTATATACTAACTAGGCAAACTCAATCAGAAGCCTAATACATTAATATAACAATCACAAGATTTACTTATAAACGCCTTAGATAAACGGATTATAAATTAATTACGGATTTTATTACCCCTTAAATACTTTAAGAAACCACGTCCTATATTCCTAGATATGGAACTTAACAGAAACAAATTAGAAATTAATAAATAGGAAATAGAAATTAATAAGCTAATAGAATATAAATACAAGAACAACGCATAGATAGCAGATATAATAAAAGCAATTTAAATAGGAAAACGACAGTATAAAGATATTACACTCACCAAATGCGAAATTCGTAACGATCGACTATACTATTAATAAAAGATAGTAGTTCCGAATTCTAAACCCTTATAATTTAAGATACTTAAATTTGTACACAATTCCCCTATAGCAGGACATCCTAGCCATATAAAGACTTATAAAATTATTTAATAAGCATACTACTGGCCTATAATATATAACTATATACGAAAATACGTTCGAGCCTACAGAATATACATACGTGGGAAGACCTCTTACGTAAAGAAGCAAGGAGTACTTTAACCGTTGCCAATTTTAATGTAAAGATGGCGAGATATCTTAATTAACTTTGTAGTCAACTTACCTAATAGTAACGGGTTTATGAATGTTATAATAGTCATTAACCGTCTTATAAAAATGCGATATATAATTCCTATGGACTTAATTAATACGATATCAGTAGCTAAATGTTTCGTTAAGTATATCTTTAAGCTACATGGACTTCCTAATTTAATAATATCCAACTGTAGAAGCTAGTTCGTTTTAGACTTCTAGTAAGCTCTATATAAATAATTAAGCATTTAAACACGACTCTTAACTATATTTTATCCAGAGATAGATAGTTAAACCGAAATTGTAAACGCGATTATAGAACAATACCTATAAATATACTACTCCTACCTGCAAGATAACTGGGAAAAATAGCTGCCTTTAGCTGAGTTTACTGCGAATAATATAATAAACGTATTAATAGGCATAACGCCGTTCTATGCGACCTACAGATAAGACCCCTAACTTAGATTTAAACTATAACCTAAAATCAATATAATAGGACCCACAATTAAACGGATTTAGTTAATTAACGCATATAACTTCGCTAATTAAATAAAGCAGTTAATGGAACTATTACAAAGTAAATTAATATACGCTTAAACGGTATAGAAATAGCATACAAACAAAGAACAAGCCCCTATATAGGACTTTAAGGAAGGTAACATGGTTTACCTAAATACACAAAACCTAAAGACTTAACGGCCCTTAAAGAAACTTAATTAGAAGTTTGCGGGCCCATACCAAATTAAGAAGAAATTAAGCCCGTATACTTATAAGCTTAAACTACTAACTAAGATAAAAATATATCTAATGTTTTATATAAGCTTACTATAACCCTTAAAAGATGAACCTATAACTTATAAAGTGCCGCCACCACCTCCCGTAATTGTTAATAACAGTAACTATTTAAATGCGAATAGGTTATAGGACCCAGTTATATAACCTATTTCGCTTCTATCACTTAAACCACTTTCTATAGAGTATATAGAGGCCTACGCGGCCTACTTAATACAACTTAGTCACATCCACACCAAGCATACTAGCACTATACGTCTATAGTGCTACGTGCCCCGTGAAAGACTTACCACCCAGGAGACGCTTTATATCACATAGAGTGATATAAACAGTAACAGTTCTTACTTTATTAACTTAATTAACGATATACAATGGAAAATATAATCTAAACAATTTAAACTTCTTATTAAGTGGAAAGGATACAAAACACAAACCTAGGAGCTCTATAAGCAAGTTAAGACCAATACGCCTTCCCTAGTAAAAGAATTCTATAAGGACTATTATTACGGACGCTTTAAGTACGATGTTATAACTACTTAGGGAAGAGTTGTAGGAAGCTAGTTAGTTAATATAGGCACGGTCTAGGATAGATTTAGTGGAACTATATAATAAGGAATAGTAAGCGAGTTATATAATATTATACGCAGTATACAAAGTATACGTAGTGTACGCCATGTATAACACATATAACACGTACCTTATATACAAGAGAGGATTTCTTAGGAGTATAGTTATGTATTTAAAGGACCTTAGTCCCTACTATAGATAGTTCTCTCCTTATAGTAAATCTTAGAATATAATTAGAGTTAATCTATTAGGCAACCACTCCACCAGTTATTATTATATTATTACTTTATTCTTACCTATATACCTAGCCTAATAACAGAACCTACTATAGTCTAAGCTATAAGGTTCCGTTACACATTTACTACTAAGGTTACAGTATTTAAATAAAGTTAAATAATATGCCACTAAGAGCAGTACTAGTTATAACAGCGTTAGCAACAGCTACAACCTCAGGACTAAGAGATACTAGTATAGACAATAGGGATTCTTAAGTGGTTATATAAGGTCAGTTATAGGAAATAGTTAATCACTTATAAGATAATAATAGGATACTCAAAGAACGTATTAATAGAATTGGAGCAGTAAAGATTAAGCTACCCTTAATTAAACAATTCTTAGGAGAGAAGTTAAAGCTTAAGGGATTTCTTATACAAATGCACTTTAAGGTAGTACAGGAAGGAGCGAAGTTAGTAATATCATTAGACCAAGTAGCCTATACAGAATTATTTCTAACAGGGAGGGCACTTAAGTGGTTTAAGCCGTATCTTACGGAAATATAGGCTAATAGCATAACAACTACTAACCAGGATATACGGTATATATTTACTAGTTGGAATAGGTTTATAGAGTAACTAATATAGATATTTAGAGACCTAGAAGCTATAACTATAGCGGAATAAAAGCTTCAGAACTTAGTATAACGCACTTTAGTAATTAAGTATATAATATAGTTTTAAACACTAGCCATGTAGGTTAAGTGGAATAATAAGGCGCTTATAGCATAGTATAAATAGGGACTTAAGGCTAAAGTCCAGGACGTAATTATCCTAATAGAAGATGCGGATACTCTAAGAAAGTTAATAGATTAGTTAATAAAGATTAATAATAGAATCTATTAAAGGGAATAAGCTAAGAGAGGGCAAAACAGAGTTCCACAGTTATATAAGGCGCAGAGTACGCAACGACAGATATAGAGTTAAAAACTATGGAATGGCGCAGAGCTAATAGACCTAAGTAGTACCAAAGAAACTTAAAGATAAGAAAAGAAACCATAGAAACCTAGAGATTAAGGATTAAGTAATTAAAGAACCTAGGAGTAGAGGCCAAACTAGAGATCTTAACAGCAGAAGATGTTTAGGCGGACTCTATAGCAAGAAAAATGGTTTAAAGATAGAGCTTACATAAATTACGGAAAATAGGGTTATTTTGCTAGAGACTATAGAGGTAGTTAGAGTAACTATATAGTAAAGGGAACCAGACTAGCAGACAGCACATATATATAGAGGGATAACAGTGCACTATAAGGAACAAAAGAGTGTTTAATTAACAGTTTTGCGTATTATTATAACAACGCATACTAAATTTATAAGGACGCTAAGTACGGCGCAAGCTATTAGCTATAGAAGCTATTATTATCTAAGTTTAAAGGAACCAGCAAACCAGCTTACAGATTAGATATTAAAGACAATAAATTTAATATAGGCGAAGTATTTACCAATAATAAGGTAATAAAGGCAGCTTATTAGGAGCATATAGACCTTAGAGAAGTTAAAACAGAAGTAAAGACTAAGACCATTATAGAACAAGGTTTAGTAACGGGTATTATAACACTATTAGATACAATTTCCATTGCTTTATAAGACAATAGAAGCAATATTTAGAAGAAACTAAGTAAGTAGATAACTACTAGTGCTAGCTTATCACTTAATAAAGGCAAAAGGCCATAGGCTTAAGATTCTTATAAAGAGATAAGAAAAGCTTAAGATTTTTAAGATAAAATAAGATATACCTAAGAACCCACAACGGACAAAAACCAATAAAAAAGGGTAGTAACTTAATTTAGTAACAAACAAATAAGTATAGGACGTAAGTTTAAGAACTACGAGTTTAGAGAATAAATAAAAACGTCAGCAATTCTAGGTAAATATAGTGTTTAGCCTAAAGATTAAACAGTTAATACCAGGATTAAAAAGCAAGACAACTACAAAGATCTAGCTATAAGACGTAGAAAACAAGAAACTATAAATAAGTTTAGAACAAGAATTATTATATAGCAAGAGCAAAAGCTAGACAAGAGATTAGCTATACTAGGTTATATAAGGGATAGAGCACCCATATAAAGAGTTACTAATAGGCTAAGTGTAGGGACACCTAGGGTAAAGTAGTTAGACAAACTAGAATAAAAAGAGGATTTAGACATCCTAACCAGGTTTAAAGAAAGACATACCAAAGGATATTATAATGCAGTAATAACAAGGTACTTTTTAATGGATAGACCATATACACTAAACCAGCTATATGGAAAGTGGTATAGGCAACAACACAACAATAAATAGGCAGATTTTTATATATAGCTAGACAAAAAAGTTATCTAAGACTAACCTATTACGGAAAAACGTATAAGTCACATTAAGGGAGTATTAATTATAATGTTAAGGAACCTAGAAAAGGGATCTAGGGACTAAAAAAGTAAGTAATAAATCTTAGTACCTATAGCAGAGATACCAATAGTCAGGTTAACTAGGTATAGGTTTAAACTTAAGAATAAAGACAAACTAAGAGTTAACCTAAAACATACAGCGTATTATATACTATTGTGGATAGCTTATGTAGATAATATATATAACATATATAGAGTACCTAAAGATAAAAACTAGAAGTACCTAGTAAGGATATATTAGGCACTAGAGGAAAAGCGGTTTAGGAATACTAAGTATATATATAGTTAGCACCCAGTAGAAGTACAAGGTTAGGGAGACTTAATACTTTAACTAGGAAGATTCCTTATAGAAGAATACCTAGATAAATAATAGTAGTAGGAGTACCTAGAGAACACTTATCTATAGCATATAGAGGAAAAGAAACAAACTAAGTATTAGCTAAAGTTAAATTAAGTATAAGTAGAATCTAGCAGCCAACAGTTAGAAAAAGGAGAGGCGTATAAAACTAGAGGGAACCAGTATTAAAGCCTTAGACCCTTAAAGGAATTTAAGGACAATACCTAAATTTAAAAGCTAAGTGGCAAGATTAGTAGTTTAAAGCGTTAGTAGATAGTAGAGCAACTAGGAACCACATATTACCAAAGATAGTAAAAAGGATGGGGTTACTATATAGATAAAAGGAACACCTATATCTACTTATAACAATTTTAGGAGACCAGATAGCCTACAAAAGAGGCATTATTAATCTTAAAACAGGACCTATTTAGGTAACTATTAAAGGGAGACCAGTTAGAATATCTTTTAATATCCTACCATTAGAACAGAATAAGGCGATACTAGGAATACCTTAGTTACAGAAGTACAATCTAAAGATTAATTAGGTTACAGGTTAAGTTAATATCAAGAATATATAATAGCGCAAAGTGCGATAGTAAACCAAGTTGGTATAGTACCAAGTTAAAGCAATATATAAGGAGACTAAGCGAGGCTTAAGTTATATACCAAAGAGATACCACAAGTATAGTAAAAAGTTATAGTTACTAGAAAGTGAAAAGCTGTTAGAGTATATAGCATAGGACCATAAGATAGAATTAGAAGAGGGAATAAGTTTAAAGTTCTTTTCAATCTATAAGCTTACTAAAACGGAGTTAATAGCGCTTAAGGAGTTTATCCAGGAGAACTTACGTAAGGGATATATTAGACTATTATAGTTATTAGTAAAATATCTAGTACTATTTATCCTAAAGAAAAACGGAAAACTTAGGATATATATAGACTATAGACAGTTAAACAGCATCACTAGGAAGGATAGATATCCTTTACCCTTAATTAGCAAAATCTAAGACAGAATAGGCAACGCAAAGATCTTTACAAAGATAGATCTAAGATAGGCGTACTATTAGATTAGGATTAAGGAAGGCAACAAATAGAAGGTAGCCTTTAGGTTAAAGGAAGAACTATATAAGCTATTAGTTATGCAGTTTAGGCTTATAAACGCACTAGCAACGTTCCAGAAGCAAATTAATAGTGTATTAGAAGAACACCTAGATAAATTTATTATAGCATACCTCAACGACATTATTATCTACTTAGAGAGTAAGGAAGAACACGGAGAACACATTAAATGGGTCTTAAAGAGACTATAAGAAGAATAGATGCTAGTAGCAATTAAGAAATACAAGTTCTTTACTAAGAAGACCAATTTTGTTAGATTTATTATTAAACTAGGCCAACTTAGTATAGATCCAAAGAAGATCAAGGCTATAGTAAATTAGTAGGAACTAAAGAACGTTACGCAGTTAAGATCATTCCTAGGGTTTTGCAATTATTGTAGAAGGTTTATAGCGCAATAGTTATAGAATATTAAGCCATTTACAAGGTTAATAAAGAAAGAAGAACTATAGGCATAGGGAAAGGAATAACAAGAACTATTTAAAAGAATTAAAGAGTTGTTTACCTAGGAGCCAGTTCTTAAGATCTATTAACCAGGTCTAGAGACGGTTGTAGAAATAAATGTATTAGACTTTACACTAGGGGCATACTTCCTATAGAAATATTAAGATAGATGGCACCCAGTAGCATACTATAGTTAAAAAATGACACCACTAGAGTTAAACTATAACATCTACAATAAGGAGTTATTAGGTATAGTTACAGCACTTAAGGAATAGAGAGCATTCTTACAAGGTATAGAGAAACCATTTATGGTTAAGACGGACTATAAGAACCTTACAGGATTCCTAATAACAAAGGAACTCAACTAAAGACAGGTTAGATAGGCGGAAATACTTACAGAATATTATTTTGAAATTCAGTATACTAAGGGTACAGATAATGCACAAGCAGACGCTCTAAGCAGAAAGGCTAAACTATAAAGTAATAAAAAGCTATTAGGAGCTTTGTTATAAAAGAATTAAGACAGATTAATTAGGTATAACTATCTAAAGATTATAGCAACTAAGGAAAGTCAGATCCATAAATCACTAAAGAGTAATTAGATATAGAAGATCTAAAAAGCATAGGCAGAGAATCTAGACTTAGAGCAATATGAAAATAGAAAAGCAACATATATACCTAAGTCTATTACAGAAGAGTTTGTTAAGGAATTCTATAAGGGAATAACACAAGGACACAACGGAGCTATAGGCTTAGTGTTAAGACTTTAAGAGAAGTATATTATTTAAGAAATCTAGGGACTAGTAAGACAAGTTATAAAGAAATATCTAGATTGCCAAAGGAATAAACCAACAAGGCATAAGCTATATAGAGGGCTACAACCTATTAAGACACTAGGAAGACTATGGGAGGTTATATTATAGGACTTTATTATTAAGTTACTAAAGTTAAAAGATCCTATTATAGGATAAGATCATGACGTAATCTTAGTAATAGTGGATAAGCTAATAAAGTAGGGATACTTCATAGTATACACTAAAGAGATATCAGCAGAAGATATTGCTAGAATCTATATAAAAGAAGTATTTATAAGACATAGAGCACTAAATAAGATTATATTGGATAGAGATCTAAGATTTATAGCAGTATTTTAAGAAGTGTTTCTAGCAGAATAAGGAGTTCGCGCAGTAACGTCTACAGCATATTATCTACAGACGGACGGATAAACGGAAAGACTAAACTAGACACTAGAGCAGTATCTAAGGCACTATATTAATTACGCACAGAATAATTGGGTATTGCTATTACCAGTTATATAGTTTGTATATAATGCAACACCATAAGAAGGAATAGGGACATTACTATTTAAGGCGAATTATAGATATAAGCTAAGAACGTCGTTATCGCCACAGTAAGTAAAAAAGACAAGTAGCACAGCTAAGCAAAAAATAGAGACGTTAATAAATCTTTATATAGACCTTAAAGAAACAGCTAAACTAGTATAAGAATAAATAAAAAGGTACTATAATGCTAAGAGATCTAAGGGACCAGATCTTAAGAAGGGAGATAAAGTATAGCTACTATATAAAAATTTCAAGAGTTAACAACTAAGCAAGAAATTAGACCATGTTAGACTAGGACCTTTTAAAGTTAAGTAAAGAATTTTATTAATTATATATAAGTTAAACCTACCAGCTAAAATAAAAATCTACCTTATATAACACGTTGCAATGCTAGAGCTAGTATATAGGAATATTAAGCCACCAGTCTACAAGGCAGACACGTATAGAGGATAAAAAGAAGATAAATAGCAAGTTTTAAAGATTATTAGTTATAAGGATATAGATAACAAAATATAGTATAAAGTAAAGTGGATAGGCTATAGTAAGACTACCTAGGAACTACTAGGCAATTTAAGGAATGCTATAGGAAAGGTATAGGAGTATTAAAAGAAAGTAGGTTAGGTAATATTAATAAAGAAGGATTGCTAAAGAACGAGTTACCTAAAGGGGACCTAAGAGGAGCAATTGCTAAGCTACTTAGAGTTGTTTCCCTTATAGGAGGAGAGCCAATCCTTTTATTACCTAGCTTAGACAGACCCTGTTAAATAAGTTTCCACTCCTTAGAATAGACCTTCTTACGAACACGTTTAAGACGAAGAAGATGGGTAGAGGCCGATAAACGGGCTTTAAGGGCACGCTATTAAGCAGCTACAGCCTCCTACTCCGCTTTCTGTGAACAATAAAGCTTATCTAAGGCGCTTAAAAGCTTACTGTCAAGCTTTGCAGCGGTAGATTAAACACAAGACCCTATAATAAATTACTTAGGGAACTTAAAGACTGTTAAGAGTTATAGGACGCGTATACTTAGCGTTAGAAATAGAGCAAATATTATAGGATAATTAAATATTTGCTTTAGTACACTCTAAGTAAGACAAGGGTTATTAAGACAAGGGACTCGCTATTATAATATATACTAACCCCGCTTTTGCATAATAAGAATATGGAGACGATATTATCTTACTAAGCGATAATATGGCAGCCACGGTGCGAGCACAACATTATGCTTATAAAGGAGAAGAAGCTTTAGGTATAATAAGCAAGGATATTAACCAGACTAATTAAACGGACATTACACCTCTAGTAAACGACTTGGAGATGTTAGGAATCTTTAAGGACAAAGATAAAAAGGAGGGAGATAGTGTTACGGACGCTTTAAGTACAATATTATAACTACTTAGGGAAGAGTCGCAGGAAGCTAGTTGGTTAATATAGGTATGGTCTAGGATAGATCTGGTAGAACTATATAATAAGGAATAGTAAGCGAGTCACATAACGTTATACGCAGTGTACGAAGTATACACAGTGTATGCTACGTATAACACGTATAACACGTACCTTATGTACAAAAGAGGATTTCTTAGGAGTATAGTTGTGTATTTAAAGGACCTTAGTCCCTACCGTAGATAGTTCTCTCTTTGTAGTGAATCTTAGAATACAATTAGAGTTAATCTATTAGGCAACCACTCCACCAGTTATTATTACGTTGTTACTTTATTCTTACCTATATACCTAGCCCAATAACAGAACCCACCGTAGTCTAAGCTACAAGGTTCCGTTACAACTATCCTTCGCGGCCTACTCCGGCTAGATAGACATAATATAAAGGCAAATAACTGCTACCTAACACGAATACACGAAACACAATAGCAGGAAACTTAAAATTAAAAAGAGCTTAAAGAATACCATAACACTCGTAACACGGTTACATAATAAAATTGTATTATTTTAGACCTTCGGCCAAAGGGGGAGTACTGTAACGGGACTAGCCTAGTTACAGTAGGAATGTCTTAGTAAAACACTTAATAGATAGAACTTAAAGCTTTAACCGAATTTTGCCGAATTCTGCTAGCTTAATTAACTTCTGCTAAGTTCTGCTAGATTAATCGAATACTACTAAAGTCCATCTGCGTGCGTATGTGCGCACGCATCAACTAAGACCCCTAAACTATTTAATTGCAAGATTCTCTCGTTATTCCTTTCTCTTCTTTACGCAACGTCTTGTTCCTAGCAAGAGCTATATACCCTCAGATTTAGATAGAATTTATATTGTTCCTTTAAATCTTTCCCAAAGCCTCTTCGCGCCCTAACACAGTCTTGTATACGTTATACAATCGAGCTAAGAGGAGGCTTAATATACTGCCTATATATACAATTAACGGCGTGCTCGTAGCTTTAGTATATAAAGGCTTGATAAATAGCGAAGGCTTTAAGTTCTGGGTAGTAAATACTCTTCTACTATAGTGTAATCGCTTTCCTGCTAAGTGATCTATAGTAGTTATGGATAACGCCAGCTTCCATTATTTAGAAAGGATAAAGTCTCTCTTTAACGCCTTTAGTATTAAGCTAGTATATTTGCCTCCCTACTTACCCAACTTAAATCTAATTAAGGAGTTTTTTGGTAAGCTGAAAGCCTTTATCTAATAGGTATAGTTTGATTAGCTAGAGCATCTAGAAACCTTTAGTAATAGCTTTAAATTATTCCTTCTTTAGTGTATAGATGAAGTAGGTAGCAAAGCTAAGAGTATAAGAGGACATTTCCGTTATAGCGGGTACAATTATTAAGAAATTGATGTAAGAGTTAAGATTAAGCTTAAGCTTAAAGATTAAGCCTTGGTGGTGTTCTTAACGTATATAATATTTTATAAATATATTCTCTTACTTAGAGTATATAATTTATATAAGAATTACTATTAAAATCTATACTATAACTCTATAGTTAAAGTCTATAGAGCCTCGCGCTTAATATCTACTAACTAAAGTTCTTTATATCTTTAAAACTTCCCTTAAGCTAAGTACGGCGCTTATTTGCCCACTTTTTTAAATCCTTCTATAGGCGTTTTGCGATACCTAATTTGATACTGGTATAAATAAGTTCCTTAATAGGATCTGCTCTATTAGATTTGTTACGTAAAAGCTCTAAGTCCTACCTTAAATTGCGTATAACTTTATGCGTAGCTTTAACATTAGCCTTCTAGTTAAGATTGCCAGCTATACTCTTTTTTTAATACTTAAAGAACTCCTTTAGATTCTTTACGCGGTTGACACCTTATGGGCGGCGTATTAGCAATATAGGTAAGGATAATAAAGGCTGTTAACTTGCTGGTGTAGGAGTAGTTTGCTAACCTAATATTAAGCCTATAGAGCTAACGTGGAAGTAAGTAACTACGCCTAGAGTATTAACTGTAGAGCTCTTGCCTAAGGCAGATTGGCGTACTCTTTTACTACTTTTTACTTCTGTTACCGCTTGCTTAGCAAGCCAAATGGCAAGTCTATAAGGTGGATTCTTAATATCCGTAATGCCTCGCTTAATACTAGTTACCTACTCCCGTAAGTTCTTATCTATTAATTTAATATCTACCTGATTAAGTACATAATACTAATTTATATTTAGGTAGTTCTTTTTACAGCGCTAATGTTTTATAAGATTGACTTGCAAGCTTATTAAATTTGCATTACCACTAATAGATACGCGAGGCGTTATACTAAGCTTAGAGCTCTGTAAAGGCGTTAGAAGTTAACTATAGAGTTAATTAATTATTAATAGGCAAGAACTAGCGGCTGGTTAATTTCCATCTAGAACGTATACAATTAAGAGGTTAATAGTAAGAGCCTTAATCGCGCCGCGTCTATTGGTGTAGAGAGCCCACGTAATAAGTTATATATTAACCTTTAGCCACTAATCTACAACTTTAGAATCTATATTAAACTTAATATTTAAAACGCCTGTCTGCTGGGTGTTTAGCTTTACCTTAATTGGTTAAATCTTAATACGAACACCTTGCTTTTAATAACGCAGCTCTCTTATATATATAGGGTAAACTTAAAGTCGCTAAAGATTATAGAATTGAAGGCTTGCACTAATAAGAGTTTTAGTAAATACTAGCTCCTTTAAATATTAAATTATTACGTTACAATTATAAGTAATAAAAATACTACCACTAGCTCTTTCTATGTTATTAATCTTACTTTCTTTACATAGATAAGGTAGCGGAGTTGTATCTTCCTTATTCTTATTTACGTCTGGTGGAGTGGCCTAAATAACTGTAGGAGCTTAAGGAGTTTGACCAGCTATTTAAGAGGCCGTAGCTTAATATTGCGGTGGCAATATATTTAACGGTAGGTGGATAAGATTCTGTGTTAAATACGGCGACTTATACAGTGTTAATTAAGTTAATTGGCTAGGTTAACTTTAAGAAGCCTACTAACTCTGTAAGTAGTTACGCTACACCCCTGTATTATCCTTATTGTCCTTATCTACAGTTTCTAGATTATCTTCTATTTCTTAAAGCTCCTCCAATGTAAAGCCTAGTTAAATAGCGTTATATTTATATCCCGGCAACCGTTGCAGGGCACCCTAGGAGAAGCTCCTCAAAGATGTAGGGGTAGATGCAGGGGTATACAATAAGAAGGAAGGAAGGACAATCCGTCAAGTTCGTTAAGAGGGAGGAGACACGCCCATTAATCAAGCTGCTATACGTTTTATAGGAGGATTCATATTAAAGGCAGACTGACAATTAAACAACACGATTTTGAATTAATATTAAGACCCTAGTAAGTAAGGTAAGTTCTAAATAGCTTCAATTTGATTGCCCCTCGCAACCAGAAGGATCCTTGCGTTCAGTCATATGGCTTCGCTACGATTACTATGTACAGTTAGTGGCGGTCAAGCGAAATGAAATGGCTTACAAAAATCGCAGCTCGCCTGTGGGGGAGGTGGAAGCTGGCCGTCAACAAAGCTGTAGCAGGGGGGCGTCCGACCCGTTCATGTTAACCCCCTTGTACGGTTGCACGCACGGAAATTGTAGCACCCACAATGTCCTGTGCCTCAATCCGCAAGCTTAACGGTAATGCACGGTGCCATCTAACTTCCGAAGGCACTCTTCTCTTTGACCAGCCGTCTTTTGGCATGTAGGCAGCAGTCTTGGACCTAGGTGTATCCCTACACTGGCGTGTACCTCCCTGCCTTAAGCAGTACATGTATATTAATGCGTAAGGCATTGACCAATTAGATTGCTAGGATCAATCCTATCCCTTTATCCCGCAATCGATTCATTTCGTGGTTCTTTCTTGAGCGGCTGGCTGGCCTGAGGGCTTCCACCTTTCCTATTTAGGCTTAGCACCGCGTGCACTCTCTTCGCTGGATGGGCTCGATCGCTTTGAACTGGTGGTCGCGGTTGATTTCAAATTTCAGCGAGTACTGCAATGAGATTGAAGAAACGTTATCATGTGGCTTTGGTTGCGCGTGTCGGGGCTCAGCCGCAAGGCAGATCACCCAGAAGCAGGGTCCTTTCATTTGCGTCTTTTCAGCTCTCCCCCATTTACGCTGCCTATAAAAGTTGTCGTCTGTGTTGGTGGATTGCTTGATTTAGGCCTTGACCAGTCTCCAAGTCAAGCGCTTCAAAGTCAGGCTGCTTTTCCTGGCTCTCCTCGTCCGGCCTATCCATTCTGCAGACAATTTCCCAATCATCTCTCAACTTTGCACAGCATAACCGGCGACAAGGCTGACCTTCTCGATCCACTTCCCCTCAACGAACTCACCCACTTCGATATGAACATGTACGAGCCCAAAATGTCCGAACCGGACATCACCAACCCAATGAACCCAACAAGGTCAACACCCACATACATCTACGTTATGAAGTTGATCCTATATCTGGTCCTTCTTCTCCTTCTCATCTGCCTCGGCGGCGCCCTCATAGTGGGTACCTTGATGGGGATTCTTGGTGAGCTTGGTGGACTGGGTGACTATTTTACGGTAATGGTGCTACCAATCTGGGTGGTGTACCTGACTCTTTTCGGGTGGCTTGGGTCGAAGGTCGTAGGGTGCGCGTGGAGGTTGATGCGAGGGTGCGTTCGCGGCTAACGTCTCCTTACCTCAGCAAGCTCGGGCAATAGAATCAATTAGCGGACATACGTATATCCGCAAACGGATGTCACTAACCTTTTTGTCAAAAAGTTGATTCTATGGTCTGAGGGACTTTTATAAGATTCATTAAGCGGTCTGACTTGTTTTGTATATAGAGCAGCCACCTTTTTTAATGAAATTGATTTTTACCTCTACCGTGTTTTATCACCTGACGATCGGCCTCGGCTGACGATCGCTTTTCCCCATATAAAATTGCGATTTTTAGGCACCTTTAAGAACAAATAACTTAACAACCACAAGCTATATTAATAAAAAAATTTATATTTGCTTATTTTATAGCTCTAATAATTAGGATATAAAGTTATTTTTTAAATAATATGTTTCTAGCGTAAGATATTAATTTTTAATATAAATATAAAGTACTTAAAAAAGAGTAAATAATATACTTTTTTATATTAAAATATACTTTAAAGCCCTATAGAAACTATACACTCTAGTCTAATAGTAATATTATTGTCTTGTTCTTTATAATTATAATTTAAAAGGCTTTTTTATTAAAAATAGCGCCTAGCTTACTGTAACGGGCGCTCCTAAAAGGTATATATTAGATAAGACAGATAAAGGTTTTACTAATGTCCCATTAATGTCCCAGAGGAGACATAGTTAGACAGATAAGGGGCAAAGGGTTTTACTAGTGTCTTAGAAGGATTATATAGGGAGCTAATTCTCCTTTAGAGAAGAACCAGCAATTAGTTTTTAAATAGAAGAGTTTAGAAAGCATTTGTCCTTTAATATATAAAGCTCGTTCTACCTTTAACTTACCTTCTATTTACCTAAGACTCTTATTCTACACTGTTAATTAGATAATTATATATTCTGGTTAGACTGGCCTCTTATAATTCTAATTACTTATAATCCTTTATGGAAGGAATGTACGGCTATTAATTAACAATAACGGGCTATACCTCCTTACCCCCTAAAACGACGCCCTTACTATAAGAGGCTGACAAAGTCTCCTCGGAGAAGCGCATCCCCTCTACTTATAAAGGAGTAGACTAGGAAGCTATAGCTAGTCCATCTAACCTTCTAAGACCCTTAGGAACAATTACTACTGGGGAGTTATTGGAGCGGTCGCTACGCGAGACCCTATAAAAGATAAAGGGGTTGGAGATATAATTAAGATAAGTATATTAAGACTACTAAGGACAATTATAAGGACAATTGGGAGAAGTATAGATACCCTAGATACGAAGCGGACTTAAAGGGGTAATGCTATACTTGTAACGGAACCTTGTAGCAGGAACTACGGTGGGTCCTATTATTGGGCTAGATATATAGGTAAGAACAGTTTAACAATATAATAATAACTAGTGGAGTAGTTACCCAACAGATTAACTCTAATTGTATTCTAAGATTTACTATAAGGAGAGAACTATCTACAGTAGGGAATGAGGTCCTTTAAATACATAACCATACTCCTAAGAAATCCTCCCTTGTACGTAAGGTACGTGTTATATATAAGGTATATACGTTTACTACGTTCCCTGCGTTCCTTATGTAGCATATTATATAACTTAGCTACTATTCTTTATCACATGGTTCTACCGGATCTATTTTGGACCGTACCTGTATTAACCAACTAGCTTCCTCCAACTCTTCTTTAAGTAGTTATAACATTGTACTTAAGCTGTCCATAACACTATCTCCCTCCTCTTTATCTTTGTCTTTAAAGATTTCTAACATCTTTAAGTTATCTACTAGAGGTGTAATGTCCGTTTAATTAGTCTAGTTAATATCCTTACTTATTATACCTAAAGCATCTTCTTCCTTACACGCGCAACGTCGTGCTCATACTGTTGCTGCTATACTGTCGCTAGGTAAGATAATGCCCTCTCTATATTCTTATTGTGCGAAAGAGGGGCTGGTTTATGTTATGCTGGCAAGTCCTGCCGCCTAATAACCATCCTCTTGCTTAGAGTGCACCAAAGCAAACGTTTAATCGCTCTGCGACGTTCGTTCTACTTCTAACGCTAAGTATGCGCGTCCTATAACTCTTAACAGTCTTTAAGTTCCCTAAGTAACTTATTATAGGGTCTTATGTTTAATCTGCCGCTATAAAGCTCAATAGTAAGCTCTCCGCTGCTTTAGCTAAGCTAGAACGTTCTCATAACGCGGAATAGAAGGCCCTTAACGCTTAGATTGCGGCGTCTGCTTAGCTACTTTATCTTAAGAAAGTTTATAAGAAGGTTCATTTTAAGAAGTAGAAACTTATTTAATAGGGTCTTAACAAGCTGGGTAATAAGAGGGTAGAGTTTCCTTCTATAAGGGAAACAACTCCAAGTAGCTCGGCAATTGCTCCTCTTAGGTCCCCCTTAGGTAACTTATCCTTTAGTAATCCTTTTTCAATGCTTCCTAACCTACTTTCTTTTAATACTCCCTTACCTTTCCTATAGCGTTTTCTAGGTTGCTTAGTGGTTCCTAGATAGTCTCGCTATAGCCTATCTACTTTACTTTATACTATATTTCGTCATCTACGTCCTTATAACTAATAATTTTTAAAACTTGCCATTTATCCTCTTCTTGCCCTCTATATATGTCTGCCTTATAAACTAGTAGCTTAATATTCCTATATACTAGCTCTAGCATTACAATGTGCTATATAGGGTAAATTTTTATTTTAGCTAGTAGGTTTAACTTATACGTAACTAATAAAATCCTCTACTTAATTTTAAAAGGTCCTAGTCTAACATAGTCTAACATCTTGCTAGTTGTCAACTTTTAAAATTTTTATATAGTAGCTATACTTTATCTCCCTCCTTAAGATCTAGTCCCTTAGATCTCTTAGCATTATAGTACCTTTTTATCCTTTATTATACTAGTTTGGCTATTTTTATAAGGTCTGCATATGTCACAGTACTGTAATGCTAATAGGCTGAATAACTACATTGTGGTATAAAGAGGAGAAGGAGGTAAAAGGGGGTATCGTACACAAATAGTAGGGGCAGCCGCCAAGGCGCTAGTGGTGGGCCAGCCAATAGTAGGAAACAGTACGAGACAGTACACATTAGGACTGTGCCGTGACAGTACTCCCCTCCCTAGAAGGTTTGGTCCCTAAACCAAACAAGTAACCTATTTTTGCTGCAAAGATATCACTTCTGCTTACCGCCCTTGACCGAGCTAATAGCGATTTTCCATGCCGGGTATGGAAAATCTTGATTAGTTAGCTTAATGAATAAAATTGGCAGAACTCTACACTGCCACTATATGGCGCTTCTTGGCAAAAAACCGACCAATTAGACAACTTTAACCGGCGGTTAAAGTTCTATAAGATCTCAACCACCATAAATTACCTTCGTGGTTGGCCACGGCCTTAGCGTAACTCTCCCTTATCTTATGCCCAGTCTAGGGGTCCTGGCTTTTTAGGGTGTTGTTTATAAAACCTTAGTAGTACGCGCTCGCACCCTTTTAGGGATTTCTTGGGTTCCCAGGTTTTCTTATTATAGTATTTCTATTTAATATAGTATATTAAGCCATGCTTGTCCATTTGTTTATTATATACATTAAGGATCTTTTTAAATTCCTACTTATCCGTAATATTGCCATTGTTATCCCTTTTGGCTATCCTGCCTATAACATTATAATGTTCCTCTTTATTAATGCGTGCTTAACTAGAGATCTCTTTAGGGAACTAGAGGCGGACTTTTAAAGTATAGAAAGACTTATTAACACGGATGTGGTCCGGGAGGTTAACTATAACTACTTCTCTATAGGCAGCTAGGACGGGCCAGGGTCCATCCTAGTTATTGTCCCACTTCCTTAGGCCGGTTGGTCTTTATATTTTTAAGGCTAACTATAACTATGTTATCCTTTTTAAATATTATACCTTTGTCTCGTTTTATATTAGCGTTATCTTTATATTGTTGCTAGGAGATACGAG
>Ga0307507_10000960_pt1 | contig 64133 bp, 22 predicted proteins | sample 7_EM_MG_FD_207223 | JGI IMG/M metagenome (GOLD analysis project Ga0307507, IMG submission 207223) | Populus trichocarpa ectomycorrhiza microbial communities from riparian zone in the Pacific Northwest, United States - 7_EM | ecosystem: Host-associated > Plants > Roots > Unclassified | place...
ACGCTGTGCGACGTCTCTGCGTTGGCTCTGGATCTGAACTTCGAAGACCAGGTTCGTAGCCGTCACCACGTACAGGTGCAGAGTCCGATTTCGACGGCCATATTAACATATTTAGATTTAATGGTAAACGCACTATCTTAGGCTATATTACCTATATAGTATTCCTAAGACTCTAATACCTAAACCACGAAGAACTAATTAGGCTTTTTATTACCACCCTAGGTTACTTAGTAATACTTAGACAACCTTAGATAAAGCTATATAAGGTAACTATTAATTAGGATAACCTTAAGCTTCTATTTACCGCCTCCCGTTATAAGTAGAAGTGCCTTATAACTTACTATTTAGACCCTAAACTAAAATCTAAAAAATCTACTAGGATCTATTAGTCTAAAATTTCCACTAACGTCTACCCTATACCTAAAAAGTCCACCTAATTCTACTAAGAACCTAAAAATTATACCAAACTATATAAACTAACCCTAACTACTACACCACCCCGAACTAAGCAGAAGCCTAAACTTAAGCTTAATATATAAAAGTACTAAAAGAACTGGTATTCTACTATAAAAAGGATACTTAAAGAACTTAAACCTAAATCTAATACTAACACTATACCTAATACTAAACCTAAAGTTAAATAAGAAACAGTAGATAATTAAAAAGAAGTTGCTAGCTAGTAACTCGCCCCCCTTTCTATAGATATCTATATAATTGGAGCTACCCTATTAGTATAACTTACTAGAAAACCTAAATATACAATCTTTACTGTTATAATAGCTAATATTAAAAAGGCCCTAGCACTAAAGAAGCATATTAACCCTGCTACAAAAGTACTAGTATACTATTATAAGCATTTAGAAGTATTTTTATAAAAGGAAGCTAATAAGTTAGCAGAGTACTAACTATACGACCACAAGATTATACTTAAAAAAGGAAAACAGCTAGGATTTTGTCACAAAGTTCAAATAGATGAGTTCATTGATGAAAAATGGGTTGATAGATTGTTGATCTGGTATCGTGTCTTTTTAACCTTAATCTGACGTGTCTTTAGTGACGTATCTTCGTGTATATAACTCATGCACGTGACCCACGCCTTTAGAGAATATAGATTATCTAACACACCCCCTTAGCTTTAAGCTCTTTAAGGTCAAAGCTAGCTACCTTCTCATGTCTGTTAATAAGTCAATTGAACCGTAATCTCATCTAAATCCTTCCGTCTTGCTCTAATACTGTCCCTTAGGTCCTTTAGTTGCTTCTCCTTATCCAGCTGCTCCTTAATATCCACTATCCTAATTATATTAACAAAGCTTTAAAACCTCTGCTTAGGCAGGGCCTTTATAAGTCCATTAGCAATCATCTCCTTTATTGCTATCTATTAAAATTATACTTGTTTTATTACGTATTCCTAACGTAGCTAGTATTAATGGATATTAACGTGTTGGAGCTTTATAATTAGCTTTACTATGTCTTCCATAATTAGTTAGAGCGTTTGCGTGTTATCACATTTAATAATTAAGGGCTCGTTTAGGCGTAACGTCATTGCTTTAAACAGCCTACTAATAAAGATAGCTTTCTTTACTATCTGTAATAGGGCTAATAACTTAGCTTCTATACTTAACGTTGTCACCGTACCCTGCTTATTTGCTCTCTAGGCGATCGGCCCCCTAAATAGCTTTATAATATATCCTTGCAAGCTCTTTCTGTCGACGGAGTTATCCGCGAATGATGCATCACTGGCATAGATAAATAATTGCGCTTTACCTCTACCGTCTCTTCTGTCGTCTCGTCCTTTGTTGCGTATTCCTTTATCTCTCCCTCTACCGTTCGTTCCTTCCTTGTCTCCTTTATAGTAGATTGCTCTGCTCCTCATGCCATATAGGTACTGGATTACTCTGTCTACCGCTTAATAGTGCTCTTAGCTTAGGTTCTGATTAAACCTTGCCAGCTATAATACTATAAAAGCAATATCTGGACGCGTTGTAGTAGCTGTATAAAGTATTAAACCCATTTTTCTCTGATATAGCATCGTAGAAGCTGCTTCTCTTAGTAGGGACATAGGACGGACTAGTAGGTCTATATTAGGGGATGGAAGCGTCGGACGGATTAATCGGTGATTAGTAGGGAGGAGTTCAGATTCTGCTATAGGAGTGTCCGGAAGACGCCCTATAAGATCTATCTTATACTAATTAGCTATCTTCTTAATATAGGCTTTCTAGGATAGCCATAGGAGCCTCTAGCTATAATTACGTAGCACGTGGATTCCTAGGAACCATTTTAGCTCGCCAAGGATACTTATCTAGTATTCCTTGCATAGCTCCTTAATTACTTCTTGAGCTTTCTTCTTATCTATCTTTTAGTAGCAGAAGACAATATTATTAACATAGAAGAAGATGACTATTCTACCTTTTAGCATAATATACGGCTCCTAAGGTACCTCTTTAAAGCCCAATTCGTTTAACGAGCTCGTAAGATTCTTCTACTATAACAGTGGTGATTATCGTAGTCCGTATAAGGCTTTTCTTAAGCGCAGTACTTTGTCTTTCTTTTCTTTGTTAAACCCTGGCGGTAGCTTCATATAGATAACCTTGTTGAGATTACAATGGACAAACGCATTAACTGTATTTATCTGTGTCGTCTCCAGGTCGAATTTTGCGGTGATTGCTATAAGGGTTCAGAAGGTTGTACTAGCTAATATAGTAGCTCTTATAGGTAGGTCTCCTAGGGCCTATTAATTTCCGCATACTACTAAGCGTGCCTTGCATTTCTGGAGAAATCCGTGCTTATCTATCTTATAGACGAACACCTATATTGAGCTAAAAATCTGCTGTTCCTTTGTATACTTTTTTTCTGTTTCTTAAAACAACCTTATTTAATAATGAGATTGGAGATGGGCTTATTAAGCCTCTTAGAACTGATCTTAAAGAGGATGCGTATTAAGGTCCCAGATTAACTAAGGTGGCGGAGGTAGGTTCTTCCTATATAATCTAACATCGCGTGTTCTGCCTAATTTCAGCTTGCTGTCGTTAAGTTAACTATTAAGGTTGAACTTCCTTCCTGCTAAGAAGGCGCTGTAATAGGCTAATATAATCCTTTTGGTAATAAAGTCTTCAAACCTATTATTGCTGGCTTCCTTAAACAAGTCTTTAACTAAGTTATTAGATACCCCCTAAGTGTTAAACATATCTCCTACTTAATAAGTAACGTCTTAATCAGTACCTTGTATACCTGACTTTGTAGGATACGTAAAAGGCATATGGAGATTCTTCGTCTTCTTCTATTGGAGGTAGTGTATAGTATATATCTTTAAGAGCTCTTGCAAGCTCGAGATCTGCTAACTTATTAAAGGTTCGAACTGGCTTATTAACGTCATTATTGTCTTTCTCTTAAATTAACGGTTTAAATATTTCTTTATCGTCTTCCAGAAGGACCTTATTCTTGGTTAGGGTATTAGGGAGTTAAATCTTCTCAATTAGCGTGTCTAATTCAGCGTGTAGGTCCTTTAAGATGTCCGTTTGCTTGCTATTAAAGAACGTCTTTTTATTGAAGATAACGTCTCTAGTAGAGATAATAATACCTTTGTATGGGATCCAGATCCTGTAGATATTAGTAGAGTTATAGCCAATGAGGTAGCTAATATAGGCTCGCGAATCTAGCTTGCTTAGCCTTTTCTTCTTTAGCTGGGCATCTAACGTTATCGCGTACGCCCTACAGCCGTAGGCTTTTAGGTGCGCTAGTTACGGCTTTCTTAACCTATTGGCTAGGAAGGTATAAAACCTCTTATATAGCGATTTCCAATCATTGCTTTCCCATGGCGTTTGATCTTGAAGGTAGACTACACAATTAACTATCTCGTTCTATAGGTTGTGTAGTAGATTAGCAGTAATTCTTATTGCTTGTACTCTCTTAATAATTACACCCCCTAAGCGTTTAGCGGTACTGTTCTAAGCTTAAGTATATGGCGCTGAAGGCTTAAATGTAATCCCTTGCGTTTATAGCTATTTAAGGGTTCTTCTTTTCCCTAGCTCATTATCTGATCTAATAGTATTAACTTTAAGGTTATACCTCAGACGAATCTATTAGATAAAATCTTTAAGCACTTATAGTGTCTCCTTCTCCTTGCTATGCGTTGTTATAAAATACGGGAAGGATCTTCCTAAGAAGGTGTTGTGGATAAGTATAACTTGTATAAATCCAGTATGCGCTTCCTTAAGGTTAGTCTAGTTAATATAGAGGTTAAGATAGGGTTTATTAATTTTCTATTTTAAGAACCTTTTTAAGACCTAACGCTTAATTTTAGCGAGACTGTAGTGTTAATATTCCATTGTCTTAGGGCCTTAAAGCTTGACTTCTAGGGCGTTAAGACCTAAATAATAAAGGCTTATAGGTCCTGGATAATTTAGACGTAGATGCTATAGATGCGCATTACCTTTTAAATCTGGACGAGCGTCTCTTGATGATGCTCTGCGCTTCTATTGGCGGCGTAGCAGTCGGCTTATATTGAATGCTAATAGACTTTCTGGTTGGATGTATTTGATAGTCTATTATCCGTAACGTTTTTTCATTTAATATAGGATTATGTTGTCCTTCTAAACTAGCAGATTATTGTCTCCTTTATTGTCCTAATAAAATCCTTGTTTTTAAAGTAGACAGAACGACACTAGATTTATATTAAAGTCCGTATAAAAGGCAACGTCCTTAAGATATAGGATTCTCTTACTCTTGTCTGGTTTTGTGACCTAGATAGTAACATCGCTGTAACCTAGTATAGGCACTTCTGAGCTGCCGGCGATGATATATTTATATCTTAAAGCTTTCCTAAAATTGTAAAAACGAGAGAGGTTATTAAAGATATAGAAAGTGGTTCCTAAGTTAAGAATAGTTAATAGCTTTAATAGATAGAGTTAACCGGTGTAATACAATTTTAGGAATATTGCATTAGCTTCTCCCTTAATCTTAACTATCTTCTATTGTTATTAAGCTTTATTAACCTTTGATTCCTTAAGCTTAAGTTATTCTACTTAGGCAGCTAGATCCTTGTCTTGCTCTACCTTTATAAGCACCCTTTTTATACGTATACCTACGGCTTTAAATCCCTTAGGCCTTTTGCTCTTAAATAGATACCAACAGTTAGAAAGGGTATGTCCCCTTATATCGTATACTAGGTATTTGAGGTTCTTTAACCTTTTAGAAGACGTCTCTTTAGTTAAATTTATACCTGCCCTTTTTTGGCTGTGAGATAAGCTGTTCCCTTTTCCTTTTTAGACTTTAGCAGTAATAGAGATACCCTCTTTGGGCTCTCCTGAAAAGTCTATATTAAATGCACTCCCTCTCGCCGTTATAGGTACAGCTTTAGAAAGGTTTTGGAATGCTTCTTATAGCTCTATTACTACTTTATGGTATTCTAATAAGGGAGCCTTTTTAGTATTATTTGCCTGCTTTATATATAGAACAAAATAGGTTTCGCTTATAGGTTATATTATATTTGCAAGGTCCATTAGCCAGATCCTATTAGTTATCTATAGAAGATCATGCTTCTCTACTATCTTTATTACATGCTCCTATTGGTTAAGCCACTAGGTGACCTTTGTCTGCTTAAGCCCTTTAAGTGATTCTGTGTACTGCAGCTGTACCTTCCTTATTATAAAGTTCTTTGAAGGCTTAGTGTCTTCTTTTAACCAAATCAGCTATTCCTTAACTATAAGGGAAGGGTTAAGCAGTAGCTTCTTCTAAATTGATATTATAGACGTGATCTGGGTGCGTATCTATTATAGATGCTCTTCCTGTTTTAGGAAGTACTTTATGTCCTAGTTGTAGTATCGTCTGCTATTCTTGTACGCTTTCTGTTGATTCGTCAAGAGCTGTGTATATAAGGTTGCATTCTTATTAAAATTAGTAACTTCTGGATAGGCTAGTTCTTGTAGTAGAGCTTATTAAGGTGCTGTATTGTTTGGGTTAACATAGGCCTAAATTTGTTTGTCTACTAGGGCTTATAGTTACTAGATCCATTGCTCCTAGTCTTTTAGTTTATTAAGAATAATCATGGTTAACGAACTTGACGTTAGTAGAGTCATTTTACTAATAGGCAAAGGAGGAATTGTAATGGTATTTTGTTATTAGGATCGTCCTTGTCGTCAGGATTGTCCTTGTCATTAGGGTTGTCCTGTGACGATTGATATGGAATCTCGTAGAATCTCGTGGAATCTCGTGGAAGGTTCGTGTCAGAATCGTCCTATAACACTTAAGGTAGGATTTCTGTTAGAGTCTGCGTCCTTGACAATGAGGTGTTAGAGTCTGACGATGAGGTAGAATTTCTTCAAATGATTAAGTAATAGCTGAATAGCTTCTTGAGTCGGCGGACCGGGCTTATAACTGTCACGAAGTTCAAATAGATAAGTTCATTGATGAAAAATGGGTTAATAGATTGATAATCTGGTATTATGTCTTTTTAACCTTGATCTGACGTGTCTTCAGTGACGTGTCTTCGTGCACGTGACTCGTGCACGTGACCCACGCCTTTAGAGAATACAGATTATCTGACAGATTTAGACCCCTATACAAAATATCCTAAAACAAACTCTAAGTACCGTGGAAGTACTTAGATGAACACCTAAGTAAAGGATTTATTAAAGTAAGCTCTTCGCCTATAGCTGCACCTATAATCTTTGTTAAGAAACCTGGCAGCGGTCTACGCTTCTATATAGACTACTAAGCTCTTAACGCCATTACCATTAAGAATTGGTACCCGCTCTTATTAATTTAAGAGACACTAAACTAATTAAGTAAGGCTCGCTACTATATAAAACTCGACCTTATCTACGTATTTAACTGTCTCTATATCTCAAAAGGAGATAAATAGCTTACTACATTCCGTACTAGGTACAGACTATTTAAATACTTAATAACGCCGTTTAGCCTTATAAATGCCCTAAGTTCGTTCTAATACTTTATAAATAATACCCTACGACCTTATCTAGACATTTTTTATACTGCTTATATTAATGATATCCTAGTATATAGCAATAACCTAACTAAATATAAGAAACACGTTAACCTTATTTTAAAAGCCTTACATGGAGCTAGCCTATAATTAGATATAGATAAGTACAAATTCTATAAAACAGAAGTTCTGTACCTTGGACTTATTATTTCTATAAACAGTATATAAATGGACCTAAAGAAAATTAAAGTAATTGTAAACTGGTAAGAACCTAAGAATGTTAAGGACGTAAGAGCCTTTATAGGATTTGCTAACTTCTCCGCCCTAGTCTTACCCCTTATAGCTCTAACCTAAAAAGACAAAACCTTTATCTTTAATAAGGAATATAAGAAGGCCTTTACCTATCTAAAAGTTATATTTACTACCGCACCCATACTCTAACACTTTAACCTAAACTAAAAGAGTGTTATAGAAGCCGACTCATCTAACTATATTACTAAAGGTATTTTGTCTTAGTATAATGAGGAAGAAGTACTATACCCTATAGCATACTTCTTAAAATAACTAAGTCCAGCTAAATATAACTATAAGATCTACGATAAGGAATTATTAGCTATTATTAGATATTTTAAATAATGGTGACCTAAACTAGAAGGCGCTAGATTTCTAATTAAGGTCCTTAGCGACTATAAGAATCTATAGTACTTTATAACTACGAAACAGCTAAGTTATTGTTAAGCCCACTAGTTAGAATATCTATCTTATTTCTAATTTTTAATTACGTACCGCCTAGGCGTTTAAGGTTAAAAACCTAATGCCCTAACCCGATGTTTATAAGACATATTTGTATAGAAAGAAGCGCGTGCCTACCATAATTAAACCCTGCTTTGCCCTAAATTATTTAATCTCCTAGCTAAAGACCTTATAGTATATATTCTTGAAATAACTAATTAATTAGTTAAACAAATTATAATTAACAAATACCTAAATAATAAGTTTATCTAAGAGACACTTAAGCTAATTTAAGATGGCGTTAGACGCTCTAAAAAGATCTCTCTAAGTAAATATAAAGCTCGCAGAGACCGCTTATACTACTAGAACCGCCTAGTTGTACCTAACTATAATAAACTTAAGCTTAAGCTTCTTAAACACGTATATAACCTACTAGTAGCCGGCTACCTAGGCCGTAGAAAAACCCTAGAACTACTCTAATAGGAGTACTACTAGCTAGATATATATAATATAATACGAAGGTATATCTCTAGCTACTATACCTACTAACGAGCTAAGGCTTTATATAAGACATATAATAGCTTTCTAAAGCTATTACCTGTTCTAGACCAAAGATAGAAGGATATTTTAATTAACTTTATTATTAAACTCCCCATAAGTAAAGGCTGTATAAATATTATAGTAGTTATAGACCGACTATCTAAAATAAGACACTTAATCGCCTGTCCTAATATATTAATACCTACCATTGCCCAACTGTTCCTAGATTACATATAGAAACTCTACGGACTCCCTAAAACAATTATCTCTAATAGAGGCAGCCAGTTTATTTCTATGTTCTAGAAAGAACTAACTACCTAACTCCACATTAAAGCACTATTATCTACAGCATACTACCTAGAAACGGATGGTCAAACGGAACGTATAAATGCTATAATAGAATAATATATTTAGATATACACATTATATCTACAGAACGACTAGATAGACTGGCTTATATTTACTAAGTTTACTACAAATAACTCCGTCTTAGAAACTATAAAGGTCTCCCCGTTTCTAGCTAACTATGGCTAGCATTTACAAATGGGTTTTAAACCCTTTAGTAATATTCCTTACCTAGCTTATTAGGCCTTATAAGTTACAGAAGTAAATAAATTTATAAAAAAGATAGAAGAACTATAAGAGTTCTTTACTAATAAAATAATATAGGCCTAATCTGTCTATAAAGCCACAGCAAATAAGAACCAAACCCTAGCACTAGCCTACTAAATTAGTAACTTTGTCTAGCTAGATATAAGAAATCTAAATATAAAATAACCTACTAAGAAACTTAATTAGAAGAACGCTGGCCCTTATAAGGTTAAAAAAGTTGTTTTTTCTTATACCTACTAACTAAAGCTCCCTAATACAGTTAAAATCTACCCTATATTCTATACGTCAGTCCTCCACCCTACCGCCCCTATATTAGACGCCCTGCCTAGACAGATCTAAGACCCTCCCTTACTAGTTAAAGTGGATGATAAGGATAAGTACCTTATTAAAAGAGTTAACGATATTAAGTATAACAAACGGAAACGTAAATATATATACCTTATAAAATAGAGAGGTTTTACTAAACCCTTATAGGAACCTACCAACTCTATAGGACTTATATAAGCCGCAGAAGACTTTCACGAACTCCACCTAGAACTACCATAGCCCTATCTCGCAGATACTTGAGTTTAAAGGGGGGGTACTATTATGGGATACCCCCGTAATACCTTATACATATTTACCTATTTCTACTAACTAAACAACTAGAGACCGACTATAAGACGGCAATCTAACAGCAATCTACCGTATTCCGCCGCAATCTGCTATTTCTACTGTCGGAGTTGCTAACTAGCAACTTTAAGGACCTCTAACTACTAAATTCTGCTAAGTTCTACCAGAACCGCTACCTAAGCTCTACCCTGCCTATGCATAGCATAGTACCCGTTAACCTAGCAACCAAGCGAACGTTATATACTCTTTTTCCCCTATTTCCTACTTTCTTTTCCTTACATAACGTCTTAACTTTATTACGCAGTTTATGTACATAGCTTAATAATATCTACTTCACTATATATTATCACCGCTTGTGCTTGCTCCGTGACAGCTGCTGCCGCCTAGAACCCCTAAGCCCCCATTCTCTTTATAAGATAGTAGCAGTTGGCACTATATATATATAGTCTATAGGGCCGAGCACTTCTAGCCCTTTCTGGGCAAGATGTAGTGTTTATACACAGGAGCATTTACCCATATTAAATAGGAATGCATTGGCCCTTATATATTAACGCCATCCTTATACAATCTTATGGAAGGGTAGTGGATTAACCTTGCTAGCGGTGCTATAGTGCTATGCTAGGCCCATAACCCTTCCCATTATACTATTAGGCTAATAGTTACTTTGGCGGTTGCTGCGCCAATTATAAATGGCCTAACTATGCTAGTTAGTGTACCATATAAGATAGGGGTGATAATGCACCTACGCTAGCCAACTGTGGCTTGCCCCTAGTAGGGGGAGGGGGGTCTAGAATGGCAACAGATTCTCTCTTAATAGAGGATAATAAGCCTAGGGCTACGGCCTAAAATGCAATTATTTTAGCTTAGGTATGTATGAATTTTCTCTCTTATATACATTAGTATATAGCTAACTATTAGGATTATTAGCAGTAACCTATATATACCTAGCTGGTTAGGGGTATCTCCAGTACCTATATTTAATCTATACCTCTACGTGGTATTTAGGATAAGTAGCTATATAGCAAAACTAAACAGATTACTATATACACAGTTATATTAGTTTAATTTATTTTAATATTGCGGAAATATAATTTTCCGGTCTATATTGGTCAATAACCCAATATTAACTAATATTTTATTGGCCAATAAGCGATATTAGATCGACATTGTATTTGCTTATTTTCACTAAGCCTGCCTACTATATCTCCTTTATATATTTAATAAGGAAATCTATGCTCTGAAGAACCATATTTAGAGTTATTAAATCGCCTTCTAAGGCTTTTATTGCGTCTTTAAACAGTAGCAGGATTGCAATTGTCTTACAGATTATGTCCTATTTGTTATAACTAAGAGTATTAGCACTTATCTCTTTATAGTATAGATATAAGAAGACTTAAATTATAGTCTTAAGCTTAATTACTGACTCCAGTATAAAAAGCCATAAGTTCCACCTTATATTATTATTATGCTTTAGTATCTTCTTAGCCATCTTTAAGAAGGCTTAATATTACTTAGTTAAACGCCTTAACTATACGGCGATATTATATATTGTCGGTATCACTTCCAGTGATACGTAATGCTATTGCAATAGTATGGGTGGTAACTGATTTTGATTAATGCTTCTTTTTAATTCTCCTATTCTATAGGTGGAATTTGGTGGATTTCCTAAGCTCGCTTAACTCACGTAACTAACCCAATTAGTTATAGACAACCTCGTTCAGACACTAGGAGTATTTAGTTTTTAATAGTGCTTAAGTACGCCTCCTGCCAAATTCTACCAAGTTCTGCTAGGTCCCTTTAAGTTCTACCGAATTCTGCTATATTCCACCAAATTCCATTAAGTTCTACCAAATTCCGCCATGTTCTACTAAATTCCATCGAGTTCTGCCAAATTCTGCCATATTCCGCTTAAATTCTGCCGAATTCTGCCATATAGTTAAAGTGGCCAATCACAATTTTCCATCCCAGGTATAGAAAATCGCTATTGGCTCGCTTACTACTAGCGCCTTGGCGACTATCCTTGCACCTTTATGCTCTCTATTCCTACCTTTATATCTTCTCCTCTCTCTACCCACTTAGTAACCTGTAGCTTGATTATATTCGTATTAATTAGGTCCTTTAACGCCTAGCAGGGCTTCGATTTTGTTATAGCGTTAATAGGGTTACTGTTTCTGTTAATCCACTTAATCTCTACTATCTCTCTTCTTTTGTATAATTGTTATAGACATATTAGGTCAACCATAAGTCGTTTCTCTTATATTGTCCCGAGCTTAACTAAGCAGTTATATAGAGATTTTAAGTCAGTGCAGAGGATAACCAGTAGTTATTCGAGTTATAGGATTTTCTTAATAGTTGCTTTAATTGCAGCTCTAGTATTAAATCCGTGGGCCATTCCATATAACTTAGATGCTAAGACACTTCGTATAACTCGCTTGCATTTAATAGATAACTAGTAGAGGATATTGGTCTTATTATCTTTATCTACAAGCGTAATAACAAAGCCAATTTGGGATGAGAGGTTATGGTTATTCGCGAAAGATAAGTCTATAAAGATTATTAATCTAAGGGAGTCTTTGCTGGTATCGAGTTGTACAAAACAGAGCCCTCTTAAGGGATTATTAATCTGCCACTATAGCCGCTTATTAAGCTGCTTCGCGTGCTCCTCCTTTAGATTGACAACTTATGCTGTAAATAAAAGGTCAAAGGCAGCTTCTGGTTAATAGACTGTAGTAATATAGGCTTCTCTTGCTCTCTAAGCAACGTACTAGTCCTTTAGTATAACTGCCTTACGGACTTCCCCTCTGGAGCTAGTTAGGTCTGTAACCTTTATAGTGACTAACTTTAGGTTCTAGCATTGACGTTCCTAGGTAAGGGCTATTGAGTCCTTTTCTTGCCTAATATAGCCTCCATTAAACTTAATTAGGGTATTTAGTGTAAGCTTCTCTCTTTCTTTTACTAGGAAGTTTACCTCCTAAAGCCTAACTTCTTTAGCCTCCGCAAAGGTTTTATCAGTAAGGAATAGTATATTATTAGTTTACAATCCTATAATTCTAAAGCCGTTACTATTTATATATAATAAGCAGGGGTTATATATTAACTAGTTTATCCGTAGCTTATTAAGGTGGTGGTGGTGGTATATATTAAACCAATGGTTGCTAGCTTCTAGGACACTATAAAGTGGTTTAATAACTCTTAAAATTAATCCATTCTTTAGTTCAAGTTCTAGTGGTAGGCGTACGAAGAAGTCTCTATTTAGGTAGGTACTAGACTATACATAAGCTTATAAGATGTCGCGTAGGTATAAAAAGGCTAGTCTTCTTTTATTTCCTTATAAGGTTGCCGTAAGTGCTAGGATAATTCTCTAGCTAACACGTTAAATAGTTAGTAATTGTGTTAAGACCAGATCTTTGCTATAGTTATTATAGGCTTATATAACTAGTCTAGACTTCTTAAAGGCCTTATCTGTTCTAGTGTTTTTAATCTTATTAATAAACTAGGAGTTAAAGATTCTGACTCCCTTTAGGACGTCTACTATATTAATAAACTTAAAGACGCCTTTCTTAAGTAAACCGTTTATCTCCTTACATTAAGACTCTATAAATGACGGTAAGGTACACTTAAGGGTTATAATATTAGGTTTTGTCAGGCTGTTGTTAATAAATATTAATATATCCGCGATATTTTGCTGGGACTTTATTAGCGATTATTGTGTCCGTTTTAATCTTTGGAGGGGTATAGTAGTTGTTAGTTTCTTAGTTGATTCCTTAGTTAGTTCTTTAGTTAATTCCTCGGTTGGTTCCTTAGTTAGTTCTTTAAATAGCTCCTTCTTTAGTTCCTTATTAGGTTCTTCTGGTTTGGGTTATAGGTATGGCTTCACTATTATAGTCCTAAAGTTAGTAGGTCCACTAGGGAGTTATATTTTATATATTTCTCCGTTAATTCCAAGCAACTTAAATGGGCCAGTCTATCTACCGCTTTATCCAGTATTGCCTTTATGCTATATAAGCACGTCTGAGTTAAGGGGGAGGTTGTAGATTATAGTAACAGATGGACTATTTCATTAGTTTAGTGCATTATTAACTTGCTTCTTTACCCTGATCCTTGCAATCTCCTCTATTACCTTCTTTATAGCTGCCGCTCGCTGTATAATAGAGGGTGCTAGTGGGTCGAGTTCGCTTATATAAGGGTAGGTACTAAAGACAAGAAGTGTTAGAACTAAGCTATCTAGGCCAGCTGTGTTATTAGCGGCCTTTACCGCTATTTATAAGGCTAGTTCTTTAGTTATTTCTAAGTCCTATAGCTCCTCCGTAATTATCTGGTATGCTTAGCATAGTATTAGATAAGCTCTTTCTACTATTCTAATGGACCAGTAAGCTTCCACTAGGACGCTCTTGGTTAATATGGCCATTACTATAGCATGCTATTAAAACTCCTTACTTGCGAAGTTCTTCCCGGCGTTATGGGTAATATAGTTAGGTGGTCTAATATAGGTGTTAATCTAATATAGTCGTAGGATATCCCAGGTATATTTTATGGAGATATTATATAGCTATCTTATAGCTTAAAATCTGGTAGCTTTATTAATTACATAGAGAATAGGACTCCTGTTAATATATATAATATTAATAAAAATAGAATGGTTAAAATTGGAATCTTGGTCTTCTTATAGTATAAATTTAAACCGTCTAGGAGACTTGCTGTATTTCTAGCAGTGGGAACAGTACTTAGTAAGGTAGTTAATGGCCTACTTATTAATATTATTGTGGCTAGAGCGTTCTAGTACCTTATATAGCTTATCTACCAATAGATATCCGAAGAAATGGTAGAGTCGGCGGAGTTTAGTGGTGGTTAGGTAGCAAGGGTTTTAATTAAATGAGTAGGTTATAAATAACTGCAGTAACTCTTTCTATAATAGGAAGGGGTGACCGAATCGGCGAACTACTAGCACCAATTTTATTAGGGTAACTAGGACGTTCTTAAGGTTATTATAATAGACCTTTAGTATATCTATATCTGCGAGGCATAGTAGAAAGGGTGTGTTGGCCTTTATAATGTAAAACTTAATATTGCCAACTGGTGTATTAACTGTAATGGAGCTAATAGAAGAGGTAGAACCAATGCTAAACTAGACGTTAATAGCGCCAGCCTTTAAGGTATTAATAACGGTATTATAGGTCTTTCTATATGCGAGGTATTATTTATAACCTGCTATTAATCTCTTTAAAGCTCTAGTATTAATTATTACTCCGTAGAACTTATTAGATATATACCAGCTAATAGTAACATAGGTAAATAGGTCTAGGTTATTATAGTAAGCAATTAAGTTAGTGCCGGTAATTGCATGGGTAAAGGATTAGTCTGCTAAATCAGTCACAGTATTAATAGCTCCTTTGTGCTATATCATTCCAAAAGAGGTAAGAGACAGTTTAGTTTGTTTTTAGGTTAGAGATACTATTAGTAACTTAATATTAATTATAAGAGCTTCTATTGCCTTATTAATAGATTCTGAGTTAAGTTTATTACTATTATTATCTGTTCCTTTATACTCAGCAATATACTATTGGGCATATCTATTAAAGCGGCGGTTAAATCTATCCTTAAACTTCTTCTTTAATTCATCACATTCTTCTCTAGAGTATTTAGATAACTAATAACCTTCTTTATTACAGATAAAGCAGCGCTTCTTTAGTAATGCATATCGGCTAAATAAAGATAATTATGTTCTGTAAGGTAATTAAGGGTATTATCTATAGTAGCAGCGGTCGGTGAAGAAGGCTTAAGGGTTCTTACTGTTTAACTTTTTAAATATTATAATAGAGGATTATAAGTCATTAATTAGGCCAGTCAAGCTATTAGAAGGTTTAAAGTAGGTATATTAACACACTGGTAACTCCTAGCAGGCGTTAATAAGCTTATTATAAAGAAACTTATCTATGCGTAAATCTGGGTTAAGACCATGCTAAAGGTGTCTTAGTTCTTTAATAAGTAACTATAGGTAGTCTAAAGTTGATTTTCTAGCATTCTCGCTTTTACCTATTATGGACTTTAGAGTTATTGAGTTCTATTATCCTAATATACCGCGTCTATATTTAGGTCCCTTAAAGTAATTACGTATAGCGTTACAGATTTGGTTAAATAAAAGGGTTAGGGTAACGTTTTTAAGGTTAGTATAGTAGTGGTTAAGTGCTAGACCGCATAGTATTATAGGGTAGGCTTTAACCTTAGCTTTTTAGGGTACATCGGCTCTGCTATAGAGGTTGTAGAAGATAGTAAGTTTAAAGTTAAAGTTATTATCTTCTCTACTATACTTATTGTCTTCCATATATATCTTTACAAGGTTTATTAACTCCTTGCTAAAACCCTAGTTTTAACTTTGTCCCCTAGGTGGTTCTAGTTATAGGGTTAAGTTAATATAATTAGGTTCCTGTTATAGGGGTAGTATAGGGGTAGGTTAGGGTATAGTGGGTAGTATTGTGAGTAGGGTAGGGTTTATGGCTAGTAAGATTAAAATTGGGGTTTTAATGGTACTGGTGCTGGCGAAGTTGTTCTTAAGGAGGTAGTTAATTTGTCCTAAGGTAAACTTTCCTCTAGTTACTATATGCTTCTTAATCTTAGGCTTAGTTCATTTTATAGGGTCTTCTTCTTACAAGGTATTAAATAGCGATTTAGGGACTGTAGCATTCCTATGCTTCCTTATCCATACGCTATTAATCCGTAGGAACGTTCAGAGCTTTTAGATACCAATTTGGTTGCAATCCTTAAAGATTTATATTATAAAGTTTTGGAAATCTTCCTTATAGACCTCCCATAGTTTATTATCCTTAAGGTTATACGCTTTATATTCTAGGATCTTAAACTTCACAAATTTATTAATATCCTTTATGGTGGTTTCGTCGGACTATAAGTTAATGCCTTTAGGCCATTTCTCCTGTTCTATATTAACTTGTGCCCTAATATCTAACATGTCGATTCTTGTCTTGTAACTCCTATTAAGTTTAATTTTAGGTTCTAGATAAAAAACGCGTAATAGACGCGAACTAAGGGCCTATTAAAAGGGTTAGTTCCTTAAGTACCTAATATATTTAAAATATGTAATAGACGCGAACCAAGGGCCTATTAGATAGGGGTTGGTTCTTTAAGTACCTAAAGGCTATATATGAAAAATTAAGGGCCTATTAGATAGGGGTTAACTTTTCAAGTATATATTAACTAATACTCCTTAATGTGATCTAGGTAGTATAAAATGCGTAATAGACGCGAACTAAGGGCCTATTAAAAGGGGTTAGTTCCTTAAATACCTAAGGGCTGTGTATGAAAAATTAAGGGCCTATTAGATAGGGGTTGACTTTTTAAATATATATCAACTAATGCTCCTTAGTAGGCGAGATTAGTAGAGGCCTTTAATAGGGACTAATTAAGCTCGTCTCTCTTTATAGATAATATGTCTTTTGATCTGTAATTACTGATTAGTGTTAGTATCACTTCCGGTAATACGTAATGCTATTGCAATAGTATGGGTGGTAACTGATTTTAATTGATGCTTTTTTTTTTATTCTCCTATTCTACAGGTGGAATTTGGTGGATTTCCTGAGCTTGCTTAGCTCATGTAACTAACCTAATTAGTTATAGACAACCTTATTTAGATATGTATCTTGCCTAGGGCTCCAATCTCTTGCTACTTCGTCTATATAGCTTTATCTTAGCTATACTTGTGTTCTGATTTAAGATGTAGTTATTACTCCTCCTGCTGGAGTTCCTCTACTGCCTAAATTGCAATTTTAATAGCTTTGGTATCTTTATGGAAAAGGAAGGCTTATACCGCGAGGTTAATAATATAGCTAATATAGCGGATTTGGTACTATGTGGCGTTCTAAGTAGGGAAGCGCTTTTGTAAAATTTAATAGAGCTTATTGTTGCTGCCGTAATTATTACCTAAATTAGGTATATTTAGTAGAAAACTTAATAATAGGAGAGGTAGGAAGTAAAGCTTACTAGTAAGATATCTAATTTGACTTTTAGGAATCTTGTACTTCTTAATTACCTTAATTATTACCTCTGCCTACTGTTTACCTCTATATACCTCTTTATACTCTCTTAACGCAATTATCGCTTTTAATAGCCAATTAAGTTCGTTTATAAAGTAAGTAGTAACTACTTAATAAGCTGTCTTATTTGGAGCTGTCTAGCAATTAGTGGTAAAGTATATTTTTAACTTGGCTTTCTTAAGCCCTAACTTAATGTAATCCTTATAAATAACAAACGTCTTACTAATTAGAAGCGGTATACTCCTATGTAATTTGTATAGAGGCCTACCCTTATTAGTTAATATATAGTTATAGATTTATAAGAAGACTCTAAACTCTAGCCACTTAATAATTGTATAAGGAAGATTCTAGGTAATGATTAAGTAAATAATGGTATCTATAAAGGCCTTTTTGTTAACTGCTTCTTATAGGATCCTTAACGTTTTTAAATCTTGCTTAGTTGCTATATCCTTAGCCTGCTTATTAAATAATACGGTAAGTGTAGCTTTAGTATTAATATTAACTTTAGATTGCTTTGGTTAAGTAAGGATTCTATATAAGCTTTTTAGGTAATGACGGAAAGTAGTAGTATTAGATAGAGATTTTGCAATACCTTAATCTAAGTACTGCTTATAGTAGAAGAGCTCTTGTTTAGATTTACCTCTTGCTAGTAAGCCTTTTGGAGCCTTATTAAGCGTGTATAACTAAAGAGCATTATCCTTACGCTCGCGCCGTTGTTTTATAGATGGTGTACCGATTTTATGGTAAGGATCCTTGCGGGCAGCCGTTATATCATTAAACTCGCGCGAATTGTGATTACTTAATATTAAACTAGTAGTGTCTGCTTCTTAAGGTCTCTTTTAGGTAGTTGGTTCATAGGTATTAGCTTAGCGGGATATAGCTTAGGGAGTAGATAGCGAAGGTAAGGCAGATTAGTAGTGAACAAAAGGGTAAGGGAGGTATACTTATAACGCGTTATGCACGCTAGATCTTCTACAAACCCGCGCAGACGTATATTATATATATTTTAATTAGTTTGGCGCCGGGCATAGATATCTAGAGCACCTCTAGCGATAACTGCTAAAATTTAATTCTTAATACCAAGTCTCTATTACTACTATATGGTGGTCTTACCGCGGGTGATTATATAGTTATATCTATATAACATAATCACTAGGTATGATTATAATTAGGTTAGTTATGTTTCTATATAATATAATATAATTATAACTAACTAACTGATTATTTCCATTACTGCTTATGCAGAGCTTTATGCAGAGCCTTATATAAAGCTTTGTGTAAAGCTTTATATAGAGCCTTATATAGAGCCTCTATCTATATATAGAGCTTTGTGTAGAACCTTATATAAAGCTTTATATAGAGCTTTGTATAAAGCCTTATACAGAGCGTTGTAGTAGATTATAGTAACTAAAGTGATTAGTATAATATAGTTATAGCATTATATATATATATTTAGGTATATTATTACAGCTTTCCCCCCCCCCTACGATTATATATTAAAGCCGCTGCAATATAAAGGGTACAAAAGGAGCGCAACTCTAAGGTTATAAAGTATATTAAGACACGCCTAAACAAACTATGGAGGGACCCTAGGGTGCCCTATAGGAGAGCAAACCAACAACCCTAAAGTAGGGAAGATATGTTAGAGAAATAGGTAGAAAAAGCAGAAGAAGAATGGTGCCGTACTAGGGCCCGGGCCCATATAGAGGAGGAAGGGAGATGCGTAAGAGTCCAGTAAAGATAACAGCAAGAGAGAGAAAGGAGCTAAAGTAGAGTATAAAAGAGTACTAGGAAACCATCTACCGCAATATAACACTGGCTAGACCAACACTAGAGAGGTGTATGGGAGTTAAAGGTATAAAGGCTGTCTTAGGCAAGAGGAACCCAAGCCATAGCATAGTTAATGCTATGGGGGGTAAATACCTAAGGACTCCAAGAAGGCCTAATAAAGATAGAAAATATAATGGTAACACTTTTAAGAACAGGAATAATAGGACTAAAAGATTGGCTCTACTGAGTAGATATCCTAATAGGTAGCCTAAGGTGTAAATATAGCTGGCTAAGACAGATACTAAAACATGTAATACTATTATGCCCCTTACGCACCGGCTAAGAAATAATACTTTTAGCAGCTGGCACAGAGAACTATAACACACTACTCTTAATATAAAAAGGTCTTAAGGCGGTTACCTAGTAGCTTATTAACTAAAATATACTAACCCAGTTCTGGGTTATAAAGGAAATAGTAATAGAAGATAAAGGGGCGAGTATTAGGCGCCCCTTAATAACTCTATAGTAGCAGAGTTAAGTTTATAATACTAGCGCGTCCGTAGGTTTGTTACGGCAGTAGTGGTTCCTAAGGAGGTTAAAAAGTAAGGTAGTAGAGCACTATAGGTGACTCATAGGCGCCAAGTAGGCGAGTCCTAAAAGGCAGGGAGATGGATCACGGGGTTTTCTTAAATAGAGTTTTCTCCCTATATGTAAATAAGAAATAGTCCGCGTGGGCCCAATAGGGATCCAAATCGGACGTTAAGCAATAAATAATTATATTATTACAGCTAAAAATTAGAGTCTGCTTAACTTGCATAAGTCGCGATTTTAGTAATTTGTAGCAATTTGTAGTAATTTGCTACAAATATACAGATAGGGTAGGCGGGTGGATAAGTAGCCTATATATTTGTAGCAAATTGCTGTAAATTGCTGTAAATCGCTAAAATCGCTGCAAAATCGCCAAAATCGCGACTTACGCAGGTTTCGCAGACCCCGATTTTCGCTTGCCTAAAAAAAAAATTCCTAATATAGTCCTTTTAGCCATATAAGAAGTAAGCTCCTTAATTACTAAGGGCCTATCTATAGGGGTCACTATATATAGGTTAAGTATACGCTAGGCCTATAGTATGGCTAGCTATATAGCTAGCTGCTAAATTAATAACAAGCTGTATAGCTAGTATTATAGAAGTTGCTAATTGTGCTAGGGCACTATAGGCCGTTTTTATAGCGCTTATAGTCTGGTTTAAAGAGTTTCTGGCTTTATACCACTTAGCTTATGCCTTAATTTAATAAAGGCCTTAATTAATAGCCAGGCAGTGGTCTATAAGTACCTTTAGCGTCTATATAGTAGTAAAAACTAGCAGTATAGCGCGCTGTAGGTCTAGGGTAAGCTTATTAAAGAGGTCTGGCATTAGGTCTTTATCCCATGCGCTATTAAGATAGGCGTTTAAGTAGACGAGCCAACCAGAGGCTCTAGATCAAATGGAGTCTTAGCAAACTTCAAGTTCAGATTCTATTAATTAATAAGGCTCAAAATCATTATAATAAATCTTAAATATGCTATATTATTAAGTTAATTGTAATTAGATTAAGTTAAGGTGTTTCTACTAGCAAGGTCCCTCTTTACAGAGCGGTGCAAAGCCATATAGATTCCATAATAGAGACTAATTTATATTTTGGTGTTCGCGTACGGGCCATATCTATTGGACGTCTTGACAGCGCATGGGATAGGGAATTTAAGCTTAGCTAGCTAGGTATAGAAAGTAAGTCTAAAAGGCCAAAAAGGTCTCTATTGTTTTTATATTAAGGGCTTTATAATTAGGGCGGGCGTTTTATATCTTAAATGGGTCCTTATAAATAGAAGATTGGTAGTTAATTATCTTTTCTCTAGAAAGGAAGGGGTCTACTAAATCCTAAGCGTATTGCGGATATAAATATGTCTATATATCCCCGCTGGTACGGCTAAAGATATAGGCTATTTTAGCTTAAGTAGTAGGGAAGTAGTCTGTATTAACTTTAAGCTTATCCTATAGTTAAAGCTTCTAATTATTAAATATAGGGTTAGTTCCGTCTGTAAGTAATAGGGGGTCTATAACCTTCGCAGACTATAATAATACTAATACTATGTGTTAGGCTAGGGTCTTAAGGACTATAGCAAGTCTTTAGGTGTCTAATAACTCTTTACTAGGTATAGGGGTGTTTCTAGTTTTAAGCAGCTCTTAAAGCTGTTTAATTTTAGTATTAGCTGCTATAAGTTCTTTTAGGGGGTTAAGACGGCGACTGTTTTACTATTGGAGGTATTTATAGGTCCTATAGCGGCTTTGCCAGCTACTATATTTCTTAGTATAGTAGTTAGATAATTTTTAGTATTTTTCTATAGGGGTTCTAGTCCGTGCGTATTCTTTAGGTTATATTATATATATTCTTTTAGTTCTGTCCTATCCTTAGGGTCCTATTATTCTGGTAATATTCTTTAGGTCCGTTCCTATATCCTTTTCCTATCCTTAGTCTATAGATATATTTAAATTCCTTCTTAGGAAGAAAGGGTAGATAAGCTTTAGATAATATTAGCGGCTTAGTTAATTAAGGCACGAGTATAGTAAGAGGGACGCGCAAGCCTATATAATTGGACTATCTATAAATAAAGATCTAAAGCTAGAGAAATGAAAGAAGAGGGACGGAACTACCGCTTAAAGTTTTACAAGATTCTCTAGTTATGTAACCATAATCTACCGTATTCTGCCAGCTTTCTACTATATTCTGCTAGTACTATAATACTAGCCTACCTTCCGTATACTATCCTTATGGTTAAATATATATATCCGCTAGGGCGAGATAAATTAGTAGTTTATAGCTTAGGTATAAAGCTTATCCTATAATCTAGCCCTAGCTAGTAGTATTAGTATCCCGCTTAGTATAGCCCTATTATAGTCTTAGGAACCCTTTTATAGGCATATATATCCTTTATAACTACTTACTTAGGTATATACTGCCCTTAATACCTTCCGCGATTGCGCTATTCTAACTATTTATAACAATACTATAGCTAAGATTAACAATGCTATCCTTCTGCGGCTCTACGGCTCCCTAGGCATCTTTTATTATATAAACTCTATAGAGTAAAATAGGGAAGAAGAAAATTATATAGAACTACTACCGGCGGAGCTTCTGTAGATATTTAACCCTAATAGCTTACCTTTGTTAAAGCTTTCCCTAAAAGTAGGCGCGCCTATACTTTTTTTTATAGAACCTCTACCCTAATAAAGGGCTCTATAACGGCACCTATATAGTTATTACACGCGTAGGCCGCCGCTATATTAAAACTTAGATACTTGGGGGCGGCTTTTATAACTAGCTATAGCTAATCCCTTATATTAAGCTTACCTCTACGGAAGGAGAACTGCTGTTTATTTTTAGTAAAAGGCAGTTTCTAATCTGGCTATACTTTACTATAATCGTAAATAAATTATAGGGGTAGTCTTTTAACTTTATCGCGTTAACTTATATATACCTATCTTTATCTATAGGCAGCTGTATATTGCGCTATTAAGAGTAATAAATATAGCTAGGCTTTTACTATTACTACTATAGAACGGGGATGCTATAACTACTAATGTTATATATTTAGAGGTATTGCTTTTATAATAAGGTATATTATTTTATTAAATAACTACTTCTATAATTGCCCTATAGGGCCAGTAAAACCTTTATAAATGCCCTATAGGGTCTAGTGGGCACTCCCTTTTCTCTTCCTTCTCCCCCCCTTTTTTATACCCTCTCCCCTACTTCTTATCCTTATTCTTCTACTCCTTAACTATATCCACTAAATAGTAGAGTAGCCCTGTAATTTACTAGCGCTATATAGGGCGGGAATAGATGTGGGCAGGCAGGGCCTCCTCTTCTTTATTATTATTGTTATTATTATTATTAGTGGCGGTAATGGCGGTAGTAGGAGGGACTAAGGTATAGGAGGAAGTGTAGCTGTAGTATACTAGTAAGGTGGCAGTAGTAGCGGGGGCAGATACTATTATCTCTATTAGTTATGCTTTTTATTATTTATATTGCTAACTTATAGGCCTAGAAGGAGTAGCGTGCCCCTTTACTACTATAATAGTAGTTAGTATAGCTACTGTATAGCTGGCCCGCAACTAATATACACTCTATAAATAGGCTACCACCCTATATATATAACGTATAAGCCTATAGGGCTACCATACTCTAGCTTTACACTAGGGCTGCCTCTATATTTAGGGCCCTAGCCTTAAGGCAGACCCCCTAGTAGACTTTAGAAGCTCTACCTAGGCTAGAAGCCTACTATAAAGATATACCCTGGACGCGTAGTAGGGGATATAGCGCCCGCATTATAGCTATGTTAGCAGTAGCGGCTTTAGTAGTGGCGGTAAGCGTAGTAGGCGAGGGATTCTAAGGCGGGAGGGTAGTAGGCAGTAGGAGGGCGGCGGGCTGTAGGAGGGCGGTAGGCTGATTAATGGCTATAAAGCTGGCCAGGGGGGAGCGATAGGAGTAGCGGTGGTAGTGGTAGTGGTAGTAGTAGGAGTGGGTAGGGGCCTAGCGGCAGCTATAGCTATAATAGCTATTTATATATTAGTATCTTCTTCAATTCTTAAATTCTTTTATAGTACTAATACTTACTAGTATGCTTATCTGCTAGGACCAAAGTCCTATATAGAGGCGGCGTAGCTCTATACAGGGGGGGGTATAGAGGAGTAGCGGCGGCTAGGCAAGGACATAGTGGCGGCAGCGGCGGTAGTAATAGTAGAGTAGGAGTAGGAGCAAAAGCGGCAGTAGTAGTAAGAATGGTAGTGGCAGCAGGAGTAGGAGTAGACGATGTAGCAGCAGCAGCAGCAGTGGTGGTGGTGGTAATGGTGGTAATAGTGATGCTATTACTTAAAAAAGAAGACGATAACGATGACGACGATGTAAATAGCTATTATTAATATACATTATATAATTAATTATATAAATCTATATTGTATAATTATTACGTAAAGGCAGCCTTACGTCACTAATATAAGGCTATATAAATTCTATAGTATGGTAATAGTGCAGTAGTAGTAGGGCAGTAGTAGGGCAGTAGTAGGGCAGTAGTAGGGCAGTAGTAGGGCAGTAGTAGGGCAGTAGTAGGGCAGTAGTAGGGTAGTAGCAGGGCAGTAGTAGGCAGTTGCTTAGTTTTTAAAAGGACTTCGTTCTAAAAGAACTTCGTCCCTAAAGGATAAAAGCCCGCCGCAGGCGCGAGAAATAAGTAAACTTTTCTAAGGAACTGTAAATTGCCGGCTATAAGTCGGTAATTTTATAAACTTTCCTTGGAAAATTTGCTAATTTCTTGTTTTACCTAACTAATATACGCTTAGTTAATACGCCTATAGGTATAAATAAGCTATTAAAGTTTTTACGTAATCCCTTACCCTTATATAACGCCGCAGCTTAATAAACAATTGCATATCTATATTAGACTAGAACTCTTATAATTAAATACTTAGAATAGAATATAAGAAGCTAAGCCTTTTTAGGGGCAAGCGACGCGGTATTTTAAGACGATTTAATAAGTAGATATAGTACGAAAGGATATCTATTTACCCTTTTCGGAGGGGTAATTAATTAGCGCTCTACTAAGTAGATGTTAGTAATAAAGTTAAGTATAGAGGTAGAGCTTATAGCTTTATCCTATATAGGAACTAAGTTAATTTAGTAGAGTCGCTTCTTTAAAGAAATTAAATTATTCTTAGACGAGGAGTAAACAATCTACTTTAATAATTTATAGACAATTTGACTACTGATAAAGGATAGACAAAAGCTCTTTACGAAGCTTTAGTACATCAACATATACTACCGCTAGCTGCGCTAAGAAGTACATAATAATCGAATTAGAATTAATTAGATACCTACCGCTACTATAGTCGTGGACGGCCTAGCGGAGGCCCTACTACGTTAGAAGTATAAGGCGTTCGTTTAGTAATTTAGATCTCGTTAATATTAAGAATCTAATTTAATTCAATTTGGATAATATTTAGATAAGGTAACTATATAGAGGATTTTTAACTTAACACCAAATTGCCTATATTAACTTTTTGTTCTACTTTCTATTTACCTGCTTAGCCAATACTAAGCAGCTGGGGGAGTGTGTCGACCGTCGAGGTCACTGTTAGGTACCACCTTATGACTCACCACCCTGTTTCTTGCCATCGTATGTCTCACCATCTGTTTCTATTACCTATTACCGACAGAGTGGCAATGGAGAGGTAATTACAGATTGTCGTCAGCATCGTCGTCAGCCTTCTTGCCACCTACCCTATGTATATCCCTTAACCCGTTGCTTCTGGCACTACGTTATCGATAGGGATCCAGCCAATAAGAGGCTTGAACGAGAGCCTCTTATTGGCTGGATCCCTATTGATAACATTGTGCCAGAAGCAACGGGTTAAGGGATATAGTCTCTTTTCTTTCATGGATCAATCGACGGGGTTCTCGTCCGTCCGACAAATACCGTTAACTGGGCGTAAAGAGTTTTGCTTTCCCGGTAGATCCTACCGGGCAGCGTTTAGTTCGTAATGTATCGTGGTGGGATAGATGGTTACACAACCCGGAGGCGTCGCATGGGCAAATAGAAGTAGTGCATGGCCGGGTTGGCGTCGGCATATAAGAGACCTTCATGTTGTAGTAGATAGCTGCAATCGGGCCAAGCTGATTCCTAACGATGTAACACACCGCTGACCAAGTATACGAGAGTAAGGCAAAATGCCGGTATGAGGTATGATACGTGTTTGTTAATCTATATGTGGTACTACAGGGTCCGGGAGGTTCGGTGTCCCCCCCCCCCCGGTGCGCGCAGCAGCGGTGGCATCTAATTTCGCTTGAGCTTCGCCTAAATTAGTATGTAGAGCTAGCAGGAAGGGATGTAGTTCGTGGTTAGGGCTTGAGCCACGGCCCACCTCGAATTCGGCTCTGAGCTCAATTTGAAGCTATTCTGAACTCCTCTCCCTCACCAAAAGTCGTGGTATTATAAAGCCTCTTTCTCCTATTAATATAAGCTCCAAACACGGGCGCATACACGCATACTGGCGCCGGCTATAAGAAGGATTTTAAATAAAGGCGTACTGCCAGTCACCCATATTTGGAGCCATATTAAGGAAGGCAACGGGGTAAAACACCAAGATCTAGAGGTGATATTACAATTTGGTAGGGAAGAGGAGTTCAGAATAGCTTCAAAATCGAGCTCAGAGCTCTAAATTCGAGGTGGGCCGTGGTTCAAGCCCTAACCACGTACTACACACCTTCCTGCTAGCTCAAGCGAAATTAGATGCCACCAGGGGGACACCGAACCTCCCGGACCCTGGGGTGTATCAAAAGTAAGCGAACAGGATTCCCTGGCTGGTCCAAAATATCTTGGCAGTCATTGGTGTCAAAGCCTTAGCGCGATCCTTTTTTTAGCATGGGATGGAAATGTACTCAGCAAATCTGTTGCATTTATTAAATCCTCACCGTGTAACAAGGTATATTCAAGGTTATGAGAAGAGCTTTTCGGAAGCAATTTACCGAGAGCAAAGCCCCGTCATGCTTGTAATATTTATCAATATCCCAGTGAGCGTATAGATCTTCGCTGATTGACCGGGGCATTAACGTGTCACGAGTAACCATGTACTTTACGCGGATCGTAAATATCGCACAAGTTTGCCTTATGAAGTGAGGATCCTCAGTTGAGATAAGGATCAGTCTATCGCTACGTACAGAATCCAAGCAATCCACCTGCATCAGAACGATTAGTAGACGCACCAGGCAGGCTATCTCATACCCTGAACTCGGCCAGCACACATGCCGTGGGTCCACCCTTATCGACGAGTTCTCGTTTCAGAAAAGCGCCATGGAAACCAAGCTGTACAGACAGGATTTTATACGAGGAAAGGTAAAATGAAATTTTAATACGGCAGCAGGCCAGTCTAGAAAATGTTGAAATGAAAAGCGATAATAGGTAGACAATAAGTCGGAGGTTCGCCAAGTAACATACATTAGTTCTCCATCCTTCACATTCCAACAGCGCCGAGACGATGAATTAGCAGGCCTCTCACCAGCTTCAGATAACGGCTAGAAAAAAACAACGTACAGGAAAGAAAGGAACAGAAGGTATACTGTAAAAGTGAGTCGGTGGCTCGGTTTAGCCACATCAACAAAGGGAAAAGGTCCGTCTGGTATAGTCTTGGTATATTATTTTGCGCTCCCACAGCCTTGGATTGCTGGAGCGCAGCACTGTGTTCCGTTTGCACAATCATCTCCACACTCCAGAAGACACGCTTCTGCTTCGTCTCTCACACTCCCATTCTTTTTACCCTTGGTTGGTGTACTGCTCCCGGAGCCTGCGTGGTCTCCATCACAGCTACTGTCGTCCGGCCCACTCGAGTGATCGTGGTTTGCATCCAGGCAGAATTCGGGCTGGATGGTTGAGGAATGGATACCGTACTCGTGTAAGCATTTGCGAATGGCGCGGGCAAGCTCCATGTACCTAGCGGAGCCCTCACCCTTGCAGTTAAATTCCACTTGTACGTGTAGTGACGCTACCATTTTCGTGTCGGACAGCTGCCACACATGAAGATGATGGCAAGAAACGATGCCGGGTAGCTCTGAGATGTCATCCCTGATGTCGTCTACAGATATTCCCGCTGGGACTGCCTGTAGTAAAATCCGGGAAGCTGCTTTGCACAACGGAATCGCTGAGCAAAGAATAATTACCGTGATTATGAGAGAAATGAGAGGGTCGGAATAAAACCGCCATGAAAAGTCTGTGAGCCAGATGATAAGGGCAGAAGCAATGACTCCAACATTACCCAGCGCATCGCCCATTACGTGTAGGAAGACACCGCGCATGTTAAGATCACCGTGAGAATGGCCGCCTTTTTTGCTAGATTCCTGTGGTTGGCTGTGTTTGTGGTCGTGATGCCAGTCCTGCTTCTTCGCCGATTCCGACCTGTTACTATCAGAACCCTTACTCTTGGATTTTTGGAGAAGAGGTGAAGTCTCCGTAGATGTAGCGTCTGTATCATCAACCACAACTTGCTCGGTCTCTGTATCGGTTCCGGACTCCACATCTTCCAAACGCGAAGCAGCGATGATCTCATTCCTAAATGATGCAGGGTGCACATAAATGTCTTCCAAACTAGAATAACCCCGAGACCGCGAGCGGCTATGGCGTTTGCGGTGGCGCTTCACTGGAGTAACTTTGGTAGAAACTCCTTCTGTCGAGCCGCTTGACACGTTCCAAGAGATCTCCGTTGATCGGGTTTTGCTCGATTTCCGTGTCATCGCTGAGTGAATATGCCCAATCCTGTTTTCCGGAAGCACGTCTACAATATTTCCAATCCCATCAGCGATTGCTTGTGATTCAGTATCCGTGTCATGGGCGTAGGCATGGCTGTGGCCTTCCTCTGCTTCGCTGAGCCCACCCGTTGACTCGTGTCCATGCGGATGCCCAGGTCCATGACTATGACCGTGTTCGTGAAAGAGAAAGAGGCCAATTATGTTGGAAGCCAGTCCGAAACAGCCTACAATTAGGACAAGCTTAGGGTGCGAGACTTCTTGCGGTTCGACAAATCGTTGGATGGCCTCAAGGAAAATTGAAAGGCAAAGTGCGACAAGGAAAACACCGTTTATTAGAGCACCGAGGGTTTCTGCGCGTTGCCACTGGATATGTTGTCAGTTGTGGCATGGTCTGGTAAACTGAAGGTGACTTACGCCATATGTGTACATCTTCGAATTCGTCCTTTGATTCGCAACCTTGACTGCCCATAAGCCAACACACAAGGACAAGACATCATTAAGCTGTTGTCCTACGTCAGCGATTTAGGCTTCTCTAGATAATCGCAGTAACCGACCATGTGAAAGGAGTCCGCCACGAGTGCGAGAGAGTGAACAGCATAACCTGTGAAAGCAGCGGTTAGAGAATCCCCAGCAAGAATCGGATTGCTATTGTATACCAACTACCAGTTCCAACAAGAAAAAAGCCGAATCGATGCCCAACAGGATCATAATCCTGGTGGACTTTGAGAGACCCATTGCGGCAATGTAAGCAACGAAAGGTGGAGTGGAACGTTCAGAAATGTATTGCAGTCGCTGGCTGCACTTAAAAGGAGCGGCTCAGTCTGAATAAATATGGATTGCGTGTCAGAAAGAAGTTGAAGAAAGGGAAAACTGAGAGGCAAATGTGGCGTCAATCTCGGCACCCGAGCGGAACGCGGGAAGCCTTGTAGCGAAATTCATGCATGCAGCCACAAGCCTTAACCATAGAAGCGACAGCCTCCTATATTCCGTTTGGTATTTGCAGTAAGTCTCTCCTGTCCTCAGCCTACAAGTTCTTATTCGGCGTTGATCAAATAAAACCTCAGCAGCGCCCTTCACGGCTAGGGCCGCCACAAAATGAGGCTGGATATTGGGCGTCTAGCATGACTCGACAATGATAAGATCATGAGCTGAACGCTTCCTGAAGCTATATAAGCTCAGGTCGACCTTATACAATTCCTATTTCTTTTGCATCACGCTAAACTACGGAATTATAATAAGACTTTTATTCATTGCTAGCTTTGGGCTTCCCGATTGGGAAACCTTATCCCCCGCCTCCTCAAATCTCTCCCTATGTCAACCACCAGTTCCCTAAAGAGCCCTTCTGTCTCCCAGATCGGCGGAATGGTCGAAATTGCCGAGGAGCAAAAACACCTAAATGAAAGAAATCACTACCCATGCCGTGAAGAACCCTTGTTGAATATGTAATGCGAGAAGAGCATTAGAAAGTCCATGATGATAGCAAGGGAAATACGCGATGCATGCGAGCTTAAGGGCAGCACGTAACTTCGACGGTTCAGCAATATCTTGATACTGTTCTTTCTCTTCATCTTGCATAGTTGGGAGATTTCGGTCTGCTGGTCCAGGTTCTTCTATGCGTTCTTTCTCTTTCTCGGAATCAGAGAGATTAGGCGTTGACTCAGGCGGAGAGGCTGTTAAGGTGGGTTCATTAATGACAGAGGCGTTGATAGAACACGTAACCTCCCAATAAAATGGCTAAGGCTTAACTAGCGAGATGAGACCTGTCATAATGGCGGCGAGATTCCCCGCTAGCGTCGGATATTCCAGCTTTGTGGTCTTCACCGTGAGCTTGCCATAGTACTGTTTGGCCGTAGCAAGCCAAGCAATTAGCCCAGCGGCTAGTCCACTTGAGATGGCACCTGCTTTCGTCTGACCTTTCCAGGTGATAGCAAAAGCAGCAGGAAACACAGCACCACCGATGAGAAGACCTATGACTAGGAAAAACCAACCTAACTCGACACTAATAGCGTTCTAAATGCAAGCAAAGACCGCCATCGTGAGACCAAATACGCAGATCGTCACATGAGAAACAAATATGAGCTGCGATGGTGTTGCTTTTGGCTCGACATACGTCTTGTAAACATCGAATGTGTGAAGGGATGAGACCGCTATTAGTTCTGCCGATGCACAAGAAGTCATTGCCATGAAGAGGACAATGAGGAGTGCGACTGCCCCTCCTTTTCCGAGTACCTGACTCTTAAATCCAACTACGCTTTGGTATTTGGCGTTATTCAACTTTGTTCGGGCAATGGTACAGTGTACCTTGATCAAGCATACTGGCAGCGTGCTATTGCGTCACGTCCTACGACCGCCATTCGAGAATATATTCTTGGAGACCTTGCTTGGTTTGCCACTCTATTCGGTTTTACTACGACGCTCGGGCTCTCCGCCGTCGCCCTCACAGACAATCCTCGTTTTCCAACGTATCCTAAGGCGCCGACGACCGCGAAAATCTCAGCAGGTCTGGCAGCCGCATACTCTGCAAATACATTATGAGCCGTCTTTATTTCCGGTTACAGGACGTTTGATTGCAGCTTCCTTCAAGAGGTCACACATTTGTGAGGGTGACCCAATGAGAGGGCTCACGGCGTAGCCATTAAACATAAAGTAAAGAATGATGATCATGAGGATTAGTGTATGTAAGTAATCGCTTAGAACGTCTGGTCATTATAATTTCTTCCCCCTCGCGGTGATATTTATAGAGAAATGCAGCTCGAAGACCGCCTAAGATAACGAATGCGCAAATCCATTGGTAGGGTAAGTTTAAGTTGTCTGGAATGACAGTGGGTTAATATATCTGTTGGGATCAAGAAGATTGCAGCATATACGTTCATGCCGGGAAGAGAAGTGACAACTGCGGCTTCCCCAAGGAGCAACTGACTGCCGACTAGGATGTTGGTGGCAAATACGAAGAACAAGAAGACTAGGTGAGTCGCAATACCATAACGCGTGAATATAATCTCAAGATACGTATGACAGCGGGGAGCATTTTGCTTCACTTTGCATGCTAATATAGAGAACATGAGGATCTGCACTATTGCACTGGCAGCATACTACGCAGAGTCAATCGAATGCTCCCGTCTCAACTTCTGGTATACTAACCCAAAAAGGACCTGCAACTATGAACGATCAGACATGATAATATCTAACGTTGCGAGACTCAAGCATACCACCATATTCGTACGCAATGGTATTGCTTTGAAGAAGCGTTACCGCCCATGTCCATGCTGAAATAATTCCGCATGCAATAAGCCCCGGCTTCACACTTCTACTGGCAGTATTAAACTCTTCGCTCTGCTTAGTTGAATAAAGAGTATATCGGTTCTATTTCTAGTCAGCCTAATAGAAGATGGATCCAAAGGCGTTTACCGACTTGAAGGAACGAAACGCCCATCATGACGAATACGAAAAAGAGTTATACATAATTCATCCGTTAGTGTACTGTAACTTCAGTTGCAGAAAAGGAATCGGAAAGTGAAAGAACCCGCTTACCCCGACGCCGTATCCAGCGCCGACGGGAAAGGTAGTGCTTCCAGAAGAAGACATATTATAAGAATTTTAGAACTGTGAAGTATTCCGAGGTTAAAATACAAAAGATTTGTATTAGAGGTAGACGGGACGACTTATGGCATTGTATAAGACAAATCGATACGGCATCAACAAAAATAACCCCGATCTCATGCCGAAAAAATACAATTGTCATCTCTGCCGTTGTGCAGCAGCAGCGATATCATACTCGTACTAGGATACAGGGTCAAAGATAGGTACGCCTGAATGGCACAGAGACGCACAGAGAGATAGGTATAATACATTGAGTTAATAAGGGGTTTACGTCAACACTTTATGAGATAACGCATGCAAAAGGGAGACCCCATGTCATAGACACGACACCCGTATGGACGAGGAAGGGATTTACTTCTACGATCGGCAGCATCACCACCCCCGCAACGAAAATATGCAGTTTGATAGCAAGCTTACGCAAATAGGGAGGATGATAAGAGAATGAAACCTCTTTCTTGTGAATATGCTTGAGCAGTATTAGGGTGATTGCTGATATCAAAAGTGTTTTCAGTGGGAGCTGGGGTAGTTTTGAACTAGTTAGGGAAATTCTGACATGCCCGCGGCAGGATAACGAAAAGAGAGAAGCGAGACACTCAATCTTTGCCCAGACCTGCTGGTTCGCTTAATGATCTTCAAATGGGAAAGTCCGTTCGGAAATAAAGTAACGGAAGGGCTTGGCAGACCTTCTAGAACTTCACAGACAATGATGATTAAATTAAAGCTTGTATTTGAAAGCCGATCTGGATATAAAAGAACCAATCAAAGCACACGCCAGTCATATTTCCATTCGGCGACAAGAAATTCATTAAAGCATAATCACATGAATAGTGAAACATGTCTTCGGAGACTTCATGAAAAGCACATTGGGTATCCTAGAAGTACTCCTTCTCGATATCGATAGCGGCCAGGAAAACAAATATAGCCAGACAGAGCTCATTTCTGTCAGCTAATGCATAAATAAAATAAAAGCAATGCACTTACGACGATAGTCAAGCCCATGATAGTATTAATCTCCCATCCTCCGGCATGGATCTTTCCTCTAACAAGCGCATTCTGCTGCTTCCAAAACCTGAAAGCTCCTAAAAGCAACACAACGATAGCAGTCCCAATGAAAATCACCGCAAGTGGAATACCCAAGACAAAGAAACCTAAGCTTGGGTTGGGATTGACAGAGTGCTGGAGGCGGAATAATTGAGCAGTGATGACACCCATCATGGCAAGTGCGACGGACGTACGCAGGTAGCCCAGAAAAGTCCGTTCGAGCGCTGTTAAAGAGGTTAGTATATGCATGTGACAATACCATTTTAATAGCCACTATAATATTAAGCCCAGGAAAGAGTTACAGGGTACCAACTTAAGTGGAAGCATCCCCACCCTTGGTTACATGCCTCCATAGATTATTTCTTACTTCCTAGTAAATATTTATTCGAAGTAGGATACGTTAAAGAAAACCCCGCCTACCTAGATGATCCCTTTGTTGGCCCTGATCTACGACTACACTGATCTGCCTGCCCCAAAACCTGAATATTCCATCATACCAATGCGGTGTCTGCCTTTTAAGCCTATACCTCCATGCCTCCCTCTCCCAGTCATCATCCGGTACGGTACTTGCGTCTGACAGCCGGGGTTGCCTCGACCGTAGGAACGGGGAGGAGCGAATGGAACCACTTCGTGGGTATATGTACAACGAGCGGGAGGAAGACGAGGGACCTGGGGGTGCCAGGTTGGGCGAGCGGGACAAGCTTTTGCGGGACGAGCTAGATGGTAATATATATTTCAGCTCTTTTGCAGTTCTATGTTTGTCATTTTGGCGGTGCTGGTCGGAGTCCGGATGTGGTTCGATGGGAAAGTGGAGGGCTGCTGGAAGCAAGGTAAGAGAAGGCGCGGGCGCTGGTGGGGTTTCCGAATCCGTCATTGCGACCTTGTGGCTGTGAGATGAGGCAGCGGACCCCATTGTGAAGCGGGTTTGCAATGAGTTCAAACTATGACTTTTCAAAGCTAGACTGTTCCGCTTCATACCCGTACACGGCTCGTTCCGGATTATTTCTACCTCATTCCGGAACAAAGTCGCCCTTATTTGGGTACAAGTTATATATCGCTTTGCGAGGTTATATTCCGGATTATTTGCCTCATTCCAGAATATATTTTATCAGATCACCAAATAGGCATGGCGCGGAATATAAATAAGAGGCTATGAGGAAGAATCTATGGAGTTTAATCGCTCAAGAAGATACAAAGTAGCCCATGCACTGACCCGTCACGTCGCCGCAGTGTGGCCAAAAATTACGATAAGCGAATTGAAATAAATCGATATCGAACATCGGATTTATCCGATATATACAATAAATATCGGTTTTTCTTACTTTATATACTGGCCACTTCTAATTAATACGCGTATACTAGAATGCACCAAAGGACCTTAGTAAAGTCGTGCTAAAAGGGCAAGGCCCTACGACCGCTGTAAGCCTGTAAAATCGCCAACACTTAGCAAGCTATCTACAGAGGCATCTCGACTTCCACCACCATTCTCGCCACCTATAATACCACTTATAATACTACCTCTATACTCCTAAGTTAATCGATTAGATTGCGCGGTAACTTATAAGGTAGTGTACGAACTAATTTGCCTACTGCACCTCTACTTATCGTCTGCGAGCTGCCTCCGCGGGCACGCCCACGACGTTAGTTCTTGAGTGGAATTTTAGCACCGTATAGCCCTGCCCTTTCGCGAACTTATTAGTATTATTAAGAGCAAAGATTACGTAATTGTATAGCTTTAACGGAGGTGGGTAGTAGATATAGGGAAATGTATGTAAATGCGTGTTAATTTAGGTATGGGCGCGTAATAGTTGCGCGCTAATATAGATGCAGATAAATTAAACACATATAATGTTTTAACCTAAAGAGGAAGGACTTAAGCCTGTTTAGGGGGGTGCGCGAGCAGTAATTAGGGGGTGTATAACTAGTAGTGGCTAAAAAAAATCGATATTAGATTTTACGTATTTTACGATATTGTAATCGTTTTAAAACGCGTTATTTTTAGCTATACTACGTCGCCAAGCTTAAGAGACTACCTGCCTACCCCCCCTTACTAATATATTTTATATATAAGGCCTTTAAATTTAGTTGCTAGTATTACCTTAATATAAAGGTTTAGTTAGCTATAATTTTAGAAGTTCTTTTAAGAGTTTTATAGGATTTCTTTAGCATTTCTTTAAGGAGTTTTTAATATTATAGACGCTTTAAGTACAATGTTATAACTACTTAAAAAGGAGTTAGAAGAAGCTAGTTAGTTAATAAAGATATAGTTTAGGATAGAACTAGTAAAGCTATATAACGAGGAATGGTAAGCGAGGTTATATAATATATAACAGAGTAGATAGAGTAAATAGAGTAGATAGAGTAATAACTTTTTTAGGAGTATAGATGTATATTTAAAGGACTATAGTTCCTTTTCTGTAAGAGGCCAGTCTAACTAGGACGTATAATTATCTAATTAACAGTGTAGAATGAGAGTCACAAATAAGTAGAAGGTAAGTCGAAGGTAGAATAAGCTTTACGTATTAAAGGACAAATACTTTCTAACCTCTTCTATTTAGAGACTAATCGCTAGTTCTTCTCTAGAGAACTAGCTCCCTATATAATCCTTCTAAGACACTAGTAAAACCCTTTACCCCTTATCTATCTAACCATATCTCCTCTAGGACATTGGTAGGATATTAGTAAAACCTTTATCTGTCTTATCTAATATGTACCTTTTAGGAGCGCCCGTTACATTTTCTTATAGTAAATCTTAGAATATAATTAGAGTTAATCTATTAGGCAACTACTCTACTATTTATTATCTATTTATTATATTATTAACTTCCTATTTACCTATAGAGGTCCCTAATAAAAGCTCTTGCACCTTCCTAATTAGGAAGTTTTAGGAATAACAATACTTATTACTACTTTTTATATTTTTATATATTATCCCATCTATTACGGACGCTTTAAGTACGATGTTATAACTACTTAGGGAAGAGTCGTAGGAAGCTAGTTAGTTAATATAGGTATGGTCCAGAATAGATCTGGTAGAACTATATAATGAGGAATAGTAAGCAAGTCATATAATGTTATACATAGTGTACAGAGTATACGTAGTATACGTCTATATATAACACGTATAACACGTACCTTATATATAAGAGAGGATTTCTTAGGAGTATAGTTGTGTATTTAAAGGACCTTAGTCCCTACTATAGATAGTTCTCTCCTTATAGTAAATCTTAGAATATAATTGGAGTTAATCTGTTAGGCAATTACTCCACCAGTTATTATTATATTATTAATTTGTTCTTACCTATATACCCAGCCTAATAATAGGACCTACTGTAGTTCCTACTATAAGGTTCCGTTACACATTTACTACTAAGGTTACAGTATTAAACAAAATCGAATAATATGCCACCTAAAGCACTAGTTATAACGGCGTCAACGGTAGCCACAACCTTAGGACCAGGAGATACCAGTATAGCAGATATAGATTCTTAAGTAGTTACGTAAGGTTAGTTATAAGAAATAGTTAATCACTTATAAGATAATAATAGGATACTTAAAGAACGCATTAATAGAATCAAAGTAGTAAAAATTAAGCTACCTTTAATCGAATGGTTCTTAGGAGAGAAGTCAAAGCTTAAGGGATTTCTTACGCAGATGCACTTTAAGGTAATATAAAAAGGAGCAAAGTTAGCAATATTATTAGATTAAGTAGCCTATACAGAATTGTTTCTAATAGGGAGGGCACTTAAGTGGTTTAAACTATATCTCACAGAAATATAGGCTAATAGCATAACAACTACTAACTAGGACGTACGGTATATATTTACCAGTTAAAACGGGTTCGTAGAATAACTAACATAGATATTTAGAGACCTAGAGGCCACAACTATAGTAAAACAAAAGCTTTAGAACTTAGTATAATGTACTTTAGCAATTAAGTATATAACACAGTTTTAAACACTAGCTATATAGGTTAAGTGGAATAATAGGGCGCTTATAGCATAGTATAAATAGGGACTTAAGGCTAAAGTCCAGGACGTAATTATCCTAATAGAAGATGCGGATACTCTAAAGAAGTTAATAAACTAGTTAATAAAGATTAATAATAGGATCTATTAAAGGGAACAAGCTAAGAGAGGGCAAGACAGAGTTCCACAGTTATATAAGGCGTAGAGTACGCAATAACAGACATAGAGTTAAAAACTATAAAATGGCGTAGAGCTAATAGACCTAAGCGGTACTAAAGAGACCTAAAAATGGGGAAAGAAACTATGGAAACCCAAAGGTTAAGGATTAAGTAATTATAGGACCTAGGAGTAGAGGCTAAACCAGGAATCTTAGCAGTAGAAGACATTTAGGCGGACTCTATAGTAAGAAAAATAGTTTAAAGATAGGGCTTGCATAAATTGCGGAAAACAAGGTCATTTTACTAGAGACTATAGAGGTGGTTAAAGTAACTACGCGGTAAAGGGAACCAGACTAGCAGACAGTACGTATATATAGAGGGACAACAGTGCACTGTAAGGAATAAAAGAATATTTAATTAACAGTTTTGCGTATTATTATAATAACGTATACTAAATTTATAAGGATGCTAAGTACAGCGCAAGCTATTAGCTATAGGAGCTATTATTATCTAAGTTTAAAGGAACTAACAAACCAGCTTATAGATTGGACATTAAAGACAATAAATTTAATACAGGCAAAGCATTTACCAATAATAAGGTAATAAAGGCAGCTTACTAAAAGTATATAAACCTTAGAGAAATTAAAACAGAAGTAGAAACTAAGACTATTATAGAATAGGGTTTAGTAACAGATGTTATAATACTATTAGATACAATTTCCATCGCTTTATAAAATAATAGAAGCAACGTTTAGAAGAAACTAAGTAAGTAAATAACTACTAGTGCTAGCTTATTACTTAATAAAGGCAAAAGGCCACAGGCTTAAAATTCTTAAGAAGAGATAAAAGAAGCTTAAGATTTTTAAGATGAGATAAGATATACCTAAGGACCCACAATAGACAAAAATTAATAGGAAAGAGTAGCGACTTAGTTTATAGACAAATAAATAAGTATAGGACGCAAGTTTAAGAACTACAAGTTTAGGGAACAAATAAGAACGTCAACAATCCTAGGTAAACGCAGTGTTTAGCCTAAAGATTAAATAGTTAATACTAGGATTAAAAAGTAAAATAACTATAAAGATCTAGCTGCAAGACGTAGAAAATAAGAAACTATAGATAAGTTTAAAATAAGAATTATTATATAGTAAGAGCAAAAGCTAGACAAGAGGTTAGCTATGCTAGGTTATATAAGGGACAGAGCACCCGTATAAAGAGTTACTAATAGGCCAAGTATAGGGATACCTAGGGTAAAGTAGTTAGACAAACTGGAATAGAAAGAAGATTTAGATATTCTAACTAGGTTTAAAGAAAGACATACTAAAGGATGTTATAATGCAGCGATAACAAGGTACTTTCTAATAGAAAAACCATACACACTAAACCAGTTGTACGGAAAGTGGTATAGGCAACGATATAATGACAAATAGGAAGACTTTTATATATAGCTAGATAAAAAAGTTGTCTAAGACTAACCCATTACAGAGAAACGTATAAGTTATATTAAGGGAGCGTTAATTATAACGTCAAGAAACCTAGAAGAAGGATTTAGGGACTAGAGAAGTAAGTAATAAATCTTAGTACCTGCAGCAGAAATACCAGTAGTTAGGTTAACTAGGTATAGGTTTAAACTTAAGGATAAAGATAAACTAAGAGTTGACCTAAAATATACAGCGTATTATATACTATTGTAGATAGCTTGTGTGGATAACACGTGTAATATATATAGAGCACTAAAAGATAAGAACCGGAAGTACCTAGTAAGGATATATTAGGCACCAGAGGAAAAGCGGTTTAGGAACACTAAGTATATACATAGATAGCACCTAGTAGAAGTATAAGGTTAAGGGGACTTAATACTTTAACTAGGAAGATTCCTTACAGAAGAATGCCTAGATAGATAATAGTAGTGGGAGTGCCTAGAGAATACTTATCTATAGCATATAGAGGAAAAGAAACGAACTAAGTATTAGCCAAGGTTAGACTAAGTACAGGTAAGATCTAGCAGCTAACAGTTAGGAAAAGGGGAGGTGTATAAAACCAAATGGAACTAGTATTAGAGCCTTAAACCCTTAAAGGAATTTGAGAACAACACCTAAATTTATGAGTTAAATAGCAAGATTAGCAGTTTAAAGTATTAGTAGATAGTAAAGTAACTAGAAACCACATATTACTAAAAGCAGCAAAAAGAATAGGGTTACTATATAGACAAAAGGAATACCTATATCCACTTATAATAATTTTAGGAGATCAGATAGCCTATAAAGGAGGCATTATTAATCTTAAAACAGGACCTATTTAGATAACTATTAAAGGAAGACTAGTTAGAATGTCTTTTAATATCCTACTATTAGGACAGGATAAGGTGATACTAGAAATACCTTAGTTATAGAAGTATAATCTAAAGATCAATTAGGTTATAGGTTAGGTTAATATTAAAAATACTTAACGGCGTAAAGTGTGATAGTAAACCAAGTTAGTATAGTACTAAGTTGGAGCGATATATAAAGAGACTAAGTGAGGCTTAAGTTATATACTAAGGAGATACTATAAGTATAGCAAAAAGTTATAGTTACTAGAAAGTAAAAAGCTGTTAGAGTATATAGCATAGGACTATAAAATAGAGTTAAAAGAGGGAATAAGTTTAAAGTTCTTTCTAATTTATAAGCTTACTGAAATAGAGTTAGTAGCGCTTAAAGAGTTTATCTAGGAGAACTTATGTAAGGGATATATCAGACCATTACAGTTATTAGTAGGATATCCAGTACTATTTATCCTAAAGAAAAACGGAAAACTTAGGATGTGTATAGACTATAGACAGTTAAACAGTATTACTAAAAAGGATAGGTATCCTTTACCCTTAATTAGCGAGATCTAAGATAGGATAGGCAACGTAAAGATCTTTATAAAAATAGATCTAAGATGGGCGTACCATTAGATTAGGATTAAGGAAGGTAACTGTATAATTACAGCACCTGTCGTACCAAACGCGTGCTTACGCGTACGGTACACCAACTACGCGTTTACGCGTTCGGTGCATCAACCACCCGCTTACGCGTCTAGTGCACCCCTGAAGCACTGACTAATCAGGGGGAGGTCGCATCAGTATATATACCACGTAGTCTGCTTTAATACAAGAGTCAGTCACCACCGTCTAAATAAGCATACGATACTATATGTATTTCATGCCCCTAGACACGACTCACTTATACCATTAAATTGGTACCGACACTAATTAGTAAGCGCGCACAGATCAGGAGATACGCACTTGCTTAAAAGACGTCCAACGCTCCACCTTACAAGCCCCTATTTCAGTTAAAGAGAATCAAAGTACTCTAGATTTGGAAGACGTCTAACGCTCTATCTTACCTAGAATTACCTTAAATCTACCCTGGTTTTGGAAGACGTTTACGCTCCACCTTAATTAGAGATATTAACCACTGTACTAGTAGTCAACGCGACCACGTTAAGAATATAATCACACTAAGAACGCGACCACCACACCCTACCAAAATACCCCGGCCTCCTTTTTGACCCCTTATAGAGACCCCTCACCCTTTTACGAACCGTTACGGACCCGTTAATTACTTTTACGGACTGTTACGGAGACCTCTTACCCTCCTACAAACCACTACGGACCTGTTAAGACCCTACGGAGACCCCCTTACCCTTCTACAAACCGTTACGGGCCCGTTAACCGATTTTACGGACCCTTACAAGACCTCTTCCACCCGCTACGCACCACACTATACTATAGTATGGTAGACATTAGCAAGCAAGTCAGCAAAGGTTAAAAGAAGTAGAGATAAGGAGTTGACGTTACGTCTACAAACAACGTTAACAACTATATCAGTTTCAAAATCCTTAAATACAAACACTTTAAGCTTATAAATAACGACCTATAGGAGCAATACTAGGAAGACTTTGCGGACTTTACAGAAGCTATTTTTAAGGCCTGCAACCCTGTTACCATCCATAAACTACGAACCCTTTTACGTAACTAAGGTGTATAGGTTAAAAGGAATAAACGAGTTACTATTACACAGTCCTTATACAACACAATACACAAGAAGGACCAAACAGAATAGACTAAAGAGGAAATCCTAGACCAGTTCCAAGAAACTAAGGAACTCTTTACTTCTTCCAAACTTAATATAATTGCTGGCCTTATACCTGACCCACTTAACCAAATTCGTCCTATAAACCTAAGCGACTTCAGACTTAACCTTATTAGCCAAAATACACCCTACTCTTAAGTTACGGATCACAACACCCTTGTAAACCAAAATACGGACCAAATTACCCCTGCTATTTAAGTCACAGATCCGCAAGCCATATACCCGCAAGCCACAGATCCGCAAGTTACAGATCCGCAACCTACCCAAGTAAAGACCTATAGCAAGGAGCTAGCTAACCTAGCCAAGCTCTATACCGACAAATCTAAGTACAGCGGTGAAAATGATAATTTTAACTTTAAACTAACTATCTTTACAGACCTCTGCCAGAAGGCTAATATTCCTAAACAAGAGTTTAGCCAAGCCTACTCTACTATGCTGCGCGGCCTAGCACTTAACTACTACTACACTAACCTCAAGAGCAACCCCCTTAGTGTCCCCTTTAATAAGCTATACGAAGCTACCCGTAACTACTTTAAAGGACTGGAATATAGGCGTAATATCCTTACCTAATAGAATGCGACCAAGCTACGGACCGTAATTAACAAGAACACTGAAAAATCGACTACAGAGTGTCTGTAAATCCTTATTAAAGACCTCTAGTACCTATAGCACGGCCTTAACACCAAGCTTCGAATAGATAACTTCCTGCACAATAAACTTATTACGGCTTACTAGGAAGTAGAGCCCTATAAGTACGCCTATTATAAGCCCGCAGACACCTTAGCTGGCCTTATTAATGACCTACGCTCCTCTATTATAACGTACAAAGTCTTAAACCTACCAGGTAGCACTTAAGCCTTCACCATAGATATTTAATATCCGTAGATAGACTTAGACGTCTACTTTACAGACCGCTGTTACCGCCAGCAGCACCTATACTAACCAAGTCCCACCCATAACCCCCGTAGTAACTCCCGTACGAAAGTATACCCCCGTAGACAAATAAGCCAGAAATGCTTCGTGTATAGCAAGGAAGGATGTTAGTCTATAAGGTATACCCAGGAAGAACATAATAGGTCTAAGAAGAGATTTAATAAACAGATTAGCCAGTTTATCTTAGAATACAAAGAAAAGGAAGAAGAGGAGCCCCCCAATAAGTTAATAGAAGCCCTTATAATTGACTTTAACCTAGATAACCAGGAATAGGAGACCTTAGAGACATTCCTAACTACTTTTGGACCTTTTACAGACAGCTAAGCCTTTAATATTACAACCGTATTAGCCGACCGTTCCTTTATACACTTAGTTGCGCCCAAAAACTATTCCGCAAGCACCCCCATTACGGACGTTATAGATTACGAGCAGGACCCATTTATATATATCACCACAGAACGCTATACCCCCAAGGAATTCTATGGTGTTATAATCGACACAGGCGCCTCTAAGAAGTCTACTGTAGGTTACGGACAATACCTTATATATAGGACCACCGCAAATGATAATATGGACATTAACACTATATAAACTAGAGCCGTAAACGTCCAATTCGGCATTAGCTTAACTGCATTAATTAGATTAGTTATAGTTAAGACCCCAATTAGCCTAGTTAACTTCTATATAGTAAAAGCAGACACCCCTTTCTTACTTTGCCTTGCGGACATAGACAGGTTACAGGTTTACTATAATAATATTACGGACACCTTAATCGGCCCCGCAACTGCCCCTAAAAGCAAGTATATTACCCTGCCAATTATACAACAATTTGGACACCCGTTCCTTATATAGGGAGAGACTTTACAGACCTATATTTAGAAATCTTTTAACTATAACCCGTGCTACCTTACTAGTATAGAGATCCACCGTCTGCACTACTATTTCGGCTACCCGTTAGCTAAAAAGCTATATAGAGTCCTTGAACGCTCTGGACACGACAACATTGACAGGAAGGCAGTTGATTACCTAACCAAATACTGCTCCTTTTGCTAGAAATACGGACGTTCCCTAGGCCGATTTAAGTTCACCCTTTATAAGGACCTTGAATTTAACCACTTAGTATACATAGACATTATATACATTAACGGCAGCCTAGTATTATACATAATTGATAAGATAACCCGCTACCAAGCCACCTATTAGTTGCAAAATATATCCGTAAAGTATACTTGGGATATTTTATGGACCTACTAAATTAATACGTACGTTGGACCTCCTAAGTATATCACCCACAACGCCGGTAGGAACTTCATCAGCAAGGAATTCCAGCAGTATGCTATAGCTATGGCTATATTAACAAAAGCTGTTCTAGTTAAGGCGTATTAGTTCGTCGGGCTTATTAAGCAAGCTTATCTAGCTCTACGGAGAGCTTATCAGATTATTATGGACGAGTATAAGGACATCTAAAAGGAACTGGCTTTATAGATGGCCGTAAAAGCCATTAACAACACCACTGGCCCTAACGGACTAGTACCCACCCTCTTGGTTTACAGAGCCTACCTAAGGATAAGCAACCTAGGCCCCCCTACCCTATCTATTACGGAACAAGCAGCTGCAATACGGAAGGTAATGGCTAAAATAGCCAAATTACGGGCTAAACAAACTATTAATAACACCCTGCACTACCGCAACGGACCTAATACGACCTTAGTACACAACCTCCCGCTTAACTCTGAAGTCCTTATATGGCGTGAAAGCGGCAGTTAGAATAGACCTTACCGTCTACTAGCCGTAGAAAACGAGACGTGCTGCATACAGCTTCCTAGCGGGCCAACTAGCTTTAAAAGCACATCCATAAAACCCTACTTTTGGCCCGAAAACACCTATAACGTCGAGCCAAACAAACTAGAAGCAACCGCTAAACCAGACAAACTAGAAGCGACTGCCAAATTAGACGAACTAGAAGCACCCTTGCCTACCCTAGAGGTCCCCTAGAAACCCACTGAACCTACTAAACCTACCGTAAAGCGTAGCCAAGGACGCCCCCGTAAGAATCCTATAACGGAGAACCACCTGACCTCCATAGGCATATCCGCAAAGTAATCTCCACCTACGGATATATTAGTTCTGGTATAGGAAACCCCTTTTACGGACTTACGGCGTAAAGAGATTAATAGACTACTTAAAAAGGGTGTCTTTGCAATTATAACAGAGAGAGACGTTCCGTAAGGCGTCCGTATATTTAACTTACGCTTTATTAACGAGATTAAGCACCCTAGTACTAATAAAGCCTTTAAGAAATTAAGGCTTATTGTATAAGCTTATAATAACTAGGGAAAGGACCTAGTCCTTACGTAATCGCCTATAATTCAACGGGTTAGTTAACGGATTATACTTGTACTTACGCCTAGACTACAGCAAACCAAATCTATAGCCCTTTACTTACGGGATATCTTATAAGCCTATATATAGTCTAATACCTACCTAAGTAGGGATATCTTTATACGACTACCCTATAAGCTTAACCTATAACCAGGAACAATTTTACGGGTTATAAAACCTCTTTACGGAGTACTAGAAGCCGGAAACTATTGGTTTAAGACATACTACTAGCACTATATTAGTAAACTCAAAATAGAACAGTTAACCTACAACCCCTACCTCCTATACAGCCCATCAAACGGCCTTGGTATTATTAGACTCTAAATAGACGATACCCTCTTTTTAGCAGACTGGACATTTGCGGACGCTAAAGAGACTGAACTATAAGAAGCTAAGTTCCTAGCAAAGCCATAAGAGCAGTTAACTGAGCAGACTCCAATTAAGTTCAATAGAGGCTTAATTATACAAAAGGGCAACTTAATCTAGCTAACCTAGGAACGCCAAGCTTAAAACCTAAAGCTTATTATAGCAAAGCCTACGGACCTTACCAGTTCCTGTGGAGAGACCTGTAAGACCGTAAATACAAAGGACCAATACGCTGCATAGCATGTAAGAGGCGCCTACATTGCTATAGTCTGCCAACCCGAATCTGCCTATAACTTATCCTTTGCGGCCCAGGCAGTAGATCCGCAAGAAGAAAATATTAAGTAGCTTAATAAGCGCATTCAGTGGCAAATTAATAATGCAGTAAGGGGACTTACTTTTATACCACTAGACCTAAGTTCCCTCAGCTTACTAGCATTTACGGACGCCTCCTTTGCTAATAACAGGGACCTATCATCGCAAATCGGCTTTATAATCGTACTTACAGACCGTAATTAGGACGCAAACATCCTATACTAGTCCTTAATTAAATGCAAATAGGTAACCCGTAGTGTACTAGCTTCTGAACTATATGCACTAGCTTATGGCTTTAATATAGCAGCTGCAATTAAATCAACGGTCTAGAAGATTCTATAACTGGAGCAGTTACCCCTAGTTTTATACACCAATTTAAAGTCCCTCTACGACTGCCTAGTTAAACTAGGTACGACATAAAAAAAGAGGCTTATAGTCGACCTAATATACTTACATCAGGCCTACGAACGACGTGAAATTACGGAGGTTAAATAGATTAGCAGCGGAGACAACCCAGCGGACGCCATAACTAAGGCAAAGCCGTGTTAAGCTCTAAAAACCCTAATTAACACAAATAAGCTCAATCTAAAGGTTACAGAATAGGTGGAACGTGACTAACGGAGCACTTATAGTTCATTTGCGGCCCGTCAGAAGGCCATACGGTTCCTTTACAGCCCGTTAGAAGGCCGTACAGTTTACTTTACGGACCTTAAGCAGGACTTACGGCCAGCTTAAAGTACCGTCTGGAAGGCAGCCTAGAAGGCACCTTGGGAGGGATTTCCTATATATTTCTTTTGTGTTTTACAGTTCTATTAAAACAATTATAGAGGCTGTACACAGGTGGTTTCATTTTTCAAGTACCGCTAGTATATAATTACAGCACCTGTCGTACCGAACGCGTGCTTACGCGTACGGTACACCAACTACGCGTTTACGCGTTTGGTGCACTAACCACCCGCTTACGCGTCTAGTGCACCCCTAAAGCACTAACTAATTAGGGGGAGGTCGCATTAGTATATAGACCACGTAGTCTGCTTTAATACAAGAGTTAGTCACCACCGTCTAAATAAGCATACGATACTATACGTATTTCGTGCCCCTAGACACGACTCACTTATACCATTAAATTGGTACCGACAGTAACAAATAAAAGGCAGCCTTTAGGTTAAAGGAAGGACTATATAAACTATTAGTTATACAATTTAGGCTTATAAATATACTAGTAACGTTCTAGAAGCAAATCAATAGTATATTAGAAGAACACCTAGATAAGTTTATTATAGCATACTTTAATAATATTATAATCTACTTAGAGAACAAGGAAGAACATAGAAAACACATTAAATAGGTCTTAAAGAGACTATAGGAAGAACAGATGCCAGTAGCAATTAAGAAATACAAGTTCTTTATAATAAAGACCAATTTTATAGGATTTATCATTAAACTAGGGAAAATTAGTATGGACCTAAAGAAAGTCAAAGCTATAGTAAGTTGGTAAGAACTAGAGAATATTATATAGTTAAGGTCATTTCTAGGGTTTTATAACTACTATAGGAGGTTTATAGCACAATAGTTAAAAAGTATTAAGCCATTCACAAGACTAACAAAGAAAGAGGAACTATAGGTTTAGGGTAGTAAATAGAAGAAGCTATTCTAAGAACTTAAAGAGTTATTTACCTAAGAGCTAGTCCTCAAAATCTATTAACCAAAGTTAAAAACAGTTATTAAGATAGATGCATTAGACTTTACACTAGAAGTATACTTACTATAAAAGTATTAGAACGTATGGCATCCAGTAGCATACTATAGTTAGAAAATAACACTACTAGAGTTAAACTATAATATCTATAACAAGGAGTTGTTAGGTATAGTTATAGTACTTAAAGAATAGAGAGCATTTTTACAAGGCACAGAGAAACCATTTATGGTTAAGATAGACTATAAAAACCTTATAGGATTCCTAACAACAAAGGAACTCAACTAAAGACAGGTTAGATGGGCAGAAATGCTTATAGAATACTATTTTAAAATTCAGCATACTAAGGGTATAGACAATACACAAGCAGACGCTCTAAGCAAAAAGGCTAAACTATAAAGTAATAAAAAGCTATCAGGAGCTTTGTTACAAAAGGATTAAGATAGATTAATTAGGTATAATTATCTAAAGATTGTAGTAACTAAGGAAAGTTAGGTCTATAAGTTACTAGAAAGTAATTAGATATAGAAGATCTAAAAAGCATAGGTAGAGGATCTAGACTTAGAGCAATACAAAAATAGAGAAGCAATGTATATACCTAAGTCTATTATAGAAGAATTTATTAAGGAATTCTATAAGGGGATAATATAAGGATATAATGGAGCTATAGGCTTAGTGTTAAGGCTTTAAAAGGAGTATATTATTTAAGGAATCTAGGGGCTAGCAAGATAAGTTATAAAGAAATATTTAGATTACTAAAGGAATAAACTAATAAGGTATAAGCCGTATAGAGGGCTATAACCTATTAAGATACCAGGAAGACCATAGGAGGTTATATTATAGGACTTTATTATTAAGTTACTAAAGTTAAGAGATCCTATTACAGGACAAGATTATAACGTAATTTTAGTAATAGTAGATAAGCTAACAAAGTAGGGATACTTTATAGCATACACTAAAGAGATATTAGTAGAAGATGTCGCTAGAATCTATATAAAGAAAGTATTTATAAGACACAGAGCACTAGATAAGGTTATATTAGATAGAGATCTAAAATTCATAATAGTATTTTAGAAAGTGTTTCTAGTAGAACAAGGGGTTTACGCAGTAATATCTATAGCATATTATCTGTAGATGGACAGACAAACGGAAAGACTAAACTAGACACTAGAACAGTATCTAAGGTATTATATTAATTACGCATAGAACAATTAGGTATCGTTATTACCAGTTATATAGTTTGCATATAATACAACACCATAAGAAGAAATGGGGATATTACTATTTAAGGTAAATTACAGGTACAAACCAAGAATATTATTATCGCTATATTAAGCAAAGAAGACGAGTAGCACAGCTAAATAAAGAATGGAGATGTTAATAAATCTTTATATAGACCTTATAGAAACAGCTAAACTAGTATAAGAACGAATAAAAAGGTACTATAATGCTAAGAGATCTAAGGGACCAGATCTTAAGGAGGGAGATAAAGTATAGCTACTATATAAAAATTTTAAGAGTCGACAACTAAGTAAGAAGTTGGACTATGTTAGACTAGGACCTTTCGAAATTACGTAAAGAATTTTATTAGTTATATATAAGTTGAACCTACTAGCTAAAATAAAGATCTACCCTATATAATATATTGCAATGCTAGAACCAGTATACGGAGATATTAAGCTACTAGTCTATAAGGCAGACATATACAGAGGATAAAAAGAAGATAAATAGCAAGTTTTAAAGATTATCAGTTATAAGGACATAGATAACAAAACGTGGTATAAAGTAAAGTAGATAGGCTATAATAAGACTACCTAGGAGCCACTAAGCAACCTAGAGAATGCTATAGAAAAGATATAGGAGTATTAGAAGAAAGCAGGTTAGGTAATATTAATAAAGAAGGATTGCCAAAAAATAAGTCGCCTAAGGGGGACCTAAGAGGAGTAATTACTAAGCTACTTAGAGTTATTTCCCTTATAGAAGGAGAGCTAGTCCTTTTATTACCTAGCTTATTAAGACCCTATTAAACAAGTTTCCACTCCTTAAAACGAACCTTCTTATAAACTTTCTTAAGATGGGTTAACCGAGCGAACGCAACCTGCTAAGACTTAAAGGAGTAATGTTAAGCCTTAAGGGCCCAAGCGGTCTCTTCAGCAGAATGGTAGAGTTTAGTATACACGGCGGCTAACTTAGACTTAAGCTTTATAGTAATAGATTAAACACAAGACCCTATAATAAGTTACTTAGGGAACTTAAAGACTGTTAAGAGTTATAGGGCGCGCATACTTAGTATTAGAAATAGAGCGAACATCATAGGACAACTAAACGTTTACTTTAGTGCACTCCAAGCAAGACAAGGGTTGTTAAGACAAGGGACTTGCTATCGCAATATACACTAACCCCGCTTTCGCATAATAAGAATATAGAGACAACATTATCTTATTAAGCAATAGTATAGCAGCCATAGTACGAGCACAACGTTGCGCTTATAAAGAAGAAGAAGCTTTAGGTATAATAAGCAAGGATATTAATCAGACTAATTAAACGGACATTATACCTCTAGTGGATAACTTGGAGATATTAGAAATCTTTAAGAATAAAGATAAAGAGGAGGGAGATAGTATTACAAACGCTTTAAGTACGATGTTACGACTACTTAGGGAAGAGTTATAGGAAGTTAGTTAGTTAATATAGGCACGGTCTAAAATAGATCTGGTGGAACCATATAATAAGGAATAGTAAGCGAGTCACATAATATTATACGTAGTGTATAGAGTATACGTAGTGTATATTTATATATAACACGTATAACACGTACCTTACATACAAGAGAGGATTTCTTAGGAGTATAGTTATGTATTTAAAGGACCTTAGTCCCTACCGTAGATAGTTTTCTCCTTATAGTAAATCTTAGAATATAATTGGAGTTAATCTGTTAGGCAACCACTCCACTAGTTATTATTACGTTGTTGATTTGTTCTTACCTATATACTTAGCCTAATAATAGAACCCACTATAGTTCCTACTACAAGGTTCCGTTACACCATTAAGTATAAATTAAAAATCTCATAAGGAATTTTTATTATATATAGTATTAGGCTAGTAATTTAATCTTTAAAGCTTGCGTGCCTTAATATATGCTAGGTAGACTCTAGTATACACTATATAGGCTATAAAATACGCACCTGTGCTTATATATACGTTAGTTTAAAACTTCCTAATTAGAAAGGTGCAAGAACTTTTATTAGAGACCTCCGTATATACCTAGCCTATTAGTAAATTTACTATGGTATTTCCCATAAGGCTTTATTATATATTTACTACCTAGTTACGGTATTAATAAAGTCAAATAATATGCTATTAAAAGTACTAGTTATAATACTATCTACGGCAGCTATAACCTTAGGGTCTAAAGGAGACACTAGTATAAGGGATACTAATTCGCAGCTAGTTACGGTGGGTTAGTTATAAGAAATAGTTAATTAAATAATAGATAATAATTAAATACTTAAAGAAAGACTTAATGGGATTAGAGTAGTAAAGGTTAAATTACTATCTATTCAACAATTCTTAGAGGAGAAGTTAAAACTTAAGAGATTCCTTATATAAATACACTTTAAGGTTATATAGGAGGGAGTAAAGTTGGTAATACCTATAGACTAAGTAGTATATACAGGATTGTTCCTAATAGGAAGAGCACTTAAGTAATTTAAACCTTACCTTACTAAGATCTAACTAAATAGAATAATAACTACTAACTAAGAAGTATAGTATATATTTACTAACTAGAAGGGGTTCTTAGAAAGGTTAATATAGATATTTAGAGACCTAGAGGCAATAACTACTACAAAGAGGAAGTTTTAGAACTTAGTATAACGCACTTTAGCAATTAAGTATACAATATAATTTTAGATACTTGTAATATAGGTTAAGTAGAACAATAAGGTACTTATAGCATAGTATAAATAGGGACTTAAGGCTAAAGTCTAAGATATAATTATCCTAATAGAAGATGCGGAAACTCTAAGAAAGTTAATAGATTAGTTAATTAAAATTAATAATAGGATCTATTAGAGGAAATAAGCTAAGAAAGGGCAAGATAGAGTTTTATAGTTATATAAGGTACAGAGCACGCAATAATAAATATAGAGTTATAAACTATAGAATAGTGGACTAGAGTTAATAAATCTAAGAAGTAAAATAAGAAACTATAGAAACCTAGAGGTTAAGAATTAAGTAATTATAGGACTAAGGAGTAGAGGCTAAACTAGGGGTCTTAGCAGCAGAAGATATTTAGGCGGACTCTATAGCAAGAAAAATGGGTTTAAAAAAAGAGCTTATATAAATTGCGGAAAATAAGGTTACTATACTAAAAACTATAGAGGAGGTTAGAGTAACTATATAGTAAAAGGAACTAAGTAAAAGGAACTAGGACTAGTAATAAAAAGGTTATAAGGTATAAAGAAATATTCTATTAAATATTTTACGTTTTATTATAATAATATATATTAAATTTATAAGGACGCTAAGTATAGTATAAGCTATTAGCTATAAGAGCTAGAGTTAAGAGGACTTAAAGGAACTAAAGAGTTAGATAAAGAATAGGATTAACTCTATAAGCTAGATTAAGATATTATAGTAATATACGGATAAAGATTAGCAATAATAATAATGGAGTTAGTGTAAGGGATATTATTGCGGTCACCTTAGGTTGCCCTTAAGACAACTTCCAGACGCCCCTTAGATAGTCGCCGGTTACGTACCGGAGGCATATGCCTATAGTATATAGTCTCCACGATCCCAGAGGCCTTACCTCCTTAAGAATTTATCTCCTCCATAATCTATCCTATTCTACAATTGTGTCCTTATAGCTCCCTATCTACAAAGTCACCTCATAGTTAGAGTACTTATTAATTAATAGTAATAAGGAAGAAAAAGAGGCTAACTAAGGGCACTTAAATCTTAATAATATAATAGAAGTAAAGACTAAGACCACTATAGAACACGGTTTAGTAACGGGTATTATAACACTATTAGATACGGTATCCATTACTTTATAAAATAGAAGGAGTAATATTTAAAAATAATTAAGCAAGCAGATAACTACTAGTGCTAGCTTACCACTTAATAAAGGTAAAAGGCTATAGGCTTAAGATTCTTAAGATAAGATAAGACATACCTAAGAACCTATAATGGACGAAAACCAATAGGGAAAGGCAGTAGCTTAGTTTAAAAGTAAATAAATAAGTATAGGATAATAGTTCCTAAGGAGCCAAGATTTTAAAGAACGAATAAGGTCTATAGTAATTCTAGGTAAATATAGCGTTTAGCCTAAAGGTTAAAAAGTAGATATAGCAATTAAGAAGCAAGATAACTTTAAGGATCCCTTTAGAAAAAGAACACCAAAAGAAAGTATAGATAAATTTAGACAATGAATTATCGCGTAGCAAGAATAGAAGCTAAACTAAAGATTAGCTATACTAGGATATACTAAGGACAGAGCACCTATATAAAAAGTTATAAACTGGCTAAGGGTAGGAACGCTAAGAGCTAAGTAGCTAAATAACCTAGAACAAGAAGAGGATCTAGGGATTCTAACTAGGTTTACAAAATAATATACTAAAGGTTGCAATAATGCAGCAATAAAGAGATACTTCCTTATAGATAGATTATATACACTTATAGAGCTATACTAAAAGTGGTACTAGTAGTAAGGAAATAATAAGTAAGAATACTTCCGTATATAGTTAGATAAAAAGGTTATACTGGATTAAGCTATATTAGAGAGATAGATAAGCTATGTTAAGGGAGCGTTAATTATAATATTAAAGAATCTAGAAGAATAGGCTAAAGATTAGAGAGAAATAATATAGATATTAATACTAGCAAATAATATAGCAATATTTAGCTTAGTATAAAAGAGGTTTAAACTTAAGAGTAAAGATAAGCTATAAGTTAACCTAAAGCACCTAGCGTATTATATATTGGTATAGATCGCATATATAAATAATATATGTAACATATATAGGATACCTAAAGATAGATATTATAAGTATCTAATAAGAATATATTAGATAATAGATAAAAGGCGGTAACGTACTCTACAAGCGAGCGGCCTACCCAAGCGAGCGGCCCACCTCAAAACTCACCAAAAATTGGAAAAATCGCACCTTAGTATCTCAACAACCACTTAATAATAAATTCTAAAATTTTAGATTTGGGCTTTTATATATACTCTATAGCTTCTATTAAAGCCATATAGTAAATGGTTTAGTAGTTTTTAAGATATAGCAATTTGGGGGCCAAAACGAGGCCAAATCGCTATATCTCAAAAACTACTGAACCATTTACTATATAACTTTAATAGAAGCCATAGAGTATATATAAAAGCCCAAATCTAAATTATTAGAATTTATTATTACGTGCTTGTTGAGATACTAAGGTGCGATTTTTCTAATTTTTGGTGAGTTTTTGAGGTAGGCCACTTGCTTGGGTGGGCCGCTCGCTTATAGAGTACGTTATAGGAACGTTAAGTATATATATAGTTAGCACCTAGTAGAAGTTTAAGAACTAGGGGACTTAATACTTTAACTAGAAAGATTCCTTATAAAAGAATACCTAGATAGATAATAGTGATAGAAGTACCTAGAGAATACTTGTCTATAGTATGTTAAGGATAAGAAATAAACTAAGTATTAGCCGTAGAAGGACCAAGTATAGTTAAAAGTTAATAGTTAATAGTTGGGAAAAGCGGAGGCCTATAAGACTAGAGGGAGCTAGTAGTAGAGCCTTAGACCCTTAAGGGAATTATAGGTTAACACCTAAATTTAAAAGTTAGTTAGTAAGATTAATAGTTTAAAGCGCTAGTAGATAGTGGAGTAATAAGAAACTATATATTGCTAGTAGTAGTTAAAAAGATAGGGTTACTATATAGACAGAAAGAATACTTATACCTATTAATAACAATTTTAGGAGATCCAATAGCCTATAGAGGAGGTATTATTAACCTTAAAATAGGACCTATTTAGTTAACTATTAAAGGAAGACAAGTTAAGATATCTTTTAATATCCTACTATTAGAAAAGGATAAGGTAATACTAGGAATGCCTTAGTTATAGGAATATAATTTAAAGATTAATTAGGTTATAGGTTAGGTTAATATTAAAGATACTTAATAACGCAAAATGCGGTAATAAACTAAGATAGTATAGTACTAAGCCAGAGCGATATATAAGGAGACTAGGTAAGGCTTAAGTTATATACTAAAGAAATACTATAAGTATGGTAAAAGGCTATAGAGCCCAGAAAGTAAAAAGCTGTTAAAGTATATAGTATAGGACTATAAGATAGAATTGGAACTAGGAATAAGTCTAAGATTCTTTCTAATCTATAAGCTTACTAAAACTAAGTTAGTAACGCTTAAGGAATTTATCTAAGAAAACTTATAAAAGGGATATATTAGACTGTTATAGTTATTAGCGGGATATTTAGTACTATTTATACCAAAGAAAAATAGAAAACTTAGGATGTGTATTAACTACTAATAGTTAAACAGCATTATAAGAAAGGATAGGTATCCTTTACCCTTAATTAGCGAAATTTAAGATAAAATAGGCTGTTGGTCACACAGGGTGACTCACCAATAACGACTACTTAAGTAGGGTTACAGTGATGTTGGTTAATATACTTGATTAATCTAGAATAGGGGAGGGTGAGGAGCTTAAGGCTCCTTGCTACGCTAGTACTGCGGCTACATATGACCACACGTAATATATTCCTAACACTGGCAACTCTTCTTTTGTGGTTGCTATCTATATATAAAATACCGCTTAACTAGTGTAATAAAGATCAATCCTCCTCACTTACTATTGCTATTGCAATATGTGATGGCTTGTATAAATGCTTTTAAACTGAAACTTGTGGATTGTTATCTAATAAAGATACTAAGCTAAGGAAAAGAAGAAGAAGAATAATCATTAGGGAGTGGTAGGTAGATATATCGCGAGGGCCGCTAAGGCGCTAGTAGTAAGCGAACCAATGGCGATTTTCTATCCCGGGGATGGAAAATCCTAATTAGTTGTTTGGAGTTAGGGTGGACATCATGTTAAGGGCGCCAAGGCGCTAAGCGTAAGCGAGTTAATAGCGATTTTCCATACCAGGCATGGAAAATCCTAATTGGCTGGCTTGAAGTTAGGGTCCGCAGGATATTATAGGTGGTGCGCTCCAGCATCGTCACGAAGTCTTACTCTTACTCCCTTTTAACCCAATCTTTAACTCGCACGTATAGAGTGTTTATGTTAATAAACGTTTCTAGAGCCTTGTTTGGGTTTGCCTTTGTTATTATATCTACTGGGTTGTCTTGGCCATTAATCCATTAAATCTTAAAGAGTTCTTGCCGTTCGTAAGATTGCCGAAGTGCTATAATATTGATTATAAGGCGCTTCTCCTTTGTGGTACCAAGCTTGACTAAACACTTATAGAGGGAATATAAGTCGGTATATATGATTGTAGGGATAGTGGGAAGTTCAAGTTAATCTATAGTCATTTTTAGGGTAGTTCTAATTGTAATTGCTATGTTAACTTTACTAACCATTCTATATATCTCTAACGCTAGAACGCTTCGAGTAACATGCTTACTCTTAGTTAAGCTCTAATAGATAAGATTACCATGGATTATAAAGTTATTCTCTCCAGTAGATTCGTTCGTAATAATAATCTTATATCCTAACTAGGAGCTAAAATCTTTGTTATTTACGAACAATCTATTAATAAATACAAAGAGCTTGGTGGTGGGAAGACTAATAGGCACGTAGAGTAGTCCCTAATTAAGATAGTTTATTTGCTAGAAGAGACGCTTATTTAGGGCAAGGACATTATCCTTAGTTAGTTCCTGGTGTTAGGCGGTAATAGAGAGATTAAATAAAGCCTCGGGTTAATAGATAGAAGTAACGTAAGCTCTGCGAGCGCGTTGCTCCACGTATTCTTATTTCGGAGAGTTAACGTTAATAACGTTAATCTTCTTGCCTTAACCCTTCTAGCGTAAAGTAATAGAATCCTTATTTAGGGAGAGGATGCATCCATTAAAAAGTAATAGTGTTATTAAATTAAGCTTTTCCTTTAGCTTTGCTATAAGATTTGCCTTTACTAGCTCATCTTCTTTAAGAGCTAAAAATTGGTCGTCTCCTAAGATAATTATATTATTAGTTTGCATGCCGACAATTCCAAATGGAGTTCCCGTAGTTGTGATAAGGAAGCAGGGATTGAATATAGAAGTAGTTATTAAGAGCTTCTCTTTATAGTGCTTGCTATAAGTAGCCCACCAATAAGTTCCTGCCTCTGCAATTCTATATAATGGCTTAAGTACAACCATAATCGTATCTTTGGGATATTAGTAGCAAATTTGCTCTGGAAGGTATGCTAGTATTAAGCGCTAAAGGCGCGTCTCTAATTGGGTATAGGCCTGAGTAATATCTCTTAAATAAACCGCTATTCCATTCTTTATTAGGGAGGGAGCTAGCGCAATAATAACTTACTAACTAGCTTATTAAATTATAGGGGATTGCATAAAAATTACTTCCTTACCGTTGTTGTTATAACCTTAAATGACCAGTCTTAACTTCTTAAATAGGGTGTTAGTGGCTTTGCCTTTAATCTTATTAACTATTCTTAACTTAAAGATGCGAACTCTATTAAGCTTAGCAGGGTCATATTTCTTAAATTTAAAGACTCCTCTTGTAATAAGACCGTCGATCTCCTGCTTATTAAATGCTTAAAAAGGGGCTCCTAGAGTTATAATACAGCCTTCCTTTTAGAGTTATTTTGCGAGCTTAAAGTCCGCCTTCTCTTTAGCTATTATAAAGGCCATTAACAACTTAACTCTACTCTTAATAGCGGCAACAAATTGCTCTTTGAAATTAATAAGATGTTAGCAATTTTATAATCCTTTTAGACGACCTCTACCGCGTCATAGTTGCGGCATATTTACTATAACTATATTAGAATTGTAGTCGCCTTCTAGAGCACATTAATTGTGGTTCTCCTCTAGGGTATCCTCTATAGCATCCTATAAAGGCTTAAAACTGTCGTCCCTATAGTAGGGCTTAACAACGGTTAAGCGGAATTAAGTGGGTCTATAGGGCATCTAAAGAGTGCAAGTTTAACCCTTAATGGCAATAAGTGTATGTGGGCCTAACCAGCCCCCTTTCTTACGCCATACCCATACTTCAGATTGGAGTGGTAGATCTATTATAATTAAGGTGTTTAGACCGTTTCTCATTCTTAATACGTCGTTGACCTGGCGTGTGGCGTAGATGCGGCGCACCTCCTTTATTGCCTTACGGATAGCCTCAGCTCGTTGCGTAACGGATGGAGATAGTAGAGAATTGTCAGTCATTTAAGGGTAGGCGCCAAAGACTAGTAATATAGGTACGAGCCTATCTGGGCTAGCGGAATCGTTAACAGCCTTAACAGCCATCTATAAGGTAAGCTCTTCGCTAGCGCCCTCTAGTTCCAAAGAAATAATCTTATATGCTTGGCGTAATAGCGTGTAATATCGTTCTACTTTTCTGACACTATTGTGTGCCTTAATAGGGACTTCCTTAACCTTGATTTCCATTGCCCTTGCCTATTACTAAAACTCTATAGATGAGAAGTTCCTTCCTACGTTATAAATAACTTAATTAGGGGGTCCTAGGTAGATATTAATCTAGCATAATTAGAGAGTATCCTATACGTTCCTAGCTGATATATCTTTTAGGAAGCGTGCGGCTTAGAAAAAGGTTAAGAGGTTAACAACTTGGAGTACTAGCTTGCCACTAAGATACATAATATTAATAATAATACAGAAGTTAAAGTCGTAGTTATCTTTAAGGGTGAACTTAAATTGGCCAGAGGACTTCTGGTTTATTTGGCAGTAATGGCAGTACTTTATAAAATACTTAATTGTCTTAGCCTTAACTTTATAACCTACTTGCTAAAGAACCCTAAGTAATCTATAAACTAATGGGTAACTAAAGCGACGGTATAGTTAACATAATTCTAACTTAGTTAAATGGCTCTAAGCAACGCTCCTTTCTGGCTGTTAAAGGAGCAACTAAGGGTAACCCTATTTGTGTATAACGGGCACCCAATTCTCTCCCTAAATAAGCATATTCTTAAGGTTATTAAGCTTGACGCCTAACTTATCCATATCTTAGATGCAGAATAGAAACGGGGTGTTCGCGGGAATAATATGGAAAGTAATATATCCTAACAGAGTTTAGACCTTAATTGTGCTAAGGGAGATTGTAGTACCCTTACTAAAGCAAATTGTATATTGGCCTGCTGTTAATTGGTTAATCTAAACAGAGCTATTAAGCTACTAAAGAGCTTAAACTTAAGGTTCTCCTGCTATAGATACTCCTGCGGCTCTAGTATCTGGCATAATACTATAGAAGATGTTCGCTAAGTATCTATTATTAAAGGAGAACGCAGAACTTTCTTTTAGCTTATTAAAGATATCTAACTTTATAATAGAATGGAGCGTAGATTAGTTGTTAAGGATAGCAACAGTTTATATACCATTTACCTTACCATACTCGGTAAAGTATTGGTTGGGAGAGTAGTCCTTAATTTCTATATCTATAAGGAGCTATTCGGCCTCATTAACCTTACCCTTAAGATCTTCTTCGCCTTTATATTAAACCAGGAAGCTTTGGAAGTAGGCTATAGTAACCTTATAATTTCTGACATTTCGTGCACTCTGGCGAAACTTATTATATGCCTCCTTTCGTCTGTTAAGAGGGTGCCTAGTTAACTAGCAATTTGGCTTCTTATAAACATAGCATTTCTTCTGTTAATTATTTTAAGATAAACCTCCGTAAGGACCTCCATAATTGCTTTATAGTCGACGTTGATTATGCCCTCTGCCGTATCCCCTACCCCAGCCACTATATATTCAATTAGTCCAGTTATAATTATGTTGGTCAGTTAGGTCGATCAAAGTAGGTTAGGGTTAGGTGTTAAATTACTATACTTCTTAAGAGCGTAGAGCGGTGCTAATAGAGGATCTTAATTAAGCACACACTCCTTCGTAAGTATTTGCAGGATTAAAGAGGGCAAGATTATATTCTTTAATACCTTGGCATGCGCTAATAACTTAATCGCATAGGCTGAAGTCCTCTTAATATAATTTGGATAAACCACGCTAAATTATCTAAAGTTAATTAAAGAGCTTTTGAAGACAATTAAGCCAAGAAACACCTAGGTTTATAGCAATAATTCTTAGGAAGGTAGTTTCTCTCTACTCTAATATATACTGTTGCTTATTCTCTTCTGTTTTAAAGTGGTACCTTGACTTATATATTATGCGGTTAAAATCATATCCTTTTCCTACTAAACAATTATAATAGAAGGTGCTAGCTTGGCCCCTAAGTATAACAGAATAGGCATTATAGTATTAATTAGACTCTATTCCTATCTTTTGGCAATAGTTATAGAAGATACGCAGTTTTGAATTAAGAATATTATATAATTCCCCGCCAAATTTATTTTCTTAATCTGAATAGAGCTTTGCAAGTTCTATAAGCAATTTTAAAGTGCTTTTAATTTAAGATTAAGATAGAGGAGGGAGTTGCATTATAGGTTGCAATAGGGATATAAGTCTAGTTAGTGGAGTCTAAAGGCTATTGGCTCGCAAAGCAGGGGGGTCTTATATTTACTTTAGTAGCGTATTATTTGGATTCCATCATAAGTTAAGCTTCCTTATAGTGTGTAGTTGGTACTCAATCTCCTATAGAGTCCATTTATGCTCTTCTTTTGCATTAATAACTTGCTCTTAAATATTGTCTCTAATAGCGCTTCCATCTATAGGGACAAACACTCCATTCTCCCGAAGGAAGTTACGGAAGTCTTGTATAATAAGCTTATTCACAAGAGCCCATGTTTCCTTTATCCATCTAACAAAGTCCTCCTTTATGCAATACCATAGCATAGTGTCATTGTATTCACTGTCTGTGTAGTGTACTATGTGGTATAATAAGAATCCGTTCAGGTCCTTTTACTCGGTGTTTGTAGGGTTAATGTCTTTGTTCTATATCTTCGGGTTAATATCTTCTTTGTACTTCTTTAGGTAGGTTAACGCCATAATAGGTTAAAGGTAGGTAGGGTTTTCGGTTTTATAAAATCTCGTAGGTTTGCTATTAAGAGGTAGGCAATTTGAGATATTGTTTAATATATTTTGGACGTTAACTTAGGACCTTAGGTTTAGTAACACTTCTAACCTAAAGTACTTAACCAAATCTTCGTAAACGTAGTTGTTCTATGTGGTGGACGTAACTTGGTATCTCCTAGTACTTAGTAACACTTCTATTACTAGTTTTCCGCAAGTCTAAGGTAGCATAGTATCGCCAGGATCCATTCCATATGAGCGTATATGGCACCCCTGCACGAGACTGTCTCTTCTATTAAGAACCTTGCTGTTCTGTAGTTAACTGTGTATTCAACCACTAATCAGTGTTAGTTACACAGGGTAACTTACTAATAACGACTACTTGAGTAGGGTTATAGTGATGTTGGTTGATATGCTTGATTGATCTAGAATAGGGGAGGGCGAGGAGCTTAAGGCTCCTCGCTACGCTAGTGCCGCGGCTACATGTGACCATACGTGATATATTCCCAACATAGGCAATGCGTAAATCTTTATGAAGATAGATTTAAGATAAGCGTACTATTAGATTAGGATTAAGGAAGGAGATAAATAGAAAGCAGCCTTTAGGTTAAAGGAAGGACTATATAAGCTATTAGTTATATAGTTTAGACTTATAAATGCACTAGTAACGTTTTAGAAATGAATTAATAATATATTAGGAGAACACCTTAATAAGTTTATTATAGCCTACCTTAATAACATTATTATCTACTTAATAAGTAAGTAAGAATATAGAGAATATATTAAGTGGGTTTTAAAGAGACTATAAGAAAAAAAATGCTAGTAGTAATTAAGAAATGCGAGTTCTTTATAAAAAAGACTAATTTTATAGGATTTATTATTAAACTAGAAAAAATTAGTATGGACCTAAAGAAAGTGGAAGCTATAGTAAGTTAGTAGGAACTAGAGAACGTTATATAGTTAAGATTGTTCTTAGGGTTTTATAACTACTATAGGATGTTTATTATATAGTAGTTAAAAAATATAGAACCATTTATAAGACTTATAAAAAAAAGAGGAACTATAGATATAGGGCAGTAAATAAAAGAAACTATTTTAAGAACCTAAGGAACTATTTACCTAAGATCTAATCCTTAAGATCTACTAACTACAGTTAGACACGGTTATAGAAATAGAAATATTAGACTTTGTACTAGAAGTATATTTACTATAGAGATATTAAGATAGATGGCATCTAGTAGTATACTATAGTTAAAAAATAACACCAGTAGAACTAAACTATAACATTTATAATAAGGAGTTACTAGGTATAGTTACAGCACTTAAGGAATAGAGAGCATTTTTATAAGGCGTAAAGAAACCATTTATAGTTAAAACGGACTATAAGAACCTAATAGGATTCCTAATAATAAAGGAATTAAACTAAAGATAAGTTAGATAGGCTAAGATACTTATAGAATACTATTTTAAAATTTAGTATACTGAGGGTACTAAGAATATAAGAGCAGATATACTTAGTAGGAAGGCAGAGTTATAGGATAAAGAAAAACTATTAGGGGTAATATTACGCAAAGATAAGGATATATTAATTAGGTATAATTATCCTAAAATTGTAGTAATAAGAGAAGAAAGGACCTATAAGATACTAGAGAGTATATAGTTATAAAGGATCTAAGAAGTATAGGATAAGGATTTAGAGTTAGAGCAGTATAAGTACTAAGAGGCTATATATATGCTAAAGACAGTTACAAAAGAGTTTATAGAAGAATTTTATAAAGAAATAGCTTAAGGACATAATGGGGCTATAGGCTTAGTGTTAAGACTTTAAGAGGAGTATATTATTTAAGGAATCTAGGGACTAGCAAGATAAATTATAAAAGAATATCTAGATTACTAGAGAAATAAACTAATAAGGTATAAGCTATATAGAGGGCTATAACCTATTAAAGTACTATAGGAGGTTATATTATAGAACTTTATTATAAAGCTACCAAAGTTAAAAGATCCTATTACCAGATAAGATTATAATATAATTTTAGTAATAATGGATAAGTTAACTAAGTGGGGCTACTTTATAGCATATATAGAAGAAATATTAGCAGAAGATATAGCTAGAATCTATATTAAAGAAATATTTATAAGATATAGAGCACTAATAAAGATTATATTAAATAGAGATTTAAGATTTATAGTAGTATTTTAAGAGGTATTTTTAGCTAAATAGGGGGTTCGAGCAGTAATATTAATAGTATATTACCTATAAATAGATGGATAAATAGAGAAACTAAACTAAACGTTAGAGCAATACTTAAGATATTATATTAATCACGCATAAAATAATTGGGTATTGTTATTACTATAATAGTACTGGAGCGCGTTACTTGCTACTTTGCCGTTTCTAGGGCAATTTGCCGTTTTTTTGGCAATCTGCTAAATTCTGCCATATTCTGCCAAATCGCTATTGGCTTGCTTACTACTAGCGCCTTAATAACCCCTTTATATCTCGCTAGTCTCTACCAGTCTTCTTCTTCTCCTTAGCTTAGTATTCTTGTATAGTAGCAATCTATAAGCTTTAGTTTAAAAGCATTTATATAAGCCCGTTATATTATACTAAGCTCTCCCTATATTGCCTAGGAAGGCCTTAATAATATCCCACCCTAAAAGAAGACCTTTATCTACAACGACGCGTTAATGCGTTATACTTAGATATTAAAAAACTTACACTACCACGCCTGAGAAGGCCCTAATAATATCCCACTTTATAGGCCAGACTATACTTAACCTGCATCCCTAAAACAACCCTAGAATTAAAACTAAATTATATAATTCTAATAAACCTTAGGAAGCCAATAATGGCACCTAAAGTTAGCTTATCTAAAAGACCTGTCTCTATTTAAGAGAAACATAAGATCTAATTAGGATTAGAAATTAAAGATAATAATAACGTTATAGGTGTATATAAGCAGATTTATGCTCTTGCAGCTAATTAGAAGGTTAATTGTCTTTAAGCCTAAAATATATAAGAGACTCTAAAGGAGATCCTAGAAAGCCTTACTGCCTTATAAAATAGCCCAGCCTCCTCTTTATAAAGCCTTAGTTAACCCATTTACTTAACTAAATATAATATACTAAAGAGTATGGATATAATAATAAAGCAATTAAAATCCGTTAAGCTCCCTAACTCTCTACTATTATTAAATGGCGTAGACCTAACCTTTAAAAACTGGAGAATTTAGGTATAAGGAAAGCTTTATATTAACCATAACTATTTCCCCTCTAAAGAAGCTAAAATACTCTACCTCTTTGGTTAAACTATTGGGGACGCCTAGTAATACCTCTAGGCTAAGTTTAAGGATAAGTTACCTATCTAGTTTATATCTATTAATAAGATAATATAGCATCTGGCTGCTATTTATATTAATCTAAATAAAGTACGGGATACCTGTTATAACTATAATCGCCTAATAATGGAATTGGACCAATTCTTTACTAAGTTCTAAACTTAATTCTTATACCTAGTAGGCGAAGGCTACACCGGGAAAATATTCGCAGGATGAGATTCAAGTAGACTTTGATTTTCACGTTTCGCGTAATTGACATGCAATTAAGGTAAAGTTATATGCTATATATTTAACTATTATATATTATCTAATATAATCTTATACAATCTTATATAGTTTTATTACTTGGAGGCTCTGCATAAGGCTCTGCACGAGGCTCTACACGAAGCTCTACACGAAGCTCTACACGAAGCTCTACACGAAGCTCTGCGTACAGAGGCTCTGCACGAAGCTCTGCGCATAGAGGCTCTGCACGACGCTCTGCACGACGCTCTGC